>Ga0075163_10013511_pt1 | contig 10573 bp, 8 predicted proteins | sample JI1023141ADNA_FD_71478 | JGI IMG/M metagenome (GOLD analysis project Ga0075163, IMG submission 71478) | Wastewater effluent complex algal communities from Wisconsin, to seasonally profile nutrient transformation and Carbon sequestration -... | ecosystem: Engineered > WWTP > Effluent > Algae... | reverse complement strand
TCATGACAAGCACTCAAATGACGCAGGGCGTGGTTGCCATCCACGGCGGCGCCGGCGCCATGGCGCAACATGGAACGGATCCTGAACAGGCCGCGCTGTACCACGCAGCGCTGCGCGACATCGTGCGCGCGGCACAAAGGCTGGTGATTGCGGGCGCCAGCGCACTCGACGCGGTGACCCTGGCAGTGGAAAAGCTTGAAGACTGTCCGCTTTTCAATGCCGGACATGGCGCGGTGTTCACCCGCGATGAAACCCACGAACTCGACGCCGCCATCATGGATGGTGCCAACTTGTCCGCCGGTGCTGTTGCATGTGTCGGCCGGATCCGGCGCCCGATCCGTGCGGCGCGCGCGGTGATGGAACATGGTGAGCATGTGTTGCTGGTCGCGCAGGGAGCAGAGCGGTTCGCAGAGTCCCAAGGGCTGGAAATAGTGACGCAGGACTACTTTTCGACCGAGTTGCGCCGGGCGCAACTGCACAAGGCGATGGCCTTGCAGACAACGATGCTCGACCATGACGCACAGGTCGCAGCCGCATTGGCACAGCTGGCGACAACGCGCCCGCTTGACGAGGGCCGCAAGTTTGGCACGGTGGGTGCCGTCGCGCTGGACCTGCGCGGCAACCTGGCCGCGGCCACGTCGACCGGTGGCATGACCTACAAGCGCGCCGGTCGCGTCGGCGATGCACCCCTCATCGGTGCGGGCACCTATGCAGACAACCGCAGCGCGGCTGTGTCTTGTACCGGCTCGGGCGAAATGTTCATCCGTGCGGCTGCCGCACATGATGTCTGCGCCCGCATGACCTACGGCGGCGCGTCGCTGGAAGCGGCTGTGCAGGCAGTCGTGATGGATGAGTTGCCGCGCATCGGCGGACGTGGTGGCCTGATCGCGGTCGATGCCGCAGGCAATCTGAGTCTGTCCTTCAACACCGATGGCATGTACCGCGGATTCGCGCGGGGTGCGCAGGATCCGCAAACGGGGATTCTGCGGTGATCACCCGGCCCGTGGCGTACGCGCGCTTCCCTTTTTCGATATTTTTGAGTCACAGCCAGCAGACATGACGCAGCAACAGCAGCCCCTGAGCCTGCCCGAACACCGGGTTCTGGCAGTCAACAATATGTCGGTACGGTTCAAGACGTCCGAACGCACGGTAGATGCCGTTCGCGATCTGTCGTTCCATGTCGACCGAAGCGAGGTGCTGGCGATCGTCGGGGAGTCCGGCTCGGGCAAGTCCGTATCGTCACTGGCCATCATGCGGCTGGTCGACCATGGCGGCGGAAGAATCATCCAGGGGACCATGGCTTTTCGCCGTGGCCAGCAGGTGATAGATCTGGCCCAGGCGCGCGAACCTGTCATGCGCAGCATCCGTGGCGCCGATATCGCGATGATTTTCCAGGAGCCGATGACCTCGCTCAATCCGGTGTTTACGGCCGGTGACCAGATCGCCGAGTCGATCCAGGTCCATCAGGGAAAAAGCGCATCGGCCGCGCGCGCCGAGGCCTTGCGCATGCTGGAACTGGTCCGGATCCCGGAGGCCCGTAACGTGCTGGACCGTTATCCGCACCAACTCTCCGGTGGTATGCGCCAGCGCGTGATGATCGCCATGGCCTTGTCCTGCAAGCCGTCGCTGTTGATCGCCGACGAACCCACGACCGCGCTGGACGTGACCATACAGGCGCAGATCCTGCAGCTGGTGCGCGAGTTGCAGACCGAAATGAAAATGGGCGTGATCTTCATCACCCACGACATGGGTGTGGTGGCCGAGATAGCCGACCGCGTCGTGGTGATGAACAAGGGGGAGAGCGTCGAGCAGGGGAATGTCGACGAACTCTTTGCCCGACCGCAGCACCCCTATACCCGCGCCTTGTTATCGGCAGTTCCGCGCCTGGGCGACATGCGGGGAACCGACCTGCCGCGCAAGTTCGAGCTGTTCCGGATGCCTTCGGATCAGCCTGGGGAACCCGTGCAGCCGGTGCCACACGACACCGTCAACGCCGCCAGTCACCCGGTCTTGCGTGTCAAGGATCTGGTGACGCGCTTTGACATTCACAGCGGCTTGCTGGGTCGTGTCAAGCGACGGGTCCACGCCGTGGAGCAGGTCAGCTTTGACATACGTCCCGGCGAAACACTCGGGCTGGTCGGTGAGTCCGGCTGCGGCAAGTCGACCACAGGGCGCTCGTTGCTCAGACTGGTGGACAGTCAGAGCGGGATGATCGAGTTTGGCGGGCGCAATGTGCGTGAATTGGCGCCATCCACGTTGCAGGGCTTGCGACGCGACATTCAGTTCATATTCCAGGACCCGTTTGCGTCGCTCGATCCGCGCCTGACAGTGGGTTTTTCCATCATGGAGCCCTTGCTGGTGCACAAGGTGTCGAAGGGGCAAGAGGCCCGTGCACGCGTGAACTGGTTGCTGGAGAAGGTCGGTCTGGCGGCGGAACACGCGGATCGTTATCCGCACGAATTCTCCGGGGGGCAGCGTCAGCGCATTGCGATTGCGCGCGCGCTGGCACTCAATCCCAAGGTGGTCATCGCCGACGAGGCGGTGTCCGCGCTCGACGTGTCGATTCGGGCCCAGATCGTCAACCTGATGCTGGATCTGCAAAGCGAGCTGGGCATTGCATTCCTGTTCATCTCCCACGACATGGCTGTGGTCGAGCGGATCTGCCATCGGGTGGCCGTCATGTATCTGGGCCAGATTGTCGAAATCGGCCCGCGGCGCGCGGTTTTCGAGAACCCGCAGCACGCGTATACCCGCAAATTGATGGCAGCGGTTCCGGTGGCAGACCCCACCCGCAGGAACCGCAATCGCCCCTTGTTGACCGGCGAAATTCCCAGCCCGATCCGGGCCGTCGGCGACGAACCGCAAGTGCAGGCATTGGTGCAGGTTGGCACCGATCACTTCGTGGCCAGGCACGGCATCGCCGGCATGGTCTAGTTCAACTTCAACCACAGAAAGCAGGAAACATCACATGAAAAATTCCTTGACCCGTTCGGCGCGTCTGTCCAAGGCGCGCGGCATTCTGGCCATGCTGGCTCTGGCCGCATCGACCACATCCATGGCCGCAGGAGACCTCGTGCTGGCCATTGGCGGTCAGCCTGAAACGCTGGATCCGTACAACACCAATACGACACTGACGATGGCGGTCACCAAATCGTTCTATCAGGGTCTGTTCGAGTTCGACAAGGACTTGAAGATCCAGAACGTGCTGGCCGAGAGCTTCACGGTCACCAAGGATGGCCTGCAATACACGTTCAAGTTGCGCGAGGGGGTCAAGTTCCATGACGGTACTGACTTCAATGCGCAGGCCGTCAAGGAAACGCTCGATCGGGTGACCAACCCCGAGAGCAAACTTGCGCGCTACAACCAGTTCAACCGGATCGCCTCGGTCGATGCGTTGACGCCATTGAGCGTGCGTATCACGTTGAAGGAACCGTTCGCGCCCTTCATCAATTCACTGGCCCATCCTTCGGCGGCCATGATCTCGCCAGCAGCGTTGAAGAAATACGGCAACAAGGACATCGCGTTCAACCCGGTTGGCACCGGCCCGTTCACACTGGTGGAGTGGAAGCAGACCGACTATGTGAAGGTCAAGAAGTTCGACGGCTACTGGAAAAAGGGCTATCCGAAAGTCGACAGCCTGACCTGGAAGCCAGTGGGCGAGAACAATACCCGCGCCGCCATGTTGCAGACCGGCGAGGCCGATTTCGCCTTGCCCCTGCCTTATGAGCAAGCCGACACACTGAAGAAAAACCCGAACATAACGGTCACGGCAGGCCCGTCCATCATCACCCGCTATCTGAGCATGAACGTGTTGCAAAAGCCGTTCGACAACCTGAAGGTGCGCCAGGCCATCAACTACGCCATCAACAAGGAAGCGCTGGCCAAGGTCGCATTCAATGGTTATGCGTTCCCGGCGCAGGGTGTGGTGCCCGAAGGCGTCAAGTACGCGCACAAGATCGCACCGTGGCCGTATGACCCGAAGAAGGCGCGCGAACTGCTCAAGGAAGCCGGTTACCCGAATGGTTTTGAGTCCATCTTGTGGAGTGCCTACACCACGACAACTGCACAGAAGACAATCCAGTTCCTGCAGCAGCAATTGGGTCAGGTCGGCATCAAGGTGACGCTGCAGGCGCTTGAGCCAGGCCAGCGTGCCGAGTGGGTCACGAGTGCGCCGGATCCGGCTACTGCCAAGGTCCGCATGTTCTACGCCGGATGGTCGGCATCGACCGGTGAAGCTGATTGGGCGCTGCGTCCGCTGCTTGCAACCGAGGCATGGCCGCCAAAGCTCAACAACACCGCGTATTACAGCAACCCGGCTGTTGATGGCTTCATCGCCAAGGCCTTGCTGTCGGTGGACGAGCAGGAGAAGACGTCGCTGTACCGCCAGGCTCAGGAACAGATCATGAAAGATCTGCCATGGGCGCCACTGGTCACGGAGCAGATCCTGTACGCCACCAGCAAGCGCACCACGGGCATTTATGCCATGCCCGATGGCAATATCAACTTCTCTGAAATTGCCGTCACGAAATAGGCCTTAGCGCCTGGACCCCATGCAGGCCCCACTCGGGGTCTGCACGTTATAGCCAATCATTCATGTTCACCTATTTTGTCAAGCGCCTGCTCGGTGTGACCCCGACCCTGCTGATCGTCGCGGTACTGGTGTTCCTGTTCGTGCACATGCTGCCGGGTGATCCTGCCAGGCTGGCAGCCGGACAGGATGCGGACCAGGAAACCGTCAATCTGGTGCGTCGGGACCTGGGCCTGGACCGTCCGCTGCACGAGCAGTTCGTGACCTATTTCACGAACATCCTCAAGGGCGAATTCGGTACCTCGCTACGCACGCGACGACCGGTCACCACCGAGATCGCCGAGCGTTTCATGCCCACGCTGTTGCTGACGCTGACCAGCATGGCCTGGGCCATCGTGTTCGGTATGGTGATCGGTATTTTCTCGGCCGTGTTCCGCAACGAATGGCCGGACCGGCTGGGCATGGCCATTGCGGTCTCCGGCATTTCGTTCCCGGCCTTTGCGCTGGGCATGTTGCTGATGCAGGTGTTCTCGGTTCAACTGGGCTGGTTGCCGACCGTTGGCGCGAGCACCTGGCTGCACTACATATTGCCGTCCATCACATTGGGCGCGGCCGTCGCTGCTGTGCTGGCGCGTTTCACACGGGCCTCCTTCGTCGAGGTCATCCGCGAGGATTTCGTGCGCACGGCGCGCGCCAAGGGCCTGAGCGAACGGGTCGTGCTTGCCAAGCACTGCCTTCGCAATGCATTGATCCCGGTCATCACCATGATGGGCCTGCAGTTCGGTTTCCTGCTGGGCGGTTCCATCGTCGTCGAGGCGGTGTTCAACTGGCCAGGCCTTGGACGCCTGCTCGTCGAATCGGTCGAGCGGCGCGACTATCCGGTGTTGCAGACACTGGTGTTGTTGTTCTCCTGCGAGTTCATCCTGATCAACCTGATCGTCGACCTGTTGTACGGATTCATCAATCCGACCATCCGCTACAAGTGATCCTGACATGACCTCAACTACCCCGCAAGCCGGGCCTTCCACTGCCGCACCCCAGGTGAAGCAGGCTGCCATCCGCACGCCCTGGCGTGAATTCTGGCGCCGTTTTCAAAGGCAACGTGTTGCCGTGTGGTCACTGGGTTTTGTTCTGCTGCTGGTTGCGGCCGCGATCCTTGCCCCGCTGCTCGCACCGTACGACCCGGAAAATTTCTTTGACTACGACATGCTCAACACGCCGCCGTCCGCCGCGCATTGGCTGGGCGTGGATCCGTTGGGCCGCGACATCTTCAGCCGCATCCTGTACGGAGCCCGCTTGTCGCTGACAGTGGGATTTGTTTCGGTCGCCCTGGGGGGCCTCGTCGGTACGGCGCTGGGCCTGCTCGCTGGCTACTATGAAGGCTGGTGGGACCGGCTGGTAATGCGCATTTCAGACGTATTGTTCGCGTTTCCCGGCATTCTGCTGGCACTCGGTGTCGTCGCCATTCTGGGCAGCAGCATGGTCAACGTGGTCGTGGCTGTGTCCGTATTCAGTGTGCCGGCATTCGCCCGACTGGTGCGTGGCAACACCTTGTCGCTAAAGCACATGACCTATATCGAGGCCGTGCGCAGCGTGGGTGCTTCCGACTGGACCATCATCACGCGGCATATCCTGCCCGGTACGATCTCGTCGATCGTCGTGTACTTCAGCATGCGCTTGGGCACATCGATCATCACTGCAGCCAGTCTGTCGTTCCTGGGCATGGGCGCCCAGGCTCCCACGCCCGAGTGGGGTGCGATGCTCAACGAGGCACGCGCCGACATGGTCAATGCGCCGCATGTGGCCTTGTTTCCGAGCCTGGCGATTTTCCTGACGGTGCTGGCCTTCAATCTGCTGGGCGACGGCTTGCGCGATGCGCTGGATGCCAAGCTGGACGTGAAGTGACATCGTGCTCGAACCTGCCATGACCAGCCGCACCAGCTTGCCCCACATCGGCGAATTGCAGGCAGGGCCGCGCAATTCCATCAGCGATGTGCCCGGTGTTTGTGTCGGCCACCACACCCTCGACGATGGGGCGGTGCAGACCGGCGTCACGGTCGTGCGGCCACACGGTGGCAATCCCTATCTCGATCGCGTGCCAGCTGGCTGCGTTGTGCTCAACGGGTTTGGCAAAAGTATCGGGTTGATGCAGATTGAGGAACTGGGCGTTCTGGAGACCCCGATTGCCTTTACCAACACATTCTCCGTAGGCGCTGTTGCGACGGCGCAGATCCGCCAGTGTGTAGAGGCCAATCCGCAGTGTGGTCGCGGCATGAACACCGTCAACCCATTGGTGTTCGAATGCAATGACGCGTATCTGAACGACATTCAGCGCATGGCCGTCACCGAGCCGCACTATCTGCAGGCTTGGGCTGGTGCCGGCGAAGAGGTGGGTGAAGGTTCGTTGGGTGCGGGTCGCGGCATGTCGATGTTCGGCTACAAGGGCGGCATTGGTACGGCCTCCCGGATGGCCCCGATCGGCCGGGGTAGCGGCTACCGTGTCGGCGCAATGGTGTTGTCGAATTTCGGCCGCCTGCCGCAACTGTTGCTGGCCGGCCATGCGGTAGGGGCCAGGCTGGCCCGGCGCATGCGGAACAACGCGGCGCCTGTATCCACCGAGCCCGAGAAGGGCTCGATCATCGCGCTGATCGCCACCGACGCGCCACTCGATGCCCGCCAGTTACGCCGCCTGGCGCTGCGCGCGGGTGCAGGGCTGGCGCGCACGGGTTCGGTGTTCGGGCACGGAAGCGGTGATATTGCATTGGCGTTCTCCACCGCGTACACCGTGCCGCAACAACCGTCGCGCGCCATGCCGGCCATCGCCATGGTGCACGATGCGCTGATCGATCCGCTGTTTCAGGCGGCCGCAGATGCGACCGAGCAAGCGATCCTGCATGTCTTGCTGCAGGCTCGCACCGTAACCGGCTTCGGTGGACACCAGCGCCTGGGTTTCACCGAGGCATTTCCCGAATGGCGTGAATTTTTGACAACGGAGTGATCAGATGCGTGTTCTCGTTTCTGTGGATATAGAAGGTGTCGCAGGCGTTTCCAGACCCGATCAGACACGGGCCGGCGCGATTGACTATGACAACGCGCGCCGTTTGATGACGGCCGAGGCCAATGCCGCGATTCGCGGGTGTTTTGATGCCGGCGCCACCGACGTTCTGGTCGCCGATGGACATGGTGGCTTCGGCAATCTGCTGCCGGATCTGCTGGATGATCGGGCGCGGCTGGTCCATGGCAAGCCGCGCCGTTTCGGCATGCTCGAAGGCCTTCAGGAAGATTGTGACGCTGTCATGCTGATCGGCTACCACGCCATGGCCGGTGCTTCAGGCGTGCTGGCGCACACCATGAGCGGCCTGGCGTTTCACCGCATGTGGCTCAATGACCGCCCGGTCGGAGAGGTGGCACTGTATGCGCTGCTGGCCGGCGAACACGGCGTACCCATCGTCCTTTGCAGCGGCGACGATGCCTTGGCCGGCGAAGTGGCGCATTGGTTACCCAAGGCACAACGCGTGGTGGTCAAGTCGGCCGTCGGGAACCGGGCTGCCATCAGCGTGTCGCCAGCCAAGGCTGCGCAGATGATCGCAGCGGGAGCACAAATGGCACTCGCGGATCTGACGCAGGCCACACCGCTCACGATGGCGGCGCCGATATGTTGTCGCGTCGAAACCAAGACCCTGGTGCAGGCCGACATGTTCGCCATGTTGCCGCGCAGCCGGCGCCTGGACCCTTTGACGGTGGAGTTTGATGCGCTGACCGCAGGCGAAGTGCTCGGCGTGCTCTATCTTTGGGCTGCCGCCGCATCGACGCTCTGATGGCCGATTCCGGCAGGGTGCAAATACCGTATCGGTCGTGCAGCGACCAGGGGAACAACGTGCAAGCAAACGAGAAACTGCGCATTGGCGTGTTGGGCGGTATGGGCCCGGCTGCCACCATTGATTTCATGGCCAAGGTGCGCTCGGCCACGCCGGCAATACGCGATCAGGACCATATTCCGCTGATCGTGTACTGCGTGCCGCAGATACCGGACCGCAGCGCGGCCGTTCTCGCGCACTCCGATGCGCCGCTGCCGCATCTGCTCGATGGCGTGCGCGTGCTGCAGGACGCGGGTGTGCACGCCATCGCCATTGCCTGCAACACGGCGCACCATTGGCATGCACCGATGCAGGCGTCTTCCCGGGTACCCATCCTGCATATCGCCGATGCGGTTCGGCGCTTGATTGTGCAGCGCGAGCAGCCGGGTTTGCGTGTGGCCCTGATGGGCACACCCGGCACCAGGGAATCCAGACTGTATGACCACATGTTGTCAGCAGACTGCGGTGATTTGCTGTTTCCCGATGCACAGGCGCAAGACGCCATTGATCGCGCGATTGCCAGTGTCAAGGCCGGTCAGATGGCGCTGGCCCGTGAGGCCAGCGCCCAAGCCGCAGGATTGTTGCTCGGTGAGCAGGGCGCCGACCTTTTGCTTCTCGCCTGTACCGAGTTGCCAATCGCGATGCAAGACAGTGTGTATGCCGACCGCTGCATCGATGCCACGCAGGCGCTGGCGCAAGCCTGCGTGCAGTTTTCAATGACGGGGTGCAAGGTCGAAGCCTTGACGGCATAAGCAAGACGGCCGGCCGGCGCGAGACTATCGAGTGGTGGCCTGGCCCATGGCACGGTTAAGGGGAATGGCACTTACTTTGGCCTGATGACGTTGAAGTCACGGGCGTAAGCGTTTGAATTTGAAAGTAAAAGGAGGTGGCTGACCCAGGGATTGATAGGATGGTTGTTACGAAGCTTCCAAACCATCTTTCCGAAGGCCAGCCACCATGGATCGTAATGCCCAAAACGGTGTGCATCAACGTCGACATGCGATCGCACGCCGGGCCAAGGCGTCCCAGGCGGTGGAGTTCTTCAACGTGTTGACGAGTCCGGCGTTGCTGGAGATGACCGAATCGGTGTTGCCCGAGCACCGAGAGAGGCTGTATCCGCCCACGGTTGCGCTGTCCATGTTCATGCGCCAGGTGCTGGAGGCCGACAGCTCGTGTCAGAAGGCGGTCAACGGCTGGGCAGCGCAACGCGCGGCCGATGGGCTCTGCGGGTGCAGCGTTCGCACCGGCGGGTACTGCCGGGCGCGCCAGCGCCTGCCACTGGAGATGGTCAGTGCGCTCACGCGCGAAACAGGCCGACTGCTCAGCCATAAGGCACTGGCGCAATGGCTGTGGCGAGGTCGAGCCGTAAAGCTGGTGGACGGCACCGGGATATCGATGCCTGACACCCCGGAGAACCAGGCGGTTTATCCGCAGCCCAGCACTCAGGCGTCTGGAAAATGGCGGACGAAAAGCTGCGCGCATTCCGCGAACGCTCATCGCGCACACCGGTCCAAACCGATGGGCAATTGCGCCGCCTTATCGCCAACTACTACGGCATGATTTCCCTGATCGACCACCAGGTGGGCCGGATCGTGCTGAGGGAATACCTAGCCTGTGAGATCGCCTGGGACTGAAACGTACAACGGCGCCGGTGCTCGCTTTGACCACGAGAACAGTATTTAGCACGTTCATTTCCTGGGAACCGGAGCATGCCCATAGACTTTCGCCTTCATAGCCTCAAGCTGGAAAACTTCCGCGGCCTCAAGAGGCTGGAAATGGCCTAAACGGAATGTGCTCCCGGCGTACGAATCCGATAGAGGTCACATAAGTCACGAACATTTGCCTGCTACCTCCTTTTGCCTGTTGAGAAGGTCGCGGGCGGATTGCGCGCCTGACTAGGAGGCGCAAAGCCCTAACTTGCCCGACACGCGGGGGAATAGGAATTTCAAACGCCATAGGACGCCCCAAGAATGGGCCTGAAGAAGCTCCCGGCCGAGCCCGCAGAGGGCCAAAGTACGCAAGTCTGGGCGGATTCAGCGCGCAGTCCGGGCGTCTGCAGGCTCGGGGCTGGCGAGTTGGCAGGTCTTTGAACGTTCACGGCGCGCAGGATTGGCCCGGTCTCAGGGTTGACCCTGATGTTGGCCAGGGTTTGCCGACACAGCGCGCAGCGCCACCCCGGCTGCAGGGT
>Ga0075163_10013509_pt1 | contig 10573 bp, 8 predicted proteins | sample JI1023141ADNA_FD_71478 | JGI IMG/M metagenome (GOLD analysis project Ga0075163, IMG submission 71478) | Wastewater effluent complex algal communities from Wisconsin, to seasonally profile nutrient transformation and Carbon sequestration -... | ecosystem: Engineered > WWTP > Effluent > Algae... | reverse complement strand
CGATGATGAGTCCGAGGTTGCGGAAGCGCGCATCGGCATGCAGCAGCCGGTGCGTGGCGACCAGGATGTCGATCCGGCCGTCGGCCAGCTGCGCGAGGATGTCCTTCGAAGCCGTGGCCGAGCGGAATCGCGACAGCGATTCGATGCGCACCGGCAGGTCCGCGAAGCGGTCGCGGAAGTTGCCGGCGTGCTGCTCGGCCAGCAGCGTGGTGGGCACCAGCACCACCACCTGTCTTCCGGCCTGTACGGCCACGAACGCGGCGCGCATGGCCACCTCCGTCTTGCCGAAGCCCACGTCGCCGCAGACCACGCGGTCCATGGGCCGCTCCGAGGCCATGTCGCGCAGCACCGCGGTGATGGCTTCGGCCTGGTCGGCCGTCTCCTCGAACGGGAAGGCCGCGGCAAAGGCGCGGTACTCGGCCTCGTCGCCCGTGAGCGCGCTGCCCTTGCGGGCCTGGCGGCGCGCATAGAGATCGAGCAGTTCGGCGGCCACGTCGCGCACCTGTTCGCTGGCCCGGCGGCGGGCCTTGGCCCACTGCTCTGAGCCGAGCTTGTGCAGCGGCGCCGCCTCCGGCGAAGCGCCCGTGTATCGATTGACGTTGTGCAGCGCGCTGACCGGCACATAGATGCGGTCGCCGCCGGCGTACTCGATCACCAGGAATTCGCCGTCCTCGCCGGCCACCTGCATCGGCTGCAGTCCCACGTAGCGGCCGACGCCATATTCGGTGTGCACGACGGGCGCACCGGCGGACAGATCCTGCAGGTCACGCAGGATGGCGGCCGGATCGAGCTGGCTGCGACGTCGCCGCCGTTCCTGCTGCGCGTGGCGCCCGAACAGCTCGCCATCGGCCAGCAGCGTGATGTCCGGCGCCTGCAGGCTGAGGCCGCCCACGTCCGCGCCGATGGCCAGGCACAGCCGCGCCTTCGACTTCAGGAAATCCCGCCACCCGCCCACCTGGTCATGGGCAAGTCCGGCGCCGCGCAGCAGGTCGTGCAGCACTTCGCGTCGGCCTGGTGAATCGGCGGCGAGCAGTACGCGCCCGGGATAGGAATCAAGGTATCGGACCAGCGGCTCCAGCGGCTGCGCGGCGCGCGTGTCGAGCTTGATCTCGGGTGCGCCCTGCACGGCGGCGGGTGATTCGGCGCTCCATTCCACGCGCGCGCGCTGGCCGATGCGCACCATGGCCTCTTCCGGCGACAGGAACAGCTCCGCCGGCTCGAGCACCGGATGTTCGATGTCGTGGCGCTGGTCTTCGTAGCGGGCTGCTATCTCCTGCCAGACCTGTCCGAGGCGGGAATCTAGGTGCTCGGGCAGCACCAGCACCGGATCACGCGGCAGGTAGTCGAACAGCGTCGCGGTGCCTTCGAAGAACAGCGGCAGGTAGAACTCGATGCCCACCGGTCCGATGTTCTGCCGCAGGCCCCGATAGACCGTGGAGCGGGTGGGGTCGCCCTCGAAGCGCGTGCGATAACGGCGCCGGAATTCGCGGCATGAATCCTCGTCCAGCGGGATCTCGCGCGCCGGCAGCAGCCGCAGCTTCGGCAGGCGCTCAAGCGAACGCTGCGTGTCGGGATCGAAGTGCCGGATGCTGTCGATGTTCTCGTCGAACAGGTCGATGCGCAGCGGCTGCGCGTATCCCATCGGAAAGACATCGAACAGCGAACCGCGCAGCGCGAACTCGCCGGGCGCGCCCACCTGCGCCACCATCTGGTAGCCGGCGCGCACCAGTTGTTCGCTGACCGCGCGCATCGAAAACGACTGACCCTCGGCCAGGTCGAATGCGCGGCCCTCGATGTAGTCCGTGGGTGGCAGGCGCTGCAGCAGTGTTTCCGCGCTGACCAGCAGCAGTCCCTTCTGCAGGCGGGGCAGCTGTGCGAGCGTGGCGAGTCGATCCGAGACCAGGTCGGGCAGCGGCGAGAACTGCTCGTAGGGCAGCACCTCCCAGTCCGGCAGGTGCAGGATCGGCGCGTCCCCGTCGACGAAGAAACCCAGCGCGCGCTGCAGCTGGTCGAGCGTGCGCGCATCCGGCGCCACCACTACCCAGGGTCGTGAGTCCCTGGCCGCGGCATGGGCAAGCGCCAGCGCCTGCGCGCTGACGGAGCCGCGCGGCCACTGGAGCAGCGGATGCGCGGCATCAGGCAGGGGCAGGGCGTCTTTGGGATACATCCGAGGGCAATGCGGCGCGTGGGGTCGCGCAGCATAGCGGGGTGCCCGTGCGGATGCACAGGCGAGGGAACATCAACCGCCGGTGGCCACCGCGTGGATGACGTGCGAATTCTCGAAGTAGACGCTGAACCCCTCGTAATCCCAGCGCGTGATGGGCGGCTGGCCCACGGCGGCATGGCGCGCGCGGGGGGCGCCGAACTGCGCCTCGACGGCGGCCATGTTCACGCCGCGGCGGGGCAGTTCGCGGGAAACGGGGCGCAGCTGCACCTGGGAATCCACAACCAGGGTCTCGGCGACCAGGGGCGTGGCGGCAATGACCAGCAGCAGGGCCAGCGTGCGTTTCATGGCCCGACTATATCAGCGCCATGGGTTCCGGACGAACCCCGCCCCGCCGGCGGGTGGGGCAAAACGTGAATTGCGTCGCTATTTCTCCGCGCCATGCAAGAATGCCTCGCCCATGTTCCAGCCCCTGCCACTGTTCATCGGTCTGCGTTATTCAGGCGCCCGCGCGCACCGGTTCTTCGTCTCCTTCATTACCTGGGTGTCGCTGCTGGGAGTCGCGGTGGGCGTGGCGGCGCTGATCGTCATTCTTTCCGTGATGAATGGCTTCGAGTCGGAGCTGCGCTCGCGGCTGCTGGCGCTGTCGGCGCCGGTGAGGCTCTCGGCCCCCGATGATCCCGCGCGCGACTGGGAATCCATGGCTCCCGGGGTGGCTGCCGTTCCAGGCGTGAAGGCGGCTGAACCCTATGCCGAGCTGCAGGTGCTGGCGGTGCGGCAACCGGAGATGCTGCCTCTGCTGCTTCGTGCCGCGGGCGCAGCGATGCGCGCCGAGCTTGCCGACCTGCTGGTGGAGGGCGATGTGCGGGCCCTCGACCAGCCGCAGTCCATCATCGTGGGCCGCCAGGTGGCCGAGCAGCTGGGCGTGGCCGTCGGAGATCCTTTCACCTTGCTGGTGCCGACGGTGACGGGCGGCGAGTTGCCCGAGGCCCGGCTGCGCGAGTTCACCGTTGGCGCCATCTTCGAGGCGGGGCTGCAGGAGCACGACGGCACGCTGGCCTTCGCCACGCCCGCCACGCTGCTTGAGCTGGGCGCCGCTCGCAGCGGTTCGGTGGGCCTTGCAGTGCAGGTTCCCGATGCGCTGGCGGCGCCGCAGATTGCCGCGCGGATCCGCGCCACGCTGGCCGCTGGCACCGTGGTGTCGGACTGGACAGGCGAGCACGCCAGCTACTTCCGCGCGATCCGCATCGAGAAGACGATGATGGCGCTGATCCTGCTGCTGGTGGTGGGAGTGGCCGCCTTCAACATAGTGGCCATGCTGGTGATGGTGGTCACCGACAAGCGCACCGACATCGCCATCCTCAGAACACTGGGCGCCGAGCCCGGCACCATGGCGCGCGTGTTCATCGTGCAGGGACTGATCATCGGCTGGGCGGGCGTGATCGCCGGCGTGCTGCTGGGCCTGGCCATTGCCATGAACGTGGACCCCATCCTGGGTTTCCTGGGCGCCGTGTTCGGCCTGCAGCTGTTCGATTCCGACGTGTACTACATCACCCAGGTGCCTTCGGAGCTGCACTGGATGGATGTATTGCTGGTCGCGCTGAGCGCGCTGCTCGTCACCGCGCTCGCCACCGTTTATCCGGCGCGGCGCGCGGCCGCCACGCCACCGGCCGAGGCGTTGCGCTACGAATGAGTCTGTCGCTGCGCCAACACTACGAATGGCTGGTCGGCACGCGCTATCTGCGCTCCGGCAACCGGCGCGGCTTCCTGTCGTTCATCACGCTGATCAGTGCGGTGGGGCTGGCGCTGGGCGTGGCGGTGCTGCTGGTGGTGATGTCGGTGATGAACGGGTTCGAGAGCGAACTGCGCGCGCGCATCCTCACCGTGACCTCGCACGCCACGCTGATGGGGCTGGAGGGTCCGCTGCCGGACTGGCGCGCGGTGCAGCAGCGGGCCACGACGCTGCCGGGCGTCACCGGCTCGGCGCCGTTCATCGAGGCGCGCGCGATGCTGGCGGCCGGCACGCGGCTGGCCGGCACGCAGCTGCGTGGCATCGATCCGCTGCAGGAACAGGCCATCGTCGGCATCGGCCGCTCGCTGGTGCAGGGGGAGCTGGCTTCGCTCACGGCCGGCGGCTATGGCATCGTGCTGGGCGATGCGCTGGCGCAGGAGCTGGGCATCGGCGTCGGGGGCACCGTGGTGGTCATCGCGCCCGAGGGCACCGTGACGCCGGCCGGGCTGGTGCCGCGCATGCGCCGCTTCAAGGTCACCGGCCTGTTCCACTCCGGCATGTATGAATACGACCGGGGCCTGGCGCTGCTGCACGTGACGGATGCGGCGAAGCTGTACCGGCTGGGCGATGCGGTCACCGGCATCCGGCTGGCGCTGGCCGATCCGCTGCAGGCGCCCGCGGTGGTGCGCCAGCTCGCGGTCGACATGGGAGGCGGCTATTACGTCAGCGACTGGACTCGCATCCATCCGAATTTCTTCAGGTCGATCCAGATGACCAAGTCGATGCTGTTCGTGATCCTGTCGCTGATCGTCGGCATGGCGGCATTCAACATCGTGGCGACGCTGGTGATGGTGGTGAAGGACAAATCCCAGGACATCGCCATCCTGCGCACGCTGGGCGCCGCGCCGCGCAACATCCAGGCCGTGTTCCTCGTGCAGGGCATGATGATCGGCCTTGCCGGCGTCGCGGCCGGCATCGGGCTTGGCGTGCTGCTGGCGATGAACCTCGAGACGCTGGTGCATGGCCTGGAAGCACTGACCGGCACGCGTTTCCTGGATGCGAAGGTGTATTTCATGAGTGATCTTCCCGCGCAGGTGCGGCTCGCCGACGTGGCCCGCGTCAGCATCGTGGCCTTGCTGCTGTGTGTCGTCGCCACGGTGTATCCGGCATGGCGGGCCTCCCGACTGGCTCCCGCAGAGGTGTTGCGTCATGACTGAATCGGTATTGCGCGCTGTCGGCGTGCGTCGCGGCTTCAGCGAGGGCGGCACCCGGCTCGATGTGCTGAAGGAAGTGCACCTCGAGGTGGCCGCCGGCGAGCGCCTGGCCATCGTCGGCGCCTCGGGATCGGGCAAGACCACGCTGCTGCAGGTGCTGGGCGGGCTGGATGCGCCGGACGGCGGGCAGGTGCTGGTGCAGGGCAGGGACATCCACGCGCTGGGCGAGCGCGAACGCTGCCAGCTGCGCAATCGCGCGGTGGGATTTGTCTACCAGTTCCATCACCTGCTGCCGGAGTTCTCGGCGCTGGAGAACGTGGCGATGCCGCTGCTGGTGCGGCGCGTGCCGGCCGAGGAGGCGCGCGCGCGCGCGCAGGCGGTGCTGGATCGCGTTGGGCTGTCGGCGCGACTGACGCACCGACCCCACCAGCTCTCAGGCGGCGAGCGGCAGCGCGCGGCCGTGGCGCGGGCGCTGGTGACCGATCCGGCGCTGGTGCTGGCCGATGAACCCACCGGCAACCTGGACGGCGCCAACGCGCGGCAGGTATTCGAGCTGATGCTGGAGCTCAATCGCGACAAGGGCACGGCCCTCATCGTGGTGACGCACGACCTGCAGCTGGCCTCGCGCATGGAACGCGTGCTGTCGCTGACCGACGGAAATCTGCGCGAACGCGCCGCTTAAGGCTCCCTCACCGAACTGCGGCGCGCGTTTAACCTGTTCACCGTGCTGAAGCGCCAGGCGAGCTCCAGCGCGCGATACGCCGCGTAGCCACCGAGCACCCCGCACACCAGGCAGCCCAGCAGGAAGGGCTTCCAGATGCTGCCCAGCCCGGTCTGCAGCCAGTTCCAGCTCAGTTCGAAGGCGAACTGGCCCGGCGGCACCCGCAGGATCAGGGCGCCCACCCGATACGCCACGTAGTACACCGGTACGGCGGTCAGGGGATTCAGCAGCAGCAGCGTCGCGACCATCGCGGGGATGTTCAGCCGCCAGACCATCGCGGCAATGAGTCCCAGCAGCAGGTGCGCGGGCAGGGGGATGAAGGCAATGGCAACACCGGCGCCGAAGGCCGCGGTGATGGCGCGGCGGTTCAGGCCCCACAGCCGCGCATCGGTGATGCGCGGCCCCAGCAGCCGGAAATACCAGCTGGTGCGCAGCTTGTGCGCCGTGGGCCGGAACTTGCGGAAAAATTCGCGTGGCATCGGATCGCGCACTTTATCAGGCCCGACCTCCGCGTGCTCCGGCGCACACCGGGCCGTGCGGTGAGTTCGCTTGCCGCAGGACTGCTGGGAGGGATTCTCATTGCGCTGTTCGCGCCGGCGGCCTGGCAAGCGGGCGTGTTCGGCGCCCTGGTGGCAATCGCAGTGCTCGCGCTCATCGGCGGCTGGCGGATGCTGGGCGTTGCGATGGTTGCCGGGTTTCTGCTGGCGCAGTCGGCCGCCGGGCGCGTGCTGTCGGCCACGTTTGACTGCGCGGAGCGACGCCTGGTCATCGCGCGCATCGATTCGATCCCGGCCCCGCAGGGCGCAGGGTGGCAGTACGACGCCTGGGTGGAGCCCGCCCGTCCGCCTGCATATCCGCCGCTGCGCGTGCGCATCTCACAACCGGGCCTGAAGCCGCCAATCAGTGGCGAGCGCTGGCAACTCCTGCTGCAGTTCGATCCGCCCGCGACCGCAGCCGGCGCGGATGCGAGGCGGCGTGCACTGTTGCGCGATCACGTCAGCGCCACGGCGCGCGTGCGCGCATCACCGCTGAATCACCTGCTGGCGCCGGCCCCGGCTTCCATCGACGGTCTGCGCCTGGCGGTGGCCGATCGCATCCGGACGCGGGTTGCCGATCCGTCTGCGGCCGCGCTGCTGGCGGCGCTGGCCGTCGGCGTCACGGCAGATGTGTCCACGCTGCAATGGCGCGTCTTCAGTGCCACGGGCATCACGCACCTGGTGGCCATATCCGGCATGCATGTCACGTTCTTCGCGCTGCTGTGCATGGCGCTGGCGCGGGGGCTATGGCGGCGCTGGCCAGGTCCGGGCGCGCGCTGCCGCCGCGAATCGTTCGCGGCGGTCACTGGCATCGTGCTGGCGTTCGGCTATGCGCTGCTGTCGGGCTTTTCGGTTCCCGCGCAGCGCACTGCGCTGATGCTGGCGGTATTCCTCGCGGCCCGCTGCTGCGGGCGCCATGTGGCGCCGACCTGGAGCGTGGCGGCATCACTGGTCGCCGTGCTGGTGCTCGATCCACTGGCGGCGCTCAGTGCCGGCTTCTGGCTGTCTTTCTGCGCGGTGGCCGCGATCATCCTCATCGCCGGGGGCAGGCTGCACCCGCCGGGAACGCTGCGCGCCGCGGCGCTGGTGCAGTGGGTGGTGACCATCGCGCTGCTGCCCGTCACGGCGGCGCTGTTCGGCAGTTTCTCGGCCGTGGGTCCGTTCGTCAATGCGGTGGCCATACCGCTGTTCACGTTCGCGCTGGTGCCGCCGGTGCTGGTTGCGACGGCCCTGTACCTTGTGCCGCTGCAGGTCGCGCACTGGTGCGCAGATTCGCTGGTGGATCTGGCCGCCTGGGCCGCGCAGCAATCCTGGCCATTGCTGGTGCGCGCCGCTGATCTGCCGGGCGCTCTGCTGGACATCAATGCCACCACGATGTGGCTACTGATTGCCGCGCCGGCGGTGCTCTGCGTGCTCGCGCCGCTGCCAACGGCGATGCGACTGGGCGCGCTGGCGCTGCTGGGCAGCGGCTTTGCTGCCCAGGCGCCGCAACCGGAACGAGGCACTCTTGAAGTGGTGATGCTCGATGTGGGCGCCTCGCGGGCGGTGGTGCTGCGCACTGCGGAACATCAGTTGCTGCTCGGCACGGGCGAGAGCTTCGGCACGGCCGGTCGGCGCTTCGAGCGCGAGGTGCTGCCGGAACTGCGCCGCTCCGCGGCTGCCGTCGATGTGCTGCTCGATCGCCTGGACCGGGATTCACTGCAGGGCCTGGCGATGGCGAGGGCAGGACTGCCCCTGGGTGCCGTGCTGTCCGGCACGTCCAGGTCCACGCCGGATATTCCCGGCTGCGTCGATGGTCGGTGGCAGTGGGATGGGGTTGACTTCACGCGGCTCGCCGCCGCAGACGGCTGCTGGCTCTACGCCCGCGCCGGCGGCAGGCTGCTGGTCGTGTCGCCGCTGCGCGTGCCGTCGGGGCAGATGCCCGACTCCGGTCCGGCCTCGATCGTGATCCTGCCGCGCACCGCCCGGGACGCGGCAGCGCTGCTGGCACGCTCCGCACCCGACGTGCTGGCACTGGCAAGTCTTTCCTCCAGCGAATGGCAATCCGGCAGCTGGCGGGCGCTGCGCGCGCACCGCGGCGGCAGCGATCGATCACTGTGGAGCACGGCGAGCCTGGGTTCGGTGCGACTCACGCTGCGCGCCGATGGGCGGCTGGTCAGGTCCGCCGCGACCGAGTGGCAGGCGGGGATTTGGTCGGCCGGTGGCCGCGCCGAGGCCTGCGCCCGTCCCTGACGCAACGCGACCAAAGCCGGCCGGGTGCTTTGGGCTATCATTCGCGCCCATGTGGGAAATCGTGCGCGCCGGCGGCCCTTTGATGTGGCCGATATTGCTGTGTTCAGTCATCGCTGCAGCCATCATCCTCGAGCGAATGTGGACGCTGCAGCTGCGACGCGTGGTGCCGACAGACCTCACGCGACGCATCTGGGCGCTGGTGGAGGCCGGGCAGATCAACGACAAGGTCGTTGCCGCGCTGGAAACCAATTCACCACTGGGCAAGCTGCTGGCCGCAGGACTCAAGAGCCGCCACCGCCCGCGCGCCGTGATGATGGAGCGCCTGGAGGATGAGGGCCGCCATGTGGCGCAGGACCTCGACCGCTTCCTGAACACGCTGGGCACCATCGCCGGCGTCGCGCCGTTGATCGGACTGCTGGGCACGGTCACCGGCATCATCAAGGCCTTCAATGCCATCCAGGAAGGGGGAATGGGGGATCCCAGGCTGCTGTCGGGTGGCATCTCCGAGGCGCTGATCACCACCGCCGCCGGCCTGTGCGTCGCCATTCCTTCGTACATCGCCTACCGACACCTGCGTCGCAGGGTCGACCGGATCGTGGCGCAGATGGAGCGCGATGTCGTGCGCTTCGCGGACGCGCTGAACGATCGGGGCGAGAACGCCGAGCAGGGCGAGTGAAGTTCACGCTGCGCCGGGCCGAGGATCCCGAGATCAACCTGATCTCGCTGATCGACGTGCTGCTCATGCTGGTGATCTTCTTCATGCTGTCCTCCACTTTCGTGGACCAGGGCCGCATGCGCGTGCAGCTGCCCGTGGCCAGCGACAAGCCGCATGACAATCGCTCTTCCGAACGGATCGTGGTGACCGTGACCCAGCAGGGCGGCTTCCGGGTGAACGAGCGCGAGCTGGTCAACTCCAGTCGCGAGACGCTGCGCGGCGCGGTGGCGGCCGTGGCCGGCGAGGACCGCGGTGTTCGCGTGGTGCTGCGCGCGGACGCGAGGGCCACGCACCAGTCCGTGATCACCGCGATGGATGTGCTGGGCAAGATGGGGTTCTCCCAGCTCGAGATCGCCACCGTGCAGCAGACCACAGCGAAATGACCCGCACGGCCAGCGCGGCGGAGGTCCGGGCGGTGTACCGGCGCCTGCTCGCCTATGCGCGGCCGTGGCGTGGCACATTCCTCATCGGCGTCGCGGGCATGGCGCTGTACGCCTCGACCGAGGCCGGCATCGCCTGGTTCGTGGACCAGTTCCTCAAGTACGCCTTCGTCGATCCGGATCCGCGCGCGGTGTGGGCGGTGCCATTGGGCGCGCTGCTGCTGTTCCTGGTCCGTGGCACGGGCGATTTCCTCGCCACGGCCTTTCCGGGTCGGGTGGGCCGGCGCGTGGTCAAGGCCATCCGCGCCGACCTGTTCGCGCAGTACCTGCACCTGCCGGCCGCCTGGTACGACCGCGAATCCTCCGCGCGCATGCTGTCACGGCTCGTTTACGACGCCGAGCAGGTGGCCGAGGCCGCGACCAACTCCGTGTGCGTGCTGATCCGCGATTCGCTGGCGCTGGTGGGACTGCTGACGCTGATGTTCTGGAAATCCTGGCAGTTCACGCTGCTCGCGCTGGTGGCCGCGCCGGTGATCGGCTGGGTGCTGTCGGGCATCAACCGGCGCTTTCGCCGCCACAGTGCCGGCATCCAGCAGTCCATGGGCGATGTCACCCGCGTGACCAAGGAAGCCCTCGATGGTCACGTGCTGATCAAGACGCATACCGCAGAAGGCTGGCAGCAGCAGCGCTTCGAGGCGGTCAACGAGCACAACCGCCGCAGCCAGCAGCGACTCATCAACGTGCGGGCCGCCAGTGGCCCGGTGGTGCAGATGGTGGCGGGTTGCGCGCTGGCGGCCGTGCTCGCCGTCGCCATATCGCAGGTGCTGCAATCGCAGGTGTCGGTGAATGACTTCATCGGCTACATCACCGCCATGCTGC
>Ga0075163_10013508_pt1 | contig 10574 bp, 20 predicted proteins | sample JI1023141ADNA_FD_71478 | JGI IMG/M metagenome (GOLD analysis project Ga0075163, IMG submission 71478) | Wastewater effluent complex algal communities from Wisconsin, to seasonally profile nutrient transformation and Carbon sequestration -... | ecosystem: Engineered > WWTP > Effluent > Algae... | reverse complement strand
GAACCATGAGGAACATACAAAGCCCAAAAACCAAGGCGCCGATAATCCAAAATAGCGTCATGCTGTTTTCCTTTTCCAACTAACAGGTTTGATTACGTCACCCCAACATAGGTTGACGCATTGCGCGTAACGGTGAATTGAGAAACCCCAACGTTCAATGACAACGCGCTTGTTCATTGGTCGCCACGCTGGCCCAACGCGAATGAACAAGCCGAATAGGTCAAGTAACGTCCCGCTTGGAAGCAAGCAAAGCGCCAGCGAGAGGCGCAAGCCGCAACACTCAACCCAACGAACGCCGTCAATATCTAAACTTAAGTCGAACACGCTTGCACCAATCTAAAAAGTTGTGGAACGGGTCATATAGAAACATATAGCCGAACGCCGCGAAGTAGCACGTTGCAACAAACATTTGGTGACACAACCAAAGCCAAGCGCGATTCACCAATGCCGGTCACCGCGCACAAGGTCAACAACCATGCTGACCGCAATCCAAACCAGCAATGGGAACCAAGCGACCATGCAAAGCGGAATCAGCTTCCAGCTTGCGCCAAACGTCAGCTTGTAGAAAGGCCAGGACAACACCGCGCCGATTGCCAAATAGATTCCGATTCCAACAATCATAAGCCACCCGCCGATTTCAATTTTGACCAATTTTGCAAATGTTTTAAAACAAATTTCCTTTCTTTTTGATTCAAACCATCTAGCACTCGCATACTGTTTACAAATGCAACTTCCATTTTTTTATCGTCAGTTCCATCTAATTCATTTCGTGGCATTTTCACTCCTGACTTGTAACGTGATAGCCGTTGCAAAAAATGCAGTAGTACGCGCGGAACGGTTTGTCAGGACGCGGGTCCAGGCTAATGCGTTGCAATGACGCCTTGGCTTCGGCTTTGTCTCTGTAACGCGCTTTGCCAGTGCATTCACGAAAAACCGCCTTGCCGTTCTTGAATGACCGCTTTGACAACTCGTTTTTCTTGTTTTTCTTTTTGAGTTTCTGGAACCGTGGATAGCGTTCCTCATAGTCAATGGCGCTCATTTCTTTGCCTTGCGTTGCAGAATCACAAAGCATGGTTGGCATGCAGATTGGCCACGCCAAAAGGCTTTTTTGGCTGAAAAGAAAGTTTTGCGGCAGTTCTGACAGCTTGTTTCGTGAGTACTCATTTGGCGGTCCGACACTTCATTGCAGCAAGCAAGGCGTCCTTGCATTGGCGCCGCGAAGCAACGTCAGGATAGGTTGACGGGTCACAAAACGATTCGTTCAGATTGACCTCGTTCGTTGTCCCGCCGCTCACCTTCACGTCATGGTCGCCGTCAACGTTGCAACCGCCAAGAACATGGACGCCGAAGTAAATGGCAATCAGGCTATTGACCAAAAGCATTGTGTTGCGGAACCCGTTCCAAACTTTCATGCGTCACCTTTCTTGGTTGCTGGCGCGTCCAGATTGTAGTTGAGATTGAACGTCACGCCTTTCGCGTCATCGTCATCACCGTGGCGCTCAAGCCAGCGTTCAGGGTCACGGTTCTTGAGCCAGAAAATGCAAGCCGTGGTGTCCGGCGGGAACCGTTCGCGGTATTTCTGGCTGACAACAACGCCGTTCTTGGCATCAAAGAAAAACTTAACACCCGGTTGTGAGTAACCAACGGCGCGTTGAAATAGCGCGGCTTCAACTAATTGGTTTGCAACGTCCTTAGCTTCTTTTAAGGCTTCCAAAAAGCTTGGATATTTTGATTTCCAGTTGCTTAGAGTTGACATTGCAATCCCGCATTTTGCAGCGATTTGCGCGTCAGTCATGCCTGATTTTGACATTTCCAATATCCGCATTACTAAGCGGTCATTGAAACCCGTTGGGCGCCCGTTAGGCTTTGGTTTTTTTGTGGCCAAGCTTTCAACCCCTTCCTTTGGGTTTTTGTCGGGCAGTTTTGCAACGTGCCCAGGTTGTTGCCGGTCCCGCCTTTAGAGACTAGCTGAGGTCATTTCCTTGCAATCAGTCCCGCGTCAACTTCAAGCGCGCTGGCGTCATTGTTCGTGATTACGATTTGCGTTTGAACGAAAGGCCAGCCGCTGAGTGTTTCCAGTTCAACACCGTCAGCGATGATTGCCGTAGGTGTTGGTTCGTGAAACTCAGCGCCGGGTTGGCCTTGTGGCGTCATGGACCCACGGCGTTGAAGCGTTGCGTCAACTGACCCGCCGCCGCTTCCGCCTTCGCCGGTCATTGTGCCAGTGCCATAGGTGTTAGGACCAACGACAAACCCGCCGCCGCCCGGAGTGTCAAAAGCCTGAAACTCATCGACACTAATAATTGAAGCGTAATACTCAACGTCCTGAACAATGCCGTCAGGCAATGTCCCGTCAGTTGCCGTGAAAACAATTGGGTCATCTTGATTCAAACCGTGAGCGATTTGTTTCAAATTTGAACTGAACGGGTCAACAAATCCTTCAACGCCAGCATTATCAACAATGACCTCAAGGCTTCCGGCGCCAGTATTGTCAACGTTGGCCACAACCGGCGCTTCAACAATTTCTTTCCGGTAGCCATTGTTTGGATATTCAGCGATTGCCGACCAACTGCCGCTGACTGCCGCCGTGGCGGTGAATTTGTCAGAAAAAGTTGCAGAGAAAGAACCGCGAGCGTTGCGAAAGTTGGTCGCAACTTGTTGCGCCGTGGTGTCACCGCTGACGTCAACTTGAACGATATGGTCACCGTCAAGCGCGTTCCATTCGGCATAGTCAGGGGTGATGCCGGAACCGTTGATAACCTCAGCGTAGAAACCCCAACCCTGACCGTCCTCATCGTAAATAATAAAGTTGTCGCCGTCAGTCATTGCGGCTTTTGGCGGGAACGTCAGCGCGAAAACAGCCGCCTCACCACTGAAAATTGAGAGAGGCGTCCCACCGCCGCCGCCAGCGCCAGTGAATTTGGCGAAATAGGCAACGGCTTTCGCGTCAGCCGAGTTGACGGCAAGCGTCATTGACTCGCCGTTTTGCAACGTCAGTTTTTTTCTGTCACGTCCGATGAGCATGGTTCAACCCCTTCCAATCAAGCCAGCGTTCAAAACCAAATCGTCCGCCGAATTGTTTGTGATGACCAATTCAGTTTGCACGAAAGGCCACTGGTTTAGGGTTTGGTTTTCCTCGCCTGCCGATGAAACGGTTGACGGTGTTGGTTCGTGAAAGAGCGGGTTGGCCTCGCCTTGCAAATACATGGAACCCCGCGCTTGGACCGTGGCGTCAACGGTGCCAGCGCTTGCAAACTTGGCGTAATACTGAACTACGGTTGCGTGTTCTGACGCAATCTTGAGCGTCATGGCTTCGCCTTGCGCCAAGGTTAGTGATTGGTTGTCGAGTGAAAACATTTTTCAACCTCAGTTGTGAAATTTTATTTTGACGTGGCGCTTGTTTTAGATTCTAACCCGCCGATTCCCCAATGGTCAAACACCGCTTGCTTTGCCGCCTTGTGGCGTGGTCCGTCTTTCTTTTCTCTGAACGCCGCCGCAACTTCCTTCCTCAGCGCGTCAGGAACCCGGCACCAATGGAAGGCACAAGCCATTTGCCAATGAGCGCGTTCCCGTTCGCAACCGAACAAACCGCACCGCGTGGCGCTTTGGCGATTCACGTTCAACCCGGCCTCATATCGGCAATCATTTTTTTTCGTTCCGCTTCCGCCAACTCAAGTGCCTTAACCAGTTGTTCAATCAACACGGTCGCCGAACCTATCCTGTCGCCAGCGTTCAGCCATGCCACAGCTTGATTTATCAATGCATCGTTGACGCTCACAATCCAACCTCAGTCCACAAATCGTTGCCGAAGGTTTCGCGTAGCGCTTCCTCAATACAAGGACCGCAAGCGATTAGCTTCGGTTCGTCAACCTTCATGACGGCGCAACGGTGGACGTCATCTTGGTCAATCTCTTTGTTGCAAATCATACAGTCCTCGCCTTCATAGAACCGCCGACCTAATGGCATGACTTCAACCTTTCAAAATTGCGATTGTCAGAGCGAGACAAAACAAGCCGCCAAGTCCTATCAACGTCAGCCATGCTGGCGCCAATACCCAAACCCAATGCCAATCAATGACGTCAGTCAGTTTGAAAATAATAAAAATCAATTGCAGTAAACCCAACCAACCCTTCGGCATATCGACTCCAATCAGTGAAAAGAAAAACAAGGCGGCGGGTTGTGGCCTCGCCGCCTTGCCGTTCCTCAGACTTGCGCCGTTGCTCCGGCTTTGATCTGAGTTACGTTTGTAGCTTTGCCGTCACCTTTCGTGCTGACAACCGCAACGCCGCCGCTCGCCTTGGCGTCCTTCATTGCTTGACGCATGACCTTGCCAGTTTCGTCCGCTTGTTTTTCGCTGGCGTCATTTTCTTTGATCCGCGTTGCAATGGCGGCGTCCTCAGCAACACGCTTGGCCAGTTCGTCGCCGTTCAAACGGTCAACAACCTTTTCAGGGTCGCCGCCTATGCCGTCACCGAACAAGCCGCCGCGTGACTGCAACTCTTTCAGTTCGGTTATGTCCATGGCGCGGCGCTCTTGAACCTCACCGCGATATTCGAGCCACGTTGTCCGGCTTGCCGGGTCAAAGTGTTTGGTGCAATCAACGCGCTTGGTTTCGCGTCCAGTGTTGGCGCAAGTCACTAAGCGGCGCTTGTGGCCTTCCATTTTTTTGATTTCGTCTTTGATAAATTGTGCTTCGGCTTTGAGCGCTTCCTTTTTTTCCTCAATCTTGCGGTCAAGGTCAGCGGCTTCGCAAGCGGCGGCGTTGATTTCATCCTTGGTCAGCTTGACGTCAAACTCAGATTTGATTGGCATGGTCCATGGCTTGACGTCTTTCGGATTCACTTTCTTTTTTTCTTTGCACAGTTCAGCAATGACATATGTGATCGGCGTTTGTGACTTGTCCATTTGCTCTTGATAAACATCAAGCGTGTTTCCTTGTTCGTCCATTTCAGCAAAGCCCAACTCAACGGCGTCAGGGTCGCAACCGGCTTCCTCAGCAAACTTGTGGCGGTCGGTGAAATCGGAACGCCATTTTAAATTGACCAACACTGAATCTTTGTTGGTCCGATGCAAAGACACTTGCTTTGACTCAACCAACACGTTTGATGACTTCGCTTTTTTCTTGCTCAAGGTTGTGGCCCCTAGCTTTGTAATTTTGGCTTGATTGCCAAAAAGTTATTTTTTGAAAATCACTTCACGAACTTTTATAAATTCCCAACCTGGACCCGGTTCGCCTGGCCAGCGCGCGTGGTCAACGTGAATCGGTTCGCCGTCTTTGGCGGCAACCCAAAACTCACGGCGCTTCGGCTTGCCTTGCATGACGCCCGTTGGAATCGTTGCGACGAACGCCGCCGCCCTAAAGCCGGTGACGCGGCAAGTCCGGTTTTCGGCTGGCTTGGCCAACCCGAGTGACTGCAACTCGCTGACGCGCGCCGACAGGCTTTTCAGTTTGGCCAACCCGCCTTCGCATACTCTGGTTAATTCTTGCACAGTGATTGGACCGTGAGTCCTAAGCAACTGCCAAGCTTCCAGTTGGGTCCTTGCCAGGATGCCGCTGGCGGAAAGGGCATTGTAAGCGTCCAGACTGTTTTGGTTCGTCATCCTATGACCTCATCGGGTTGCGTCGATTGTGGTTGGATTGTGCAACGTTCAGCGGCAATCAGATTCTCAACCTCGGTCACGGTGTCGGCTTTGAACAACAACACCTGACGCCGCTTGCGCGCCTTTGCATAGGAAACATAAAAAGATTCCATGCTGACTATCGCGGTTTTAAAATGACGCCAGTCAGCGCCAAGCGCCGCCGATAGCGAGTTGGTCAAATCACCAAGTTTTGGTTTCGGTCCGCCGCCGTCAACGGTGCATAGGCAATCGTCAAGAACGCTGAACGCTTTTGAAACGGCGACACTTGCCCTAGCCGCCGCCGTCCCGGCTTCTTTAAGTCTCTCAGTCTCTTTTCTCCTAGTCTCTCTATGTGCCCCGTCAGTGGCCCCGTCAGTGGCCCCGTCAGTGGCCCCGTCAGTGGCCCCGTCAGTGGCCCTATCGTCATCGCGCATGATTTGATATTTATCGTAATTGCAAACGGTTATGACCGTTCCACAGTGGCCCCTTTTCATACTCAAAATTCCGTCTTTTTCGAGCATTTGAAGCTTCCGATCTATTGTGTTCTTGCTCACGTCGAACCGTTCGGCCAACTCGTTGCGTCCGGTCGCAACCTGACCACGCTCAAGCGTAACAAGCTGACGGCGCAAAGGTTCTAGGCCACGCTCACGCCTTGCCCAAAGAACCAAGGTGCAAAGGACAATGAACGCAATTGGGTCAACGCCAACCCAACTGTTCAAAATTTTTCGGTGCAACTTGACCCAGCCGCCCGTTGGACGCGCCATGGTCAGTCTCTCGGTTTCAGTTCGTCGATTTGGTCAAGGTCAGCGGCGGTGACGCCAAGGCTGGAAAGCGCGTCCCTGAGTCGGTTCGCATATCCGATTGTCCAAATTTTTCCGTTGACAATCTTTGATAAATCGGCTGGCCAAATCGCGGCGCCAAGCTTCAAGGTTGCGCGGTGCAAGTCCATTTGAGTGATTCGGCGCTGATATAAAAATTCCAAAAGCGGCATTTTTTCCAACCATAGTGAGTATTTAAAAATCAGTTGCGGTGTCTTGTGTGTTTAGTCTAAGGTGATTCCGCCTAACCTGCAACAACTATGGAGCAAAAATGGACGTAACCCTTGAGGAGCGTAGCGTTGAGCTACATGACCCGTCACCGCCGGACGGGTCAACCGAAATTGCTTTGACAGATTTGGTTCCGGCTGATTCAGAAATCGTCCTTGAACCTATCGACTATTCCAACCTGACCACTGACCAATTGTGCGCCGAATGGCTGACGATTGGCCCCAACGATTTGCGGCGTGAAGCGAAGCTGGACGAAATCGCGCGGTGTCTCAGCGGCAAGGTTGACCGGCTGGACGAATTACACGCCAACTCCGAAGCCAACGCGGACGCGTTTGACGCCATGGCGGCGCGTTACCACAAGCGATATTGCGAACCGCTTGAGAATCGCGCGCAACAAGAGCGCAACCGCGCCAAGGGCATTGAGGACTTGTTGCTATTCGTCATGAGCAAAAACGATTTGATGGAATTGAGCGGCGCCAACGCAATCGCCAAACTCAAGAGCAATGACCACAACCCGAAAGCGATTTGGAAGCGCGAAGCGACCGCCGCCGATATGGCGAAATATGGCGAAGCGTTCGTTGAAATGATTCCGCATCGCTTCGCGTTCATTGAAAAGAATTGCAAGAAAGCGGTCATGGAAAAACAGCTAACCGATTTGGACGCATTGGAGTTGAAGCCAAAAAAATCAATCAAGTTTGAAGTTGCCGTTGAAGTGATAGCGATTCCACCGAAACAGAAAAAATTGAAAAAGGTGAAAGCATGAGAATTTGGAAGGATGCCAAGGAAGCCGATTTAAAGTTGCTGGAAATCAATGCTGGCGTTCAAGTCACGTTGGTCAACGGTGACGTGAAGGAACTGATTTTCCCGTTGCCAAATGGCAAAGCGTTACGCGTTTCTGGCGCTTGGGACAGTTGCAAAGTTGCGATTCAGCAACCGCCAACTATGGTCAAAAAATACCGCGTCACTGGCGTCCTTGCCGCCGCTGACACCGAAGTGACCAAAGACTTTGACAGTGAACGCGAAGCCGAAAGCTTTTCTGATTGCCTTGTGAACCCGAAAACCGAACCATTTGAGGTTGAAGCATGAATGACCTAGCCGTCAGAGAAAAAGAAACAGCCGTTGCGCCAGCGTCAACACAAGCCATGGTTGCAGGTGTTGAAAAAGAAATTGAAGCCGCCGTCATTATCGCTCACCGATTCCCTCGGGACCAAGGACGCGCGCTGAAAAACATTGAATCAGCTTGCACCAATACGCGCCTGGCTGAACTGGCTGAGTATTCATATCCGAAAGGCGGGACCACGGTTGAAGGACCGTCAATCAGGTTGCTTGAAGCCATTGTTCAATCTTGGGGCAATGTTCGCGGCGGCGTCAAGATAACGCATCAAACACTTGAGGAAAGCCACGCAACCGCTTGGGCTTGGGACTTGGAAACAAACGCGTATTACGCCATTGACATTATCGTTCCGCATATTCGGGACACGAAAAAAGGAAGCTATCCAATCACCGACAAGCGGGAAATTTATGAGTTAGTCGCCAACCAAGGCGCGCGCCGCTATCGCAAATGCCTGGAAACAATCATTCCACGCCATATCGTTGACGCCGCGCGTGACGCCGCCAACCAAACAATGAACAACCTTGGTGACCTCGAAACGCGCCGCGCCAAAATGATTGAAGCGTTCAAGAAAGCTGGCGTCAGTCAGGACCAAATTGAAAAGCGCCTTGGCAAAAAGATCGTTGGCGTTGGCAACGCCGAACTGACGGCAATGAACAAAATTTACAACTCATTGCGTGACGGCATGACCAAGGTTGCCGATTGGTTTGAATCAACTGACCCTGAAATGATTATCAAAGAGCAAACGGAAGGCGTGAAGGCTGACCCGGCGCAAACTTTGGCGCTGGCGCAAAAAATGTTTCACAAGGCGAGCGCTGACGCCAAGAACGCTGGCGCTGACCCGCTGGCATTGTTGCGCGCCGCGATTCCCAACCCGAAGCTGACGCAAGCGGACGTTGACAAGGCAACTGGCGCGGTTCTGACGGCATACGCTGAACTGATTGACCAATGGGTTAAGGCAAACCAACCATGAGCAAAGAACAAGCACCCGCAAAATTTGTTGAGGATGCAAAGGCGTTAGGTGTTGCGTTCAACAAGCTGGCGAAAGATTGGGGTTATGCCATGGCGCTGAACGGCGTTGCCTCAATCATTGCAGTTGCGGCATTGCAACAACCAATGCCGGGACACGCCTTGATGCAATTTTTTGGCGTTTGCACCGACAAGCTTGACGCCGCCGTTCAAGCTTCGGCAAAGATTCAAGCGGCAATGAAAGGCACCAAGCTATGAGTGAAGCGCCGCGCGGGTACAACGGATTTGCCGAGTTTGACAAGCAATCGCCAGCGGTGAAAGCGCTGACAATTTCTTTCATTGACGGCATTGACGCCATGACGATTCGAGCGGCTAGGGCATATCCTGACCTTGCCAACAACACCACTGAGTTTTATGGCGCGTTGATTTCCGCGCTGACGGACCAATTCATAAACATTTGCGCAATGACCAAGGAACCAGAAAAGTCCTTGAAAGATTTGGCGTCAACGCTGACGTCACTTCACGTTGTTCACGAAACTTTGCAACGCAAGAAAGGCATATTTTGAACACTCAGCTTATGAAAATCAGCCGCGCCGAATTCGGTTACGGCGGCTATCAGGATGCAATGGTTGGCGTCGATTTCACGTTTTCGTCGCCGGGTTGCGGTTGCGGTGACTTTTGGGGCACTTGGGCAATAGAGCGCTCTGAACACGCCAAATGGACCGAACAAAGCCGAATCGACACGCTAGGCGGCGTGGTCATGCGGCTTGCCAAGATTCTTGACCAAGCCAAAAAAAGACACGTTGGCGAATTGGTTGGCGTTCCGGTTGAAGTGACCTTTGAAGGCAACGCGCTGAAATCTTGGCGCGTGTTGACAGAGGTCATATGACCATTCAAATAGGAAACCAATTCACAGAAAACAAACCAATGCCGGGACGAACTGACCGCCGTTGCGTTTGCGTTTGGCGCGTGACTGATTATTACATTTTCTTTTTTGAAACCGCCGGGCGTTGCTATCGGAGTAGAAAGTTGCGTTCGGAATTTGAAAAACAATTCACAAAAGTTGAGGTCAACATTGGCTGACCTTGAACCAATTGACCCGGTTGACCTTGCGATTTTCACCGCTGGCGTTGTCATGGCGCTGGCAATCATTCTGGTTTTTATCTTGGGCTTTTCTTGACGTGCCGGGTGTCAAAAGATTGGACGGTGCAATGAAATAGGCCAGCTAAGGGCGCCCCCGCAAAGGCGTTTTTGGCTGGCCTAAAGTTTCCCAGTGAAAGTCCCGATAGAGAATATGAAACAAGCGAGGGAGACAAAATGGCAACGATAGTCAAAGTCAACAAGGACGATATCCTAGCCTTTTTCAAAGGACCGGACGCCAAAGAGTTGGCGCAAAAATTCATGCAAAATTTCCGCCACGCAACAACCGACAAGCGCGGCTTTGCTATCAACCTCAGCGGTGACGAATGGAAATTGTATGTTCGCCTTTGCCTCAATGGCGTCATGCGTCACAACACCAATTGGCTTGAGTTGGAATCAATCAGCCTTGGCACCGCCAATGCCGTTATGAATCAGATTGAAAAAATCGTTGGTGCCAAATGAAACCATTGAAACAATGCAGCAACCAAAAATGCAGGAATCGCTTTTGGTCTTTGCCCAAGTCAGCCAAGCTGAACGAACTAGGCTTTTGGTTCCAATGCCGTTGCAACTCAACCCTTTTTATCAGAACGATTGAGGTCAAATTTTGACCGCTGAACATTATAAATGGTTCGACAACGTGGCTTTTCTAAACCATATGCGAGAAACGCAAAACGAATTGAGGTCAACCG
>Ga0075163_10013507_pt1 | contig 10575 bp, 7 predicted proteins | sample JI1023141ADNA_FD_71478 | JGI IMG/M metagenome (GOLD analysis project Ga0075163, IMG submission 71478) | Wastewater effluent complex algal communities from Wisconsin, to seasonally profile nutrient transformation and Carbon sequestration -... | ecosystem: Engineered > WWTP > Effluent > Algae... | reverse complement strand
GCCTCGATATGCGCGACCCAGCCATCGCAGCAGCCGCAGGACGGATCCTTGGTAACGCTCACCAGCGGCAGCGTTTCGGCATGTCCCCAGCCGGCCGTGGACATCAGCAGGGGCAGCGCGCCGGCAGCGGCCAGAATGGCGCGCCGGCTGATGTTGCTGTCGTTTCTCATAGTCACACCTTTTTTCATGGATGTATTGTCTCGCCGTCACGGTCCGCATCCGGCTCACAAGGGAGTGATGGGCAAACCGAGGGCCGTGGCACCGGCATCGTCATAGCTTCACCCTCCGCAGCCGAGCGGCATTGGTGATGACGCTGACCGATGAGAGCGCCATGGCGGCGGCCGCAATGATCGGAGACAGCAGGATGCCGAAGAACGGATAGAGGACCCCGGCTGCGACCGGCACGCCGAGCGCGTTGTAGATGAAGGCGAAGAACAGGTTCTGGCGGATATTGCCCATGACCGCCTGCGACAGCCGCCGCGCCCGCACGATGCCGGTCAGATCGCCCTTCAGCAGCGTGACACCCGCGCTCTCCATCGCCACATCGGTGCCGGTGCCCATGGCGATGCCAACGTCCGCAGCGGCCAGCGCCGGTGCATCGTTGACGCCGTCGCCTGCCATTGCCACCACCTCGCCCGCCGCCTTGTGCCGCTGCACGACCGCGCTTTTCTGATCGGGCAGAACCTCGGCCTCGACCTCGTCGATGCCGAGATGGCGCGCGACGGCCTTCGCTGTGGTCCAGTTGTCGCCGGTCAGCATGACCACGCGGATGCCCTGCGCCTTCAGCGCGGCCAGCGCCTCCGGCGTCGAGGGCTTGACCGGATCGGCGATAGCGAAGATCGCGGCGACGCGGCCATCCACCCCCATGAAGATCGCGGTCGCCCCGTCCTCGCGCAGCCGGTCGGCTTCATCGGCGAGCGGAGCGACATCGACGCCTTGCTCGGCGAGGAACTTCGCATTGCCAAGCGGAATGCGCTTGCCTTCGACCACCCCGAGCGCGCCCTTCCCGGTCGGCGAGTCGAAATCCGCAACCGGCGCCGTCGCGATCCCGCGCTCCTCGGCGGCGCGGACGATGGCCAGCGCCAGCGGATGCTCGCTGGCCCGCTCCACACTGGCGGCAAGCCGCAGCGCCTCGTCCTCGCTGAAGCCAGCAGCCGGAACGATGGCGGTCACAGCGGGCCGCCCCTCGGTCAGAGTGCCGGTCTTGTCGACGATGATGGTGTTGACCTTCTCCATATTCTCCAGCGCCTCGGCGTTCTTGATCAGCACGCCCGCCTGCGCGCCACGGCCGACGCCGACCATGATCGACATCGGCGTCGCCAACCCCAACGCGCAGGGACAGGCGATGATCAGCACCGACACGGCAGCGATCAGACCGAAGGAGAAACGCGGCTCCGGGCCCCAGATCGACCAGGCGATGAAGGCAAGGATCGCGATCACGATCACCGCCGGCACGAACCAGCCCGACACTTGGTCGGCGAGGCGCTGGATCGGCGCGCGGCTCCGCTGCGCCTCGGCGACAAGCTGGACGATCTGCGACAACATGGTGTCGCGGCCAACTTTCCGCGCCTCGATCACCAGCGCGCCGGACTGGTTCATGGTGCCGCCGATGGCCGATGCACCGGCCTCCTTGGTCACAGGCATCGATTCACCCGTCACCATTGATTCATCGACGGCGCTGCGGCCTTCCAGCACTTCGCCATCGACCGGCACCTTCTCGCCGGGACGCACCCGCAGGCGGTCGCCGACATGCACGCTGTCGAGCGGAACCTCCTCCTCCATGCCATCGTCGCGAATGATCCGGGCGGTCTTGGGGGCGAGGTCGAGCAGCGCGCGGATGGCGCCGCTGGTGCTCTCTCGCGCCCGCAGTTCCAACACCTGCCCGAGCAGCACCAGCACGGTGATGACCGCCGCCGCCTCGAAATAGACCGCGACGGAACCGTCATGCTGGCGAAACGCATCGGGAAAGATACCGGGCGCAACTGTGGCGACGACGCTGTAGATCCAGGCGGTCCCGGTGCCCATGGCGATCAGGGTGAACATGTTGAGGCTGCGGTTGACCAGCGACTGCCAGCCGCGCTGAAAGAATGGCCAGCCGGCCCAGAGAACGACCGGCGTTGCGAGGATCAGTTGCAGCCAGTTCGAGGTCAGCTGGCCGACATAATGGCTCAAGCCAAGAAAATGGCCGCCCATTTCGAGGACGACCACTGGTATCGTCAGCGCCAGTCCGATCCAGAACCGACGTGTCATGTCGATCAGTTCCTCGTTGGGTCCGGCCTCGAGACTGACCAGCACCGGCTCCAGCGCCATGCCGCAGATTGGGCAGGAGCCGGGGCCGACCTGCCGGATCTCCGGGTGCATCGGGCAGGTATAGATCGTCCCCTCGGGCACCGGCTCTGCCGTGGCCGCCGCGGTCGCCGGATCGAGGTAACGTTCCGGCTCTGCCAGGAACTTGGCCCGGCAGCCGGCGGAGCAGAAGTAATACGGCCGGCCGGCATGCTCGGCCTTGTGCTCGGTCGTGTGCGGGTCGACCATCATGCCGCAGACAGGGTCCTTGACCTTGTGCGTGTCGTCCCGCGCGACGGCGGCGTGGTCATGCGCGTGATCGTGCACATGGCCGTGGTTGTGGTGATGGTGATCTGTCTTGCTGGCCATTTCTCACGCCTCCTTGGCGGTTTGCCCGATCATGCGTTGACTGCGAATTCGGTCATCATGCCGGTCTCGAGATGCGGCATGTGGTGGCAATGCAGCATCCAGCGTGCGGCCTCGCCCGCGTCCAGCGCGATATCGACCATCGACATCGGCGGCAAATAGACCGTGTCCCGCAGCGCGCCGCGGACCGCACGTCCGTTCAGCCCGACGACCTGGAACACATGCCCGTGCAGATGCATCGGGTGGCCCATCATCGACATGTTGTGGAAGGACAGCACGACCCGCTCGCCGCTGCGCGCGGCAAGCGGGCGATGCTGGCCCCAGACGGCCCCGTTGATGGTCCAGACATAGGGCTGCATCGATCCGCCTAGCATCACCATATGGCGGCGGTCCACCGGGCGATCCGGCAGGGCATCGGCGGAGATCAGGCGCGATTCCTGGGCAAGGTCGGTTTCGAAGGCAGGCGCTTCGGCCTCCGCCATGGTGTCGATGCGTCGGACGTCGGCGCCCTGCGTGGCAAGGATCAGCCCGGTGCGCTCGCGCGCGCCTTCCCGCAGCGCGAGGATCGGCCAGGCGCCGCCCGCGTTCGGCAGGTCGATTTCGAGATCGAGCCGCTGGCCCATGGCCAAGCCGAAGCGCGTGCCGGAAATCGGCTGAACGGCATGGCCGTCCACCGCGACGAGCCGGGCCTGCGCTTCGCCAGTCTCGATCCAGAACACCGTCGCCGCGGCGGCGTTGATCACCCGCAGGCGGATGCGCCCGCCGCGCTCGACCTGCACCACCTCGGGGTCCGACAGCGTGCGGTCGTTGGCCAGATAGGCGTCCCAGTCGTAGTCGTTAAGGTCCATCGCCATGCCGTCCATGGCGCCGTGATCCATGCCGCCCATCGGCGTGTTCCCCATCGCGCCTTGACCCATGGCCGCCATGCCGCCCACGCCCGCGCCGTGGCCGCCCCCGTGACCGTCGGCGGTCCCATGGCCGCCGAGGATCTCGGCCATCACCTCCTCGGCCGCCTTGAACGAGAAATCGTGAAGGAACAGCACCACCTCCTGGCGGTCGGCGGCGACATCCTCGGCGCTGCGCACGATCAGCGGCGCTGCCAGAAGGCGCATCTCGTGGATCGGCACATGCGCGTGCATCCAGTAGGTGCCGGGAAGCGGCGCGAAGTCGTAAGCGCGTGTCTCGCCAGGGGCGAGCATCGGCAAAGGCATTTCGGGCACGCCATCCTGCGCGTTGGGCGGGATCTGGCCATGCCAGTGGATCAGCGTGCCAACATCGAGATCGTTGCGCAGATTCACCCGGAACCGCGCGCCGGGATCAAGTGTCAGACCCTGTGCGGCCGGCCCGGCAAGACCCCAGACGGTGGCGGCGCGACCGTCGATGTCGAGCGTCCGGGTGGCGGCACGCAGCGACAGCGGGGCGGCGCCCTGCGCCGCCGCGATGCGCGGTAGGTGCGCATAGACCAGCATGGCGGCGCCAGCGGCAAGGAAGCCGCGTCGTGAAAGGGTATTCATGGTCGTCTCCTCGGGACAGCCTGTCCCGTTCATCAAAACCGACAGGACGCCGCGGGCCTCGTGGCCCGGACGCGATCAGAGGAGACGGAGCTTGGGAGGTCGTTCGTTCAGTCCAGGTGCCCGACTGGCGACGGTTTCAGCAGTTGGCAGGGCATGGCTGGCAGGCGCGTAAACGCTGGGCGAGTCTTCCCTCGGAAATGTCAGAAAGACCGAAAGACCTGAACAAAGCAACTCACAGCTTCCAGCATCCATCGATCCGCAGTGCTGTTCGCCGTCACAGGAACGGTCGCTGCCGGTCGCAACCTGCGTCATCTCGCTGACATGCGCCGCGTGATCCGGCCCTGCGCTCAGGCGCGCCGCATGCGCAGACGTCGCCGTCGTCATGAAGGCGATCACGAGCACGGCCAGCATGGTGACGAGGCGCGAGAACATCCCGGAAAGATAGGCGCTGGTCACGGGAATGTCCATTGCCCCAAGCGTCGCGCCTCTGGCAGAACTTCATCCTCGGCATATAGCCAATAGAAATTCCTCGCCACCAATCATGCAACTCATGAGTAAAGAACTCCGTAACATCTTGTGGCTCGGATTGCTCCTCGGCGGCCTGATCCTGGCGATCCTCGCTGGATGGCATCAGGCCCGGACAACCTCCACCGCCGCGGCATCTGCAGAAGTCGAGCAGGGGCGGCAGGTCTATGCGGACCAATGCGCCTCCTGCCACGGTGCGGACCTGGAGGGGCAGCCGGACTGGAAGACACCCCTTCCGTCCGGGCGTCTCCCGGCGCCACCGCACGATGCCGGCGGCCACACGTGGCACCATCCCGATGACATCCTGTTCCGCATCGTCAGGGAAGGCACGGCCGCCATCGTCGGGGGCGGCTATGAGAGCGACATGCCGGGGTTTGCCGATCTTCTCAGCGACGCCGAGATCCGGGTTGTCCTCGCCTATATCAAGAGCACCTGGCCAGAGCGCGAGCGGACCTACCAGGAGAATGTGTCGCAACCACACTGATGGCACCTTCGGGATGGAGCTGCCCGTGCGACCGGCAGTGCAACTTCCCGAGGCCCACCGGTCACAGTTGAGGCCGCCGAACAGAAGCGGCATATTTGGATCGACCTGATGGCGAAACCTTTGGGAGGGATGTTCGTGGGATTATTCATGGCTTACTTGGCATTTGAAGCGCGCTCGATCTTGGCGCCGCCTCGGGTTTTCCCTCGATGAACAATCCCGGCTCCAGTTCATCGAAGCGGGTTCAGGACCGCACGGACCGGCTCAACAAGAACTGCTTCTGCGTTACACTGGACCTTCCATCGCTGCGCGAAGCGATGGAGCGCGAGGCCGGTGAGCCGGCATTCTTCGAGACGTTCATCCGCCCCAAAGCCCATCTGTTCTCGCACGTACCGGTGTTCCTTTCGGCCACCACCGTGGATGAGATGCGCGCGATCGCAGCGGCTGTGGAGACCACCGCCCAACTCGCGGCATACAAAGCCGCGGTCCTTTCCTGGGCGCCGGAAATCGCGCGGGCGGATCACGGTCCGATCGGGGCATTGATGGGCTACGACTTTCATCTTGGCGAAGACGGCCCCCGGCTGATCGAGATCAATACCAACGCCGGCGGGGCATTTCTCAATGCCTTTCTTGCAAGGGCGCAGCGCGCGTGTTGTGCCGAAATGGACATCCCCCCGACGCTGCTATCCTTTGAGGACGCGGCGTTCCGCATGTTCCAGAACGAATGGATTCGGCAGCGTGGAACGGGCGCGCCAGAACGCATCGCCATCGTCGACGACAATCCGCCGGAACAGTATCTTTATCCCGAATTCGTGCTCGCGCGGCGGGTTTTCGCGGCACGAGGGGTAGACGCGGTCATCGCCGATGCCAGCCAACTTCGCTACGACGATGGTCGGCTCAGCGTCGATGGAAAGAGAATCGACCTCGTTTACAACCGGGTCACCGATTTCGCCTTCGATCAGCCCGAGCACAAGGCATTGCAGGAAGCCTACCGGGACGGCGCGGTGGTTGTGACGCCGAATCCGCACAACCACGCGCTCCTTGCCGACAAGCGCAACCTTTCGCTTCTTTCAAAACCCGCGACGCTGGAGGCCTGGGGCGTGGAGCCGAGACTTCGCGCCCTGCTTGATGCCGTTCCAGGCACCGTCCTGGTCAATCCCGATAACGCTGACGCACTTTGGAAATCCCGCAGGGACCTGTTCTTCAAGCCGACCGGCGGGCATGGCGGCAAGGCGGTCTATCGTGGCGACAAGCTGACGAAAGGAGCTTGGGCGGAGATCGCGGAGGGCGGATACGTAGCCCAGACGCTGGTCCGCCCCAGCGAACGCATGATCAAGATCGACGAGACACCCCAGAGGCGCAAGATGGACGTGCGACTGTACACCTACGAAGGGCAGGTGCTTCTGGTGGCCGCGCGCCTTTATCAAGGTCAGACCACGAACTTCAGGACGCCAGGTGGCGGGTTCGCGCCGGTGTTCGTGATCTGAAGCGAGAACCGGCGAGGTGAACTCGGCGTTTCGGGATGGACAAGGGCAGCGAGCGCCGATCCCCGAACGGAGACAGCATTTCAGGCCTTCTCCGGATTGAAGGTCAGAAGCCGCAGCTCGCACTGCGAGTCGAGGCACACACAGAGCCATAGTCAGCCGAACCCCAAGGTCGCTGCTGCCAGAATAAGGTAGCGGCCTATCTTCGCGATGCTGACGAGGAGCAGGAATACCAGGAAGGTCTCGCGCAGCACGCCCGCTACGATAGTAAGCGGGTCGCCGATAATCGGCGCCCAGGCCAGCAGCAGCGACCATCTGCCGTAGCGGAGATACCAGCCTTCCGCCCGCGCCAGTGCGGCGAAGCTCACCGGAAACCAGCGGCGGCCGCGGAAACGTTCGATCCCTCGCCCGAGAAACCAGTTGACCACAGAACCCAGGACATTCCCGACGCTTGCTACGGCCAGCACCAGCCATGGCGCGTAGTCGGCCAGCAAAAGACCCATAACCAGTGCCTCGGACTGGGCAGGGAGCAGAGTCGCAGCGGTGAAGGCAGCCAGAAACAGGCCGCCATAAACGGCAAGATCGCCCATGAGGAACCGGTCAGGCCCGCCGGCGCGGCCATTGCCGATGCAGGTCGTCGATCACCACGGCGTGGCTGTGGCCGCCCTCTCCATGTTCCCACAGATGCGGATGGCCTTCGGGCAGATCGGGGTGTTCATGCGGCAGAACCTCCGCCTCTGCCGCAGGCCAGAGCTTCAGTGCGCCCGCCACCCCGAGGGAGGCGAGGCCCGCCATGATGAGAAAGGTCGCATCCAGACCGAATGCGGCCCCGAACCGGCCCGCCAGCGGATAGGTGAGAAGCCAGCAGGCATGGCTGAGCGCGAACTGGGCGGCGAAGATCGCCGGCCGATCCTCTGGCTGGGCGGAACGGCGCAGCAGCCGCCCCGTCGGTGTTTGTGTCAGGCTGTAGCCGAAGCCAATGACAAGCCACAGCGCCATCAGCGCAGGCAGCGATCCGACAAGCGGGCCGAGGGCCGTTCCGCAAACGAGGATCATGGCACCCGCAATCATCGGCGGTCGGTCCGGCATTCGGTCGAGCAGCCGCGGCAGCAGCAGCGCCGCGACCATCGAGCCGCCGCCAAACGCCGCGAGTGCCAGCGCCACCTGCTCTTCGCCGAGGCCAAGCCGCGCCTGAACCAGCACGACCGTGTTGACGATCACCATGGCCCCTGCTGCGGCCACCGCAAGGTTTAGCGCAAGCAGCCCCCGCAGGCGCTGCGTGGCGAGATAGATGCGGATGCCGCGGGTGGTCCGGTCCCAGATACCGCGCGGCTGCGTCGGCCGGGGTGACGGCAGAGTGACGGTCGTCACGAGTGCGGCCGATGCCAGAAAGCCGATGACGGTGCCGCCGAACAAGACCGGAAAGCTCACCACCGTCAGCAGCGCGGCCGCGAGCATCGGCGAGAGCAGGTTCTCCAGATCATAGGCCAGCCGCGAGAGCGACAGTGCCCGCGTGTACTCGGCCTCGTCGGGCAGAACGTCCGGGATCGTCGCCTGGAAGGTCGGGGTGAAGCCAGCCGATGCCGCCTGCAGCAGGAAGATCAGCACATAGATGTGCCAGACCTCGGACACGAAAGGCAGCGCCAGCGCGACCGTCGCCCGGATCAGGTCGAGCGCCACCAGCATCGCCCGTCGCGGCACCCGGTCGGCAAAGGCCGAGGCAATCGGCGCAAGCGTCACATAGGCGACCATCTTGATCGCAAGCGCGGTGCCGAGCACCACCCCCGCATCGGCCCCCGCGAGATCCCAGGCCAGAAGCCCGAGAGCAACCGTGGCCAAGCCGGTGCCTATCAGCGCAATGACCTGCGCGGCGAACAGATGACGGTACGTGCGGTTGGCAAGGACGGCGAGCATGGTGCCTCTCAGAGAAGTTTGGCCAGCGCGCGCAATTCGACGAGATCGCTCTCGCCGCCGTGCCCCAGGCAATGGTCGATGTGGTCGTGAATCAGCATCCGCTTGGCGGCTGTGACAGCGCTTTCGACCGCCTTGATCTGGCCCGCGATCTCGGCGCAGGGCTTCTCCGCCTCCAGCATGGCGATGATGGATCTGAGGTGTCCCTCCGCCCGTTTGAGGCGGTTGATGATATGGGGGTGCGAACTGTGCTGGGCTGACTCGGACATCGTGCGCTCTTATCCCCCCAGGGGGGATATGCGCAAGGTCTGCGCTAATCGCGTCATGTGGAAGCGCAAGCTGAAGATTGCCGAGATTTAAACATAATGACTTTCAATGACTTAAGGTGGAGAAGGTTGGATTGGAGGCCCATTCCCTCCGCCAACCTCTCAGTTCAATCAGTTCTCCGCCCCTTCCCGTCGGCGAAATTTCTCGTTGTTCTCGAAGGTTGTAGCGGTAGGGCTGTTCACCCCGAGACCGCCGGGGCAGCCGAAATCCGCTCTCTCCACGCTAGGACTCTCTGAGCCTGTTCACTACGGGTGTTTTGGTGAACAGCTCATGTGGTTGGTTTCTTTCGATATTTCTCGCAGCAATGAAGCTGCATTTCGACCAAAATCTTGGGTCGCGGGAGACTCCGGTATCTAACGCTCGTAGGGATCGGGCGCGAGCCAGCGACATCGAGTCGGCACCCATCGCATCCCGATCTCGGCCGGGTCACGTCCGTCAAGGTGGTGGAGATTCCGGTGTAGCCCGCTGAGAGCATCGGTCAGGCTGCCTGCGTTGTAATGCTGAGAAGCGGGTCGCTCTCAGCGGCGTCGATCTGGGCGAATGCCTCGACCTGCATGTAGCGGTGCTGGCTCTGCCACTCGTCATTCTGCTCGAACAGGACCGCCCCGATCAGTCGGACGATCGAATCCTCGTTGGGGAAGATGCCGACGACGTCGGCGCGGCGTTTGACCTCCTTGTTGAGGCGCTCGAGCGGGTTGGTGCTGTGCAACTTGGTGCGGTGCTGGGCCGGGAAGCTCATGTAGGCGAGCACGTCGGCCTCGCTCGCGTCCATCAGGTCGGCGAGCTTGGGCCAGCGGGCGCGGAGCTGGTCGGCGACGTGGCGCCATGTCTCGACGGCGGTCTTCTTGTCGGGCTGGTTGAAAGCCTGGCGGATCGCGGCGGCGACGACGGTATGCTGACCCTTGGGCACATGGGCCAGCGCGTTGCGGATCCAGTGAACGCGGCATCTCTGCCAGGTCGCGTCGAAGACCCGGGCGATGGCGGCCTTGAGGCCGGTGTGCGCGTCGGAGATCACCAGCTTCACGCCCTGCAACCCGCGGCTCTTCAGGCTGCGCAGGAACTCGGTCCAGAAGGTTTCCGCCTCCGATGGGCCGACGCACAAGCCGATGATCTCGCGCCGTCCGTCGGTGTCGACCGCCATGGCGATTATGGCGGCGACGGAGATGATCCTCCCGCCCTGGCGGACCTTGAGGTAGGTCGCGTCGAGCCAGAGGTAGGGCCAGTCGCCGCTGATCGGCCGGTCGAGGAACTCCTTCACCCGTTCATCGATGTCCTTGCACAGCTTCGACACCGTGCTCTTGGAGATGCCGCTCAGCCCCATGGCCTGCACCAGATCATCGACCCGGCGGGTGGACACGCCGCCGATCCAGGCCTCCTGTATCACCGCCACCAGCGCCTTCTCCGACGTCCTGCGCGGCTCCAGAAAGCCCGGGAAATACGAGCCCTGCCGCAGCTTCGGGACCCGGAGGTTCAGCGCCCCGAGGCGCGTCTTCAGCTCGCGGTCGCGATAGCCGTTGCGCCAGGTCTGGCGGCCGTCGCCGCGCTCGTAGCGGCCCGCGCCGACCAGGCCCTCGACGTCGTGCTCCATCAGGAGCTGCAGCACCGCCTCGGCGACGGAGCGCAGGAAATCCCCGTCCTCCTGCTTTTGCAGCAGCTCGATCAGCGGCAAGGTGGTCTCGGT
>Ga0075163_10013506_pt1 | contig 10575 bp, 4 predicted proteins | sample JI1023141ADNA_FD_71478 | JGI IMG/M metagenome (GOLD analysis project Ga0075163, IMG submission 71478) | Wastewater effluent complex algal communities from Wisconsin, to seasonally profile nutrient transformation and Carbon sequestration -... | ecosystem: Engineered > WWTP > Effluent > Algae... | reverse complement strand
ACACCTCTATTAGCTAATCTAATTACTTCCTTGTCATTCGCTACAATACTTTCTAATTTCTTTATTTTAAGATTAGTCTCTTCAACTTTAGCATCATAAGGCTTAGGTTCTGGCTTAGGTTTTGGCGAATAGTTTTTATCTCGAACTTGCGCTTCTAAATTTTCTAACCTTCGTTGTCTTGCAGCCCTTTCTTTTAAAATGATTGCTTGTTTTTTAATTTCAGCAGGGATTAATTGGTCTTTAGCTAACTGCAAGTTTTGTTTAAGCGTTTCTAATTCTTTAATTCTATCATTTGTTATTTTATCAGCAGCCTTCTTTTTAAAATCAAATATTTGCTTGCCATCTACTGTTTTAACAGTCGGCTCTCCACTAGGCGTTTTGCCATTTTTAAGTAACTCTATCTCTGCATTAATATCATCAATAGCCTTTTGAGTAACTTTAGCTTTTGCGTTTTCTTTTGCGGCTTGCTTCTCCGCTTCTGTTTTAGGTGGATTTTCAATAGCACGAATTTGGTCTTTCAGTTTTTTTACTTCATCAGAATCTTTTTCACCTACCTTTTTGTCTCGAACTTTACCTGCTAATAAATCATCAAGTTTACTTTTCAGATTTTCTAATTTATTCGCTTCTGATTCAAGTCTTTTTTCTTCCGCAGACTTAAACTCTTTACCTTTAATAAGCCCTGCTTCTTGCTTTGCTTGATATAGTTCTTCTTGTAGGTCTTTAATCGTTTTTAAATCAGCATCAGAAATTTCAACGCCTTTAGTTTCTTTAGTAGATATAACACGTTGATTAACTTCATCAATTTTATCCCTAAGTGCTTCAATGCGCTTCTCCGCTTCTGTTTTTTTAGGTTCTGAAAATTTAGCGTCTCTAATTTCTTTCAATCGCTCTAAATCAGCTTTTAATTCTTTTGAGCGTTCTGAATTGTATTCTTTAGGGCTGGATTTTTTCTTTCTTTCTCCCGTCTCAATTTCTCGCTCAATATCTTCTATTGCATTTTCAATACGCTTTTGATAAGTAGCTTCTGCTGATTTATATTGTTTAGCAATATCTTCTTCTGATAAATCAGGCGTTAACCCTTTTTCTTTTATAATACGTAAAATTTCAGACTCTTTTTTACGAGCAGCTTCCGTCTTTTCGTGACGTTCCATACCCGTGCGTAATGGGAGTTCGTTATTCACCTTAACCGCTTCCAATGCAGCATCTAATCTATTCTGCATTTTAATTTCCCGAATAGCGACAGGTACTTGCTCCTTGCTAAGCAATTTATACTTACCATAACCAGAAATTAAATCACGAACTTCATTTCTATCAATATCGGGCATACTTTCTTTTAATGCCTCGTATATTTTATCAGTTGCTTCTACATGAGTAATGTCAGGATTAATTTCAACAATAGCTTTTAGCATTTTATCAATTGTAGACTTCATCCCTTCATGCAACTCTCCGCCAGATAATTCAACTGCCTTGTTTGTTAGCGTAACAAATTCATTTTGACTACTTATTTTATTATAAGCATCTTCTATTTCTTTATCAGAATAACCTTTAAAATCATCTCTAAATTCAGTTATAAAATCAGCCGCACTTTTGATACCATACTCTAAAGACAATTTAACTATTTTGGCAAAACTAGGTATCGCTTGTAATCCACCAGACGACATTTGTGCAATTTCAATTCTAAATTGCGCCCTAGCTTTATCTAGTTCTGCTTTAATAACTTCTTTGGTTCTTACAGCAGGTTTGGTATTACTTTTTTCTTTAGCGATTTCTCTTTTTAATCTTGCAATAGTTTCGTCCTCAAATTTCTTTCTATCTGACTCTTCATTTTTTGCTCGTAATTCTGAATCTTGCTTGATTTTACTTTGTAAATCAGCCATTTGCTTAGTAAGGACTTCGTGTTCATCAGCTAACTTGCGATACTTTTCTTGCTGTTCTTTAGTTAGTGGGAATCCTTGTTCCTTTTCAATTTCATGAGTTAAACCAGAAAAACTAAAGTCTTCGCCAGACAATAACCTAGCACTCCTAAGCAATTTACCCCCTGACGATGTAATTAATTTTATGAACTGCTTATTTTCAATCTGCTTATTTTCAATAGCCTCTCTTTGCAGCAATAAAGGTATTGTAGATAAATTATCTCCTTTTGCAGTAGCATCAGCTATTTGTCTTGAAACTTCATTATGCTCAATTCTTAACTTAACTTTTTCATGCAATGCAATTAACGCATCATCATCAGATACTTTTGGCTTATCTCCTTTTAATGCATCATCAAATGTAGCATTTACTCTTTCTTGATATAAGCTAGGATTTTCATGAATCTTTTTATTTACATCAGCCCATGCTTTTTCGTCGGAAGAATGTTGAAATAACTCTGATTTTTCGGTATCAGTTAAATTACTATCAATTTCTTCTTGCTTCATTATTTTGCGAGTCATACCGACTACGCCAATATCACCTTTGCTTACTTCACTAGGTTTAGATATAGGGGGCTTTTTACCACCCCCATCACCTTCTGTTTTTAGCACATCCCCTTGCCCTTTGGCTTCGGTTTTGGCTTGCTCGCTTTTGCCATCTTGATTTAATTTATCGGTGTTTGCATTATCGCCTTCTTTGGTCGAAACTTTTTCATCAGCTTTTTCATTAGGTAATCCTTTTGTGTTTCCCGAATCATTTGTTGTTTCACTTTCTCCATTGAGTTCTTCGGTAGGTTTTTCATTAACTCCATTAGCGATGTTTTCATATTCTTGTTGTATTATTTCATCAAACTTTTCTTGTAAGTCTGAATTTTCTTTATATAATTGTTCAATTGTTTTTTGCGAAATAGATTGAAACGCTTCTTCATTTTTGGCTTGTGTAATTTCAGCAACAACTTTATCTAATTGTTCAACACCAAAACCTTGTTTACTATCACCAAATTCAATTTGATTAGTCTCAATCGCTTTTTGGATATGATTCAATACGATTTCGGCTTGTTCACTTGGTATGCCATCATAAATATCAGCTAATGCACTTGCTTCTTGAGAAGGTTTGAATTTACTATTATCTTCAGCATTCCTAAACTCAAATGGAATCCCTAAATCAATCAATTCAACAAACTGACGCTGAAATTCTTGTGGACGCTCATGTAGTGGTTTGCCATTAGGCGCAATACTTCTTCTACCCGCATCGCTTGTCAATACTTTAATATTACGATAACCCCCATCTTTAGTTTTAGCCTTTACTTCAACCGACCCTTTAATGCCATTATTTATAACTTTAAATCTACCTTTCGCTTCAGATTTAATCTCATTCAACAACCTGAAATTCTTTACTCTTTCAGAAGGAGTCATATCATTAAACTTCTTAACTTTTTTAGCTAATTCGCTTTCTGATTTTTGCCCTTCTGATAGTGTAGTTTTTTCAACCCTTTGCTCAATTAACTTTTGTCGCTTAACTTCTGAATTACCACTTAGCGTAACCGCCTTTTTATTTTTAGTTACTTCTTGAATAAACGGAATAGCGGGAGCGTTTTCAGCCCCCACCTTCACTTCTGTTTTTAGCACATCCCCTTCTTTGGCTTGGGGTTTGGCTTCATTGTTCCCTTTTTCATTATTTGAAATTTTACTTGTGACTTGTTGTGATTCGCTAATCCCTACCTCTGCATTTTTAGTTTCAACACTATTTGCGATAGTTTCAGTATTCGTTTCGCGTTGTCCTTGAACTTTGTCTTGTCCATTAGTTGTAACGCTTTCTGTATTCTGAATTTCGTTGTTCGCATTATCGTTAGTTTTTGGTGTCGCATCAGAAGAAGTATTCTCAAATTTCATCCCATAATTAACGCCATCGTTAATTTCTTTTACTGTAAAAGGCAAGAAACTTTCACTCCCACTATAATCATCCTTCGACTTATCTTGAACAGCATCCCCAATTTCTTTTAGCTTATTCTTATTAATTTCAATCTGCTTATCAATACTCCCCGTTAATCCTTCCGCCTTGCCTACTTTTTGCGCTTCTAACTTCTTGATATTATTCAATAAGTCAAATGCCTTACGTTGGTTTTCGGGAGTTAAAGTAGATGGTATTTGATCGGCAATAGGCTTAAATTCTTTAATTGCATCAATTCTTAATTGCGCTTCTTCTTTATCAATTTTACCTGTTGCTAAATCGTTTTTAATGGTGTTATACATTGTACTAACACGAAAAGGGTCTTCAACTAAACTTTTTGTAAATGCAAAATCACGAGCATCAACTTTAATCCCTTTTAATGTACCTGCAATAGTCATTGGCGCAGACATCATAACACCCATTAAAGCCCAATCCTTAGCCGAATTGACACCGTTTTCTATTATTTGAGTAGGCGTAACAGGTTCAAATCTATACTTCCATTTATTAGCCTTTTCTTCTGTTGGTTCATTCGCTACTAATTTGCCATTGTTTTTGTCAATTACATCATAACTACCATCTTCCTGCTTCACAATATCCAAGCCATTATTAACATCACCCATTGCTAGGTTATACAAGTTTTTACTTAGGTCATTAACTACACTTACACTAGCACCTGTACCCGCAGCAGTTGTAGCCCCCGATACAGTTCTCATTCCACCCTCAATAATAGATTTTTTTAGCCCTGTCAAACCCGAATTAGGCACAAGACTATTTTTAGCATTCATTAAAGTATTATAAATCTTTGATGTTTGGTCAAGTCCTGCTTTGCCAAGTCCTGTTATGCCTTTAACATCTTTTATTCCAACTTCCATTATCGCAGCCTCCGCTAACGATTGGGGTAATGCGATGGCTTTAATTTCATCTAGCGATGCATTTGCCCAACGTGGGTCTTTAGTCATTTCTTCTATTCGAGTACCGTAACTATTAGCAGCCCAAACGGAATAAGAAATATAAGGATTGTCCGCCATCATAGATATAGCCATTGGTGGTAGCATTTCTACAATCCCCGATGCCGTTGACCAAAATAAATTCTGCGCTTCTTTATGTTCGGGCGTAGATAATTGTGCTAAATCATAAAATACCTTATCAAAGCCTTTTGCATTCTTGGTATTAAAATCTTGAATCCATTTCTTAGCCTTGTTCTGATCGTAGCCAAAAAAGTCATTTATCTTTTTACTTTGTATTGGATTAGGCGTACCGCTAATTCTAAGAATATCCGATGGCTTTAATGTCGCTAATGTATTAACTACACCCTTGCCTAAATTATTCAACCCTGCAAATGTTGATATTACAATATCCCCTGCTAAATTACCTTTTTCAACTTGTCTATTATATCGTTCAATAATACCTCTATTAGAAGCATCGGAAAACAAACTAGCCTTATCAATTTTATCCTTCCATTGAGATTGTAATTGAAGTGTTTGATTAATTAATTCAGGTGGGGTTGGCAATCCATTAGCGGTATAATTATCTTTTATTTCTTTATCTAGTTGTTTTAATGCATTCCCAATTTGTTGGGCTTCCATTAAATTCCCCTCTGAAATATTACCTGCACGTATATTTAATGCCTCTAATTGGTCATCATCAGGCTTTTCATAAACGGACAATCCAATATTTTTATTATCAGTCGGCACAAAACCTTGATATGCGTTATTTTGTAATGCGTTTAATACCTTTACTTGGTCGTCAGGTAATTGGTTCGTTTGCCTTAATCTAAATGCGGTAGATTGCATTTGATTAGCATCTTCTACTCCTTTTCGTTTAGCCTCGCCTAATTTATATTCTAACACCTTGCCCGATGTTTCTCGTGGAACGTCACCGCCATAACCGCCAACAGGAGGGATATTGCCTAATGCTTCATTGAAATTAAAAGGCTTTTGTGTTGGCTCGGATTGTACGGTCGGTGGTACGTTTTTAGGCGTACTATCCTTTGCAGTACTTAATGACTTCGCTAAGAATTGTTCAAAGTCCCCAATTGATTGGTTTGAATTAGCGTCTAAATAAACTTTTTTAGCCGTTTCGATAATTAATGGCGCACGTTCTTGATAATCCTCTAAACTTGTAAACGGTTCAACTTTTAAACCAAAAGAATCTTCAAACGCTACTCTTTTAGCATTTAAGTCGTTTAAAGTTAGTTCTTTATACTTTTCATCATCAATTTCATCAACAGTAGCCACAGAAGTTGCCCCACTATTAGGATATTGGCTTGCTAGTGTATTATAATCCCCGATAATAGTTTGTTCTTGCGATTCGGGTGGTGGGTCTAATGTTAATTCTAATGCCATTATTATTCTTTTACATTTACAGGAACTTTACGATACTTCGCTTGTGTTGCATCGTGCGCTTCTTCTAATTTACGAACACCTGTTATCATACCTAATTTTGTTCTTACATCACTTGGCTTATTCAAGTCGATTGTAATTTGTTCAGGCTCGTCATTAGATTTAATTATCCAAATCTTAGCCTTGTTGTTTTTATAATCATAAGTAAATGTCGGAACAGTTTTGGTTACATATTTTTCTACAACCTTGCCTTCCGCATTTTTAACTTTCTGCATTTTCGGACTGCCATCAGGATTTTTTACAGTAATAAGAACATTATCTTCAGGATTTATAGACCCATTTACTTTACCAAACGTAATATAATCATTCAATGCGCTAAAATCTCCTTCTTTTGCCAATCTAGCTGCATCGTCATATCCTCGTCCAATACTATCATCTTTCTCGTTTACTGTTTTAGTGCTAATATTAGTTACACTAGGCGTAGAAATATCTACTTTGCGAGCGACTTTGCTATTATAAATTTCTTCTAATTTAGCTTTTGCACTAGCTTTTTGCTCGTCAGTAAATTTAGCAATAATATTACCCGATTGGGGGTCTTGCTCGGCAATAATAAAATCAGCCTTACTTGGGTCGTCAGGATAGCCTTGCAATGATGCCATTCGTCTTTTTTCAGATTCAGGCGCATTACTCATTATAAAATTAGCATTTGGATTTACATATTTCACATAGAAGTCAGGCGCTTGTGACTCATTGCTTAATTTAGAATTTACCCATCTATTTCTTGCAGAAATAAACTTTTCATTAGCCAATGGGTTATAATCTTTTGTTGTACCACCACCTTTTCTTGGAGTTTCTATTAAATCAATACCTACTTTTGTAGCGTCTGCTGCTGCTTCTGCATCGTAATTAGGTGCTTCCCAATTAGTTACAGTAGCGACTTCGTATAATTTATCTAAAGGCGCAGAGATTAACGGTATCATATTACCATTTTCATCTTTTTGGTAAGTATTAATAGTGGTTTGCATTACACCTGTACCAACTCTTTTAGTTTGGTAACTTGTTGGTTCGTCATTACTTGGGCTACCTGCACGAGCATATTTTTGGAAAACAAATTGAGTAAACGCATTTGGATTCTTTGCATTACCCATATCTGTTGCAGCTTTATTTAATATATCTCCAACTTTCGCCATCTTATCCACTTCGCCTAATCTAGCACCGTAATTTTGCGTATATTCATTCGGAGTCATTCTGCCATCTCTTACAGCCCTACCGTCATCTCCATTTTCGGCAACAATATTTGTCGTCCAATCAGTTGTTGCGCTATGTACTGTTGCAAACCCCGCAGGATTTATTTTAGATATATTTTGACGCAAGGTATTGTCACTCTTATTAAGAAATTCATCATTTGCCGACAAAGCATCTCTTTGTTCTTTTTGTAACTTAATGCCTAATTCCATATTCTTATAGGCATTTTCACTTTCTTGTTGCGCTTTTCTTGCGTCCATTTGCTGTTTAGCAATGAGCATATTCGCTGCGTCCTGCCCTAAATTTGGCGTGTCGTATTTCTGGAATCCTGCGTATGTAGCCATTAGTCTATTATTTTTATTTTATTGCGCCAAGTGACGTAAAGCCATTTGTAAACATAGTTGGATTATTACTAAAATTGCTTGGAGTGTAAAAATCTACATATTTCTGATTATTAACACCTATTGGCTGTTTATTTCGTTGGCTTGTTCTAGGATCGTATGGTTCATCCCCTCCAACTCTACCCATTGCATAAGCACTAGCCACATTCGATAACCCGCCAACTCCTTGCCATATCATTTGATTAGCTTGTGAGTTCGCTGCACCTGCACCTTGAAGTTCCATTAAATTAAGTTGTTTCAGCCAATTAACATAATCGTTATCAATACCTTGTTGAGCATTAGCCTTTTGTAATTCAATATTTTGTAAATCTTGCGCTTTACGAGAAGTCAAATCAGAACTTAATGCATTTAATTGTTGTTGAACTTTAGGTACGCCACCAATTACGGCACTTGCACCACTTTGAGTTATTGCATCAATCAAATTAGCTTCGGTTTGTGCGTTTTGTTGTTCTTGTGAAGCATAAGCCTCATTAGCAATACGCATATTCTCAAAAGCGTTAACGGCTTTTGGCTGATTCTTAGCTTCAGCAAGCGATTTCTCCATTGCTTTTTTTGATTGGTCGGATTGATATAAACCGTATCCCATTTGTCCGAGACTTGCTATTGCACCAATAGCTGCGATTCCTGCACCCATAGTTATATTATTTTAAGTAATTCTGTATAATTTTTACCACTCTCCACGTATCCATGTTCTTTTTGCCTTTCAATCATTGATTGATTTCTAAGACATGAATATAGATATTTTATTCCACTTTCTTTAGCTTCTCTCTCAATTTCTGTTATTAATAAATCCATTGCGCTCTTTCTTTCTTCGCCTCGTATATAAGGATTAGAAATTGGGAACGTAAACCAACCAATAGGCGCATTAGACATTTTATATAAAAATCCTGCACAAATATTGATATTACCATCACTAATTATAAATCCACACGTACCATTATCGGGCAAAAATTCTTGTAACGGAGGAAATTTCCAACCCCATTGCGCCCACCACTCCATGAGTTGTTCGTAATCAGATTCTATTAGTTTTCTTGATTCCATAATACAAAGTTAAGGTTTAGATTGAATAGCTTCACTACTCATTGAAAATATTTCTACCGCTTCTGTTGTATTAATTGACATATAAGAGTTCATATAAGCCCCACGTAATCCAAAACTCTCTACTGTTATATTTTTTGATAACACCATATTAGACCCAAGTGTTGGGTTATTAGCAAATGTCGTACAATAATATGTATAAAAGTTCCCGCTTTGGGAAAATCCTGTTAGTAACGAAGCAACTAATGTTTGAACACCCGTACTTGGATTAAGCACATACAAACTATCACAATAAGAACTACCACCATCTTTAGTTGCAGGTGCGCTTAATTGAGCAGGGCTATATACAGTAAAGCTGTATGGTAATGTGGCAACTTGTTTAGAAAACAATTTACCAATACCGCTATCTTTTAATGTAGTACCATAACTAGAATTAGTAGTTGATCGGATAAAAGCATAAGATTCACCTTCTTTTACAGTAAATTCAGTACTTGCAATTTCACCTTGATATTGGCGACCGTTTAGATAAGTTGTATATACTCCCGTTACTACTTCATCAGGATAGTTCCCATCAAAAGAAAATGTTTTGAATAATTTAATTTCAGTAGGCGTGTTATTAATTGTAATATCAACTATACTAGCATCACTCGCACCATAAAACGTATTACGATTAGCGTTTATATAATGTTTCCAAATTTGTCCGTTTTTAAATGTATAGAGATAGTTATTCATGCCTATCATCATTTCGGGTTCAAAGGAAAAGAAAGATGTAAATCCTTCTACTTCGGGTTGATATGCAACTGTATATGTAGCCATTAGCAGGTTGATTTTGCAATCACTTGACCTATCCCATCAATAAGTAAGTAATTATTTAAAGAAGTTTTGTAATAAAGATAACCCCCATTAAAATATTGTTCGCCATAAGGATCGACATACACAATATCATTTATAAGAGGATCAACACCAGTTGCAGTTTCATCTAAGTTTGAACTAAACCAAAAATTAGTATCGCAACCTGTTAAAGCACAAGCACTTACTGATGAAGTTTTGCCTTCATCGTCCATTGAGAACTGATGCAATTTAGGCATAGCCATTACTTTTACATTAATCGTTGCATTAGCAGATACTCCAAAACAATTTGTAGCATTTACAGAAATAGTATAATAACCTTCTTTATCAAAACCGCCTGTTATATTACCATCGTTATCAATTAAAATACCATCTTTATAGTAAGTACCTGCAAGTGTCGCGACTGCTGTACCATAAGAAATAGTTACCGCAGGAACAGGAACAGTTGAGGCAACCACAGTAGTAATTTCATTTACTCCAATAGTATCCACAACAGCATTACCCCATTCATCAGTATAGCTTATTTTACCACCTCTTAATCCACCATCAATTGTATAGTACGCTAATGTCGATACAATAGCCCATGATGTTGGATTATTAGTAGCCGTTAATTTAACACTAGATGGCGAATCAAGATCAACGTAGAATGTCGTAGCAGTAATAACAGGTATCGCAACTTCTGAACAAATACAAGCGGTTATACTTTGCACAATACCATTTGTATCAATGACATACACATAATCATATCCATTCAAATACCAATATAGATTAGCCCCATTTAATACTGCCGAGCCATTAGATGCTGTATAAATCGTATCGCCTACAATTGGGTATGTCGA
>Ga0075163_10013505_pt1 | contig 10575 bp, 8 predicted proteins | sample JI1023141ADNA_FD_71478 | JGI IMG/M metagenome (GOLD analysis project Ga0075163, IMG submission 71478) | Wastewater effluent complex algal communities from Wisconsin, to seasonally profile nutrient transformation and Carbon sequestration -... | ecosystem: Engineered > WWTP > Effluent > Algae... | reverse complement strand
CTCCTGATGTTCCTCCTCCTGAAGTTCCTCCTCCTGTTGTTTCTCCTCCTCTTTCTCCTTCTCATTCAGGTGAAATTGAGCTGGCCAGCTCTAGTGAAGAAGAGCAGTTCACTCCTGACATGGAGAAGTACATTGAGTACATCAATGATGACTTCAAGCGCATTGTATTCAAGAGCAAACTCTCAAAAAGCTCTCTCAGAGCACTGACAGGGCGCTATGCTCTCTCTCAATGGGATCCTGAACAGCGCGCTGTGTTTGATGCAGAAATCGCCAAATGGACTGGCCTTGTGAGGAGAGGAAGGGGCAAGGATGTGATCAGTTTTGATGATTGGCAAAAGACAATTGCGCTCATCACAGAAGTTCCTGAAGATGATGAATCAGATCCTGATCTTCCAGCTGAGCCTGCACTTGTTGAGGACATTCCAGAGTTCCTGCGCGCTCCAACTCCACCTTCTCCAGTCAATGAGGTTGAGCTGAACAGAATGATTGATGATGACTTGCATCGCTCTGCTTCTGATGTTGAGGAACCACCAGCAGTTCCTGAGCCTGAGTTGATCAGAGTCATCAATGATTTTGATGAAGATGGCTTGCCTGTTGTGAGAGAGGTTGAGCACAATGAGCCAGTTGAAGGATTTGATGAGGATGGATTGCCTGTTGTTCATGAACCTGAGAATTTGCCAGAATGGGCTGATCCGCGCATCAATCCAAGCCCATATGAAAGGCTGAGAGAAGGCCTGTTCAAAATGTCAACTGATGAGGAGATTGCGCTGTTCCACAAGACAAAAGATGAGCTCATTCAGCACATTGCAAGAAATGGCTTCAATAGAGAAGATATGAAGCAATTCAAGACATTCCTCACTGATTTGAGCAAGGAGGTGTCAAGACACTATGACAAGGATGATGCCACCACAATGCTCAAGCTTGTGAACTCTCTTGATGCAGATTTGATGCAGATTTACGAATCACCGCAAGCCCCACAAGAATCACAAATAGTTCACCAAGAAGAAATGGAGCAGCAACCAGTTCCTGAAGAGCAGGTAGCAACTCCTGCTGATGAAGCTGAGATGCAGCAACCTCAATACCAACTCCCAGCGAATACGCAGCCTCCCAATCAGCCAGTGAAACTTGCAGAGTTGCCAGGCAGAGGATGGGGTCTAGTTGCTACCAACCGCATTCCGAAGGGCACACTGATCACCTACTATGGTGGAAGGATGCTTGACAACAAGGATGAAGCTCGAAGAATGCGCGATACGCAATCAGATACGCACATTCTCACATTTGAGCAGGGCCAGTATGTTGATGGCAGGATACAGCCAGAGCATGGCCTCACTCCTGAGTATTATGTGGAGAATGGCCTGCTTGCGCAGTTTGCAAATGAGGAGGAGAAGAGCAACACGAAATTCGTGAGAGTGCAGGCCTCAAAGAACTCGAATGGCGCTCATTTCAGCTTCCCTAACAACAGTGGGCAGCGCACCTATGGCGCAGGGCGCGCAATCAAAGCGTTGAGAGATATTGAGCCAGGAGAGGAAGTCACTGTCTATTATGGCAAGGATTACAGGCGCAACTGGCCTGCAGGTCAGTACATCCCCAAATCCTTCAACCCAAGGAAGAGGCGCGATGATGACTACAGACCCTGAGTAAAGGCTTTATTCTTTGAAGTTTGGAGTGAATCTTGGTTCAGTGTTTGTTGCGCAAGCTGTAAAAGTTGTCATCACAACTTTGGAGCCTTCGATGGACTTTGAGAAGTTGTTGGCCCAGCGTTCCATCAAGAAAGCACCACAGATTTTACTCTGCTTGTCCTGAACCACCCAGATCAGAGTCACTGGATTCGCCATCAGATGTGGGCAATTCCTTGTCGTCATAATCAAAGTTGGTTCCTTGTGCTGTTTGTTCCAACAACAACTTCTTGATGATGTCGCAGTACTCAACGCTTTGGAAAAGCGCTGAATGAACCATCCAACCTTCCAGCTCCATGTTCTCTCTTGTGAATCTGCACTTGTTCAGGATTCTGGTCATGTGCGGTTGGCTCATCGCGCGAAATTTGCTCACTTCATCAAAGAACTGAGTTATCCTCTCCTTCATCCTGAAATCAATCGCAGCCAAGCGCCTGTAGATGCCAACGAAGCAGATCTCCATCGAATCAGGCCCATCAAATTCCACGCCCTCTGGTGTCTCCTTCCTGCATCCAGCAACCAGAACGCCAAATTCGCACTTGCAGGCCATCATCTGCAAGTAGAGCTGTGCCCAGTACTTGCCTTCATTGTGGTGTCTCTTGTAAGTGTAGCACTTGACTTCGATGAGAACAGCGTGATTGTTCAGAAAGAGAAACCCATCAGGGCTAGCTCCAACCAAGTGGCCAGCGATTCTTATCTGCCAAATGCCAGGACTTCGCACCCAGTTCGCAACGCCAATGAACTTCCAAACAAACATTTGAAATATTTGCTCCTCATTTCGCTTCCCAAAGTCAAGATTTCTCTCCTGAAAAGAGTTCACAGGCTTCTCCTGAGATAGCAAGATCCTCAGTAGCAGCGTCTTCTTGCCCTTGTGACCTGCGTTCCACAAATCAGCCACAACGCTCGCGGTCACTTCGTATATTGCCCTCTTCTTCTTCCACTCTTCGCTTTCACCTTCGTTGTGCACGCGAATGCCCATTTCCTCGCACTTCTTCAGATACAGCTCAAGCCACTCGTTATTCATGTTTTCGCGCGCTTTTGCCCCAAATTGCACCAAATTCCCCACATATGTGACTGAATAGCCCAACTTATGGGGATCAGGCGGGTCAACGCATGCGCGCGCAAGTTTTTCACTCTTCAAAACCAGCAAGATGAATAGTGACGACGAACTAAGCGTCAGCGAGAATGTTCCGTCCCTCCCCCTTCGAGGTGAAGCATTAGCGGAATATAACAGGCAAAAAGCTCTCAAGCGCAGGCATCTGATGCAGAAGAATGAGCGCTTGCGTGAAATAGCAGCTGCGCGTGAGGCAAGGGACTTGCGCATGAGAGAGCAAGCTCTAATGGAAGCTATTTCTCGAGATACGCAGCACACCGATAAGCGAAGGCGCCTTCAGGAGAGCAGCGAAGAGGACTACCACGACATCGAAGCCGAACTCGAGGCTGAGCGCGAGCGCGCAAACAGCAGGCGCGAATATTTGAGCTTGGTGCAGGAGGATATTCGCGAACTGAACAGGGAAGCAAGGAGGGAAAACGAGCAGATACAGAGGAATCTAGCGCGTTTTGATCCCAATGTGTTTGTGAGGAGAGATGCAATCGAAGATTCTCCTCATTCGCAGCCTGCACACGAAGATATTCAGGTTCTTGGTGACCAGCTCCTTCGAAATGAACGCCTTGGCGATGCGCAGCTTGCTGTCAACATCGATTACCTCTCTGAGAAGCCAGCAAGCGTTCCTAATACGCTTCCTGTGAAGACATTCCTCAGAGTTGCAAGGCTGATCACTCAACAACCGCTCTTGGCTCCTCTCTATTCGTTTTTGAAGCTCACAGGCGAACAAGAGCCTTCGCATCGCATCTACTTCCTTGGCAAGAAGACAATCGAATGCGTCACTGATGTGAACAATCGCGCTGCGTTTTATTCTCTCTTGGACAGCCTCAATGCTTCCATGGATGGCAAGTTCTTCAGGGAGAACATGGTGCAGCAGCTCTTCATGAGAGACAAGCAGATCATGCCCTTTTTCGATTTGGAACCAGACAATGTCAAGTTTCGCGCTGCAATCAAGAGTTCGCGCAGGCTTGAGGACAGCGTGTTCCTGGAATCGGTGGATGCTGACAATGCGTTTGTGACACCAGAGATTGTTGTCAGAATCCTGGCCAAGGTGTTCCACTACTGGTCAGGAACTTTCGCTTGGATCGTTCACCAGCGCGAAGACACTGAAAACAACTATCGCTTTCATGTGCATGTGCGCGATGAGCTTGGCGATTGCGTGATCATCGACAGGGCAACATTCCGCACGCGCTTGGAGAAGGCGGATTTCTCCTATGAGCGCATGATCAGTGACAGAGGCGATCCTCTCGAAATTCGCAGGTGGCTTGGCCTTGACATGGGCCCCTACGCTGGACAGATGCGAATGAGCAACAGCGCTAAGAACCTGCAGTGCTACACTTATGATGAGCTCAGAGCTAATCCCCAGTTGCGCAACGATTTCAAGCTCTACAAGCCATTTGGTGTGTACTACACGCGTGGTGGTGAAATCGTTCGATTGGAGCAGAATCACGAGATCAGGTTGCCCTATGGCATTGGTTCCAGCAGAGCATGCGCTTTGTTGCCTTGGAGCTCAGGCAAATCCATCATTCACCAGCGCAATGTGAACCAGAACGAATTCGACATCATTTCGAAGTGGCTCAAGGTTGCGCAGAGGCACCAGTCTCTCAATCTTCCACTGCACGATAACCTCAAGTCTGATCTGTTCTCTTTCAATTGGAGGCCCAAGGTTACACTCAATCACAGGCTGCGCAATTGCAGAGACAAGGAGGAGTGGGAAGCAATCGCCAAGGCCTACATCGTTCGCGTGCGCGATGTGATCTATGTGCTTGATCCTCTCAACGAATTGCGCAAGATTCGCGATCCAACCACCGAAGAGGAGACCTACATGGTTACTGATGAGTACGCGCTGCGAATGATGAATTTCGACAAGTTCAAGAAGGAGTATAACACTTTTGGTGGAAGGAAGGCTGGAGAAGGCTTTGCTGATGAAGTTCTCCAATGCCATTGGTGTGATCGCGATCAGGAGGCATTCACCAACTTCCCAGTGAGGAATGCGAAATCCTTCTTCAACAAGTGGTCAGGGCCTGGAATCACGCCAAACTCCGCCATCGATTGGGTGCGCGATAACAAGGCTGATGCGAAGAGAGCTGTGCGAATGTTCCTCTACCACATCAGCAACCTTGCTGGAGGTCAGAACCATCTTGATGAGAAGGTTAGGAGATACAGCATGTGGTACTGCAGCTTCCTGTTGCACTTCGTTTGGGTTCTTGTCAACAGGCCGTTTGACAGAGCGATTTGGCAATTTATTGTTGCTGTGCAGGGCCCTCCTGGCTGTGGCAAAGGAACACTGTTCAAGATCCTGATGCTGCTTGTTGGCTTGGGATCAACAGAGCGAATCGATGGCAGTGTGCGTGGTGAGAAGAGCTCCACTGGATTCAATCAGTTCATGCACAACTTGCTGGTCCTCATCGATGAAGTGCAGCGCTTGACACCAACTTTCCTTGCTCAGCTCAAGATCTTTTGCAGCGAAGAGCATGGCACTTTGGAGAAGAAGAACATCGAAGCCAGGAGAGTGAGCTTGATCACGCACTTGGTGATCTTCTTCAACGAATTGGATCAAGCAGCCAAAATCGACATTGGAGAGCGTCGTTTCGCCTTCTCTCAGGCTGTGCAACCTCCCAACAGCAAGTTTTGGGACAAGTACCATGAGCTGTTGTTCGAAAGAGGCGGAATGAACGCGATTGCGCTCTATTGCTTCACTCTCAAGAAGAACGATTCGTTTTTCAGTGATTTGAAGGAAGCCAAGGTTGGCCCTTTGAAGAGAGAGATGTTCAGACAATCGCGCGCCATCTTTGGCATTCTTGCTTCCAACGCCATTCACCAGGGTTGGTTTGGCATGAATGGAGCTGTGTTTCCCTTCATCTACAGCGCGCAGCTGGTGGAAGATTGCAGGATCAGCTCAGAAGCAGCGCGCATCTGCTGGTATGGATTCTTCGATAAGGTGGCGGATTTGCAGCAAATCAACATTGCTGTCACCAATTTCAGTGATGGTTTCACAGAGACTTGGCCTCCTTTCATCCCTCTAGATTCGCTAGAGCGATTGTACAACAATGGCCATCTGTTGTCAAAGGAGGAGAAGGCGCCCTTTGAGAATGAGCTGCTCAGCGTGATGCACCACACCTGGCCCAATTATGTGCAAAAAACCTGGCCTGAGCATCCAGTCTACAAGATGTTCAATGGGCGCGCAATCATCGATGTTGGTGAGCTGCGAAACGTGCTGCAAGATGTGCGCACAGTCACCATCAGTACACCGATCCCTGGTGCTGCTGTTGAAGAGGGCAAACCTCCACCAGTGAGCACACGCATCTGGCACAGAGCTTGCCATGCTGCACCTCATCCAATTGTTCAGAATCAGGACAAACGCAACTGCCCTGGTTGCGGTTTGCAGAGCGTGGTCAGTGAGATCAAAGGCTGGGTGCCATTTGGTGAAAAGACTCAATTCAGCAACATCAGAGGCAAGGTTCTACTGCTTCCCAAGAAAGCTGATGCAGAGGAGTTCTACAAGCAGATGTTCCCTGACATCAGCGACATCGCTCACGTTGCTTTTCCCATCAACTGGGACCCTGATCGATTTGACATTCTAGTTGACACTCTTGATGAGAACTACTCTCCAGAGTTTCTTGCTCCTCAGCCCAGCGATGATGACATCTATGCATCAATTGGAAAGTTTGTTCTTTAGTAAACTCATTTTTTGGCACTACGCGCAAGCTGGCAAGCAGGTGAAGCAAGCCACTTCAAGCAGTTGAGGAACCAGATCTTGTTCTTCTCAACATTGTCAACAAATGCTTGAATATCTTCAATTGTGTAGTCCAAACGCTTTTGGCCTGGTTCCATGAAGTAGCCAAGGAAAGTAGCGCGAAACTCCTCCCACACGCTCTCATTGCTCTCTGCCATATCAATAGCAGCAAGTGCTTCTTCTGTCTGAATGAGAGCAAGGAAATCATCTAGAGTAGCAAATCCGCTCTGCTTTTGCATGTCATAGATGAAATCAATCATTCTCTCATAGCCAATGCTAGCTGCAAGGCCATCAAGAACAGTCAAAACATCTTGAGGCTCAGATTTCACAAACAAAAGCAACTGTGATTGCATTTCAGGAGTAAACTCGTGCTTGCGTGGCATCCTGTTGTATAGAATAACAGCGTTACTCTGTTTTGTTTTTCTTTGTCTGCTTGATGAGAAAAAGACAGCGCGCGCTAATATGAACGCAAGCACAGAAAGATTCCCTGGAGAGGAGCAGATTTACTTGCCAAACAACCAATACAAAAAACTCAGAGTGGAAGAGAGACTTCCAACTCCAAAGGAGCAGCCTGAACCTTCTTTCGATTCCTCATTCGCTGGGACGGTACAGCGCTCTTCTTTCGCCGAGCAGGTTGCTTTGCAGCCCGAGCTCGGCGCTGACCGGTACCGGAAGATGATCTTCGTGATTGGCGTTGTTGGGCTGCTTTATCTTGCTTTGCGCAATTGAGCAAAGAACCGCATTCATCTATTGATATTAAAATAGTTCTATAGACTGGAGGTGCCATTCTTCTGTTGTTGTGGTGTGAAAATGTAGAGTGTTCGTTGTGTAGAGGCGCACAGCGTTCGCACCAGTCTCCACACCAGCAGTGCATTGCGAAATTGAACTCTGCTCCTCTTTGTTTGCAGCATCGACAAAACAGGGCTCTCTTCGACCTGCAAACTTGATCTTCTTCATCGTCTCCATCAGCGATTCCAGATAGCTTTTCTGTGTCAAAGTTGTAGTCATATCTGTACTCCTTTTCGCAGTATTCTTCTTCTCCGTCTCTTCGAAGTATTTGCTCCATCTGTTGATTGAAATCTGCCCAGCACACGCGCGCGCTCGGTGCACACACAGCATGTACTCCATATAGTTTCCTTCAGGGAACATACGCTTGTATTTCTTCAAGTCCAGCGCTTCTGCGATGCTGGCCTTATCTTCGTAAACCACAGGCACCGCAACGATTTGCTTCACTTCTGGGCGATACTCTGGCACCAGGAACATCGTGTAGTCAAGCTCACTCATGCTGTGAATTTTTTGTGAGTGAAGCGGTTTTCACTCGTTTGACTGGGCTTGACTCAAATTTTTCAGCAAAATGAACATTGAGCAGCTGAGCCCGATCACCTACCGCGCTTACCACCTCTACTACATCTACCTATCCTTCTATTGCCATCATGAAACTTCTTTGAGATTTGCAATGAGGGATGATCATTTCGAAGCTTGGAGAAGAGATAACCATGGGAAGCGTGTGCGCACTGCTTACGAAATGGCGCACAAGACTTTCATCACGTTCCCTTACCAATCGCACGAAGCAGCCAAGTAAAGATATTTTATTAAGTTGGCGCAGGAATGATGAAGGCATAGCTGCCCTCAGGATGGTTTGCTCCAGCAGTGTACACAAGGCCACTGTAGTTGCCAACAATAGCACCATCAGATAGCGTGCTGGTTGGTTCGCTGATCTGTTTTGCTTCAAGACCCCAAGCCTTCTTGATGATATTGCCAAAGTATCCAGGGATTGTAGATGCAATTGAAGCTTGTGTGTAAGCTCCCTTTCCACCAGCGCTGAGCGCTCCTCCTTTGTAAGTGAATGCTTCATCAAGCACAGCATTTGATGTTTGTCTTGTTAGAAGAGTTCCAACAGCAAGGCTTGCATCGATGTCATACTGGTTTGCTGTCTGTCTCCATTGATTCATTGCAGCGTTGTAAGCTGCAGTTGCTTCTTCCTTTGGCATATCCTTGAAATCAGCCATTTTCGGTGCTTTTGGCTTGGGAACTTCAGGTTTACCAAGAGAATTCTCCTGGCCAAGGTTTTGCCAAGCTCCCATGAATGATTTGAATTGATTGGGGCTTGTTGTTGCAAGATAAGCAGCGTAATCCTGCGCTGCGCTCATGTTGAAGATATTTCCTGATTCCTTCTGTGTTTCCTTCTCATAGTCATAGTACATGTCCCAGTTGACCATTCCTTCGTTGGTGAGCCTGTTCTTCTCATCCAGCTTGACTTGTTGCTTCAAACGCTGAGCTTCCTCTTGCTGCTGCTCCCATTCATCCTTTTTCGCTCCATAAGACACTCCAGCAGAGGCAAAGGTGAGAGGGCCAAGAGCATTCCACCATCCTTGATCCTTGTAGCTATCCCAATAGCTTGGTTTGGGTGTTTTTCCTTGTGCAATTGCATTCATCACTTCAGCAGATTGATCAGAGCTCTGCACATGCGCAGCAATTGGAAGGAAGGGAATAGCTCCATTTGCTCCTGGTTGGATTGTTGGGAGTTTGACATTGAGCTGTGAAACGATTTCCTTCTGTTCTTGAGCTGTTGTGTCAAGTGCAATTTGCATGGCTTGCGCTGAAGTGAGAACAGGTTGCACATTTGCTTGGAGCTGCCCATCATCTTTCAGTGCAAAGTAGAGCAACACACCAGCTCCAACTGCCACTCCAGCAATAATAACAACTTTGGTGCTTGAACTCATCAGTGTTTCTCACCTGCAGAAGCAAAGAAAAACTTTGTCATGAATATCGTTCCTCTGGAGCAAGTCACTCACTTAGGTGGTAAGGGCTATTTCTGGGTTGTAGCAAATCTTTGTCCTGTCTGTCGAAAAGGCTTTGATCACGAACTTGCCTTGGCCATTTCACTTCCACATGCCTGCTTGCTGCACAAAGAATGTGTGCACCTTTTCAATGAGCACCAACACTGGCCACATCCAGTTCCATTTCACACCTACATCACAGGCAATCCTCAAACATTTCTGAAGCCCAATCAGTAAAGAAAAATGGAAGGCCCATTTAATTTTCCTTCACCAACAGAAAGACAAGGGAGCAGTTTGTGCACAGCTTCCTATGGAGATTGGAATGTAGGAGGACAGTTGACAACAACAACTAGAACACTCACCAATCCAAGGTATGGCGATTTGCCTGATGCTTTGGTTACTCTCAATGCAGACTATCAACTTCCTGCTTACAGCCAAGTTGTTTGGAATGCAACTCAGAGAAGCAGGTTTGGCAAGAGCTTTCAAGTTTACTTGTTCAATGCTAGTGCTGGTGCCATTACAATCACTGCTGGTGACAATTGGAGTTTTGCTAGCTTTACTATCACTCAAGGAAGTGGTTGTTTGCTGTTGGTGATTGACAATGGAATCTCAGCCACTGGTGTCCCCATGAGTCTCAGCACTGCAGCAGCTGGCTTCAGCACTTCCACAGTTGGTCCAATCACTGCAACCAATCCTGTTGTGCTTGGTGGTACTCTGGTGTTGACAAACACAGCATTGGATAGCATTGCTACAAACAATTGGAAAGCAGGCTCTCTGTCTTCAATTGGTGGACAAAACTCTGTTGCTGTTGGCCATCTTGCAAATGTGGTCACCAACGATGGTGTTGCAATGGGTTATCAAGCACAAGCATACGTTAGAGGAGTTGCTGTTGGCCAAGGAACAGTGGCATTCACAGATAGTGTTGCAGTTGGTAACAATGCCATCAGTTCAAATGCTTACACAGTGTTGGTTGGAAGCTCAACTTCAGCTACAGCTGATGGAGCAATTGCAATTGGTTATCAAGCCTCAGCATCTGCAACTTCAGCCATTGCAATTGGTTACCAAACCTCAGCAGTGTTTCCAAATGTGATTCTCATTGGAAATGCAGCTTCCTGTGATGTTACAGTGACATCTGGAGGAATTGCAATTGGAGCAGGAGCTGAAACCAATGGAGGAGTTGCTCTTGGAGAAAATGCTTATGGAGGTCTTGGCAACACCTCTGTTGGAAGAGGAGCAGAGACACGCTATGCAAATGCAACTGCAATTGGTGAAGATGCAGAC
>Ga0075163_10013503_pt1 | contig 10576 bp, 10 predicted proteins | sample JI1023141ADNA_FD_71478 | JGI IMG/M metagenome (GOLD analysis project Ga0075163, IMG submission 71478) | Wastewater effluent complex algal communities from Wisconsin, to seasonally profile nutrient transformation and Carbon sequestration -... | ecosystem: Engineered > WWTP > Effluent > Algae... | reverse complement strand
TGCTGGCGTCGGCCGAAGACGTGCTGTCCAAGATTCCGTTCCTGGGGGTGTCGGTCGAAAACGCGGGAACCCCGGCCACCGGCAAGCCGGCGGGCGAGTTCATCTACCGCGGGCCCTGCGTGAAACTCTGGTGAACCATGGAGGCCCGGTTCGGGCAGCCGCCGAAGCCGGCCAGCCTTTCAGGCCGGCAAGCCGTTCAGGCAGGCTGCTGCGCCGCCCGTAGCGCGACTCAGCCCGCCGGTGACTCCACCCCGAAGGTGCTTTCGGCGATCTGGATCGTTTCGCGTACCACCGGGTAGATGTGCTGGCTCCAGCGCCGGCCGCTGAATACCCCGTAGTGGCCGGCACCGGGCTGCACGTAGTGGGTGCGCAGCCAGGGCTTGATGCTGGTGCACAGATCCTGCGCGGCGAGCGTCTGGCCGATGCCGCAGATGTCGTCGCGTTCCCCTTCCACCGTCAGAAGCGCGGTGCGACGCATCGCCGACGGCTGCACGATCCGGCCGCGCCAGCGCAGGTGGCCGCGGGCCAGCGAGTATTCCTGGAAGACCTTCTGAACGGTCTCGAGATAGAACTCGGCCGGCAGATCGGCGACCGCGAAGTATTCTTCATAGAACGCGCGGGTGGCTTCGACCTTGTCCTGGTCGCCGTCCACGCGATCCCGATACAACTGTGCGAAGGCGTTCAGGTGGCGGTCCAGGTTCATGCTCATGAACGCGGTGAGCTGCATGAATCCGGGGTACACGCGACGCAGTGCGCCCGGGTAGCGCAGCGGCACCACCCCGATCAGGTTTTGCGAGAACCATTCGATCGGCCGCTCGACGGCCAGGCGGTTGACCTCGGTCGGGCTGACGCGGCAGTCGACCGGCCCGGCCATCAGGGTGACACTGATCGGCGCCGCCGGATCGGCGTCCTCAGCCATGACCGCCGCGGCGGCAAGCGCCGCCACACAAGGCTGGCACACCGCCAGCAGATGCGCGCCCGGTCCCATCGCGCGCAGGAACTGCATGACATAGTCGATGTACTCGTCCAGGCCGAAGTCGCCATGCATCATCGGCACCGAGCGCGCGTTGTGCCAGTCGGTGATGTAGACATCGTGATCGGCCAGCAGCGTGCGCACGGTCTCGCGCAGCAGCGTGGCGAAGTGACCCGACATCGGTGCAACCACCAGGACCCGGGGCTGGGCGGGCCCGTCCTGCGCTTTGCGAAACCGCAGCAGCGTGCCGAAGGGCAAGGTGAGCGCCGCTTCTTCCGAGACCGCCACGTCGACCCCGCCGCTGTTCACGGTGTCCAGGCCGAAGGAAGGCCGCTGATGGGTGAGTTTGCCCAGCGCGAACACCTCGAGGGCCGCCGACAGCCGGCGCACCGAGGCATAGTCGCCCAGGCCGGTGCCGCCCTCGGCAAGCACCGGCAGGGCCGCCTGCGCCATCGTGCGAAACGGCCACATCAGGTCGGTGAAGCTTTGGTAGGTCTGGTAGATCATGCCGGAATCCATGCAAGTTCCGGTCCAGCACCGCCGTGGTGCGCCGTGCGCCTTCACGGGTCCGAATCGTGGCCGTCTGGGGGCCTGGGCTCGTCTGCGGGCATGGCACATGCCTTGCATGCACATCCGTTGCGCAATGCGGTGTCCATCACGGAGCCGGGTGCGCACCCCGCCAGGAAACCCCCCGACATGCCCGATCCCAAGAAAAAACCCGCCCGCGCCCCCGCCTCGACCCTGAGCATCAGCAGCCGCAACTACTCGTCCTGGTCATTGCGTGGCTGGCTGCTGGTGCGTTTCGCGGGCCTGGACGTCCAGGCGCAGGTGATCGCCCACGATGACCAGTCGCGCCAGGAACTGCTGCTGCTGTCGCCCTCGATCCTGGTGCCCTGCCTGACCCACGAAGGGGTGAAGGTCTGGGACACCCTCGCGATCGGCGAGTACCTGAACGAAACCTGCCCGAAGGCCGGGCTGCTGCCGGCCGATCGCGTGGCACGTGCGCATTGCCGGGCGATCGCCGGCGAGATGCACGCCGGCTTCAGCAGCCTGCGGGCGGCGCTGCCGATGAATCTGCGCGCGCACTTCCCCAAGTACAAGATCTGGGCGCGTGCCCAGGGCGACATCGAGCGGATCACGCAGATCTGGCGCGAGTGCCTCGAAACCTACGGCGGGCCCTACCTGTTCGGCGCCAAGCGCTGCCTGGCCGACGCGATGTATGCCCCGGTGTGCACGCGCTTTCGCACCTATGACGTGAAGCTCGACAAGCTCAGCGCCGGCTATTGCGAGACCATCCTGGCGATGCCCGAGATGCAGGAGTGGATAGCCGCCGCGCTGCAGGAACCCGAAGAGATCGACGAACTCGACATGGAGTTCTAAGCGGCTGCCAGGCTTGGGGATGGGCCTATAATCGGCGGTTCGCCCCGGCCTGCCGATGTGACGACCAGGGAGTCCGCTGACCGGCGCATGCGCCGCGTCACACTCCCCACGTGATGCGCTGGCCGGCTGCCAGCGCCGTTTTCATCAGATCGAGCAGCGGCCAGGCCCTTTGCTTCAGGCTGACCCGATCCGATCCGTCTCGTGCCGATTCCTCCTCGTCGTCCCCGTTCGCCTGTCCGGCCGTGACCGCACCCGCCTGGTCGCGATCGACGGCGCTCTGCAGGGCGCCGATGGCACTGGCCAGGTGTTCGGGTTCGAACACGCCCGCCGGTCCCGGCGGCTTGCCGATGATCGCCAGCAGCCGTTCGGCCACCGGCTGGGTCATCACGACGGTGCCGGCGACTTTGCACTTGAATTCGTAGAGCATGCCCACTCCCTGTCGATGGTCCTGGTGCCAGCATAGCCTGATCGGTGTGCTGCTCCTGCTGAGCGCGGCCTGTTCGCCGGACTACAACTGGCGCGAAGTCCGCCCGGCCGACCTCGGGCTGTCGGTGATGCTGCCCGGCAAGCCGGTCTCGCTGACCCAGCGCGTGCGGCTGGACGATGCCGAACTGGTCATGACCATGGCGGGCGCGAAAGCCGACGACATCCCGTTCACTGTCGCCTGTGCCGTGCTGCCCGACGAACTGGCCGGCACCCGCGAGCGGGTGCTGGCGGCCATGCGTGCGGGCATGGTGCGCAACATTGCCGGGACCGAAACGAATGCGCGCGAGGTCAGGGTCCGGCTGATCGATGCGGCCGGCGCGGCGCGCGGCGAGACCGCGGCGCTGCGCCTGGTCGCCGAGGGCAAGGTGCAGGGCCGGCCGGTGCAGATGCATGCCCTGTTCGTCGCGCAGGGCCGCCGCGCGTGCCAGGCGGTGGCGGTCGGCGAACGCCTCCCCGCCGACGAGGCCAGCGTGTTCCTCGAGTCGATGCGCCTGATCGTCGCGGGAGCCTGAGCATGGCGTTCCTCGCGGGGCGCGAGGCCCGGGTCGTGTTCGGCTGGTTCGCCTGTGCGTACTTCCTGTCGTATGCGCTGCGCTCGGTCAATGCCGTGATCGCGCCGGCGCTGGTTGCGCAATTCGGGCTGAGCCACGCCCAGCTCGGCGCCTTGTCGGCGGCGTATTTTCTGGCGTTTGCCATGATGCAGTTGCCGCTGGGCGTGTGCCTGGATCGCTTCGGGTCCAGGCGAACCGATGCCAGTCTGCTGCTGGTGTCGGCCACGGGTTGCGCGGTGTTCGCGCTGGCCTCGTCCACCGCCTGGCTGTGGGCCGGTCGCGCCCTGATCGGCGCCGGCGTGTGCGGCGCGCTGATGTCGGCGCTCAAGGGCTACCGGTTCTGGTATCCGCCCGATCGCCAATCGCAGCTGGCGGCATGGATGCTGGTGGTGGGCACCGGCGGCGCGCTGCTGGCGACCGTGCCGGTCGAGCTTGCCCTGCCGCTGCTGGGCTGGCGAGGTGTGTTCGGCATCGCGGCGCTGCTGCTGGTCGCAACCGCGGGCGGCATCTGGTTCGGCGTGCCCCACGACGAAGAGCAGGCGCTGGTCCTCCCCCAGGGCAAGCAGTCGATCTGGTCCGGTTATGGCCAGGTCTATCGCGAACCCTATTTCTGGCGCTGGGGTCTGGCCGCGGTGACGATGCAGTCGAACTTTGTCGCGCTGCAAAGCCTGTGGGCAGGGCCCTGGTTCACGCAGGTGCTGGGCATGAGCCCCAAGGCCGCGGCCGGCGCGCTGTTCGTCTTCAACGCGGTGCTGCTGGTCGGCTTCCTGGGCCTGGGCTGGATCGCGCCGCGCTTCGAACGGCGTGGCTTCAGCGTGCTGCAGGTGGTGGGTGTGGGGTCGGTGGCTTTCATCGGGCTGCAGGCCGCGATCGCCTTCATCCACCAGCCCTGGGCCTGGCTGCTGTGGCTGCCGCTAGGCGTGGTCTCGACCTGCTACACGCTGGTCCAGACCCATGTCGCGATGACGTTCCCGCCGGCGCTCACCGGCCGGGCCTTCACCGGCTTCAACCTGCTGATCTTCACCGGCATCTTCCTGTGCCAGTGGCTGTTCGGCGTGTCGCTGGACCTGTTCCGGGCCAGCCTGGGCAGCGAAGTCGCGGCGTTCCAGGCGACGCTGCTGGTCTGGGTGGCGGTGCAGGCGGCGGCGCTGGGGCTGCTGCTGGCCTGGCGGGTGCCGCCGCCGGCGCCACTGCCAATCGCGCAAACCGCGGCGGGCTGAGCGCCGTCGCGATGGCGCCGGCTGTCCAGTGCCCGGCGTCGCGGGCTGAACGGGTCGGACGATGGGATGAGCCCATTCGAGAAAGTGCGGTGCTACCATGGTGTTACCTGACTCTATCCGACTGTCCACCCATGGCCGTGACCACCACCCTGAAGCTGCCGGAAGATCTGAAGGACCGCATCGCGCCGCTGGCCGCGGCACAGGGGAAGTCTCCGCACGCGTGGATGGTCGATGCGTTGCAGGCGCAGGTCGCGCTGGCCGACATGCGATCCACCTTCGTGGCAGATGCTCTGGCGGCTGCCGAACAGATCGATCAGGGCGGGGCGCTGTACGCCGGTGAAGAGGTGGCCGCCTACCTGAGGGGGCGGCTTGCAGGGGAGCGGCCGTCGCGACCGTCGCCCACGGCCGGCTCTCCGCGGCGAAAGCCCGTGCCGGTGGATCCGCCGAAGTCGCGCTGACCGATGCCCCGCGTCACGCTGAGTGAGCGGGCATTCGACGACCTCGAGCGGGTGCTGGACTTCCTGAACGACACTGACCCCCGGTCGGCGTCCGCCGCGCTCGAGGTGATCCTCGACGCCTTCTCCATTCTCGAAAGGCATCCCTTTGTCGGGTGGCCCGTCGAAGGTCAGCTGCGCGAGCTGGTCATTTCGTTTGGCGCCGCCGGATACGTGGCCTTGTACCGTGTCCGACTGCATCTCGATCGGGTCGAGATCCTCGCGCTGCGCCACCAGCGCGAGGCGGGCTTCGGATAGCGGCCTTTGCGCTCCTGCGCGTGCGTGCGCGCCTGCCGCTTCCAGGCGCTGCGCGGTGACCGCATGGCGCACGCTGGGGCACTTGTGCAGCAGCAGGCCGCCACCGCGGTGGATGGGCTCGACGATCTCGTCGGGGGCCGAGCCGGCGCTCTCGAACAGGCGGACGCCTTCATCGAGTGCGATGTCGATCCAGGCCGGCACGTCGCGGTTGAATCCCGGCCGGCGCGAGATGCTCAGGTTCACGCCGATCGGGTGTTCGATGCCGAAGAGCTCGGTGATGCGGGTGCGAAACCGCGCCGGGGATGCGCCCGTGGGCGGCGTCGGCGTGCGGGTCGCGCGAGCGCCAGTCGCGGGGTTGCCGGTCGCGGGGGTGCCAATCGCGGGGGTGCCAATCGGATTCACAGGCCCACCTCGCGCAGCATGGCAGCGGTTTCGCGCTGCGCGGCGGCATATTGGCCGGCCAGTTCCTCGATCAGCTCCGCGGCCGGGCGCACCGCATCGACCCCCGACACCGAGTGGCCGGCGCTCCAGATGTCGACCCAGCGCTTGGGGGTGGTGGCGCCCTCCTTGGAGTGCTCATTCATCAGTTCGAGCGCGCGCGCAGGCGAGACATTGCCGGCCAGCGATTTCGGATCCACGCCGGTGGCGGCGATCGAGGGGCGCAGCATGTTGGTGTCCAGGCCGGTGAAGGCCTGGGTCAGCATCACGTCGTCCAGTCGGCTGTCGACCAGCATCTGCTTGTAGGGCGGCTGCGCCATGCTCTCGGGCGTGGCGATGAACCGGGTGCCCATCAGGCCAAGGTCGGCGCCCAGCACGCGCGCGGCCCACAGCGCGGCACCGTCGGACATGCCACCGGCCATCACCAGCGGTCCGTCGAACATCGCCCGCACCGCGCGCACGAACGAGATGCCGTTGGCCCAGCCGGTCTGCCCGCCGGCGCCGGCAGTGAGCAGCACCAGGCCGTCGGCGCCGACCTGCAGCGCCTTTTCGGCGTGGCGCAGCGACGCGATGTCGGCGTACACCAGGCAGCCGATGTCGTGCAGCGGCTTGATCACCGCCTCGGGCGAGCCGACACTGGCGATCACCATCTCGACCTTGTGCTTGACCAGGATCTTCACATCCTCGGCGAGCATTGCGGGATCGCGCCGCATGATGATGTTCGGGCACACCGGTGCGGTCGGCCCGTTCACGTCGGCGCAGTCGCGCGCCACACGGGTCAGCCAGGCGTCGAGCTCGTCGGCCGAGCGTGCGTTGACGGTCGGAAACGAGCCGATCACGCCGTTGCGGCAGGCCGCGGAGACCAGGTCCGGGCCGGAGACGCGCAGCATCGGCGCGGCGATCAGCGGCAGCTTCAGCCGGGCGCGCAGGGAAGGGGGAAGGGCCATCGCGGTTCCTTGGAGAGGCGGGGAGAGATACGGGTCAAGGCTGCTCGAAAGAGGGGGCCAGGCTGCTCGAAAGGCGAGGCAGGCGGGTCCCGACGCATGCGCGGGCTGCCTCAGCTGATGTTGGTCTTCATTGCGATGCCCCTATTGAGCAACAGGATCAATGCGTCGGCAACTCGCTGCGGGTCCACCCGCTCGGGGTCGACCAGGCATTGCGCGGCCTCTCTGGCGAGTCGAGCGTTCCGGGGACCGGAGCGCCGACCGCAGGGTCTGCAATCCGCCGTCGCGCCTGGTTGCTTCGTCTTGTGACCCGATCATGGGTTCACCTTGATCGAACTGGTAGGCGTAGGGCAGCGCCTCGTTGTATAGCGCTCGGGCGAACTCGGAATAGAGCGCTGCGCGCTTGCCGGGATCCTGCGCGCGCGTGCATCAGTGATTGCGGAACACCCGCGCCGGCGATGCCGCTCGCGCCGGGGGCCGATCGACGCACAATCGGCTCCCTCATCGATGAAGGACCAGCGCACGTGCCCAAGCCTGCCGGATTCCTCGCTCCCTACCGCGTCCTCGACCTGACCGACCATCGCGGCCTGCTGGCCGGCCGCATGCTCGCGCAGCTCGGCGCCGACGTGATCCAGATCGAACCGCCGTCCGGGTCGCCGGCCCGCGCCGTCGGCCCGTTCGACGATTCGGTTCAGGAGCCCCATCGTTCTCTGTACTGGGCCGCGTACGCGGCGTGCAAGCGCGGTGTCACCTGCGACCTCGACAGCGAGGCCGGGCAGGCGCTGTTGCGCCGGCTGGTCGAGAAGGCCGACTTCGTCATCGAGTCCGAGACACCGGGCGTGATGGCCGCACGCGGCCTCGATCAGGCAAGCCTTCGCGCGCTGAACCACGCGCTGATCCACGTTTCGATCACGCCGTTCGGCTCCGAGGGGCCCAAGGCCACCTGGGCGGATTCCGACCTGATCCTGTGGGCCTCCGGCGGGCCGCTGCTGCAGGCGCGGGACGGCGATCGGCCGCCGCTGCGCATCAGCGTGCCCCAGGCCTATCTGCATGCGGCCGCCGATGGCGCGGGCGGCGCGCTGGTGGCGCACTTTGCGCGCGTGCGCACCGGGCTCGGGCAGCACGTTGACGTCTCGGTCCAGCAGAGCGTGGCCCAGGCCACGCTGTCGAGCATCCTCGCGGCGCCGATCGGCCACGAGAACTTCACGCTGAGCGTCGAGCCGAAGAGCAAGACGCGCAAGACGCTCGACCTGAGCGGCAGCGGCGCGCGCACCCGGCGCTCGAAGTGGCAGGTGCGCGACGGGCTGGTCGAGATGCACCTCGCGCTGGGTCCCGCGGCCGGTCGCTTCACGAACAACTTCGTGGCCTGGATGCACGAGGAGGGCGCCTGCGACGAGGAGGTCGCCTCCTGGGACTGGGTGACACTGCCGGCCCGCATCGAGAACGACGAGATCACCGAAGAGGATCTCGAGCGGGTGCGCGGCATGGTGGCGCGCTTCCTTGCCTCGAAGACCAAGGCCGAGGTGGCCGAGGTCGCGATGCGCCGCAAGCTGCTGCTCGCACCGGTGGCCACCACCGAGGATCTCGCGAACAGTGCGCACCACGGATCGCGGGGTTTCTTCCATACGGTACACGACGCCGCGGGCCGGTCGCTGCGCCTGCCCGGACACTTCGCGATGGGCGTGCCGCACGGATTCGTCGCGATGACTCCGGCGCCGCTGCCGGGTCAGCACGCCGACGAGGTCTACGGCGGCCTGCTCGGCATGGCGGCGGACGAGATCGCCGCACTGCGTTCCACGGGAGTGATCCGATGACCGCACCGTTCGAGGGATTGAAGGTCCTGGACCTGGCCTGGGTCGTGGCCGGGCCGGTCATCGGCCGGATGCTCGCCGACTACGGCGCGACCGTCGTGCGCGTCGAGTCCTCGCTGCGCGTCGACACCACCCGTGTGATGGGGCCCTTCCCCGGCGGGAAGATCGACACCCAGCAGTCCGGCCTGTTCGAGAACTGCAACGCGGGCAAGCTCGGCATGGTGCTCGACCTGGCTTCGGCTGGCGGGCAGCAGGTGGCACGGGACCTCGCGAGCTGGGCGGACGTGCTGGTGGAGTCGTTCTCCCCCGGCCAGATGCAGCGCTGGGGCCTCGGCTACGAGACGCTGCGTGAGGCCAATCCGGGCCTGGTCATGCTGAGCACTTCGCTGATGGGCCAGACCGGCCCCTATGCGTCCGTCGCGGGCTACGGCAACATCGGCGCCGCGCTCGCCGGTTTCCAGCAACTGGTCGGCTGGCCGGGGCAGCTGCCGATCGGGCCCTACGGTCCGTATACCGACTATGTCGGGCCGCGTTTCGGCATCGTCGCGCTGCTGGGCGCGCTCGATCACCGCAGGCGCACCGGCGAGGGCTGTCACCTCGACATCTCGCAGGCCGAGGCGGGCATGCAGTTCCTGTCTGCGCAGATCGCCGACTTCTCGATCAGCGGCCGCGTGGTCGAGCACTCCGGCAACCGCGACCCCTGGATGGCGCCGCACGGCGTGTTCGCCTGTCGTTGCAACGCGTCGGTCGGAGCGATCGCCGGCGGGCCGCCGCCGCGGGAGCCGGTCGTCGAGGGCGCCTACCCCGCCTGGGTCGCGATCGCCGCGCGCAACGACGACGAGTGGCGGGCGATCGCGCACCTGATCGGCGGCCGTGAGCTTGCGGACGACCCGCGCTTTCGGACGCTGGCCGATCGCAAGGCCCACGAGGACGCGCTCGAGGCGCTGGTCGGCGACTGGACCGCCAGCCGCAACGTCGACGAGATCGTCGAGTCGCTGCAATGGCTCGGCGTGCCCGCGCACGTGGCCGCCTCCAGCCTCGACATGGTCGAAGACCCGCAGCTGCGCGAACGCGGTCACTTCGTCGGCCTGGCCCATCCGAAGATGGGCACCAGCACGGTCGAGGCTTCGCGCTACCGTCTCTCCGGGACGCCGGGCGGTCCGCAGCGCTGCGGACCCACCACAGGGCGCGACAATGAATACGTGCTGCGCGAGATGCTCGGTTACGGGGATGACGAGATCGGGTCGCTCCGCGAGGCCGGCATCTTCAAGTAGCGCGGCATCAAGCCCGATTGAGCCCGCGCACGCTCTGGATGCCGGCAGCCAGCGCCTGCTGGAAGAGCTGGACATCCAGACCATAGGCGAACATCCGAAAGCCGATCGCATGAAAGCGGCCGGCCCAGGCAGGTGTGCTGGCCAGAGTGGCCGCGAGCTTGCCGTGGCGTTGCGCGGCCTGCCCGATCGCACGCACCGCCGCCTCGAAGGCCGGGTGCTCGAACTCGCCGGGAATGCCCATGAAGTTGGTCAGGTCCATGTGGCCGAGGAACAGCACATCGACGCCCGGCACCGCTGCGATCGCATCGACATTGGCCACGCCCTCGGGCGTCTCGATCATCGCGATCACCAGCGTGCGTGAGTGGGCCGCATCGATCTTCTCGCGGGGCGTGCCGCCGGTGTAGCCGTCGTGCGCGATCCCGAACGCGGCGCCGCGGTGCCCCAGCGGCGGATAGCGTGTCCACGACACCAGTTCGCGGGCCTGCGCGGCACTGCCCACCAGCGGCATCATCACCCCATGGGCGCCGGCGTCGAGCGCACCGGCCACGAACGAGTACTGGTGTGAAGGCACCCGCACCAGCGGCGCCACGCCCGAGCCCGCGCAGGCCGCGCACTGCGCCTTGATGGTCTCGATGCCGATGCCGCTGTGCTCCATGTCGTAGAGCAGGAAGTCGGCGCCACAGGCCCGCGCCATCTGTGCCATCCCCGGCACGAAGAATTCGAACACCATCGTGCCGACCGGCTCGA
>Ga0075163_10013502_pt1 | contig 10577 bp, 7 predicted proteins | sample JI1023141ADNA_FD_71478 | JGI IMG/M metagenome (GOLD analysis project Ga0075163, IMG submission 71478) | Wastewater effluent complex algal communities from Wisconsin, to seasonally profile nutrient transformation and Carbon sequestration -... | ecosystem: Engineered > WWTP > Effluent > Algae... | reverse complement strand
AATCCAATTCTTTTACGACAAAGGCTTTAAATTTGTCGGACGTAACTCCTTCGGTTATATACTTGGAAATTATAAGTTTTTGTCTGTCGCCGAGGGCTTGGTATTTTTCGTTGAACTTTTTGACCAATATTTTAAACCCAAGTTTTCTGGTATTTCGGTCTTCGTTTTCCCATAAACGCTCGCTTTCGGTTTTTTCACTTTCGGGGGTTTTGCCACAAATGTGTTCGCTTATGTAATTGCGGGCCGTCAAATATCCATCTGGATCAGTGTTTTGACCGTTCTGGTTAAATACTTTGTAAATGGACGCGCTCAATTTATAACGATCCGACCGTGGCTTAAAAAATTCGTTAAGATCGTAAACCTTTTTAATGTCTTTTACAAGGTTATATTTTTCGGAATCCAATTTCTTATGGTCAAGTTTTTGCCATGCACGGGCAGAAAGTTCAATTAATTCCATTGGGTCGTTACCCGTTCGGTTGTTCAACGCTGTGTAAAGGTTGAGTTCCTTTAAAAGTTCGCTATCACGTTTAAAATGGCGTTTGACGATTGTCAATGCGTTTGAACGGTCACGGTGCAAGGCTTCCATTACCACTGCTTTACCAAGTAACTCGAAAATAAGTCCGGTATTTTTTAATTTATTGTGTGTCTTGCTCATATATCATCGCCCAATATTTGTTTTTCATCGAGCATTTCGATGTCGTTTGTTTTTTTGCTTTCGTTGATAATTGACTTTGTGGCTCGACGGGTTTTAATGTTTTCCAACCCCTTTAAAAATACTTCCATTTTGTTCAAATCTTTGCGTCCCATTGGATCGCGGCCAAAGTCTTGATCGCGGCGGGTTTCAAAACTGGATTTGAATTGTTGCGGCTTACCCGTGTTGTTTTCTCGTTCGTCCGGTGTATAAAGTTGTTTCAATTCTTCGTTGGCGTCGTGTATGTCGTATTTACGCGACACCTGCATGGTCGCAATGTCATGGGCCGTCCCATAAGTGCGGCCCGTTACGGCGGGGTCATTGCCCTCTTCCAAAATTTGCTGTAAACGCAATTTATGTTTTGCATCCTCAATAACCGCGTTACGCATACCTTTCCACTCATCCTCCGAAAAGCCGAATATATTTTCATATATATATTTATCGGACAATAAATTATCTTCCCGTATGCTTTTGGCCAAGTCAACTTTTGCAGTAAGTACATCGGTTTTTTGACGTTCAAAAACCAAACTTGGGTTGCTAAGATACAATTCAAAATTTAAAAGGTCGTCGGTACTAAAGCCCTGTACCTTTAAATGAACCAACGCTATTTTATAAAATTCCGAAACAAATATTTTTTGTATGCGTTCAATGGTTCTCGCAAAGCGAATGTCGTTTTGTGTCACGCTGCTACGGGTTTCCCCTTCGGCAGCACCCAAAAATTCCTTGGGTATCTTGACGCTGGCCATGAACTTTTCTTTAAAATACTCAACGTCCTCTTTTTGGCCTTCGTTTTGTAACCCTGGCAAAGTTTCTATGGAAGTCCCACTTTGTCCGCCGCGAACGGGCATAAAAATATCTTCCATGAAGTTTTGTAAGTTGTAACGCAGGTTATATTCACCCGTTTGAGGGTCAATATACGGAATTTTTTTCATTTCCGATGCAATCTGTTCCACATGCGCGTCAACTTCTTCCGGTGCAATGTTACCGATGTCAATTTTTACTATACGTCGTTCCGGTGCCCTCATTATACGGTGCAACAACATGGCGTCTTCCGCCAAACGCAATGCTTTCCAATCGCGTTTGCCTGGTTCTAAGATACTTCGTCCATACGGCAAAAAATTCGTATCGGTCAACAACCTAAAATGTGCAATTTCGTAGGCTTCATATTTATTCATGGAACTATGCAAGCCACTGATGCCTTCGTATTTAAATTGTACAATGTCTGGGTTTTCGTCCGTTCCGTCTTCACGAATCATTAGTGACGGGTGAATGGGAATTACATTTACAACCCCGTAGTCATCGTTTAGTTGCATGTATAAAAAACAATCCCCGTATTTGCACATGGTACGAATCCACGACCATAAATTAAATTCGATATTGAGCACATCATAAAATAGATTGTGCAAGATTTTTTTTATACGTTCATCGTCGGTTTTGATGACGATCAATTGGCCATGTGGGTCAAGCGTAGTGGATTCGTCCGCATAAATGTCCAACGCAGCACTCGCAAAGGCTTCGGTGTCCATTAATTCGTAATCTATATACATTTGCTTGCGTATGGCTTCCATTTCTTGGTTCGTAAAACCTGAACCATAACCGGAAACCGACGTTAGCGAACGTCCATTGGCCCAACGATGTCGCGGGGAATATGATTTACCGTTTCCCTGACTTTGACTTTTGTTAACGTCGTATGTCTTTAACCTTCCGCCTGGCAATTGCTTCACCACGACGTTTTGCGTGAAAATCTTTTTTAATAAATCCCGTATTCCTGCCATAAATTATATAAATATATTATTTAGATATAAGCCATTTTATTGATTCGCGTCGGTTGCCGATATTCATTTCCCATTGGTTTGACAGTATGTTTTCCGGCTTGTAAATTGACTTTCGGGTTCCTTGTATCGCCCGACGTGTAAGGTCAATGCCCATTTGATGCAAACGCAGGGAGGTGTCCCGAACATATAGGGCCATTGCCAACGCCATAACCAAATCGTCGTTGTATCCGCGTTGTGCTTGTGGTTTGCCGCCGATCCACACAAATACTTTAAGTTCGTTCAACAACCGACGGGAGTAAATCCCAATACCAAAGTCCCTAAAATAATTTTCCAATTTACTGACCAGTACCGGACGAATGCGTGTTGTCGTGGTCAGACCTGGAACCATATCGTCTTTTGTGGCCATATCATACGCACGACGCAAATGTATATTTTCATCCAGAAACGGATCGTTTTTGTAGGAATAATATAAATTAGGATATTTTAAGTCAATTGCTATTTGTACGGTTGACCATCCTATGTTTTTATTGTCAATTATCAATAAAGCACTGTTGTACTCCGTTGCAATTGACACCAGCATACGACCAAATGCTTGTGTGTCAATTTTGCCTTTATATTCCGCAACTTGTTCGCACGTTTCTACGTCAAGTACAATTGCGCCGGAATAATCTTCCCCATCCCCACGGGCGACATCTGCTGAAACAATATAACTATGTGTAACGTCGGGATATTTCCAAATCCACAAATCGCCGCCGATGCCGCGTTTTTCAATAGGTTCGGCTACCTTTTTATCATAAAACCCTAAAATTTCAGGTTCGAGTACCGTATTGCCGGAAGATAAAAATGAACATTCGCACTCTTGTGCCGCAATGCGTTTACCCAATTCGGAATCTTGCTCATCCCGCCATGCTTGATCCCTTTCGGGGTGCAAATGCCACGGTAACGAAATTGGTTTAAATTTAAATCCAGAATTAGAACTGTTTTCTTCTGCTTGTTGCCAAATTCTATAAAAAACCCCCTGTTGACCGTTTGGTGTGGACAGCATAACGCATTTACCGCCCGTCGAAAGGGTTGGCTGTGCGGACGCCCAAATTTCTTCTATATGGTCAATGTGCGCCGCTTCGTCAATAATTAAACATGAAAGCCCTTCGCTTCGTCCCGCATTCGGCGAACTTGAAACTGCTTTGATACCCGACCCGTTGGAAAAACTCAATTCCATACGGTTGTTCGTTACCACGCTAATGCCTTGTTTTATAAACGCGGGCAAATTCTCGAACATTAACTGCACTTTTGCGGTCAGGTTTTTGGCAGCATCTTGTTTTGTTGCTATAACAAGAATTTTAAACTCGTCATTGAACAACATAGAGTGCAAAGAAAACATCGCCGTCAGGGTACTAATACCCATTTGTCGGCTTTTAAGGATAATGCTGCACCTGTTGTCACGCATTTCGCGCAAGCAATCCTCCTGAAACGGGAACAAGTCAAAACTAATTTTCCCCTTTGTCGGGTGGGATATTTTACAATATTTTCTTGCAAAGTACGCGGGGTCAACTGCGCACCTAAGAAATTCGTCTTTTACAACATCCTTTAACGATTTTTGCGAAGTCAATTATCCAACCTCCCAAAGACTTTTTCTTTTAGTGTGCTGTAATCGTGGTCTATACGCTCCAGTAACGCCGATGCGTTTTCACTTGACCATGATTCCACTTCACCATTTTCACCCGTGAATGAAATTGATTGCAAACTACTTTTAATAATTTCAACTTCGGCGTCCGCTTGGCGGAAAAAACTGATGGCGTTTTGCTTCATTTTTTCAATGGCGTATTGGTCAAATTCCCCGCGCATTTTCATACGGGTTTCCATCGTCACGGTGCAATCATGGCACATGCCCATTATTTTTCTAAATTTAACATCCAAATGTGTTGGCTGTAAACATGTGCATTTTTCTTTTTGACAATTTGGAAAGGAATTTAAATATTGTCGTAATTTGACCATTTGCTGCTCTACATCGGGCGCATATCTACGTTTTACCCTGTAACCATCTTTTTGTTCCCACCAAACTACATTACCCTCTCCGACTTCTTCGCTCCACACGTCACCAACGTTGCGAGTTATGTTTGTATTTTTTGCGTCACTAAACCCAAATGTTTTACGGGTTTGTGTACGATGCTCCCCCCGTAACATTTTATTGAGGGCTTCGATGTTTTTAAGTTTTGACATTTAACTGTTTATAATTTGACTTTGAAGTTTTTCGTGTCCTTTATTACCATTTCCACCGGAAATTCAAACTGTACATCTATACCGGACTTTAATGTAAATTGACCGCAATACGCCAAGTAAGGTTCTGGGCTAAATATATCGCGCTTAATTTCCAAAGTCATCGTTGTACCAATAGGGATTTTATATTCATCCGTATTAGTGACATATTCCCGTGGAATGGGTAATTGGGTCAATTTCCTTGATTTTGTTGTTGCGTAATAAAATCATAAAAACGATCTTCGGGAATGCCCAATAAATCCCCAAATTTTTTAATGGCTTTGTATTTATCGCTTGGTAAATAAATTTTATCTAACATCTGTACAAAAGATGGGTTATTTTTTAATTTGTCCATCAACAATAAAGCATTTGCGCTTGCTTGTGCTTGTGGGTCAATTCCATTATCAGGGGGTTGACTTTGTACCAGTTCTTCGTATAATTTTTTGAGTGTTTTCATAAATTTTCCTTATGTTATAATTATGCCCGTTTAATGTAAAATTAACGTTTATAACGAATTAAACCTAAAATTTGGTTCAACGGGCCAAATGAACCAGTTAATTTTATTTGTTGCCCATTTGGGAAATTTAAAACCAACCCTTCAATGGCATTGAATTTTGCACCACTCTGTGTAAATTTTGTATTGTTTTTTCTGAACTTTTCCAACAAATCTTTGTCGAACGTATTGGACAGTTTACACATTTCCATGTACTTGTTTTTTATCAAATTGACTTTTTGTTGTTTTATATCGGTGTCAACGGGCGCAACCTGTGAAATAAAATAATTTCCAATTAAATATGAAAAATTCTCAATATCCATATATTCCATTGGATTGTTGTTTTTTATACTATCCAATGGTGTGTTGAGGTCAATTCCAGATTGTAACAACCACCCTTGTAATTGTTGCGCAAGCATAGAAAACCCATCATGCCATGTTTGTTGATTTGGTAAAACCCGTACATCGGCACTGCGCTCCACGCATTGAACGCCAAATACCAATGGCCTAAATTTTGGGAACGGAACCGTAGCGACTTCCATACCCTGCACATCGTAGATTTTAAACCCATGAACCATTATTTTTGTAACATCCCCGTACAAAAAAACATTGGCGTTGTTTGGGTCAAGTATTTCAAAATTAAGAAATACCAACGAATTTGGATATTGTAATTTTACGTTTTTATGCGCCATTGCAAACGTGGGGGTAAACATAAATTTACGGATGAGGTCAAACCCGTTCAAAAACGTTTTGTGCGCGGTTGGCTTATTGATAAACATTGCCGAAAGTTGTTCCCTCGTCATGGGGTTGATAACTGAACCTTTGTTGCGGCTGCACATGATTTGGCCGTTTTTAACGCACGTTTGCAAGTTGACGCCGTCATATTTCACAGTCGCGTCAAACCCCGATAAAAACAAATCCTTTATATTGGAAAAATAATCACATACCGTAAAATTTGGAATTTCATGTGGGTGATAAATATGTCGGTTGTAATTTTTAACAGTGTAATTTTCCAAATTCAAAACCGGACTCGGGGTTTTAAAATCCCGTTTGCGCATTATGGTTTTGGGCACGAGGTCAAGTTCATGGTTAATACGGTCAAATTTTATCAAAAACGGCATATTAATGTCCGTTTCCATGTCTTTTAAAACCGCTTCGTAACCGTTATTGGTAGAGGCAAGTTTGTTTCCGTAACGTTGACTGGTCTTGCGGAAAATATTTCTAAGTTCGTCTGCTGTTATCTGTGTTTGGTTGCGGGGATCGTTTAACCGTTGGAAAAAATGCGTACCTTTATATATATCTTGAAATTCAATATCAATGCCAAATTCTTTAAACAACCTGTCCGCATATTGTTCTATACGTTGCAATTGTGTTTTGGTAATTTGACTTTCCGTTAAATTAAATTTACTTTTAAGGGTTTCGTGCAAATCTTTACTGTACCAACCCATTATTGTTTTAAAGTCAATTTCATTACAAGTGGGTAAATAACCGCGTAGATAAGTTCCGTTTATTTCGTTGTTATCGTGGTTTAATTTGACGTTCGGGGCAATGTACAAATAACCATTGGTGGTCATTGGGTACAAATGCAACTGACCCATGTAAGGAATATAATAATGTCCGTAATCGGTGTTAAACCGTTGTTGGTCTTTTTCCCCTACACAAACTATTAAGGCCGTTTTGGGGTTTGCGGTTGTTCCAAAATCGGTCAAATTTGGTTTATACGGTTGTCGGCTACATATTATTTTATTGGAAGGAATGCCGTATTGTTCCATGTATTTGACTTTTTCATGGAAATTGAGCGGACTTTTAAGTTCGGTGGTCACGTCACTGGTAACAATATAAACACGTTCACGCCCGAATTTTTCACAAAGGCGATTATAAACCGCAAAATGATGTGGGCCAAAAACCTGAAACCGACCAGGGTAAATTACAATTTTATCCATTTATTTTATTATAATTTTTGTTCATAACGATACAAATCCATTTCCCCAACTGCATACGCTTGCCACGCGCTGCCGCTGCTCGTCAACATAAAACTAACTTGGACGTGACCCTCCGTCGTTAACCCCACAGGTTGTACGCGCAACCATGAATCCAGATTAGCCATAGAACCGATCGGTTTACCAAAGCCGCCAAGTTTTGAAACATCATCGCTTCCGGTAACTGCCGTTTGTCCAAACAATATAGTTTCGGATGGGTTGTTTGGATTTGGCATTATGCCGCGACCCTGATAAGTACCCGCCCAAACATATTTATCTATGGGGCTATTTATGCTACCTGTAACACCAACGACATTAAACACGATATTATAATTATAACCAATACTAACCCCGTCTCTGTATGAATAACCGTCGGTGGGCTGTGTAACGTCAAAAGTCAATTTAAATTCGTCCCCTAAATTGTCAAACGGCCCTTCTGCTATTGCTATTATACTTTTTTTAAATATTGTAGGTTTATAATCTTTTTTTGGCGCAACTTGATTTCCATCAAATTTAACCCCGTATAAATTTGTCGTTGTGTTTGACTTTGCCCCGTCGGGGCTTTGGTAATCAATTTTAAACGACAGCTCCGACCCTGTTACGAATAAATTGTCAAGTGGCGCAAGTATGCGGGTTTGATTTTGCGCATAAATTTCAATATCCTTTAAATTCCACTTACCGCGTCTAAAGGCAAATAACAAACCTGCGTAACCATCGGCGGCGGAACGTAATTTAAATTCACTGATTTTGTTTTTATTTTCCCGCGTCAAACTGCCTAAATAAGTACTTGCGCTCACAAATTGTAAACTCGAACTCGGTGTGTAATAAACGGGTTTGTAAATTGAATTTACATTATCCGCAATGCCCGAAAACCCAAACGAATATACATCCATTTGGGCACTGTTGGGTTGTTCCAAATCCCATTCAAATTTTACGGTAACGTCCGAATCCCTATAAATTTTATTAGAAAGGTGTAAGCCTTTGGTATTAAAAGCAGCGTAATCGGTACTTTCCTCGCCGTTCCAAACCTTAATACCGTTTATCAAGGAATTTGACCTCGATGCGCTCACATGGCCGTTGTAATTTTCCCAATACGTTTCAAAGTCAATAAGCCCGTTTTGAAAATTGCCTTTGGATTTTTCCTGTATAACGCCATTGCCGTTTTGTACAGCGTCCAAGGAAACATTGTCAACAAATATATTTGCGTTTGACTTTTCAATAGAAAATCCACCAAGTTCTTTATATTTCCCAACTTCGCCGACCGGCTTCCACAATACATTGATATTGGACAAGGTACCGTATTCGGGTTCCAATCCGCCCACCTCAAATTCTACAAAAGACTTTGTAACTGGGATGGAAACCGTGGAAACCGGAGCAAAATAACTACAAGTCACGTTACTGTGTCCGTACAACCGATCAACGTTATACGGTTGCAGGGTATTTTCCAAATCTGTATAAAAAACATTGAATTGCAACGGCGGGTAAACTTCGATACTTGCGGTATTTATGACCTTTAAAATAGAAGCGGAATATTGCAGTCCAGTCAATTGACTTATATCCGTGTAACTTGCTGGCAAAGGTAAACTAATATTGTTAAAATATATAGTCCCCCCTTGCATACTTGCGCTAAATTCAAAATTCGTAGAACTTACAATTGTAAAGTCTTTTCCGGTGGGAATTTCCACAGTATTTACAAGCAACGACGAACTAACAGGGTTTGGTGTTTTTGTCAGTGTTTCCGTAGATTCGACGCGTTCAAACGTCAAATTATCCACAAAAAATTGACGTGGTCGTTGTCTGGAAACCACGTCAAACACACTCTCCCCGTTGGCTGCAATGGAAGTTAATCTACTGTTACCAGAATTTGTCTGTTTTGTATATTTTTTTAATTCCGCATATTTGACCTTGGGCGGTTCTTTGAACGCGACCTGCGTCTGGACAATGTGTTGAGCGTTTATATTGATTTCGTCAACGTACAAATAAGTCTGGTTGTTCCACTGTGCATTTAATACACCGCTTGCGTAAATTGTACAGGTGCCGCTAACGTTTTCGTCGGTAACGACAATTACCAAATTCCGACTGCCATCGGTGTTTACAATTGACGAAATTTCCCATTCCAAAGCAAGGCCATTACCATCAATAAAATCAAACAATATTGCGGAACCAACCTGCAAAGCAGAACTTTCCCGCAAAAATACCTTTACTTGGTTTTTTCCGAGGTTAAGTTCTTCGGGAAACCGAAGGTCAAATATATTCGTAAAACCACGGGAAACGATGTCAAATTTACTTTCCCTTAATTTGTTGTCCATTCAAGTCAAACTCCATAAAAAATACTAATTTTAAACCGATATGTGCGAATAACCCTCTCGTTTACCAATCTTTAAATGGCCGTCAACCATGTCGCGCATGGTATCAAGGTGCGAAACGCAAATAATAAAATCGTGGCGTTCTTTTAAATAAGTAAACAAATTGCCAATGGCCATGATATTCCCGTTGTCAAGTACGCCAAACCCCTCGTCAATTACCAAGAAATTAGACTTCGGCAAATTGGTCAATTCCACAAGACAAGTCCTAAACGCCAACGAAAGTATAAATCGCTCCATACCGCTGGTCAATTCCACGGGCCAGAATTTTTCAGTTCCACGGTCGTTGTAAACTATATTCGCAGTTATATATTTATCTGCTCCAGCCGTCAATGAAACCGTGAAGTCAACCATAGAATTTAAAATTTGATTGACCTCCCCTTCAATCACAGGGATGATTTGTTCTATTATTTTATACGGAACGCCGTCACGACCAACTGCCGACTGGTAAAGGTCATAAATACGGTTCATTTTTGAATAATGTGCGTATTGTTCAAGTTTTTCTTTGACGCCTTCGTATTTTAAATTCAGTTTTTCCAATGCCACTAATTGGCTCCTGTATTTTGTTTCAAGTCCGTTTATTTCCATTTCCGCGTTTGTAATTTCCGCGTTTAATATAGAAATTTGCGTATTTAGTTTATTATTGGCGTCAATTTGTTCTTTGTGTTTGAAATACAGCAATCTATCATTATTTATATTATCCTCTTTGTTTTTTAACGCATTTAATTCGTAAACAATGGTTTGTTGCTGCCCGTTTAGTAATTTTATTTTATTGTCAATTTCATTACACTGCGTTATTTTTGTATTGTAAATTTGGTGTTGGTTTATTTCCGCGCCTATGGATTTTACTTCCGTTTCGATTATTTGTAAATTTGACTTTGCGGTGGAAATTTGTTCCTCCAACGCAGGAATTTTGGCAATGTCCACCAACGCATCCCTTACAAAAGCATTGTTGGCGCAAAACGGGCAATTTGGGTCGTATTGGTGCGTTGAAAGTTTTTCTTTGTGTAAAATACAATG
>Ga0075163_10013501_pt1 | contig 10577 bp, 6 predicted proteins | sample JI1023141ADNA_FD_71478 | JGI IMG/M metagenome (GOLD analysis project Ga0075163, IMG submission 71478) | Wastewater effluent complex algal communities from Wisconsin, to seasonally profile nutrient transformation and Carbon sequestration -... | ecosystem: Engineered > WWTP > Effluent > Algae... | reverse complement strand
GGCTGCCATATTCATTTAAACCCTTCGATTAATCGAAGGGTTTTTTTATGCAATGAAGTGGAGTAGTTATCCCAATAGGCTTTGCTATCGGGACTCAGTCGTAAACTCATTCGGCTGCCGTATTTTTTGAGAGTCATCATTTTTCATAAGGTTTTTTTATACCTCTACTTTCATAAAACTATAACAATTACTCCACGGCTTTTAAAACTGATCCACCTCCAGGCGGAGATGCCCCTCACGGACTGCAGTCGCGAATGCTACATCATCCCTAAAACTTTTGGAATGGGAGCGTAAGTTTCTGATTCATTTAATTGAATAAGACTTTCAGGAATTAAAGGCATAAATCTCTTATGTAAAGCTAGATTTAAATTAACCCGTAAGGTTTCAAAATGTTATTGGTTTATATGCCTTGTTAGAATTAAAATTAATTGCAAATAATGGTCTGCAATTGCAATTCCTGAGGGTACAACATTTTTTCAAATGTTGTGTACAGGCTTTAACAGGTGTTTACTATTAGTTTAAATTATAGGAAAGAAGAGTTGTAAAATATAAGGACAAATTCAATTTGCCCAGGTTTATCTCAATTATCGAAAATCTATTTTCCCATTTTTCGTTTATTGAGTTCTGTAATGTATCTGGCTTTAGTAGACTTACTTTGCTGATTTGATTCTTTTTCATAAGCTTCCAGTAAATCGGGATATGCAGCAAGATTTCTTTTAACCCTTGCTTTAGTTAAAAGTAAAACGGGTTTAAAATAATTTGTATTATCCCTCACTATCATGAGGCTTACAGAAGGTGGTAAGGCAGCGGTACCGGCTGCAACTCCTAATGCTACTACAGCACCCAAACCAAGAGGTACAATTACAGTTTTCTCTACATAAAAAATGTATGGTATTGGTCCATCACATTGCAACTTAAAATAATGATTCTTAAAAAATCGTCCTACTGTTACTCTGATATATACATTCTCTCCATCAGAAACGCCCCATATTTTTTTCGGTCGTTTGCCTTTATAGTCTACTTCAGCCTCAGCTATCACTTCATTATTTTTACTTATTTGCTTTGGAGTTATTGTAAATTCAGCATCTACGGAAGGAGTATCATTAAGGTATTCTTCATATGTTTTATATACTCCACGCTTTCTAGGTGTTATTTTATTTAATTGTACGATTTGAGTAGTTGTATCCTTATCATCATCAACCTCTATACTATCGGTCGTCTCTTGACTATATGTATTGAGTGAAAAAAAAGTTATTATTAAAATCAATGAGAATGATTTCAGTAGCATCATATAGCAAAGAGTTAAAAAGAATTAATATTAATCCAAGTAAATGTAAGAAATTTTAATTTTTGATTTGAACTTAAGGCTGCGGACAAGATCTGTTTTAGCAAATAAAATCAAGATTAAATAGCATAAACAATATACCATTTAATATAACAGGTTTGCCAGCTGGCAGGTATTTCGTATAACTCAGATCAAAAACCGGAACTAGTTTGGAACATATAACCATTCTAAAACAGGATGGTCTCTGTAGTTTTTTGAGGGGGATTTCTTTTTTTATCTGCAGGCTTTTATTTTATCTGAGTATTCAATAGGCATTGACGGTTCAGCGAATGAATATTCAGCAGGGGGTGTTAAAACAAACCTCCTTTTAAATACAATTAAAAATCTATCAGAGATATTTGACGCCGGGTTTGAGCTTATTGAAAAATGGTAAGAGATGCCAGCTGATATATCCAGCGGTATAAGCTGTTGTAAAAACCTGTCGAAAAGATATGGTTTCGTTTCCAGGTCTTCAAACTGGCTATGCAAAAATTGTAATCTGTATTGACCCGGTTTCAGGTTCGTCATTTTTAAATTAATGGTATCCAGGTTTTCGGGATAATTTCTTCTTTCAACAGTTAATTCGGTATTTGCTTTTAATATTGAAATTGATTCTCCTGCATTTGTGAATTTATAAACATCTGTTGGATCAAGCTGATTGTTAAATTCACGACCGAATTCAACAGTTATTCCATCCAGTATCAAAGTATCTCCAGTATTTATTTTTTCTAAACGGGTATACAATTTTGAACTTACCGAAGCAGCGGCTGATGGCCGGAAGGGCGTGCTGCTGCTATTTACTTTTGCCGATTCACTGAATGAAACTGTACCACTTGCCCCAGAAGTCCTTACCAAAAAAGCCTGTCCGCTTTGTATAAAATTATTTACAGAACCAATGCTTCCATAACTTCCTCCACCGGGTGTTATATAATAATTATTGTCGGCACCAATTCCTCTGGTAAATGTTTGAAATCCACCATAGCCAAAACTTCCTCCCAGTTTCGGATCCCAGAGATAAAATACTTTCTGTACGGCAGCAGATTTTATAACACCCGATTCATTGGAGAAATCAATAGCAGAGGCATAAGGGTTACCGATCGATTCAAACTTGTCGGAAGCTACTATGGTTGTTGATGGTGGATTCGATACAGGCCAGAAAATCTGTCCACTTGTTCTTAATATCGTCTCATTGGCTGGAGCATTGAATGTTGTTACGGTTCTATCACCCCTTACAAATACCATGTATCCTTTAGGGTTATGGATTGGCGTTGTTGTTGTATTGGGTACACCAGTCCAGGAATTGGAGGCAGCCACATAGGTTTTCATACTGGGCCCGTTAGCAGTGTATACATCAAACATGGAGGGTAGAGGTGTAATATCACTGGTGATCTGTGTGCCAAATCCACTATAACGGCTTTGGTTAGACGAAGTGGCTGTGTCCTGCCAGGCTTGATTGATTGTTTGCGAACCATTGGTCGGTATGCTAAGAAACTGCCAGGATTTTCCATGATTGGGCGTGGGGCCCGTTTCGATATACCTTTGTACAGTAAATTTCCCGGTACCAACATAGGTAACAGTAGCACCCGCAGGTACAGCACTCACATTGGCCGTACCCGTAAGTGATGATAATAATATTATATTAGAACCATTCTGCAAAGTAAGTTTGGAAGATGCACCAATTCCCAGTTGCTTTTCTATACTCATCTCACTGTTTAAATACAATCCTGTCGTATTGTTATTATTAAGATTGTAAAATTTCATAAATGGAAAGCTGGATGTATATTCCTGTGTGGAAGTTCCGTTCATTACAACGGTACCGTTATTGTGTGCAAAAGATACATTTCCGGTTTTATCCAGGTTTCCTTTGATGGTAAGAGTGCTGGATGGTGCCGTTTTAATGCCGCTGACAGATAAAACCAGGTTGCCATATTGCACACTGTTTGCATTGGTGATAGTCTGGTCTCCGTTTCGTGTATAATCAACTGTAGAACCCTCAGCCAGACTGAATGATGTTATCGTTTGGTGAATAGCAGTGGTTGTGGTGCCGTTGAATCCAGCCTGGTTGAATACTTTAAATACGCTTCCTGCAATCAGATTCACAGATTGCCCGCTTGTAGCAGATTGTGCCTGAATGGAATTGGAATTATTGGAAAAAATACCAGTGGAAGTAACCCTGAATACGCTGGAACCATTCAAAAAAATATTGGCTGAAGCATTCCCCACATTATTACCGCTGATATCGATATTGTGATAAATATATGTACTGCCATTGCGAATTGATTGTGCACTGGCGTTATTATTGGCAAATTCAATTGTACTGCTTCCCGATAATGTATATGTTCCCTGCATATTGGGTTGTGTACCGGCTGTTCTAAGGATATAGCGTGAACTTCCGTCCATGATGAGATCTGTACTGTTCGCTGTTGTTGGGCCAATATTTCCGGTAGCATTTAATGTTGCCGAACCGGTGATATATAATGTACCGCTTGTTGAAAGATTGAATGTTCCCGCAGTTTTAGTGCCTGTTCCAGATATGGTTAGATTGCCATAAGTGATGGCTGTTACAGACTGATTACCGCCATAATATTCTACATAACTATCCACATCATTTGTAACTGTTCCCCCAGAAATAGAAGCCAATGCAGATCCTGTTAGTCCATTCGCATTAGCAGTTCTTAAGGTTCCGTTGTTGATGAATGATCCGTTATTGGTAATCACTGCCTGCGTTCCGAGGTTAAGTGTTGTAGCAACGTCCAGTGTAAGCGACCGGCTGGTACTGATGACAAATTTTGCAGTAGAAGTATTATCAATCACCATCACATCCCCGAAAGCACTAACAGAAAACATAGTAGTGTTATACAGAATATTCACATTCTTATGTAAGATGAAACGAAGGTTGCCGGAAATACTGTTATTGGGCGATGCACTTCCCACATTAATGGTGCCACTCGTTGCTGCAAAAGTCAGGGTGTTGTTTCCGTAAAAACCATCTCTGAAAAGTTTCGTTCCGGCACCATCAACCGTCACATTTGTATAAATATTTACATACCCATTTACCGTAAGGGAAACAGCATTTCCCAATGTACCGGAAATACGCCGTATCTCCAGCACTGTATTTCCTGTTGCATTGGCAAAGAATGTAATATTTGCACCAGTAACAACAGTTGAAGCGCTGTTATGTACATATTTGGATCCGTTTAACCAGGCATTATTCGTATTGGAAGCAAGTACTTCATAACCAGTACCTGCATTGGTAGTTGTATTTCCGATCTCAACATCACCTGTGATACTCATAGTTGAAGTGCCGGGAAAAATAGTGCTGCTATAGTTTTGTGAAGAAAGAATATTCAGTTTGCCACCCGATTCAATTGTAAGATCAATACCGGTACCGTTATTCAGCGTAATAGATCCGCCAGTAAGCAATTCCAATTTACCACCTGATTTTATCACCAACTGATCGAATGTACGAGCCGTGCTGATGCGTATAGTATGATTATTCAGAATGGTAATGGTATTGGCTGCCTGAGTAGGCACCAGGGTTGCATTAGCCCATGGACCTGCTGCACCCGTTGAAGACTCCCAACTGCTGACGCTCGTCCAGTTTCCACTTGTTTTTGATCTGAAATAATCCGTAGGATTTGATGCCGCCGATGAGAAACTATTAAACAATTGTATAGATAAAAAAACTACACCGGTTATAAAAAAGCGCATATAATCATTTTTTAAAGCAGAACTGTTTTCAGTTGCAGAAATTTCTTGTGAGGGGAGGTAAATACTATAGATATTGGATCAGACTATCTTTAACTCTCGTTAAATTCTAACTAGTAGTTTAGATTCACTGGTATATTTTCTTTCGTATTCATACCCGCAGCTTTTACCAGCCAACTTTTAACTTTGTTCCTGTTGCAGGTTGCAAAATCCGGTAGTCATCTTTGGGGCGTTTTGATTAATATCCTGAGGGGTAATTTTAAATAAGGTTGGAATTGCCGGAACACCAATCCAGATTAACCAGCTGTTTACCAGTTTCAATCAGGTTGGTTTTGTGGCAATTTAATACTAATGCACAATCCGGTATATAATCCAAAAGTAGTATGGTTTTTTGCTGATTATCAATATTTTGAATTTCTGATTTTCGTTATGAAAACATTCAGCCGGCAACATTAATGTTATAAGTTCTGAATTTCACCAGATCAATAATGTCTTAATCTTTAAAAGCGGATTTTCTTCTTATTCAATACTGAAGCATATTAATCTTAAATTGCTTATCAAACAATGAGAATTTTTATGAAGTTTACTGTAATCAGATATTTGTTTACGCTATTGTTTTTTCTAATTACAAATTCATCTTTTGCTCAGCATAAGAATACTATTCACCTTATTGATACTACTAAGAAGCTTTACCAGGTTGAAGCAGCCTGCGGTGAATGCCAGTTCAAATTAAGAGGCAATAGTTGTGATCTTGCTATCCGCATGAACGGTACTGCTTATTTTGTTGATGGAACAAAGATTGATGATCACGGAGACGCACATGCGAAGAACGGATTCTGCAATGCTATCCGCAAGGCTGATGTACAGGGTGAAATAAAGGAAGGAAGATTTGTAGCAACTTATTTTAAATTGCTGGAAGAGTGACTATTTAATAAAATCTTTAAGCTTTTAAAACTACACAAGTTTCACACACTTTAATGCAGCAATAAAAAACTACCTCTTTCATCTATAATTCTACCATTGGTAAAAATATAGCGGCAGATCCACACATAGGTTCCATCGGGCTGACTTTTCCCATTCCAGGTGCCATCCCATCCAAACCCATTAATCCTCGTAGAAAATACTTTTTGCCCCCAGCGGTTGAATACAGTAAAGTAAACCATCTGTGAACCTCCCGGAATCTGTGGTTTAATGGTATTGTTTAACTGATCTGTATTTGGAGTAAATGCAGAAGGCATATAAAAGCCACTGCCATAAGTAGTAGCCTGAGCAAATCCCGGAGCACTGTTACCACATCCTGCAGTTGAATTAAGTGCTATTACATTTATAGAAACAGTCTGCGAATAATTTAACCCGGTTAAAATATGTGAAAGTCCGGTGGGGCCGGAACTGGGTATACCATAAGCTCCGCCGTCTACAGAAACCTGGTATCCTGTTGCGCCATTGATGGGTTGCCAGCTGAAGGTTACGGCCGACTGACTGATTGAGCCTGCACTAACAACAGGTGTAATCAAAGGAGGAGTCATACTAACGGTTACAACTGTACGACCATTGATACAGGATCCATTTGATGCTTCAACATAATAATCTGTAGCAGAAGGTACAGAAGGAATGGTAATGCTGGTTCCGGTTCCCAGTAAAGTACCTGCATTGGGCGCATCGTACCAGTTGTATGTTATTCCAGGTACAAGATTTGTGATATTTAGTGTTGCAGGATCACCCGGACAAACAGTTGCTCCGGTAGCCTGCGGTAACTGAACAACCTGAACAGTAACAGTAACGGGTACACGTGGATTAATGCATCCATTGTTTTCTGCTTCTACATAGAAAGTAGTATTTGTGTTAATCGCATTTGTATTGTAAGTTGTTCCGGTTGATAAAGCTGTTCCTCCTGTAGCGGCAGCATACCAGGTATAGGTTTGCGTTGGCTGCGGATTACTCACTGTTAAACTGGCCTGGTTACCTGTACAAACAGTTACAGCATTCACTACCGGATCAGTTACCGTTGTTATACTAACAGGAACGGCTGTTCGAATACTTGTACAGCTTCCGTTTACGGTTTCTACATAGTAAGTTGTAGCGGTCGTTAATCCAGGGGTTGTAAAGGATGTTCCGGTTGCAATGGAAACACCACCTGTAGCTGTACTATACCAGTTGTAGGTTTGAGCAGCAACCGGACTTTGAACATTCAAAGTTGCTGCATTGCCCGAACAAACACTTACAGCATTCACTACCGGTGCTGCAGGAGCAGCTGCAGCGGAAAGGGTAACTGGGTAACTGGCCTGGCAGGTTCCTTGTGATATCGTTAAAGTATGCGTTGTTGCATTGGCATTGGTAAGATTGGGCGTTGTTTGTCCGCTGGGAGCCCATGCATAACCAAAAGGCGGATTACCACCGGTTACTGTTGTAACTACAGCGCCACTGTTTGGATTCGTACAAATAGGTTGCGTTACCACCATATTTACAGAAATGGTATCTGTAACAAAACTGAAGTAATCATTGTGGTTCAGCGTTAAACTGGTAAATAGTTTTCCGTTGGCAGCAGTGAGAGGAATAATGGTTGTTGATGCTGGAGGAAAATTCGGATCAGCTGAAACAATCAGGTTTTTTATTGTAGCAGCAACGGCAGATTGATCAACTGCAATCGTTATAGTACCTGCATTCGTATTGCTTGCTTTCCAAACCCGTTGCATGCGTTGTGCTTTACCATTGAAAAAACATTGATCAACTGTAAGCGGTAAACCATTATCTCCAGTAATTAAGAATGTTCCATTATTGCTGAATGAATTGGTATTACTGGCATTCAGCAAAGGAAAATTTCCTCCGGGATAATTACCATTGTAAAGCGTGATCAGCGAATTGTTGTTCACAGATCTTGATTGCTTTTGTGAAAGCCCTGAGGCATCATCCCTTCCGATACCCGTGATATCATTCCCGTATCCTGCATTGGTAGCACGGTTCCAGATGATGGTGCCGTTTGCAGATGTGTAATCATTATTATTGGCCGCGGCCTGGTTGAGTGTGAATCCATATTTTACGGCGAGGTAGGATTCAATTTTGTTTCTTTCAGTAGCTGATAGAGTAGAAGAATAGATTATTACTTCTGCAAGATCTATCTGTGCAGGAAGGTTGATGAGGTTTTCATTTCCCAACACAATTTTATCGGTTACGGAAGCAAAATCACCCGGACCAGGAATGGCAATCGTATTGTTGTCTGCGCCATTCAACCTGTTTATAGAGCTGGTTGCATCGGCAAAAACGGTAGACAATGAATGCTGGTTCAGCACATTGATGGTTCCAACGTTTTGTCCGGCTGATGCAGGAACTGCTTTCGGAAAATCAAACCGGATATTGCCACCTGAATTTTCAAATCCCAATCGGCCTGATGATCCAACCTGGTCTGTTTCCCATTTCAGCCAGACAATACCGCCTTTCAGATTGAAAACCTGAAAAACGGTGATATTGCTATTGCTTACCAATGAAGTGCCGGCAAAAATATTGATGCTGGATAGCGAATTGGTAATCCCATCGAAACGCAGGTAAGGATTGAAATTAATACCTCCATCAATAACGGTTGGACCTGTTTGTGTATTCGTTGTACCATTGAGCGACTGGACTGTGAAATTGCCCGTAATTCCAGCCCCAGATAATTCCTGCCACTGGGAAACGATACTGGTACTACTGGTTACTCCGACATCGGAACGTAACCATAACGTATTGTTTGTAGCTATACCACCAGGTGATTGCGCAAATAATATTATTGGGAAGAAGAATAAAAGGCAGAGTAAAATATTAGATTTCATGTGTGCTGTTGGAACCTCAAGTTAAATAATTAATCTTACTTTTTTGAGTCCTCTTAGGAACTCTAAATTGTCCTTTATTCATAATGGTGACACTTGTTTTGTGTCAACCTATTTAAGGACGAGGCAAAGGACGAGGCAAATAAAAAAAGCGTCTTTAACCAAAGACGCTTTTTTTTAATTGAGTATATTTTTATTACAACTTGATACTATTGATGACCTGCTTTAAGAAAGCATCCATTTCTTCTACATTGGTTGCATCATTGAATAAAGAGGTTGAAGCTACCAATGTCAGTGCCGGATTATTCGGATGATTAAGTATATAGATTACAAATTTACCATTGGCCTGCCATTTTGAACTTCTGTCTATTCTGGATTCAAGATCAGCTTTATAAGAATAACCTTTCAAACCATTTACTTCTACTGTTTGAAATAAAGGCATCAGGTCCATTTTTTTAATGTCTTTATCATTTTTCCAGCTAAGGCTCGGTATTCTTCTTCTTTCACTCAGCAGATTATTGATATCGTCCCAGGGCAATGTATACTTTTCAATATCATAATTGCTGAACTTGGTTACATAATCCTGAGCTGCATATAAAGCGGCAGCATGAATAAAATCATCTGCCAGTTCTTTTGCATTCAATCCTGGGTAATCTTCACTGGATAATGCATAAATACTGTATTTGTATTTCTTGCTGTCTGTAAATTCATATCCGAGTTCTGTACCCTTTGCTCCCAAACGACCATTTTGTACCAAATCAAAATCGCTGGCAATATTGGTTTTGTCGATGGTAAGGTCGAGGTATGGTAAATACAATTTCTTCGTATCCCAAACCGGAACATTTAATATTAGAGGCTCCAGCATAGAAATAGATTGGGCATATTCCTGGTAACCGGTTTGCTCCCTGTAGGTAAGAATAATTTTAAGCTGAAGATTTTTTCTGCTTTCTCTTCCGGGAGATGAAGTTAAAGCCCAGTTAAGGTCATTGCCATCTGATCTTAAATCTCCATCGTCAAAAACTTTGAATTTTTTTGTTGCCGGAGTGTTTTTTAAAAAATCCTCAACAGCTGCAGATCCATCTTTTTGTAGCGACCAGTAACCTACATTTCCTCCTTTTGAATCATTCAGGTAAACAGCCAGGTAGCATCGGCCGTAAATAAAGGAAGGTAGTTTCGGTTTTTTAAAACTCACTTCAAGTGAAGGAAGATCAGTTTTACTGATAGAAGTTCCTGCTTTAACTTCTTTGCCATTGATATAGGCAGAAATCTGTGCATGAGAAATGGAAAAAGTAAATAAGGTAATTAAAATAAAAAATAAGCGAATGGCTTTTATACTTTGCTTCATTACTGGTTTGTATTTTCTGAGTGTTTAAATAGTTTAATTAAGGGTTTTCAGTAAAATCAATTGTTGAATTTGAACTGAAAGCAGGTGGAGATTAAAACAAAAGCCAGTCAGCAAATCAACCGGCTTTTGTTTTATGGGATGCATTACTGCAAAAAGATTAATTAAATTTTGCTGAACCAGCTATAATGTCAAAGATTTTCTTTGTGTTGGCTTCAGAACAGATGGCTGCTTCTTCTTCCTCATCAATGAAGTCACAAAAGTCTTTGATCTGAATATAACCTTTGTTCTTATCAGGCATGAAAAATGTAAAGTGACCTACTGGTCCGGTTTTAGCACCTTTCATGTGTGATGAATAAATATAACCGTTGGCATTGTCTTCGATTACTTTGATTTCATACTC
>Ga0075163_10013500_pt1 | contig 10577 bp, 10 predicted proteins | sample JI1023141ADNA_FD_71478 | JGI IMG/M metagenome (GOLD analysis project Ga0075163, IMG submission 71478) | Wastewater effluent complex algal communities from Wisconsin, to seasonally profile nutrient transformation and Carbon sequestration -... | ecosystem: Engineered > WWTP > Effluent > Algae... | reverse complement strand
TGTCCTTGCGATCATCGCTGTCGAGGCTCACGCCGAGGATCTCGAGGCCTTTGGGATGCAGATCGGCATACACCTTCGTGAGGTTCGGCAGCTCGCCGATGCACGGCCCGCACCACGTGGCCCAAAAGTCGAGCATGACGACCTTTCCTTTGTAATCACCGGGGAATGCAATCTTCGCGCCGGTGGTGCTGACGGCCTCAAACGGCTTCGCATCCTCGGCAAGAGCGGAAAGCGCGGCCAAACCGAAGGACAGGGCGAGCAGGAAGGATCTCATGGCCGTGAAACGACAGCAGCGGGAGACATCGTGCAAACGATCACCTGATGCTTCACACGAGCCTGCGGGACTTCGTGGTGAGCCATGCCCCGAGCGGCAGAGCAACCAGCGGTGCGAAAAGCGTCCACTCAGTGCCAGGCCTATCAAGATTGAGGATGTAAACAGCGAGAAAGACCACGTAGGCCATGCATCCCGACAGAACACCAGCTCTGCCACGAAACACACGTCCGATCAAAAAAGCCGAGAGAAAGAATGCCCCACCATAAGCAAGCCTCATTGCCCACTCTCCGAGACCACCACCTCCCTCGTGGCGAAGAGAGCCCCTGACGAAGGTATCCGCCACAGACAGGGGCAAGACAGCAAACCAAATCCCGAATCCAAGGAGCACGCTCAAAACGCCGGGCAACAGGCCACCTGCAACAACCGCGAGACGATGTGCCAGTGACTTCATGAAAACAGCCTCGACATGAGCTGCTCACGAGTCATGCCAAAGTGGCTGGCGATGTCTCCGAGAATACCTGAGAGCGTTCCGACCCGCAGCGGGTCATGACGTGGGATGGTGACATGGTGCTCGCCGCTTTCCATGGTGGTCAGGCGCATGTGGCTTCCCTGCTGGCGGGTGATTTGATAACCCAAAACCCGCAAGACTCGCGCGAGCTCATCTCCGGTCAGATCGCGTGGCAGTCTCATGGCTCTCAGCGTGGGTTCAAGCCGCCAGCACCTCTTCCCTCACAAACCGAAGAAAGACCATTTTGGGACGCTTGCCCTCATCGAAATGGCAGCGCACGGCATCGAGCACATTGGTCCTCACCTCGTCGAGCGTGTCGGCTTCGGTGAAAATGGACTCGCCGACCGCACGGGCGGTGTACCCGCCCTCGGGGGCTTCCTCGACCATGAAAATAAGCTCTTTCATGGCACTATCATAAGGCTGGGCGCTGAACACGCAACCATGGACCCGTCCACCAACTTGCCTGTGAAGAACTGTCTCTGCTTCTCCGTTCTCCCCGGCCCATGAAATTGCTCACTGCCTTCCTCGCCCTCGCCTCATCTGTCACGTTTGCCGCTGATCATCCGGATACCAGCGGATGGAAGGATTTGTTTGCCGCCGACCTTTCGAACGCGGTGGATGCGGCTGGCTGGCAGTTTGATGGCAAGGAACTGGTGGCGAAGAACCATGACACGCTGTGGACGAAGGACTCGTATGGCGATTTCATCCTCGATCTGGAGTTCAAGGTGGCGAAGGAGTCGAACAGCGGCGTCTTTCTGCGCAGCGGTGACATCAAGAACGTGCTCGCCGCGCTCGAAATCCAGGTCCACGAAAGCGCGGACGGCAGCAAGTATGGCATGCTGGGCGCCATCTACGACGCGATGCCACCGACGAAGAACGCTGCGAAGCCGGTGGGCGAATGGAATCACTACACGATCACATGCAAAGGCCCGCAGGTGACGGTGGTGCTAAATGGCGAGACGATCATCGACGCGAACCTCGACAACTGGCCTGAGACCGGCAAAAACCCGGACGGCACGCCAAACAAGTTCAAGAAGGCTCTCAAAGACTTCGCCCGCAGCGGCCCGATCGGCCTGCAAGGCCTTCACGGCAAGGCGCAGGCACCCGTTTGGTATCGCAATCTGAAGATCAAGACGCTGGAGTAAGCCTCACTTCTTCGCGAGCACGCGGAGGCGGATGGGATTGGACCAGACGATGAAGGTGGCGTCCTTCGGCGCTGCCTTGGTGGTGAGGTCCTTCACAGCCTTGTCTGCCTCCGCTTTCGCTTTTTCGGCCGTTTTGACGAGTTCGGAGGCTTTCGGTGATTTGTCGGCCTTGGCCTTCGTGACGGCTTCAGCAGCCTCTTTGGCCTTCTTTTCGGCTTCGGTGAGCTCTTCGAGGTTCCGACGCACTTTCATCTTCGCGGGACCTTGAAGGATGAAGCCGTAATCGCCGGGTGCGAGCTTCAGCGTCTTCATGTCGAGAGTGAGTTTGCCATCGCTGGCCTTGGCCGCGATGTCGGCTTCAAGAGCCTTGGCGGTATCGATGAGGCCGAGCACCTTCAGTTTGAGCGCATCGGTGAACTCCGCATGGCGCACGGCCTTCAGCGCGATCTCGACTTTGCCATCCGCGGCGACTTCGATGAGGTCTTTCTGCACAGTTTGAATCGCCGCGGGTGTGCTGAGGCTGCTGACGCCGATGGCGGGCTGCCCAGCGGTGCGCTGAAGGAGATTGTCACGCGCGGCATCAGCGAGAGCAAAGCTCACGCAAAGACTCTCCGGCACGCCGGAAACGAGCGAGGCACCGGTGGGAGCATCCGCGGCGGCCTGGAAGGCGATGAAACCGATCGACTGGCCTTTGCCGATGAAGCCGCCGAGGCTCGTGACACCGGCGGGAAGCTTGTCCACCTTCAGCTCGATGGCTTCGCTGAGCGAGGTGCGATTCAAAGCGGCCACTTCGATGGCATGCACACCGCCACGCAGCACATTCGCGAAGCCGATCTCGCCGGTTTTGGCGTTCGCCGCCTTCGGCAGAATGGAAGGAAGCGCGAGGAGTCGCGTGCTGCCGGATGGTGTGATGCGCAGCTCAAAGGGCAGCTTGGTGGCAAAGGCATCGCTCACGCTGATGCGGAAGGTGCCGTCAGCCTTGGCCTCGTAGGCGTAACAGGGATCGCGGTTGTCGATCTTGATCGATGGAGCCGGCGTGACCGCGGGAGCATCGGCCACCTCGGCCTGCGCGGTGGTGGCGCCATCGGCTTTGAGATTTTCGATGACGAGATGCGGATCGGTGGCGTGGCCGAGTTGATGGGAAAGGACCTCGATGACGAATTTGTCGCCCGCTTTGAAGGCAAGGTCGAAGACCTGCGGCGCATCACTGAAGCTGCTTTTGACGGTTTCGTTGGTTTTGATGGTGCGAGTCGCGGATGACGCGGCGGGGCGGTTGTCTTTAACGGGCTCGCCAAGAATGAGCCGGAAGCCATAATCATCGCCCACGCGGTGCATGAGCTCGTGCACGCGGAGGCGATAGCTGCCATCCGCTGGGGCGGTGAAGGTCAAAAGGCCCTGACGCGTGCGTGCGAGCTCGCGTCCGCGATCATCGAGCACGGCGGCGAGCAATTCGGTGCGTGTGTCGAAGCGATGACCGTCGAAGGCAGCGCTGATCCCCTGCCCTTTCTTCGCCTCAAAGACGAACCACAACGGCGTGGTAGCTTTGAACACGCCCTCGATGGCCGAGCCGGGCTTCACGGGCTGCGCTTTGTCCGCCTTCACATTCGTGCCGGTGCTGATGATGGTCTCCTGCGGGCTGACCTGGAATACACGCGGATTGCTGACGCCATAACGCCCCACGAAGCACAAGTCATGGATGCCCGCGGGGAGATCGGCGGGCAGGGCGAGGCTGGCCTTGGTGCTGGTGGTGATCGGAATCTGCCTGCCGCCGATGAGCACGGCCTGCGGCGCATCGAGATCAGCGCCACGCAGTGAGAGCTCGACGGTGGAGCCGGGCTTTCCGCCGAGCGGTGTGATACTCGTGAGCACTGGCGATGGGAAAGCAGCCTGTGAATAGGCAGACGGCGCGACGATGAAGACGAGCGCGGCGAGGGAAAGACGGAGGATCAGCATGAGATGTCAAACCTACGCCCTTCGTGAGGCGGCTTTTCCAGCGATGGCGAGGTTCGCAGGCGAACGGAGGGACAAGCAACCTCATCCCAAGCTCACTTGCTGGCACCATCTTCAACGCAACCACGTCTACTTATTCCCGCGCCTGCTTGACCACCAGACTGCTCCAACTGCGGCCACACTGAGACCGATCAGCCAAAAAATTCCTGCACCATTATGGGCTTCAGCAGCTCCCAATGGCTGCTTCGAGGTATTGTCTTTGGGCGGAAGAGGGCTGCCAGATGGCAGACTTGAAATGGAGGGCGGCGGTTTCAGCGGGGCGGCAGTCGGCGGCATTTCACCTGTGGGAGGCTGGGCGTGTTCTTGCAGCTTTGCCAGCGCCGCTTCCATATCATCAGCCAGCTTCCGGCGCTCTAAGCTCACGCTCAGTCTCGCTTTCAGGTTCTTGACCTCCGGCAGCAGGTTGGGAATGGAAGCAAAGGGCTCCTTCTCATGATTGTGCGCGCCCACTAGTGCCATTCCGCCTGTGAGAGCGGTGAATCGTCCTTCATTCGGCCAGAAAGCTATCTGTTCTGTTCGCAGCATCATAATTGTGATGCGCTGACGGAACTCATCTTCCGGCATTTTTTTGACGATTTCGAGCAAGTCTCCGAAGCAAAAAGCGGATCGGAAAAACGGCTGGAGCAAATCGATGCGTTTAGCTTCGACCAACAAACTGATGACTGAACGAGTTTTGACCGGAAAGTCTATTTCACGCCGCGTGTCTTGAATCCAGAGATCGATTCTTTCCGGGGTTACTTGTTCAAGAGGTTGGTTAAAGTCATTGATCTGTCCCCAGGCTGTCTTTGCGAGTATCAATGCTGAGATAATGAATAGGTTCTTCATAGTAGTTTAAGGTGCGGAATGACCTGCCCCCCATGACGAGTAAGCATCATACCAAATGAATCCATCCCACGAGGCTCGGAGGTAATGATGCCAGGAGTAGTCGTCAGAAATTTTGAACCAAGTAGGCTCTGTCGTCCGCGCACCATCTGTGATTTCAAGTCGGCAGAACTCTCTGAAGTTTACTTCTGTGCCAAAGAAATAGAAATAAGCTCCGCTGGAAGCCCAGCTATCCAGCGCCGGAAGGGATGGAGCATCAATCGAAGACAATTGCCCCACACCGTGATCCAAGTCGAATCCCTGTCTGGCATCATAAGGATTGTCATCCTCATCACCGCTGGGTGGATCATCGTTGCCTGCCACAGGATTCTGGGGCCAAGGATCCGGCACATCACTGGTAACCGGCTGATTTACAAACCAAGAAGTCCCTATTTTTTCCAGTTCTGAACGCGGGATCAGGTTTGGATTGAGTATGCGTACCTGCATTTGCCGCGACACGTCCCACTTGTACAAGGCATCATCAGCAGGGAGTCCAGTTGTACTGTGTGTCTCATTCCTTCCGGGAGGGTTCGTCTTTTTAACCCCCTCTAGATCTGGCCGTTCCTGCAGTGAGCGGTCGCAAATTTGAGCGGGCTGGATGGTGAAAACAAACCTATGGCGTGAGCCATTGAAGTTCGGCACCCACCATTTTCTACCACCATTGACCATCTCAGGCTGCCAAGTGCCAAAGACAAGGATCTGCTGGCCGGTGGGTATTTGGTGGATGTCCCAAGACGCTGTGCGCAGTGTTGGTGTGCAGGTTGCCCACACCACCCAGACATGCATCTCCGAGACCACCGTCTTGGTTTTCTTCGTGATGATCTTCACGATTGTTGCCTTGTCCCCCGTGGTGGCGCGGCTCACGCGGCGGGTGGTGCTGCCGCCGGTGCTTTCCACGCCGCCTTCCCATTCGAACAGCTCGTCAAACTTCGTCGTGCTCACCGTCCCGGCGGTCAGCTCCACATAATCCTGCGGCAGCTCGGTGCTCTTCTTCGGCGTCACAAAGTGTCGCACGAGGCTCTCCGCGTTCACGGAGGGCACCACATCGCCGATCACTCCCGCCATGTTCGGTCCCGGTGCGATGTCCACATCCAGCAACTGCAACTGCCTCCGCTCATTCGCAGCGATTTTCGGCGTGACCACCGCGCTGCCCTGCCCCGCCGCTTCGGTGACGAGATGCCGGCTGATGCCATCCGAGGCCTGCGCATTGCTGCCGCTCAACGTGAGGCGCCCTTCCTTCACGATGTGACCGGTGCTGGTGCCGCCGAGGTACTCCACCACCGCCACCGACCGCCGTGCCCACGCCGGCGCGCCGGGAGACACCACCGCCTTCATCTTGAGCATCTGGCGCTCGGTATCGTTATCCACCCATTTGCCTGAGGAGGTCGTGCTCGTGTATTCCGACCACATGCCGTCGATCCACATCTGTCCTCCCACCCAGTCAAACATCGTGGTGGCGGGCTCGGGGAAAGCGGTGGAGTTCCAGCTCGCCAACGCGTCCGAAGTCCTGTCCGCCGAGTAGTCATGCAGCGGCCCGAGGACAAAGGTGTTGGTGGAGCCGCTCCAGGTGTACACCCCTGCATAGGTATGATGAGCGTCCGCGATCCCCGGGCGTTCGAGCGAACCTTCATACTCCGCCCACATGTTTTTGTGAGCGTAGTCCAGGCGGATGCCATGGCGGTAGCGGCCGTCCGGGTTCAGCGGACCGCTGCCCGCCGGGCTGTTGTTGGCATTCGATTGGGAACTGGTGGGCAGCGTGCCCGCCGTCACCTCCGCCCCATCGGAGTAACCATCCCAATCCGTATCAGCAAGAAAGGGATTCGTGTGCGGCCCGGTGATGGAAACCTCCAGCGCATTGCTCAAGCCATCACCATCAAAGTCCGCCGCGCCCGAGCTGCCCGAAAACAACTGATCCGTGTAAACCAGCCGCACGAACATCTTCGATGCACTGGTTTGCAGGTTCCAGGTGCAGACACCATCCGCACCCGCCTCCACCACCGGCATATACTGCCAGCTACCCGACAAAAGCGTCTCACTGCTCTGCACAAAGTAAGTGCGGCCCGCCTTGCCCCACCACTTGATCGCCGTCACGCCTGCTGTGGTGGTCAATTCCGCCCGCAACCCCTCACCGAGGTCCGCCGCCGTCTGCCCGAAAGCACCGCTTACCATCATCACGACCGCCAGCACCATCTGGCCCCATGCGCCCTGCGCTATGCTCCCAGCTTTCATGGCCGCTCCTCCTTCCAGAACTGGATGATCGTATTCGTCGGAGCCGGAGGCGGTTCTGGATGTGCCGCCTTGTAAGCAGCATCCGCCACCTTTTGAGCCTCGCGTTGATTCCTCCGAGCCTGCAAAGCCTCCCAATTCGCCTCGACATAGCCATGCAGCGCATCCAACGCCGCACAGGCCGAAGCCTCCTGTTCCGCCGTGCCGCCAAACTCCATCAGCACATACCACGCCCGCAATCCCTGCGGCACCGATGCGAGCACCTCCGCCGGAAACTGCGGCCAAGGCCGCTGCACAACCACACCCGCAGGAGGCTGCCGATGCGTCATCGTGATCATCGACAATCGCCGCGTGATGCCACCCTGATCAAACTGCGGGATCGCCTCCAACAAACGAAAATCGACACTGCTCCACGCCCGGCACTCGATGCCATTGTGCGACCACTTGACCTCAGTCAGCGTGCCATCATAAACCCGCGCCGTGAGACTCAGCACCGGTGGCAAAGGCACCGCCGAAGGACCAGGCTCAGCCGCCTGCCGAGCAGCAGCCAATGCCGCGAGTTGTTCCGCCGTCGGAGGCTCGATGTGCTGGTAAGTCGTCGTCCCGCCATCCGTCTTGCGCACCGTGCTTGAAAACAAAATGCGCGGATTGGGAATCAGCTTCGAGGTGTCTTGCGCGAAGGCTTCGGCTATCGGAGCCAGCAACAGCAGGCATAACAAGCCTGCGGGTTTGAGTCGTGAGGGTGGTTTCATGGCGTGTATCGGGCGATGCAGGGAAATCATGTTCCTTTGCTTTCGGGCCATAAAAGAGGGCGACGGCCTGTCGCACCTCTCCGCCAGGCACCTGCAAGCGCCCATCCAGCAGGCGCAGAGCAGACCGCGCCCCGGTCGGGCGCGTTCCCCTTGATGCTGGATGCGGTGGGCAATTAAACTTGCAGGTTTTGGCGGAGCCCCGCTGCCATTGCTGGCAGCACGCAAATTGGTTTATGTCAGTGTGAAATCGTGTTCTGGGTCGTGAAGATGTGGATGGATTACCGGGGGCTTTTACCGGAAAGCCCTCTCAGTGGCAAGAAACGATTCCTTTTGCGGCAACCAGATGGGACCGCATACCCACACTTTGAAAATAACCATCGACAGCTTTTCGGCTTTTTGGTAAAACCACTACACCTCGCTCATCCAACCATGAGCGGAGGACACGCGGATGAGCCATTTGATTTGTCTCCACGCGCGGGCAGGCGGTTTCGCCACCCGTTGGGGTGAGAATTGGTTCGCTGAGGCGGCGATGAATGGCCGCCGGATGGCAATGGGCAGCCCGACGCATCCAATCAACGGTCGATCGGATAGGACGGCGGCACCTTCGCCATCAAATTACGGTCGATTGCACGGGACGGTGACGCCGTTGCCATCAAACGACGGCAAATCGCATGGGGCGGTCACGTCCGGGGTATCAATCGGCAGTAAATTGCACGGGACGAGCACGTCCGGGGCATCAATCGACCGTCAATCGCATAGGACGGGCCCGCCGTTGCTATCGAATGACGGTCAATCGCATAGGGTGCGGACGTCCGCGCCCTCGATTGATCGCATTTTTGAGAGTTTCGGGTCGGTTTTGGCCTCCCAAATGCCTTTTTGGCACCTTTCCACACTCAACCGGCCTCCAAACCATGCGCGTGCTCCGATTTGATGCCGGGGAACGCTTTGATGACCCCAATGCCAGCTGGGGGGACCCATCCTATGTTCTAGAACCTGGCGATATTGGCTACGTCGATCCTCATCCTTCTCCCGCGAAATCCAAACCACACCGAAAAATGAGCAATAATCCCATACCTGACCCGGAGCGCCCTTTGCTGGCTCTCACCGAAGACGTGGCCGATGGCTGCGCCACGCATGAAGTCGAAGTCGGCCTCAAGGCCGTCAAACAGGCCGATTTGCGCCTCTCCCTCACCGCGCTGAAAGGCGATCCGACGGCGACTCCGCCCGTGCTCGGGCTCATTTACCAGTTCAAGCAGGCGGAACTGGCCACGGGCACGGCGGAGGCCGAGCGGAAGAACAAGGACGCGGAGGCCAAAACCTTCCTCTCTGCCGCCCGCACTTCATTGGTTCCCATCCTCGGTGCGGCCCCGTCCGCCGAGTGGGCGCTGGCGGGTTTTACCAATGGGCAGGGAAACTCGAACGCGGTGCCGAGCAGCCAGGAGGCCCGCCTGCAATGCCTCTCCGCGCTAGCGGTCTATCTGAGCCAGCATCCCACCTATGAAGTGCCCGCAGGCACGCCACGACCGGAGGTGACGGCAGCACGTGCGCTGGCCCTGCACCAGCAGCTCAGCAATTGCCGGCAGGCGGCGAACAGCGCGAGCACGGCGCAAGGTGTGGCGCTGAACAACAAAAAGGCCGGTCTCGGGACCCTGCGCCGCCAGCTCATCGCGCTGGTGGATGAGCTGCAACTGCGCCTCTCCGATGACGACGAACGCTGGGAGGTCTTTGGCCTGAACATTCCGTCCAATCCGCGTGCGCCGGAGCCCGCGACGGACCTCGAACTCAGCAACGCGGGCACCGGTCGTGTGGCGGCGGAATGGACCCGCGGCACACGCAGCAACGACGACCGCATCTTCATCCAGGTGGTGGGTGTGGATGCCGATTTCCGCGAATACGGCAAGAGCGGTGGCGATAGCGAGGAACTCCTCAAAAACCTGCCCTCCGGCGCGACGGTGAAAGTGAAGATCATCGCGCTGAATGGATCGTTGTCGGCTCCCGACGGCCCTGTGGCTCAGATCGTGGTGGCGTAACGGTGGTACACCCACCACATCAACGCCGCGAGGATCGGAGGGGCTCCCAAGCCCCTCCGGTCCCGGTGACTTCCTCAGAAACAAGCTACTCTGAACATACTGGGCTGGTGGGTGCGCGGGCTGAAGTTTCGCATGGCGTGGCAGGGCCTGGCGGCTAAGAAGGGCGCGATGATGTCTTTTGAAACCTTTTTGAGCCGCACGAGCCGCGCCGCTGTGATTTGCGGTGTGATGCTGCCAGCCGCCGGATGCTCTTTTTTCAAGCCGCTGGGCACGAAGCGCATGAACGCGGATCTTCTCGCGGTGCAGGGCACGGCCCCAGATCGCTGGGTGATGCTGCAGAAACCGCCAGCGGGAGCCGCGACGGGCTGGCTGGATGACTTTGGCAGCGCCAAGCTGAAGACGCTGGTGAATCGCGCGATCACGGCGAACCCAAGCCTGAAGGCGGCAGAGGCACGCGTGCGACAGGCGAGGGCGCAGGTGGTGCAGGAGGGCGCATCGCTTTTCCCGCAAGTCGGGGTCAATGGCTTTGCCAGCCGTGCGCAGGCTCCGGGTGACCAGCGCTTCGCGGGCATCAACCAGATCGCGAACCGCTTTAACTGGACGGTGAACGTGGCGTGGGATGTCGATTTCTGGGGCGTGGTGGCCGATGGTCGTCGTGCCGCGGTGGCACGGATGGAGGCGAGTGACGAGACCTGGCATGCGGCGCGGCTTTCGCTCGCAGCGAACACGGTGCAGACGGCGGTGACACTCGCGGAAACGGAGAGCCTGCGA
>Ga0075163_10013499_pt1 | contig 10578 bp, 7 predicted proteins | sample JI1023141ADNA_FD_71478 | JGI IMG/M metagenome (GOLD analysis project Ga0075163, IMG submission 71478) | Wastewater effluent complex algal communities from Wisconsin, to seasonally profile nutrient transformation and Carbon sequestration -... | ecosystem: Engineered > WWTP > Effluent > Algae... | reverse complement strand
TATTTTGTTGGATTTTGCTAAGAATATGCCTACAGAGAGAAGGTTTGTAGCTAAAGTTATTGATAAGATATCTGGCAAGAATGAGACGGAAAAACCACTGACATTCAAGGCTTATTCGGAAGTCGTAGCAAAGCTAGATTTTTATAAGAAATCAGTTATCTCTAATATAGAAAAGGCACATGTTCAACATCAAAAGACAAAGCAAAACAATCTTGAGCTGGGCTTAGAAATAGATATTTAGTCCCTGTCATTACTAGCCATTTAATCGCGAACCAATACATATAGTGCTTTGCATATATGAACCAAGGAACTTGCTGGATAGTGCGCTTTGCGCACGTGGGGTTTTGTATATACAAAACCCCTATCCAGCCCTCCCAAAGGGCATGATTATTTGTTTTGTTTTTCGTTGAAGAAGGGTTGAATTCAAAACTTCTTCAGGGAGATTTTTTTTGAAACGAATATGAAATATGAGTTTCGACATAAAATTATTAAGTCACAAATTGTATATACAAAATACGCTTTTTATCGCAGTATTTGTCACATTTTGTGTGACGAAGCTTCACACAGGATCTTGCTTTAGCTATACTTAATTTAAGATAAATTTAATCAAAAAAGGAAAGGGACATATGCCATTAATTAAACCAATCAACGTTGATGTAACACAAAGGAGATATCGTTTGCCTGTCACATTGTTAAACGAAATTGATTCATATTGCACATGGGCTAATATAAAAAACGACAATCAATTCATAGAAGAAGCAGTCTCGTATGTTTTAAAAAAAGATAAAGACTGGCAAAAAATAAGACTTGGATCTAACAAAGATAATGCATAACTTTTAGAGTAAATTGAGGCCAAGGATGACAGAAGATAACAAGCCAAAAACAGATCACATAATGATGTTCAAAGAAATGATGGATGCACAAAAACATCAGGACAATATTTATCAACTATATCAAGAAAATATTGAGCAGATAAATGAGCCATCTAAGATTGAATATTTCAAGTACAATGCCAGAGAATATTTTAGATTCCTGGTGAATGCCACTTTAATCACGGGCCACATAATCAAGGTAGTAATTTGCTTATTACTACTAGTATATTTGTCGTATGACAATATTATGCCGAACTTACTTCAAATTAAATATCTGCTTCAATATTTGTTGATTTCAAGCATTGGCTATTTAATTGTGACATCCGCAACACAATCTATGCTCATGCCACTAACTGCAATTGCGGTGTCTATCGTAAGCGATATGTTATTACAAAACGTGACGTTTTTAATAAAGATAGAGCCTTTAATCATGCAGTACTTACTAGCAGCTGGTATATGTGGGGTTTGTGTTGCTGTATTTTTTCGACCTTCAATTAAATTTTAAACCAATCAGGGAGTTAATATGTTCAGGAATGTAATAATAGGAACTATGATCATAACTAGTGCAGTTAATCTAGCAGGATGTGGTGAGGCCGGGGTAGTTATGTCTAAAGGATCGGTACAAGCATCTACTAACATGAGTGACACTATATTTTTAGAGCCCGCTGAGCCAAATCAAAGAACTGCTTTTGTAGATATAAAAAACACTACTGATAATCCAAACCTAGATTTGAATGCAGCTATCAAAAGCCGACTTGTAGCAAGAGGCTACAGACTTACAAATAGTCCTAAGCAAGCTCATTATCTTGTACAAGCAAATGTACTACAGGCCGGCAAGTTTAACAAAGACAAAGCGAATGCAATATTAAAAGGTGGTTATGGCTCAGCTATAGAAGGGGCTGCGCTAGGTGCTGGAGTTGGAGCCTTAATAGGCAAAAGAGATTCAACTTTGGGTGGTGGTATAGCTGGTGCTGCATTAGGAATGGCCGCGAATGCACTTATTAAAGATGTGATGTATGGCACGGTTGTAGATGTTCAAATATCAGAAAAAGCAGCGAAGGGTGTTTCAGTAACAGAGCAACATAATTCAAGGCTTAAACAGGGGCTAGCAAGTTCTAAAAATCAGTATTCTAGCGAACAGACTAATTGGAAGCGTTATAGAACAAGAATTATAAGCGTTGCTAATAAAATGAATCTAACAGAAGAAGAGGCAACCCCATTCTTAGTAGCCGGAATTTCACAGAGTATTTCTGGGATTTTATAGCCATACATTAATTAAGTAAAACAAGTAGGTGTAGTATGTTTACAAATGTATTTGATGTAGTAAAAACAACTTTATTAATTCCTACTTCGTTTGCAGTCGTTTATGTTTCTAAAAAAATATATAGAGGATTACGATTTGGTTACTACAGGAGTAAAGAAACTGTATCAAACCTCGCTTTTGCACAACGAGGGCAAGATGTATCCTTTAGCCATTATACTTCTAAGGATTTAGCAAATTATAAAAGTTGGGTACTTAATCGTGAGCAAGATATTTTGGACATAATCTCTGCCACAGAGCTTCCAAAGTATCTAACTCTTAAAACAAATGATTCATTGTATCCAACCTGCAGTAATTTTGTTCAAAAGGATTCGAGTTATTTACAAAAGCATCTAGATAGGGATTATCGCAACGAAGTTGCGTTAATTGAGTCATATATTTCTGATTATGTCAAAGCATCAGATGAACCTTTCGTTGGCTCAATTAAGAAACGAAAATGGTGGGCTAGTCGCTTTCACTCACGAGACAAAATGTCACCACAGAAAATGGTGATAAAATTAGTTAGGGATTTTATTGAAAAGGATTTAATTAATTATTCAGATAAAGAGCATGAGCTGGCTAAACTGAAATTATTGCGGGATTATCTTTCTAAACTACGTCAAGATATAAATGTATCTTCAGATACTAATTTTCATATTTTTTTAAATAAAACCACTAATCAAATTGAAGAAATTGAAACTAGGATCCAAAACAAACTCAATATTGATAGCTTTAAAATAAAATTAAATAAAGCTTATAATTCTACAAGAAATACAGTCCAAGATTTAATGAGGACAATATATAATTTATTTAACTTCAATGATAGGCAATATGGTTTAGAAACAGACATTGCTGAGCTTGTAACAAAGTCACAGACTCATAAAGTAAATACTTGGTTACATGAGCTCAATAATATGCTGGTAAATGGTGTCAATGATTCAGATTTGGAGCCGGAAAAGTACATAAAAAGAATTGAACCCTTGATACAAATAGAGTTGAACGACTTAGAAAAGACTGAATCATATCCTAAGCAACATCCTGTATTAGATATAAGTGATTATAAGCTTTTAGCTTCGTTACAGAGAGAAAGTCTTGAATTAGTTAATATACTCGTTATGCTCGATTATTACAAAAAATCAAATTCCGATACGGAATCATTGATGTATAAAATCACCCTAGTTGAGATAAAACATATCACATCGATACTCCATGCAAAGATGGAATCTTTGTCTAATAGTTTAAAACAAATTGAGCCTATAAATCAAAAGTTACAGCGATACATGCTTTCCTTGGGACAAGAAGATTATAGGAGGACTGCAGAGGTTAAGGACAAAATAGATTCCCTAAAACTCTCAATTCAAACTACCCTAGGATACATTAATGATGCCCATTCTTCCCTAAAAGTCAATGATGAGTATAGAGCTACAGAAGCTTCACCCGTTTCAAAGCTTATAAGCCTAATAGGTAATCAGGAGTTAATCTTTAATCTTAGTGCCACAGTCCTTGATGCTAAGATAATAAAATTTATTAACTCGTTGAAAGAGGATGGTAAATTTAATGATCCTATTAAGAAAGTTTTGGTTAAATATTTTGAGATAGAAACAGATAGTGACAATAATGAGGTGATTAGAAAAATCATTCTTGAAAAGCTTAGACCTATTGAGGACAATACTTTCTCTAATTATTCTCAATACCTTATGCTACTGCAAATATTTTCAGAGCTGTTAATAGGCTTCGATGATTATAAAGAAGCCTCTGAACTAATAGATAAATTTACCGAATTCTTAATAGGACAGTTTTTAAATAGCAGTAATGCTAATATAGCAACGATGATCAGATTTTTTTCTAAAGCACTGATTCGGCACTCTAAAGATGCACGTGAAAATCAAGGTCTACGAGACATAATTGAACAACATCTAGCCTCATTTGAAGCCTATGTTATATCTTTCGTTAATGATGCGAGCAATGAATTGAACATTCAGCAAGCTGGAGAAAAAACAACTTCTGAGAAATTACAGACTTTTATCTCCTCATTAATTGAAAAAATCAATGCCCAGAGTGAAGAGACGCATAAATTAATCAGCCGGTATAATGAACTTCTAATTGGAGATGCAAGTAACGAAAGAAAGGACCTAATACATAGATTCTCAGAGCAATTATCAGATTCAACTAAACTCAATAAAGTCAGTTTAAAGTCTCTTGAACTTGTAACTAACTTAATTCATTCAGCAGTGGTTTTAAAGGAAAGCTATCAATCAACAACCACTAACCCTCGACCCTCAATTTTTAACTTTCAAAAAGAAGAATTGGAGGATATGACCAAAACAATTCAAGAGGGTATTAAGACACAACAACAATGTATTAATAAGCTAAATATCAAAATAGTAAATATCGAAAAATCTCAAAAACGCACATTCAATACAATAATTAATGACATAAAAGACAAGTTAGGTTCATTCAAACAGGAGATTTTAGGCAGTAGCAATTACAAACTGTATTTCAATAATATATGTAAATATCTTGGATCAACAAGTGTAAGTGTGGAATTAGCGATTATATCTGCATTAGAAAGTGTGTGTTCTGGACAAGAATCACAAGAGCAAAAGCTTATAAAAATAGTTTCTTTATTAAAATACGCCTCCTCTGGTAATAAAAAATCATCTAATAAATTTATTCTCTCTAGTGAATTTCTCAGCTTTGTTACTAGTACTCTTTCATTAATCAATAGGTATTTTAATAGTAGGGTTGGGAAAACATCTCTTCTCAAAATTGATGATGTTTTTTCTAAGTCTGGTACTAAAAGACTATTATTACCCATGTACACCAAAGATAAAATTAAATCTGTAAATGATAGGCTAGTTAGCGAATTCAAGAAATTAGAATTAAGGCCTGTCATTAAACAATGTACACGTCGTTTATAAGGAGAGATTAGATGAACGAATCAGAACTAAGTATTATCAAGATGTACATTGATATATTTTCAAAGGCTCAAGCATATTACACACTGATGAAAGAATTCATAGAGACAGAAATCAAAGAAAATGAGGAGGGAAGACTCAAAATTCTTAGAACTGAAATTATTGAATATTCAAAAGATACTTTCGATGATCCTGAAGAGCACTCAGTTACATTCACTTTAGATGAGCGATGTAGATACACTTTAGAATTAATCGAAAGTTCCTCGACTCTTCCTTCATCCATCAAAAAAGACGTTGTAAGAACGTCAGTAGTTACTGGATCTATCGGTGGGGCAGCATGTCTGACCTTTATTATGATAGATATGTTAACTGTACCTTTCACTTTTGGCATACCAGCTTTTGCAACTATGGGTCTGCTTGCATCATTAATAGGAGGGGGAGCAGGTATAGGAGTAGCCGCTTTAAAAACGGGAGCGAAAACATCCGTAGTAGAACTCAAAAAACTCGCTAAAAATCCTTTGGATGAACTTAAGCGAGCTCGAATTCAAGTATCTGACCGTCCCGATGGCAAAGTGGAGATCAAATTTTTCTATATTCCACAGCCAGGCTTGAAAGTAAAACTTAAACTAAACTTTGTAAGTGCACCTAAAAATATTGGTAACCTTCGGAGTCTATTAGAATCGATCATAGGCTCATTGACGCTCCTTAATGTAAATATCAAATCGCTTAAAGAGTTCCGTGAGGGTAATTTTCATAAACTCTTAGAATCAACATCAACTAGGTTAAAAGAATTCAATAAAATAAATTCTGAAATTGAAAGCACACGCAGCCCAGAACTAAAATATTTTAAAGACTTCGCATCTGCTGATGTAAGATATTTACCATATAGCTTCGCCCTATCGGATAGTGAAATTGACAAAACCTTAGCCCTGTATGATCAAACTAAGCGTCTCTCCAAAACAACAGAAGAGCTTCATTCAACAAAGCATTTGTATGGCTTATTTGTTGATAGGCAGGAATCTCTTGTCCAAAGAAATTCAAGAAAGATTTCTAAATGCTTAGTGGATTTGCAATCTGCTTCTAATAATGTAATGAATAATTTTACCCGACCAATTCTGCAAAAGGACAAAGATTTTTTGCTTTCACTTCTATATAAATCATCTAGCGTGGCTGGTGTTTCAAATCCAGAAGCAGGTGAAAGATATAATAAACAATTATTAATATATGCTTTTAATACAATTCAGTACCTTCTCCTTATGTGGCTGAGAAACATCGATAATACACTTTCTAACTCCACAGAATTAAAAGCGACGCTTGAACAATATCATGAGATTATTTCAAGTTCACACGATGAACTAACTTCATCGACTGCCCAAGCTAATAATGAAGATAAAAAGTATCTTTTAGAATCGTTAAGTTCTATTAGCCCCTTGCTTGATGATAATACTCGATTTAAAACAAATTCTGAGCTAAACACTCAGTTTCTTGGAAACTATTTAAAAGATATAATTACATATATAACATCTGATATTTTAGTTAGTAAAGAACAAGCACCACCAAAGCTTTCTGTTGCTTAGGTGGCCATAAAGTAGGAAAGAGTTAATTCAGCTTTGAATAATTCATTTACATGAGCTAGAATAAATTGACATTCACTATAAGGATATAAAATCAATGCCTACTCAAAAAAGTCGCTCCACTAAAAAATCATCTCCTTCTTTACCAGGTGCTAAACTAGTTGACCAATTTCAAGTTGCTAAAAAGCAAACTCAGGGTTTGCTTGATCAGTCTAAGAAAAAACTTGCTACTGCTAAAGTGGGTGAACAAAATCACGCCAAAAAATTTAAGTTAGCAGAAGATAAGTTAAAAAAACATGAATCCACTCACAAAAATAAACCATCAAAATCATCCTCGAAAAATATTGTTTCTGCTAAAAAGAATTTGAAAAAGGTTGGAGATTTACATAAAAAATCACAGACTCTTCATAAGCAGGCTAAAGATCATCATAATGAACATCAAAACCATTATGAGAAGTTAAACCACCTTCACACTGCTGTACAGGACGCACATAAAAATTGGAATTCTAAAAAGCGATAAACTTTCTATTCATTCCTGATAGCAATAGCTATCGGGAATTTAATGTTTAAACCACCTAACAAACAAAAATCTTTTTTTATAAATATTCTTGATTTTACTCTATTATCAGTACCATCATTATAATAAATATTTCAACCCAAATCACTTTCTTTTAAAGCCCTTAAAGATGTACTAATAAATGACATCAGTTCATGGTGCATTTTGGTTATTTTCAAGGCTTCTTTAATAAAATATAGGGCCAATTACAAAACCAACTATAAGATCTGGATAGTTTGAATTTGAGAATGTAACTAATATACCGGAAATAATAACACTTAAATTAGCTAAAACATCTGCTCGTGTAAATATCCAGGCTGCTCTCAGATGAGCTTCACTATACCGTTCTTAAGACTCGATTTCTATTTTTTATCCCAGCTTTTTTATGAGGGATTAAAAACCAATATCTATGACAATTATATTGCTTCATTCAGAGATTAAACCTAAACTATCTCTATTTCCAAATAGAGTTGATTTCATGGTAGAAATTATACCCAATTGGCATCCAATTTTTGTACATTTTACTGTTGCCTTGTTCACGGCTGCGACAGTATTTTATATTTTCTCTTATTTAGTTAAAAATCTGCATTTTATAAAATTAGCTTACGAACTTGAAATTGTGGGTAAATGGTGTTTGTGGACAACTGGCATTATAGTAATTGGGACTATATTATCTGGCCTATATGCTTATAATACTGTAGAACACGATACTCCTTCGCATATAGTTATGATTAATCACCGTAACTGGGCTATACCAACAGCAGCTGTCATAATATTAGTTACTATTTGGTCCATATGGCGTACTTATAATAAAAAAGTTATTAATTTAATTTTTATTCTTGCCTTATTTATTGTACAAGGAATGCTGCTATCCACAGCTTGGCGTGGTGCAGAATTAGTTTTTAGATATGGAATTGGTGTGATGTCATTACCTAACTCCGATAGTGATGCTCCCAATCATCAACCTACGGAAAAAATGAAAGAAGGCAAGATTGACCATTCAAATATGCCGTCTATGGAAAAGGACGAATTCAATAATCATCAGCATGATCATAAAGATTAAATATACTAAACATGGAGTAGTAGTAAGCAGTGAAAAAATATTTATTTATTTTTATTAATATATTTTTTATATTTAATAGTTTTGCTACAAGTCATGAAGTAAATTTAGTCGTGGAATATAAAACTGTTAACTTTGCTGGTGAACCCATTAAGGCAATAGCGGTTAATAATCAAATCCCAGCGCCAACCCTGCATTTTAAAAAAGGTGATCATGTAACTATTAATGTTCATAACAAATTAGATCAAGAAACTGCTATCCATTGGCATGGTATAATTCTTCCCTGGCAAATGGATGGTGTTTTAGGTATTACTCAACAAGGGATCCCTCCAGGAGGTGTTTTTAATTATCAGTTTACGCTCCATCAATCTGGGACTTATTGGTACCATGCACATGCTGGATTACAAGAACAACAAGGACTATACGGTGCTTTTCTAATTGATCCTCCTAGAGCGACAACTTATAAATATAATAAAGATTATGTCGTTGTCTTATCAGATTGGAGTAACACTCATCCAGATAAAATTCTTGCTAATTTAAAAAAAGATGGTGATTATTATTCGCCAAATTTTCCACTCCAACCCTCCCTTACAAAATTTATCTATGATTATCAAAAAGGGTCAGCCGCAGAGCGACAACAATTAATCGATGATTATAAAATGATGCAAGAAATGCGCATGAGCATTTATGACATCAGTGATATAGCCTATGATGCTTTTTTATTGAATGGTCAGTTAAAATCTAAGCCATGGACTGCGCCGGTAAAAGTAGGAGATATAGTCCGACTACGGTTTATTGGAGCAGGGGGTAGTTCTATATTTCACGTCAAGATTCCGGGAAGCGAAATGCAAATGGCACATGTTAACGGTAATGATGTCCAACCATATTCAATTTCTGATTTTACCATTGCACCAGGTGAAACATTTGATGTGTTAGTTAAAATCCAAGAAGACAAACCATATATTATCTATGCAGAATCTATGGATACCGTTGGGGCAGTTTATGGTGCATTGCTAACCTCCCCACATCAGTTTGTTGATTTTGAAAGGATTAGTAAATTTCCTGAACCAGAACCCGTGACCAGAGAAATGATGGCAATGATGATGGGCAAGGCAAAACATGGGCTTCTACCAAAAAAAGGTGAAGCAACAACTACTGCCGATGGTATGCAGAAAATGTTACATGATAAGCCAGCTAAACATAGTATGCACACGATGCCTAATACAGATCACTCGCAACATCAATCAATGCCTCAGAATTCAATGAAAATGGATTCAAGCATGATGATGGATAAGAATATGCCCATGAATCATTCCATGCCGATGGATCATCATCAGAAAAATCAGAGCAAATCTGCTACCACTAATAAAAAATCTCAAGATGTAATGAAAGCGGAAGATTCATCTTTGCATCAACAAAATTCTCATGATATGCATTCTATGCCAATGATTTCTGCTTCGACTACAGAACAAAGTTCTAAACACCAATCAATACTTAATCCTTCCACCAAAATGGAATCAAGCATGAAAATGGACAAAAACATGCCGATGTCTGTGAGTCATCACATGCCTATGGAGCACAAAGAAAAACAGAACAAATCATTGCAACATAGACAAATTAGCAATACAAAACATCATGATATGGATTCTATGACAATGGCCCATGATGCTAAATCCTCTACCATGCAAGATCATATGCCAATGAGTGGTGGGATGAAGATGGATCATAAAATGGCTAATGGCCATTTTATGGATATGAGTATGCCCACTGAACCAACAATAATAGGTGATAGTATAGCTTTACCAAATTCTTCGTACACAACATCATATGGCACTAAATATGAAAATCTAATAGCGGCTGTTAAAACCAATGATCCAAGCAAGCCTGTTACCGGCGTGATCAAAATGGAACTATTTGGCTATATGGATAAGTTTATTTGGTTCATAAATGGCGTGCCTGAATATAATGCAAAGCCTATAGTCTTGCAACCAGGAAAACGATACCGTCTGGTTTTTACTAACACATCAATGATGCATCATCCTATGCACATTCATGGACATTGGTTTATTTTACGCAAAGGAAATGACGAGTATGATCCGTTGTTACATACCATTGATGTAGCACCAGGGGCTACTATTACGGCTGACATTGATACTGATGCAAGTGGCCAATGGTTATTTCATTGCCATATGCTTTATCATATGATGTCAGGCATGTCACGGGTAATTCAATACTCTTCATTAATAAAGATCAACAAGAAAGAAGCAAAACCGCAAAATATTACCGAACAAACCTCTT
>Ga0075163_10013497_pt1 | contig 10578 bp, 8 predicted proteins | sample JI1023141ADNA_FD_71478 | JGI IMG/M metagenome (GOLD analysis project Ga0075163, IMG submission 71478) | Wastewater effluent complex algal communities from Wisconsin, to seasonally profile nutrient transformation and Carbon sequestration -... | ecosystem: Engineered > WWTP > Effluent > Algae... | reverse complement strand
GTATTCCATAGCTAATCACACAACTTATTGTTGTAAAAACACCTAAGTTTTTTAAAGCATCAAAAGCTTTGATTGGATAATGAAAAAACTTTTTGTTGTAGTAGATCCTTGTTAAGCGATCAACCATTTCGTAGTCTTTTCCAACAACCTCTAACCAAAGTTCGTTAACCCGGGTATCATTACTAAAGAAACGATGAGGGCCAATGTCTATTTTCTGATTCCAAAGATCAAGGGTTTTGGCCATACCACCTAAAGCAGATCCGGCTTCGTATATATCAACACCTTTTACTTTTTTAGATAGCTCATAACCGGCGGTCATTCCTGCGGGACCAGCCCCTATTATGGCAACTTTCATAAATTCATAATGTGTTTATACCACCTTCTAAAAGAAAATCGATTAGTCTTCCATAACAATTTCAACCTTCTTGAAAGTTACTTCAAGATCATCTCCATCAAAAACAATAGATTTTGCAGCATTGTTTGGATTATAAGCAAAAGCCTTTATTTCCATGCCACCTTTGATTAACTTATCTCCTGGAATAGTTACACTGTCAACAATATGTGTCCATGTGTTTACTGCTTTTATTTGTTTTTTTGGATCTAATTCAAGCCATACAGGAACTTGACCCGCATCCTGCACAGATACTGCAAATGTGTAACCTGGCTCAATTGTATTCACTCGTGCCCAATAGTCTATTACCACTCTTAAGTCTTTATTAATATTTGTGTCACTCAGGATTATGTATGTACCTATGCCGAAACTATGCGCGCTGTCTGTTCTTGAATAATAGGTACCTCCGTGAGCATCGGCGCCTTTGGTTCTTTCTGTGTTAGCAACTGAGTCTTCACAAGAGTATATTTTTTTTTCAATAATAGTATATTTCTCAACTTCCATTGGTTCAGAACAAGAAGTGAAAACTAAATTACAAGTAAAAACAGCTGAAACTAAGCCTAAAATTAATGATTTGTTTTTCATGATATATTTAAATTTTGAGGCGCTAAGATAAGAAATAATATTTTCTGGGCAATAGAATTAATTAAATGAAAAACAACGTTTTAACAAAAACAATAATTTATTTATACCTTCCAATCCTCAATAAGATCGTTTACAGAAAAGGCATTTAAACAATTGCCAACACTTAGCATCCCCTTCCTTGCCGCACACACTCCATAATACATATCGCCAATCCCAGTTTTTTCATGCGCATCAGGATTTATAGAAACCATAACGTTTTTTTCCATGCAATATGGTATCCAACGCCAATCAATATCTAAACGATATGGATGGGCATTTAACTCTATAGCCACTCCATTTGCTTCACAAGCATCAATCACTTTTTTATGATTGATGGGATAACCAGGGCGTGCTAATAATAGCCGACCGGTTGGGTGACCCAAAATTTTAGTGTACGGGTTTTCGATTGCTTTTATAATTCTGTTGGTCGCTTTTTCTTCGTCCATTTTAAAACCTTGGTGAATGGAAGCAACAACAAAATCGAATAATTTTAAAATATCTTCTTCGTAATCTAATGAGCCATCACTTAAAATATCAGATTCTATTCCTTTTAAAATTTTAAACGGGGCAAGTTTTTTATTTAAAGCATCAATCTCAACATGTTGCTGAATAACCTTTTCAGGCTTTAAACCTCCTGCGTAAACAGCCGTTTGAGAGTGATCCGAAATTCCGAAATACTCATATCCTAAGCGAATACATTCGTTCGCCATCTCTTCAATCGTATTTAAACCGTCGCTGTATGTTGAGTGATTATGCAAACAACCTTTTAAATCAGTAAACTGAATTAATGTTGGTTCTTTCTTTGCTTCGATTATTCTTGCTTCGAACAAACCTTCTCTTATCTCAGGCTCAAAATAAGGAATACCAAGCTCTTCGTAAATTGCTCGCTCAGAAGAATAATTTTTACTTGTTATTTTTTCGAAACCAATTTTTTGCAAATGCTCTTCGGTTGAAGATGTTTTTATTAGTTCGTAATAAAACTCTTCTGGCTTACATGTATGTATTTTTGTAGTGTATGATTGTTTTGCTGCTAATTCATTTACATCATTTAAAATACTTTCTTCAATTAAGATTTCAAATAAATTAATTACATCACATTTCCTATGTAACTCGCCAGTAAAGGAAACTAAAACATTAGGATGTTTTTGTTTTATTGCATCAACCAATTCGTTTGCATAAGCCAAAGCATAAGCATAATGGTATTTATCTTTATTTGCGAATCGAAATTCAACTCCCTTCTTTACCTCGGCTTGCGTTTTTTCTCCAAAACCTTTTAGTGTTATTAACCGGTTTTCATTACACGCATATAATAATTCTCCTAAAGATTCTATTCCTAATTCTTTCCAAAGCAAGGAAACTTTCTTTGGTCCCAAACCCTTTACTTTCAATACTTCCATCAATCCTTCTGGAGTTTTAGCAATGAGTGTTGCCAGCTCTTTTGTTGTTCCAGTTTGTTCTAATTCAATAATTTTTCCAGCAATACTTTTACCAACTCCTTCCATTGCTTCTAACTCTTGCAATGTTTTTCCACTTAAATCCGCATTCATTTTAGAAATACGGTATGCTGCTGATGCAAGTGCTTTTACTTTAAATGGATTTTCTCCATGCAACTCCATTAGTTTTGCAGTTATTTCAAGACAATCAGAAATTTCTTCGGTAATCATATCCTATTTTTTTAGCAATGCCTCTGCAATTAATATATCAGAAGGCAAGGTTATTTTTATGTTTTCTATGTTTCCTTCAACCAAACTAACATTATGACCCGCGTTTTCAAAAACCGTAGCGTCATCTGTAAACGAATTTTTATATTCTACTTCAAATGCTTTTTGTAACACATCCGTTTTAAAACATTGTGGCGTTTGTACTATGCGATAATTATCTCTGTTGATTGCAATGCTTTTATTTCCATCAACACTTCGTATCGATTCACTTACCTTAACAACAGGAATGCCTGAATTGTTTTCTTGCGCCGAAATAAAACATCTTTTTATTGTTTCTTTTGAAACCAAAGGGCGCGCTGCATCATGAATTGCTACTAATGAATTCTCATCAATAATAGTAGCTAATCCGTTTTTTACTGAATGAAAACGAGTTTCTCCACCTAATACTATTTTAATTTTTGTATAGGGAAAATACTTTTGCATCAAGCCCTCTGCATAATCCGAATAATTAGCGTGAACACAACAAATAACATGTACATTTTTATCATACTCAAAAAAACGCTTTATTGTATGAACAATAATAGGTACTCTATTCGCCTCCATATACTGTTTAGGAACATCACTATTCATGCGACTGCCACTCCCACCTGCCACTATTATTACATATTGATTCATTGCTCGCTTATTACTTTTTTTATTTCTTCTACGTACTTTCGTTCATTACTTAAACGAGGTACTTTGTTTTGTCCGCCCAATTTGTTTTTGCTGTCTAACCACTGCAAAAAGGTTCCCTTTGTTGCGACAACTAATTTAGGAAAATGAAGCACATAATTATTAAAACGTTTTGCTTCATAATCAGAATTCAGTTTTTTTAATTCCTTATCTAAGACGTCTAAAAAATAATCTTCGTTATTAGGTAGGCGTTCAAATTCTATAATCCACTCATGTGCCCCGCTGCCTTCTTTCATAAATATTGGAGCCGCAGTGTATTCGCTAATTTGGGCATGTGTTTTTTCACAGGCAATTTTTAATGCTTGCTCCGCATTATGAATCATTAGCTCTTCGCCAAAAACATTTATGTGATGTTTTGTTCTTCCTTTAATTATAAAACGATACGGTTCTAATGATGTAAACTGAATGGTGTCTCCTAATTCATATCTCCACAAACCTGCAGTAGTTGTTATAATCATTGAGTAAACAATGCCTAATGAAACCTCAGCTAAATTATAAGTACGTGGGTTTTCTTTGCCAATATCTTCTGCAGGAATGAACTCGTAATAAATTCCGTAATCTAACATCAATAATAAATCTTTCGAATCCTTTTGATCTTGTATTCCAAAAAAACCTTCCGATGCGTTGTATAATTCTAAATAAGAAACTGAATCATTATCAAACAAGTGCTTAAACTGCTCTGCGTATGGAGTAAAACTTACGCCGCCATGAAAATAGACTTCCAAGTTTGGCCAAATTTCACGCATACTTGTTGCTCCTTTTGCTTCCATAACTTTTTTAAGCAATACCAACATCCAACTTGGAACACCTGCAATACTAGTAACATTAGCATTTTTAGTACTTTCCACCATCTTCGCTAATTTATCATCCCAGTTACTCATTAAAGCAATGTTGATGTCTGGCGCTCTAAAGTACTCGGCCCACATCGGTAAATTCTGAATTACAATTGCACTTACATCTCCTTGAAACGATTGGTAATCGCCAAAAGAATCTGTTTGGTGACTTCCACCTAAAGCCAAATTTTTTCCAGTAAATAAGTTTGTTTCAGGATTGTTAACGCAATGAATGGTAACCATATCTCTACCTGCGTTGTAATGGCAGCCATCTAAACTCTCAGGACTAACAGGAATAAATTTACTTTTGTCGGAAGTAGTTCCACTTGATTTTGCAAACCATTTTATTTCTTCGTTCCACAACAAATTTTGTTCTCCTCTACGAACTCGCTCAATGTATGGCTTTAAACTTTCGTAATCTTGCAGTGGAACCGCTTTTTTAAATTGCTCGTAATCATCAATAAATTCAAAGCCGTGTTTTTTTCCAAACTCTGTTGATGCCCCGCTTTTTAATAATTTTCTTAACCACTCATCCTGCACATCAATAGGGTATTTCATGAATAGCTCTATTTGATGCATTCGCTTCTTCATGAGCCATGATGCTATGGAATTGATGATGGGCATTAGCGCTTAGACTTAAAAAAAGTTTTTATTAATTCGCCGCATTCATCTTTCATGATTCCTGAAACCACCTCCGTTTTAGGATGAAGTAAATTATTTCCTGCAATTGAATAGCCCCGCTTTTCATCACTTGCCCCGTAAACAACTTTTCCTATTTGGCTCCAGTACAAAGCACCTGCGCACATTACACAAGGTTCAAGTGTAACATACAAAGTACATTCATTTAAATATTTTCCGCCAATATAATTTGCTGCGGCTGTTATAATTTGCATTTCGGCATGCGCAGTAACATCATTTAAACGCTCGGTTAAATTATGCGAGCGCGCAATAATTTGATTGCCCGAAACGATAACTGCACCAACTGGCACTTCGTTATCGTTAAAAGCTAATTTGGCTTCTTTAAAAGCCTCTTTCATAAAGTGTTCGTCGCTTAAATCTTGCATGTTTACAAAAATACGTAAAGCTTTTGTTATTACTAATTACATTTGCATTTAAACAAAAGGCATATGAAATTAATTTTTGCTTCTCATAACAAAAACAAAGTAAAAGAAGTTGCTGCTATACTTCCTAAGCATATTAAATTAATTGGTTTACACGACCTCAACTACAATGAAGAGATTGATGAAACTGGGGCAACTTTAGAAGAAAACGCCTTGATAAAAGCAAAACACATTTATGGAAAATTTAACCTTAATTGTTTTGCAGATGACTCTGGTTTAGAAGTTGAAGTTTTAAATAATGAACCAGGGGTTTATTCGGCACGTTATGCAGGAAACGAAAAAAACGATGATGCGAATATGAATAAGCTGTTAAAAAATCTTTCTCATATTGAAAATCGCAAAGCGCGTTTTAGAACAGTAATTGCGCTTATCTTGGATGGGAAAGAACATCTATTTGAAGGTATTGTAAACGGAAAAATTATAAACGAAAAAAGAGGGGAAAAGGGTTTTGGTTACGATCCTATTTTTGTTCCTGATAGATTTGACAAAACCTTTGCCGAATTATCTTCAGAAGAAAAAAATCAAATTTCTCATCGTGCTATAGCAACAAAAAAATTAATTCGCTTTTTAGAAAATGCTTAAGATAACTTTATGAGCAAATACAGGGATTTTAATTCTTTTATCTAATGAGCGAAAAAGTTCCGGAATGCTGATGGCTTTCATGATTCACAACATCCCTATACTTTACTAAATAAACATATACATCTTGCTGGCATTTGTTGCCTCTTAACTTGCCATCCCAACCAATTAGCTGATCATTAGTTTCAAATATTTTTTCTCCCCACCTATCAAACACATAAAATTCATATTCATACACACCCATTAATTCGGGTTTAAATACGTTATTAATATAATCTCCATTAGGCGTAAATGCATTTGGAATGTAAAACAAATACTCTTCTTGAATTTTTACTTTTACTTTAAAAGTATCTGGACAACCATTACTACCATAAGCAACTTGCGTAATTTCATACTCACCATAATCCTCATAATAATGATACTCTGGAGTATAATTGTAAACCATTCCATCACCCATTATCATTTGTGTACTAACTGCTTGAAAGCTTGTGTCTGTAAAATAAAAAATAGGGTCGTACACAGTGGTAATTGTTGGATTAACAATGAATCCAGCTGTTGGAGATGGTTTTACTTCAATTGCATTTTGCAAATTAAAAACACTTGTGTCCAAACAACCACTAGTTGTTACCACAATTAAAGTAACGTCATACGTTCCTATATCTTCATAAATATGAAATGGATTTTGCTCAGTGCTTGTTTGCCCATCGCCAAACAACCACAAATAAGTTAAACTAGTTCCAGTATTACTGCTATCCACAAATTGAACCGCTTGTGGCTGACAACCCAACACATTTAATGGCGGAAAATAAGCTGTTGGTGGTGGATACACCATTACTTGTTGGGTAGCCGAATCAGAACAAATTGCTTGCGTCATAGTTAAAGTAACAGGAAATGGACCATTTCCAAAAAACTGAACGTTATTTTGCGTTAAACTAGTTGATGATTGTGGAACTGCGCCTGGACCAAAATTCCAATCAAAGGTTGTATAAGGCGCAAAGGTTCCTGCACCTACAAAATCAAAAGAATTATTATTTAAACATGCGTTTGTGTATGAAAAATTAAAACTTGGATCTAATAAAGGATAAATTAGAAAATCCAATTCAGTAGTGTCAGAACAAGGGCTCCCTTCATTTACAATTAACTGTACAGTATAACGACCAGTATCTGGATAAACATATGTTGGTTCAAATAAATGTGATGTGTCACTTAAAATAGTAGTAACTCCAAAATCCCACGAATAGGTTGTTGGACCAGCAATATTACTAAAACTCAAATTATTAAAATCTACATTATAACCCGAACAATATGTTGTTTGCTCTGCAACAGCGGCTGAACTTGAAACATTACATGGCGTAACATTAAATTGAAAATCACGAGTATGAGTTCCAATAACAATTCCATTTCTTATTTCCTGAACACAAATAGAAACAACCCATTGTCCATTAATATTTGGTATTCCATTTAAGAATCCAGTAGCTGGATTAATATTCATTGCTGGATTAGAGCTCATTGGATAAGAACCATTATAAGGCGCTAAATAACCTACGTTTGCAAAGGGTGGAGGTGAGTTTACTGAGGGGCATACTGCTGGGCATCCAGCTCCACCATTAACACCACCAGCAATAAGTGGGCAACATCTATCTAAACCACTATAAGTTGAACAAATTGAATAAACCAATTGGTCTCCATCAGGATCAGTTGCACTATGATCAAACTCAATAGGAATTCCGTTACAAATATATATCGGCGGAAAATTATTAAATCTAGGAGAACTATTAACTGCAACTTCCTCTGGTCCTGGAATATGCTCCCAATAAGTTGCTCCAGTTCCACCTGGATCAATTAAATTTAAAATCGAATTGTTTCTGCAACAACGTTTATAAACTATTGTGTAACCTCCAGTTCTTGGAGGAAGATTTACATACTCTGTATAAACTGCCTCTTCATAACAAATATTATTTGGTGGCTCAATACATGGGTTGGGCTGGTTGGGCTCTAATTCTTCTTTAGGGGCAGGAGTAGAAATAATTGTTTGCACTAAAACTCCTTGTGCATCAAAAATATTTATTGTACATGGATAGATTACTCCATCGTTTCCTGGCAAACCATCAAAATTAGGAACACCATTAATGCAATCTCTATAAACCTTCATTACGATTCGGTAATCATTATTACCTAAATAATCATAATAAACTTCGCCACCAACAATATGTGTTGCATTCATGCTTAATGAAAAAAGCACAAATAAAATTAAAACAATATAGTTTTTGGTTTTCAAGGCTTACAAAGCTATGCTAATTTCATTAAAATCACTTTGTTAAGGCGTAATTTATTTTTCTAATAGACTTCTCTTTATAATCGGTTGTTTTCTTACAGAAATGGTAATTGATGTTTTATCTGATAAAATCAATTCGTTATTTACACACTCGTCAATATAATTTATATTTACCAAATGTGATTTATGCGGTCTTAAAAACAAAGAGGAATCTATCTCCTTTTCAAGATTTTTTAATGTTTTTGCAGTCATTATTTTCATGTTGCCTGCAGTATAAATTACGCAATAATTACCATCAGCTTCAGCTCTAAGTATATCATTTTTATGTAATTTATATGTTCTCGATTGTGTATTTAGAACTAAATAATCACTTTCTTGTTCAGATATCAATTTGATTTTTTCCTGAGTACTCGAAGGATTGAGGGCTATTTTATTATGATCGGTTATCTCCTTTACCTTGTTCCCCAAAAAACTAGATATAACCGTAAGTACATTTAAGTGTTGCGCAGTAAAGAAATTTTTGGAACTATGTTCACTATCAATAACCCCAATAACTTTTGTTCCAACTTTTATTGGCACTGTAAGTTCCGAATATCGTCTTTTATCATCAACAATATATCGAGAATCCTTACTAGTATCATTAATTAATTCAGTTACACCATAAAGCGCAACATTACCAACTATTCCTTTCCCAACGGCAATTTCAATTGGATTAATAATGATTTTACCATCTGGATTTTTAGGGCCAAATGCAGCTTTTTGAACCAATTTGCCCCGTTTATCATCATACATGTAAATAACGCAATCTTCAAAACTTAGCTTTGAAATACAATTTTTTGCCAAATCCCAACATAACTCATCTATGGTAGATGCACGTTCCATCGACTCTGCAAGAAATGTAATGACTGAATCAATATTCATATTCTCTGATTAGAATTGCGTTTACTAAACTAAATATACGTTAAATAAACGAAAAACATCCTTAAAGACATAGTCAATTAGCATAAATAATTGATAATTAAACAATTAAAGTAATAAGCTGATTTCTATCATTACAACTAAACAATTACAACTGTAGATAAAAGCGTTATATTTGTTGACTGAAATAGATAAACATGAAAAAAATATTATTATTTGCCATTGGATTAGTTTTGAGTTTAACAGCACTTTCTCAAACTTCTCCTCCAACACTTCAAGCTTCAAATGTTCAAATCACATATAAAACAACAAGCGGGGCAACTATAAGTTGGACTAGAGGAAATGGGGAAGGCTGTATTGTAGTTGTTCATCAACTTGCAAGTCCAAACGTTACACCGCCATCATCAACATCCGCTAATTACACTGCAAATGCAACTTTTGGAAACGGTACAAATCTTGGCTCAGGTAATTACATAGTGTATGAAGGTACTGGCTCAAGTGTTTTTATCTCTGGACTTGCAGCAAATTCACTTTACTATGCTTATGTATATGAGTATAATGAATATACAGTTTGGTTATCCTCAGTTACTACTACTTACTACAATACTAGTATTAACACTGGAATGAATGAATTGTTTGGCACATTAGATACATCCCCTTCTGCTGCATCTGTTGTAAATTCGGTTACTCCAAGTTATACAAGCGCAACTATTAATGTTAGTAGTGGAACAGGAGCAGATGGACGTTTGATATACCTTAGACCATCTGCGGGAACTAATGCATACCCTACTGATGGATATGCCTATACTGCTTCTTCTACATTTGGAAGTGGTGCTTTATTAGGCGGTGGATATGTGGTTTATTCGAGCACAGGAACAAGTGTTGCTGTAAGTAACTTAACGCCTGCAACTACTTATTCTGTTTATTCACATGCATATTCAGATGGGACATATCCAACAACTTCTGCATATTCTTATAATTCCAGAAACTATTATACAGGAAATGGTTATTCTTTTTCAACTGCCAACTATCCCCCTACTATTGCAATCAACGGAGCAACTTCAAGCAGTGTGTGTCAAGATGTTTCATGGCAATCATTTAATTTAAACAATATCAGCGATGGATCAACTTTAGAAACACAATCAGTTACTTTAAGCGCAACTTCTAGTAACCAAACACTTATTCCAAGTGGCAATTTATACATTAGCTATTCGTCTGGTGCATCAACAGGCACAATGTATTATTATCCTGCAGCTGGGCAATATGGAACTTCTGTGATCACCGTAACAGCTAACGATGGTTATTCAACAACTCCTACTACTTCTGTACAATACACAGTAAACGTTACTCCAAAACCATTTGCTGCCGGAACAATGACTATTAATGGAAATGCAGGAAGCAGCACTTCTTTAATTTGTAGCGGAACAGATGTTACTTTAAGTAT
>Ga0075163_10013496_pt1 | contig 10578 bp, 13 predicted proteins | sample JI1023141ADNA_FD_71478 | JGI IMG/M metagenome (GOLD analysis project Ga0075163, IMG submission 71478) | Wastewater effluent complex algal communities from Wisconsin, to seasonally profile nutrient transformation and Carbon sequestration -... | ecosystem: Engineered > WWTP > Effluent > Algae... | reverse complement strand
CCCGGCTCCTCGCCGAATTCTTCGGGTTTGCCCAGTATTTCGACGGCGGCTTCTGCATCGGGCATCATGACGATGCTGCGATTGCCCATGTTCTGGCTGATGATTTCGCCGAGCCTCGACTCGATGTCGTGCACAATTTCGTCACGGCCTTCGCTTTCGCTGAACCGTTTTCGAATGCTTTCGAGGTATGCCGTAAGATATTCGTAGGCGTCGTCATCGATGGTGAGCGCATAGCCTCCGAGGTTGATATTAAGTATCTTATTCATTGTTTAAGTCGGTTGAGAAAGTTGTGTTGGTGGTTGGTTCGTTGTTGATGGTTCCAGGTTGGTGGTGGATAAGTGGTTTTTTAGCCACGGCCGGTAACCAACCACCGGGAATCATGAACCAACTACGCCTCGGGCGGCATGGGTTCGATGTTGAGCGGTTTGGGGGGCGTTTCGGTTTTGCGTTTGCGTTTGCCTTCGCCATCCGTGGGAGCAGCATCCCCTTTCAGGGTTTGATTCACCGAGTGCACCAGTTGGTCCCAGCTGTCGGTCAGTTCGGTCAGGAACTGCCGGCCCTGGTCGGACACGGTGAAATATTTGCGCGGCGGGCCTTTTTCACCTTCGCGCCAGATGTAGTCCACCAACCCGTCGTTTTTGAGGCGGATGAGCAGCGGATACAAAGTGCCTTCCTTCACGATCAGGTTGGTCCATTCCAACTTTTTCATGATTTCCGGCGGATAGGTCTCGCCCTCTGAAATGACGGCCAGCACGCACATTTCCAGTACGCCTTTCCGCATTTGGGCTTTTGCATTTTCCAAATCCATGATTTATTGTTATTTGAAGGAGTCAGTTGTTAAAGTGTTGATTTTCTCCAGTGCCCGTCATCAGGCAACCGTAAAACCGGTTTGGCGGCGACACGATGCACGAAGGCTTTCATCATCAATGGTTGACGGTGGAAGTCTGGTTGGTGGTCTGCGATTCCGACAGGCGCAGGGGCGAATCCGTTTGAATCTCTTGTTCGGCGTTTTTCGGGGCGATGCTCAGCATTCGCGCCGGGAGCAAGGTCACATCCAGTCCGCTGACCGGTTGGGCCATGCTGCTCCCGCAGGAGATGGCGACCAGCGTAATGGCCGAGAGCAAAAAGAAGTGTTTCAGTTTCGATTTCATAGCAAGGAAAGTCGTTGCCCCGCAAGCGGGTTTTTTCATTTCACAGCACAAACATACGGCAAGGGCATATACCTTGCAATACATAGAACTACATTTAGCATAAATATTTTTTTAGGATACTACCTTGTTTGATCTTAAATTTATGATAATCAACGGTTTGGCTAAAAAATATTTTTTTGAAATTTTTTTCAGAAACGTGAAAAAAATGTTGGCGGCAATGTTAATCCACCCCCAAACCGCAGACACTTCCCGCATTCGCTTTTTCTTTGCGTCTGGTTTTGCCTCTTTCAAATCACCAGCCACCAGCCATGAACCGCATCCTGTTACTTCTTTTGTTCATAGTAGCGACCTTCCAGGCCGCAGCGCAAAACATCCGGGTCGATGCGATCCGCAACCCGGACCGCCCCCTGGTCATCGAAAATACCGCGACCGGCAAAACCCTGTTTTTCTTTTATCCCGAAGATTTTCGCAACAACCGGAATTATCCCTGTCAGGCCTATGAGTGCGACTCCCGCTCCTTGCAGGTGCTGCGCACCAGCCCCGAGCTTGCCATGCAGGTGAGTGGCGCCACTGATGCTACGGTGCGGCTGCTTTGCCGCACCACCCGCGGCGACGATTACTATTTCGCCACCGAAAATGCCGACAAGTGCAGGCTTTACCGCGTGACGGGCAGCAGCCTGACGCTCGAAAAGGTCGATTCATTCCGGATCATGCCGGGCGAGCGCCTTGTCCGGGGCGTATCCGATGGCCCCAATGCCTATATACTCTGTACCCGGGAAAAGAAACGCAACAAGGCGCTGGTGGTCTATTCGATCAGCGCAGAGGGTCGCCTCCAGGCGCACCTCATTCCTAAGCCTTCCAAACAGGATGCCTCGATCGACGATGTTTTCAGGAACAATTTCCAGCCGCTGCCGATGGAATCGGGCATGGAGCAGGACCCAAAACAGGCGGCGGCGCCGGTCAAAATGTTTGCCGGGACTGAAAAACTCTATGTCGTGTTTGACGATGCCGCCCTGGGCTCCGACAATACCGGCACCATCGCCGCTATTCTGAAGGTGCTCATCGTCGATCTGCGTGCCGATTCGATGTACCTGTCGCGTCATCACTACGCCGACCATGTTACGTTCAACCCCGTGGAGGAGGGGCGCAGCAGTTATATTTTTGAAAACAGGCTGTTTCAGTTGTATTTTAATGCCGACGAGTTTGTCTTGCGTGTCCGCGACCTGGAGACCGGCCAATCGCTGTTTTCCCGGACGCTTCACTGGGCCGACAGCCTGAAAAGTGTGGTCAATTCGCCCTTGCTGGTGCCGGGGCAGGGTATATTCGGGATAGAAAAAGAGTACACGGACCTGCGCAGTTTTTTGCGGCGGTTTGCCCGGTTCCGACCGTTTTTGCAGGTGCGGCGCTCCGGCGACCACTGGGTGATGTCGGCCGGCGGGTACGATGAGAAAAACCTCAGCATTCCGGTCGGCGCGGTCGGGATTGCGCCGGGGCTTTCGGTGGGGCTGGCGATCGACATTTCGTACGAGCGCACCTTCAATTTTTACACGGCCCTGGACGCGGCAAGCCTGAACCTTGCGCCGGTTTTTTATGAAAAGCCGCTGCTGGAGGTGTATTCCGAAGCGTTGAAAGCCGTAGAGCACCCGCGCGACCATTCGCTTTACCGCATCGGCGGGCGGTTCTATCTTGGCTATTTTGACAAAAAACAGTCGCAATACCGCTTTGAAGCGCTGCAACTCGATTCCCGCTGAAAATTCTTTCACCCATTCTTTCGCACTTGCTTTGTCATTTCAGCGGAACATCATACTTTTGCCGCCCGATTTGCAAAACAGAAGTGGAAATGAACGCATTTGTCGCGTATTCCATCCCGATCATGGGTTTAAAAGTTGGAATACATCATTTTAAATTCGAGATTGACAGTGCGTTTTTCAGCCACTTCGAGGACTCGCCTGTACAGGAAGGAGCCATTCGCTTCGAAGTACAACTGGATCGGCGTTCCGATATGCTGATCTTTGATTTTGAGATGGAGGGGACCGTGAAAGCAGAATGTGATCGCTGTACCGCGCAGATTGACCTGCCTTTGGAAGATGAAAGGCAGTTGATTGTAAAATACGGCGAGGCGGAAGAGGAGGACGACGACGAGGTGGTGTTTATCAGCCGGGAGGCTTCCGAATTCAATGTGGCGAAATACCTCTACGAATTCGCGGTGCTGGCCCTGCCGATTACGAACACCTACGATTGTGAAAGTGAAGCGACGCCGCCCTGCAATTTTGAAGTTTTGAAATTTTTGAGCAATGAATCCGAAGAGCAAAAGCCCGACTCCGTTTGGGATGCGCTCAAGGGTTTGAACGATAATTAAATAAAGGTTCGAGCAGGTTACCTGCCTTCAGCCACAAAATAGTAAGGTCATGCCAAATCCTAAATGGCGGCACTCCAAGCGCCGGAAGCGCGCCCGCCGCACGCACTACAAATCGGAAGCCCCGAACGTATCTACCTGCAAGAACACTGGCGAGCAGCACATGTTCCACCATGCCTACATGGTAGAAGGTGACCTGTACTATCGCGGTCAGGTACTGATCCCGGGCAAACAACGCGCCGACGCCGAAGCGTAACGCGGATTTTGCATCCGGTATTTGAGGAGGCTCCAGTCCCGTGCAACGGGCGATGGGGCTTTTTCTGTTTATTTACTGTTGGTGGGTTGAATTGTTGATCTGTTGAGAATCAACAATTCAACCCATCAACGAATCAACAAATCAGCATGAAACAACTCATCAACACCCCCGCCGCGCCGATGCCCATCGGTCCGTACAACCAGGCGGTCGCGCTGAACGGCATGTTGTTCGTATCGGGTCAGATCGCCATCGACCCGGCCACGGGCGATCTTGTGCTCGACAACATCGAAGCCGAAACCCACCAGGTGCTGCGCAACCTGAAAGCCATCCTCGAAGCCGCCGGCTCCAGCCTCGAAAAGGTGCTCAAGGCCACCGTGTTTGTAAAAGACATCAACCAGTTCAGTCGGATCAATGCGGTTTACGGCGAATATTTTCAACCCGAATTCGCACCGGCACGGGAATTGGTACAGGTAGTCGAACTCCCCAAATTCGTCAACATCGAAATTTCTGTTATTGCCACAACTCTTTAACCCCGTTACCCCGTAGAGCGGACGGCTTCCGACAGAAGGACAAAAAACCTTTTTACCCCGTAGAGCGGATGGCTTCCGACAGAAGGACAAAAAACCTCTTTACCCCGTAGAGCGGACGGCTTCCGACAGACGAACAAAAGCAACCATTTAAAACATCGGCATCATGAAGAACGTATTAAGCGCTATCCAGCCTACCGGCGACATGCACCTTGGCAACTACTTCGGGGCGGTACAAAACTGGGTGAAACTTCAGGACAAATATCACTGCACTTATGGCGTCGTGGATTATCATTCCATGACGATGCCCTATAAGGCTGAAACTTTGCGCGAAAACACCTGGAAAATGGCGTTTTACCTGCTGGCCTGCGGGGTCAAAGCCGAAAATATATTTATTCAGAGCCTGGTGCCGGAGCACGTGGAACTCTCCTGGGTGCTCAATTGCGTCACTTCCACCGGCGAACTGAGTCGCATGACCCAGTTTAAGGACAAGAGCAATCAATTGGAAGAGAAATCAGGTACCGAGGCGTTTGTCAGTGCCGGACTGTTCATCTATCCTGTATTGCAGGCTGCTGACATTTTGATCTATCATGCCGATTACGTTCCGGTAGGCAAGGACCAGCAGCAGCACCTCGAACTCTCCCGCGATATTGCCCAGCGTTTCAATCACCAGTTTGGCAAGGAATATTTCGTGCATCCGGAGCCGCTGTTTACCGAAACGCCCAAGATTCTGTCGCCCGCCGACCCGAACAAAAAAATGAGCAAAAGCCTCGGCGAAAAACACTATATCAACCTGTTCGGCGAGGAAGACCGTATTCGCAAACAGATCAAGTCAGCAGTGACCGATACGGGCGATACGCCTGCCGGGACCATGAGCCCGGGTGTGCAAAACCTCTTCGAACTGCTGCGCGCCTGCGGCAACATGGCTGCCCACGACGGACTGATGGACGACTACAAAGCCGGCGCCCTGAAATACAGCAGCCTGAAAGAAGAGGTAGCCGAAACCGTAGTGGCGCTGGTCAATCCCTTCCGCGAACGACTGGCGGCTTTGCAGGCCGATAAAAAAGCGGTCAAAGCGCAAATACAGGACAGCAGCGCAGAAATCCGCAAACGGGCGCAACAGACAATGAAAGAGGTGCGGGAACTGACGGGGTTGATGACCCTGAAATAAGTCAGGCTCCCCAACTCCGGCACATTCCGGTCACTTGCCGCATTTTTTCCCCAAAACTGCTGCGGCCCCCTATTTTTGACAAAAAAATCGTGTCCGGTAAAGCCCGTCTGATACTCATTCACGTGTTGGCCTGTGCGGCCTTTTTGTCGTTGCCCATCCTGCTGGCTCCGGAGGGTTTTGGTACATTCGACCTATTCAGGGACAACAATACCTCCCGCGACCTTTTCGGCTACTTGCTCACCCTGTTGTTTTTTTACCTGAACTACCTGCTGTTTATTCCCCGATTGTATTTCGCCCGGAAATACCTCCTCTTCTTTTTCATCATGCTCGGTTGCTTTGCGCTGATAGTCTGGTTGCCCAACGTCGTGGCGCCCATCCGGCCGCCGCAAAGACCCGGTTTTGGTCCGGGACCGCCACCCGGCGTCCTGTTTCATTTTGCTCCGGATATCAGCCACAACCTGCTCCGCTTTTGCCTGGCGTTTTTTATTTCCATGCTGCTGCGCACCAACGACCGCTGGCGCCAGAGCCAGCGCGAAAAAATGAGCGCGGAACTGTCCTTTCTCCGGGCGCAGATCAATCCTCATTTTTTGTTCAATACCCTCAACAGCATCTACGCGCTGGCCATCGAAAAATCGGACAACGCACCGGAGGCAGTGGTGCGGCTGTCGGGCATGATGCGCTACATCACCGGCGAAGCCAGCCGCGATTTTGTACCACTGGAAAAGGAACTGGATTACATCCGCAACTACATCGAATTGCAACAAATCCGGTTTGGCAACACCGTCCGGGTGGAGTATGTGGTGGAAGGTGGAGCGCAAGGCAAAAAAATCTCCCCGCTGATACTGATTCCTTTTGTGGAAAACGCTTTCAAGTACGGCGTCAATCCGGAGGAAAATTCGGATATCCGGATAGCGGTGCGCATCACCGAACACAGCCTGGCACTGGAAGTGACCAACAACAAGGTACACGTGCGCGCCGACCGGGAAGAAGCCTCGGGGCTTGGCATCGCCAACACCCGCGACCGCCTGGAATTGTTGTACCCCGGCAAATACGCACTGACAATAAAGGAAGATGAGCAGCAGTTTTTTGTATTATTGACCCTGCATCTGGCATGATCCACACCATCGCCCTCGACGACGAGCCGCCCGCACTCAAAGTGCTCGAAAATTTTTGCGGACGAACGGACTTCCTTCGGCTGGAAAAAACCTTTACCCAGCCCGGCGAAGCGCGCCATCACCTGCTCAAATTCCCGGTGGACCTGCTGTTTCTCGACATCCGGATGCCCTCCGTTTCGGGCATCGACTTTTACAAGGCCGTCGGGCAGGATACGATGGTCATTTTCACCACGGCCTACAGCGAATACGCCGTGGAAGGTTTCAACCTGAGCGCCATTGATTACCTGCTCAAGCCCTACACCTACGAACGCTTTTTGCAGGCGGCCCAGCGGGCCAGAGAATACTACGGCTTCACCCGCCAGACCGCGGACGCGCCGCCACAGCATTTGTACATCCGGGCCGACTACAGCCTGGTGAAGGTGGCGCTGGCCGAAATCCTTTACGTGGAAGGATTGGACGATTACCTCAAAATTTTTCTGCAAAACGGCGAAAAAGTGGTGGCGCGCATGACCCTGAAAGCCTTGTCGGAAAAACTGCCTACCCGCGAATTCGTGCGGATTCACCGCTCCTTCATCGTGCCGGTCAGCCGCATCTCCCAGGTGCGCAACAAGGTTGTCTCCATCGCCGGCATGGATATTCCCATCGGGAAAACCTACGAAGAGGAGTTTTTCAGGGTCTTCCAATGAAAAACGTTGTATCCTTTCAAGCCTGCAACCTCTTTTTTACCCCGTCACGAAATGATACCCTACGCCTTTGATGGTGATGATTTCGATGGCGGGGTCGTCGCGCAGGTAGTCTCGGAGTTTGGTGATATAGACGTCGAGGTTGCGGGAATTGAAAAAGTTGTCGTCGCCCCACACCTTGAGCAGGATGTCCTTGCGGGCTACGGTGAAATTGCGGTTTTCAATCAGAATTTTGAGCAGATCGGCTTCGCGGGCGCTGAGTTTGCGCGTTTTTTCGCCGAGGCGGAGTTCGTATTTCAGGGGCAGGAATTCAAATTTGCCGACCGGGACGATGCCGCCGGGATGAGCGGCAGGCTGGCTGAAGCCCCGGGCGAGGGCCAGCAGATTGTGCAGCCGGGCGATGAGTTCCTCCATGCTGAAGGGTTTGCGCAGGTAATCGTTGCCACCGGTGGCAAAGCCCTGCAACACGTCCTCGGTTTGGGTTTTGGCGGTCACAAATACAATGGGGAGCGCGGGTTTGAGCCGGCGAATTTCCTCAGCCAGTGAAAATCCGTCGCGGTTGGGCAACATCACGTCGAGCACACAAATATCCGGCAGGAAATGGTCCAGTGCCTGCATTACTTTGGCGCCGTCGGTCACCATGTGCACCTCAAAAGAGCGACTTTCGAGGCTTTCCTTGACGATTTTGCCCAAAAAAGGCTCGTCTTCGACGTAAAGCAGTTTCACCTTTTGCATAAGCCCGATTTATTGGGGATACAATTGCGCCATCAGGTAGGCAAAAACGAGAAAAACCAGGCTGCCAATCAGGACTCCGATCGCCAGGGGGCGATCATCGCTGGTTTTTAGCATAAAAAAGCCGGCAGCAACGCCGCCCAGGGCCAAAAGGTAATAAGGAATGAGGTATTGCAATCCACAAAAAACACCGAAAGTAAGCACGGCACGCAGCAGGGTCGGTACAATTGATTTCATGTAAAACGAATTTGGGAGGCGAAATTGCGGCAGAAGGGGCGGATTTCCAAATGCTGCGGCAAACGGATATTCATTCCCGGTTTTGGCTAAAAACAAAAGACCCCTCCTGCGGCCTGAGGCTGCAGAAGGGGTTTGTATTGCGACATTGCGTCGTCAATCACGCGCCCGTGTTATTTCAGGAAGTAAGTCAGCGTGAGGCGAAGCGAGCCGCTGCGGATATGGTGACCCGTTTTGGGAGCATACAGATTGTCGTAAAGGTTGCGGGCGCCCAGATAATACCGGATATTGGCGCGGAAACGCTCCTCGCCGGCACTGAGGCCGAATACCGGGCCGTAGTCGATGCCGGCCACTGCCTCGTTCAGGTCCACGGCGCTCATGGCATTGACGATGTCCTCGTAGTCGCCCACATACAGTTCGCGGTTGTTGTCGTCGAGGTTGTTGAACAGGGTGCCGAAATAGGCGCCGGCCTGGAGGCGGAAGGGCACTTTGGGCACCGGTTTGAAGCCGGCGAGCAAGCCTACTTCAAAGGTGTTGTAATAATACTTGTAGGAAAGCAACTCGGCTTTTTCTTCCGGCAGGAAGTAGGCGACCTGTGCACTGGCTCCTTTCTGTACGAAAAGAATCTCGGGATTCAGTTCAAAGCGATCGCCGAAGCCGATCAGCATCGAACAGCCACCGGCGAGGCTGACACGGCCCGAAGAAGTCGGGAACAAGTCGGAGCGAAGGGTGGAATAGTTGCTGCCAAAGGTGAAACCCACCCGGTAAATATTTTGGGCGGAAAGGGAAATGCTCAGGGCAGTCAGGAAGGCGGTTACAAAAAACGTCTTGGCGTTCATAGGAATCGGATGATTTGATAAAAAATAAAGTGAAAATGAAGTGTAAAATCGATCCGATAAGCGCCTGTTGTTTTAAGTGTTTTGATGATGTGTTCAGGTGGCAAAGGCGATGCCAAACTTGAATATTTTTTCACAAGTGACAAATGAATGACAAAATTTGACACAGGTTGCCAAATCATTGCTTGCGAAAGACCCCAATTTAACGAAACGCCAGAATTATTATTTTAACACATTCGGCAAAACGAGAAAAAATACCCGATTTTGGGGTGAGCGCTTTCGTTGTGCCAGTTTTAGCCAAATTTTATTGCCCATGAAAAGCGGACTTGCATTCCCTCTCGTTCTCCTTCTCTTTCCTTCCCTGTTGTGGTGCCAGACCCGGCCGGTGCTCGACTATTATTTGCCCGATGCCCGGTACAATCCGGCCATCCCCACCCCCGCCGCCTGGCTGGGTTACGAAGTGGGCGAATGGCACGCCAGCCACGACCAGTTGCTCAGCTACCTGCGCGAACTCGACCGCGTCAGCGACCGAATATCCATCCGGGAATATGGCCGTTCGCACGAAGGCCGCCCCATGATCTGCCTTTTCATCACCGACCCGGCCAATCACACCCGGCTGGAGGAAATAAAAAACACCCGAAGCCAACTCGTCGATCCCGCCCAATCGGGTAAACTGGACCTCAAAACCCTGCCCGCCGTGAACTACATGGGTTATTCCATCCACGGCAACGAAGCCAGTGGCACCAATGCCTCCATGCTGGTGGCCTATTACCTGGCCGCAGCCCGGACGCCCGAGGCGGAGCAGCTGCTAAAAAACACCGTCGTCCTGCTCGATCCCTGTTTCAACCCCGACGGCATGCAGCGCTTTTCCTCCTGGGTCAACAGCCGCCGGAGCCGCAACGGCTCCGCCGACCCGGCAGGTGATGAATTCAACGAACCCTGGCCCAAAGGCCGCTACAACCACTACTGGTTCGACCTCAACCGCGACTGGCTGGTGGTGCAACAACCCGAAAGTCGCGGCCGCGTTGCCTTGTTTCAGGAATGGCAACCCAATGTGCTCACCGACCACCACGAAATGGGCAGCAACGCCACCTTCTTTTTCCAGCCCGGCGTGCCCAGCCGTGTGAATCCGCTCACACCCGCACGCAACCAGGAATTGACCGCCCAAATCGCCGGCTACCATGCCCGTCTGCTCTCCGAAAACCGGGTGCAGTTTTATACCGAAGAAAGTTTCGACGATTTCTACTACGGAAAAGGCTCTACCTACCCCGATGTGCAGGGCAGCATCGGTATCCTGTTCGAACAAGCCAGCAGCCGGGGCAGCGCGCAGGAAACCGACAACGGGCTGCTCACCTTTCCCTACTCCATCAAAAACCAGGTGCTCGCTTCGCTCTCTACGCTGCATGCGGTGGGGGATATGCGCATGGAATTAAACGAATACAAGCGGGATTTTTTTAAAACGGCCCTCTCGGAAGGCCGGAAAAGCGAAACCAGGGGTTACGTATTTGCTGACAACC
>Ga0075163_10013495_pt1 | contig 10578 bp, 9 predicted proteins | sample JI1023141ADNA_FD_71478 | JGI IMG/M metagenome (GOLD analysis project Ga0075163, IMG submission 71478) | Wastewater effluent complex algal communities from Wisconsin, to seasonally profile nutrient transformation and Carbon sequestration -... | ecosystem: Engineered > WWTP > Effluent > Algae... | reverse complement strand
CCGGTACACCCACCCCATCCCGCCACCGCCGATGAACTCGACGATCTCGTAGCGGCCCAGCTTGGCCCCCGCCGTCAGCCGGCCGCCGTCGCCCGCGGCGCCGCCAGGCGTCACCCCAGCGTCATCGGCCGACACGGTCTTCTCCAGCGCAGGGTCGCTCGCCGCCTGCCCGTCGTCGCTCGACATCGACGCGACACTACCCGAACCAGCGCCGCCGCTCCACGAGATCACCGCCGCGCGGTAGCATGCCGCACAATGGCAGCGAGCAAGAGCAAGGCGGAGAAGCGCGAGGACCGTCGGCGCCGCGAGCGGGCCAGGGACACAGGCGATGGCCCGACCTTTGAGGAGGCACTCGCGGCAGGCGGTCTGCTGGAGGTGACCAGCCGCGCCACGCGCTCCATCATCGAGCGGGCCGAGGCGGTGATCCGCGAGAGCGCGCGCACCCAGCTCAGCGTGATCTCCTGCGACAACTGCACCGCGACCAAGTCCTGCTGCACGCTGCGCACGACCGCCTGGCTGCACGAGGGCGTACCGATCGCCGCGCGACTGCGCCGCGAGGGCCGCGACACACCGGCGCTGCGCGAGGCGCTGCGCGAATCGGCGCGGCTGATGGACACGCTGCCGCCGGCCAGCTACGCGCGGCCGTGCGTGTTCCTCGACGCCGACGAGCGTTGCACCGTGTATACCGACCGCCCGTCGGTGTGCGGCACGACGTTCGTCGCGACGCCGCCCGAGCTGTGCAACACCCGCGGCGCGCAGGTGCGCAAGTACGTCCACCCGCTCGGCGAGGCCAGCGCGACTGCGCAGGCGCTCTTCGAGCAACAACTGGGGCTGCCGCCGGTGCCGGGCTCGTACTTGCGCCCGCTGCCCCGCGTGGTGCTGCTCTGCCTCGAGGCCTGGGACCGGCGCGACTTCGCGAGCTACCTGACGTCGAAGCTCACCGCGACGGCCGTCGGCTGACCCACGCGGCGCGCGGCGCGCTACCCTGGTCGCGTGCCGCGGGTCCACGTCTTCGTCTGCGACAACCAGCGCCCCGAGGGCGGGCGGCCGGCGTGCGGGCGGCGCGGCGACGCGGTCGCGCTGGCGCTGACCGAGGCGGTCCTGGCCCACGGCGCTGGCGGTGAGGTGGCGGTCACGCGCTGCGGCTGCCTCGGCCGCTGCTTCGATGGGCCGGCCGCGGTCGAGTACCCGGCGGGCCGCTGGTGGATCGACCTGACGCCGGCCGCCGCCACCGCGCTGGCCGCGCTGGTCGCCGGCGATCCGGGCGCGGCCGTCCCCGACGAGCTCCGCCCGCACCTCGTCACCGACGACGACTGACGCGCGGACGCGAAATCGTCAGGCGCCACGCAACCGCGGCCGCGACGGGTCGATAGCAGCGTCACTCAACCACGAGGTGCTGCCGTGTCGTCACTGTCTGTTCGTCCCCTGCCCCGTCGCGCGCGCTATGCGCTGGCGGCGGCGATCACTGCGACCGTGCTCAGCCTGATCGGCCAGGTGCCGGGGCTGCGCGTCGCGGGCGCAGCGTCAGCGAGCCACGCGGCGGCGACGATCGGGGGGCGATAGCGAGCGCGGCGCGGCGACGACCGCGGCGCCCGCGGGCCTGCCGCGCGCCCCGCTAGAACGACGAGCCGGGCTCGCGCAGGAACGCCTCCTCCTCGGCCGTCGAGGGGCGGCCGAGGATGGCGTTGCGGTGCGGGAAGCGGCCGAAGCGGCGGATGATGGCGCGGTGGCGCTCGGCGAAGTCGACGCTCTGGGCGGCGCCGGGGACGTCGGCGAACAGCGCGACGCAGGCGTCCTGATCGGCGAGCGCCTCGCTGTGCATGTACGGCAGGTAGAAGAAGCCGCGCGGCGCCGGCGGCAGCGCGCGGTCGTGGCCGGCGGCGACGGCGGCCTTGGCGGCGGCCAGCGCCTGGGCGTCGGCGGCGAACATGCCGGGACCGCCGCGGAAGAGGTTGCGCGAGAACTGATCGAGCACGACGACGTACGCCAGCGCGCCGCGCGGCTCGGCCCGCCAGGCGTCGCGCTCGCCCGCGACCACCGCGCGGTGCAGCGCCCCGAAGCGCTGCGCGATCTCGGCGTCGAACGCCGGGTCCTTGCGCCACCACCGGCGCGCGACCTCGGGCCCCGCGTTGCCATCGGCGTCGAGGGCGCCGAACCAGAAGTCCCAGACCGCGGCGATCTCCATGGCGCCAGCCTCGCCCGGCCCGTGCCGCGCCGCAACCGCTCACATCCGCCGGCGCCGGGCTCTGCCACGCAAGCCCCTGGCAGGAGTCTCCATGCGCGCCGTCCTCGTCTCGCTGTCATCTCTCGTCCTCTGCGCCGCGTGCGGCCAGGTCGAGGCCCCGATCACCGACGCCCCACCGGCCGACGCGCCGCTCATCGACGCGCCGCTCGCCGACGCGCCCCTCGACGCGCCGCCCGACGCGCCGCCAGCGACCGACGTCGTGCTGACGATCGCCCGCACGGGCCCGGGCCTGGTGACGTCGACGCCCGCGGGCCTCACCTGCGGCACCGCGTGCACGCTGACGGTCCCGCGCGGCACGCAGGTCACGCTCACCGCCGCCGCCGACGCCAACGCGGCGTTCGGCAGCTGGGGCGGCGCCTGCGCCGGCGCCGCGCCGACCTGCGTGCTGACGCTCTCGGCGGACGCCACCGCGACGGCGACGTTCGCCCCCGCGCGCCGCACCGTCGCGGTCGCGGTGACCGGGCCGGGCTCGGTGACGTCGACGCCCACCGGCATCGCCTGCCCCGGCACCTGCACGATGCAGGTCGATCACGGCGCGGCGGTGACGCTGACGCCGACGCCGCAGGGCACCGCGACGTTTCTGGGTTGGGCCGGGGGCCCGTGCACGGGCGCTGGCGCCTGCGCGCTGACCGCGACCGCCGACGTCGCGGTCAACGCGGCGTTCTCGCTCGACTACACGCTGGTGGTCACGCGCAGCGGCACGGCCGCGGCGGCGGGCACCGTGACCTCGAGCCCGGCCGGCATCACCTGCGGCGCGACCTGCAGCCACACCTACGGCGCGGGCGCGACGGTCACGCTCACCGCCAGCGCGGCGGCCGACGCGACCTTCACCGGCTGGAGCGGAGGCGGCTGCGCCGGCACCGGCACGTGCACAGTGACGCTGTCGACGGCGCTGGCGGTCGACGCGGCGTTCACCCGGCGCACCTATCCGCTCAGCGTCGCCACCGCCGGCGCCGGCAGCGGCGTCGTGACCTCGAACCCCGCCGGCATCACCTGCGGCGCCGGCAACGTCGACTGCGGCGAGACCTTCGACCACGGCACCGCGGTCACGCTGACCGCCAGTCCGGGCGCGACGTCGACGTTCACCGGCTGGAGCGGCGCCTGCACCGGCGCCGGCGCGTGCGTCGTCACCATGGATCAGGCGCGCAGCGTGACGGCGACCTTCGCGCCGATCGTCACCACGCTGACCGTCAGCCGCGGCGGCGCCGGCAGCGGCACGGTCACCTCGAGCCCGGCTGGCATCGCCTGCGGCGCCGACTGCAGCGAACCGTACGCCGCGGGCAGCGCCGTCACGTTGACCGCCACGCCCGGCGCCGGCGCCAGCTTCGGCGGCTGGAGCGGCGGCGGCTGCGGCGCCGCGACCACCTGCACGCTGACGATGCCCGCCACCGCGCTGACGATCAGCGCGACCTTCGACCTCGCGGCGTACGACACCCAGATCATCAGCGGCCCGCCCACCAGCACGACCGCCACCACCGCCACCTTCCAGTTCGCGTCGCTCCCCGCCGGCGCGACCGCGTTCGAGTGCGCGATCGACGAGGAGCGCTTCGCCGCCTGCACGTCGCCGGCGAGCTACCCCGACCTCGCGGGCACCGTGCACCGCTTCAGCGTGCGCGCGCGGAACGGGGCGCTGGCCGACCCGACGCCGGCCACCTACGCGTGGACCATCAGCGGCACCCAGCCCCGGCTGCCCGACTCACCGACCGCGCTGTGCTCGAGCGGCGCCGGCCCCGCCGGCTGCCCCGACGGCCCCGCCGGCCAGGACGGCCACTACCGCATCGACGTCCCGTTCTACCAGGGCGGCCAGAACAGCGTCTTCGACAGCGTCACCGGCCTGGTCTGGGAGCGCAACCTGGTCGCGGCGACCACCGCCGCCGCCGCGCTGACCTACTGCCAGAACCTGACGCTCGACGGGCTCACCGCGTGGCGCTTGCCGTCGCGCGGCGAGCTGTTGACGATCGTCGACGCCGGCCGCGTGCTCGCGCCGTTCGATCCGCAGGCGTTCCCGGCGATCCCGCAGGCGTCGTTCCTGCGCACCCGCACGCCGGTCGCCGGCGCCGCGGGGACCACCTGGGGCATCAACACCAACTACGCGGTGCTGGCGCCGATCGCCGACGGCGACGCCCACCTGGTGCGCTGCGTCCACAACACCCAGGGCGGCGGCGCGATCGCCGGCTACGGCGCCGGCACGCTGTTCGACGGCCGCACCAACCTGTACTGGCAGCAGGCGACGCTGCCGGCGGCCACCTGGACCGGGGCGCTCGCCGCCTGTGAGGCGTCGACCGTCGACGGCTTCACCGACTGGCGCCTGCCGTCGCTGAAGGAGCTGGCGTCGATCGTCGACGACACCCGCAGCGACCCGGCGATCTCGACCGCGTTCACCGATCGCCCCGCGACGACGTTCTGGTCGTCGTCGCCGCAGCCCAACACGCCGAGCGAGGCCTACGCCATCAGCTTCGCCAGCGGCGCCAGCGCCGGCATCGGCACCGCGATGTCCACCAGCCTGCGGGTCCGCTGCGTCCGCTGATCGCCGACCGCCACGCGCACGCCCGGTGCTATGCTGAGCAGCGTGAGCCGCCGCAACCTCGCCGACCCCGACTACGAGCCGACCGACGAGGAGCTGGTCGAGCTGGCGCATGAGGCGTTCGCGGGCGTCCGCGAAGCCAACGAGGCGGCCTTGGCGCGGATGCGCGCGGCGATCGATGTCGAGCGTGCCAACGTCCTCGCACGCCTGCGGGCCAGCGGGACGCCGCGTTGAAGCCGGCCCTGCTGGTCATCGCCGGCCCGAACGGCGCCGGCAAGACCACGGTGACGGTGCGGTTGAAGGTCGAGCGTTGGAGCGACGGCGTCGAGTACATCAACCCCGATGAGGTCGCGCGTGACCGGTTCGGCGATTGGAACTCCCCGTCGGCCGTCATGCGCGCCGCCGAGTGGGCCACGCGCCGCCGAGAGGAGTTGCTCGCGTCCCACGCAGGCATCGCGTTCGAGACCGTCTTCTCTGCCGCCGACAAGGTCGACTTCCTGGTCCGGGCCAAGGCCGCCGGCTACTTCGTCCGGGTGTTCTTCATCGGCACCTCCGACCCGCGAATCAACGCCGCGCGAGTCGCTGGACGGGTCATGCAAGGCGGCCACACCGTGCCGATCGACAAGATCATCACGCGCTACGCCCGCTCGATGGCCAACCTGGCCGCGGCGGTCACGATCGCCGACCGCGCGTACCTCTACGACAACTCGATCGACGGCGTCGATGCGCGCCTCTGCGCGCGCACCGCCGACGGTCAGCTACGCAAGGTCTACGGGCCGCTCCCGGCGTGGATCGCCGACGCGCTCGACGGGCTCCCCCACCACCCCGACCTCGTCGACCTGCGGCTCGCTAGTACGTGAGCAGCGCGTCGAGGTTGGCGCGCTCCCAGGCGCGGGCCTCGACGTAGCGATCGAAGCCGGCCTCGGCGTCGAGGAAGGCCTTCGAGTGGAACTCGCGGCGGCCGTTCTTGACCTTGATGTCGTGCACCTGGTGCAGCATCTCGTGGAAGACGATCCACTCGACGAAGAACCGCGGCACGAACGCGCGGTCGAGCGAGCGGTGGATGCGGATCAGCCGCTCCTCGACCGAGTAGCTGCCCATCTTGACGCTGGCGCGCCGCCGCGGCGCCCCGTTGCGCGCGCCCCAGGTGATCGCGGCGTCGATCGTGTTGTCGAAGTAGCGGGCGTTCAGGTCGTCGTAGATCGCCCGCAGATCGTGGTGGTCGCCGGTGGTGATGAGCACCGGCGTGGTCGACCGCTTGCGCCCGCGCACCGCGTCGGCGTTGGCGTCGATGAAGTCGCCGAGCACGCGCGACGCGTCGCGATCGTTGTCGGCGACGTAGCGCGCCAGCGCCTTGACGATCACCGGATCGGCGTCGGCGAACATGCAGTGCAGCCGGACGTCGTAGCTCCTCGGCCCGTGCCCGCGCGGCGCGCGCCGCACCGAGATCATCGTGAAGCGGTTGCTGGTCAAGGTCACGGTGACCTCGCCCCGCGGCACGTGGGCACGCAGCCGGCGCGCCAGCGCCGCCTGCGCGTCCGCCAGCTCGGCCTCGGCCGGCGCGCTGCCCTTCTTGGCCCGCTTGAGCGCCTCGGTCAGGCGCGTGACGGTCGCGATCGCGCGGTCGCCGACGTCGGCCAGCGCGTGATCGTGGGAGCAGGGGGCGGTGCGCATCGGATCGGCGGTGAACTCGTCTGCAGGGACTTCCGCGTGGACGGCCGTGGCGAGGATCGGCCCGGTGTCGTCGCAGCTCGCAAGGTCGGAAAGTCGCAACGCTGACTCCTATTATATAAGCAGATGCAGAAGCGGCGTGGCCAAGGCGCAGCGCGGCCATGGCGGGACCGCTACCGGTGGGGACAGGCGGCTTCCGCAGCCCCACGGCAAGTGTCCAGGCGATGAGTGGCCGACCCGTGCAAGCGATCGAACCGACGAACAAAATGCTACCAGTCGCGATTTCGAGGGATCAAGTTATCCACAGCTAAGGGGATCGGATCGATCTGACAACCTCACACGATCATTGATGAATAGGGGATCTGATCGACATGTACGATCAGATCGCACCTCGCCCGACCGCACGAGCAGCCCGACGGATCAAGTTTTCGGTTCGGCCCGGGCGATCCCGGATCGGCGCTTGCGGACCTCGTGTGAACGCGCGCCACCGGGTGGATCGTCCCCCACACGGCGCCGCGGCCCATTCCCGGCCCCGACGCACCGCGATATGGTGCGCCGCCATGGCTACGTTCCTCGAGCGCCACGGTCGCAGCCACACCTGCGGCCAACTTCGTGACACCGACGCGGGCTCCCGCGTCGTCCTGACCGGCTGGGTCGGCAGCTACCGCGATCACGGCAACTGCGTGTTCATCGACCTCCGCGATCGCGAGGGCATCACGCAGATCGTCTTCGATCCGTCGGAGTCGTCCCCCGCCCTGCTCGCGCTGGCCGCCGATCTGCGCACCGAGCACTGCATCGGCGTCGCGGGCGTCGTGAAGTCGCGCGGCGGCAACGTCAACCCCAACCTCGCCACCGGTGCCATCGAGGTGTGGGCCGACGAACTCGAGGTGTTCTCGACGTCGGACACCCCGCCGTTCCCGATCGAGGACAAGCTCGACACCAACGAGGCGCTGCGGCTCAAGTACCGCTACCTCGATCTGCGTCGCCCCAAGCTGCAGAAGAACCTGATCGCGCGCTCGCAGATCACCAAGACCGTGCGCGAGTACCTCGGGGCCAACCGGTTCCTCGAGATCGAGACGCCGTTCATGGTGAAGTACACGCCGGGCGGCGCCCGCAACTTCCTCGTGCCGTCGCGGCTCAACCCCGGCAGCTTCTACGCGCTGGCCGAGTCGCCGCAGATCTTCAAGCAGCTGTTGATGGTCGCCGGCTACGACCGCTACTTCCAGATCGTCCGCTGCTTCCGCGACGAGGACCTGCGCCTCGATCGCCAGCCCGAGTTCACGCAGATCGACATCGAGATGTCGTTCGTGACCGAGGAGATCCTGCAGACCACGATCGAGGGCATGATCGCGGCGCTGTGGAAGGACGTGCTCGGCCTCGAGGTCAAGCTGCCGCTGCGGCGCATGACCTACGCCGAGGCGATGGACAAGTACGGCGTCGACAAGCCCGACCTGCGGCTCGACCTGACGCTGTGCGACCTGTCGGCCGGCTGCGTCGACACCGGGTTCCGGGTGTTCGACGACACGGTCGCCAAGGGCGGCATCGTCAAGTGCCTGCGCGTGCCCGACGGCGACCGCCTCAGCCGCTCGCAGCTCGACAAGCTGACCGACTTCGCCAAGCCGTACGGCGCCAAGGGCGTGGCGTTCGTGCGCGTCGGCGACGGCGGCAGCTGGGCCGGCGCGCCGGCCAAGAGCGTCACGGACGCGGCCCGCGCCCGCCTGAACGAGCTGGCCGGCGCCGGCCCCGGCGATCTGCTGTTGTTCGTCGCCGACCGGGCCAAGGTCGCCAACACCTGCATGGGCGCGATCCGGCTGCACATCGGCGATCTGCTGGGGCTCATCCGCAAGGGCGAGTACCAGTTCATGTGGCTGACCGACCCGCCGCTGTTCGAGGTCGACGACGCCACCGGCGAGGTGGCCGCGGCGCACCACCCGTTCACGTCGCCGCGCCACGCCGACGAGGGCCTGCTCGAGACCGCGCCCGGCCAGGTGCTGGCCCGCGCCTACGACCTCGTGCTCAACGGCGTCGAGGTCGGCGGCGGCTCGATCCGTATCCACCGCTCGGATCTGCAGGCGCGCGTGTTCAAGGCGCTGGGCATCAGCGACGAGGACGCCCGCGCCAAGTTCGGGTTCTTGCTCGACGCGTTCAAGTACGGGCCGCCGCCCCACGGCGGCCTCGCGCTCGGCCTCGACCGCCTGGCGATGATCATGGCCGGCGCCGAGTCGCTGCGCGACGTGATCGCGTTCCCCAAGACCCAGAAGGGCTCGGACCTGATGACCGACTGCCCGACCGGCGTGTCGAAGAAGCAGCTCGACGAGCTGTTCATCCAGCAGGCCCCGAACCTGCCGGGCAAGCAGGGCGCGTAGCCAGGGCGGTGCCGGCGGCGCGGTCAGCGCTCGACCGGCGTGACCGGCACCACCAGCAGCCGGCCCCGGCGCACCAGCCGCAGCGGCACCGCGGCGTCGGCCGGCAGCGCGCGCAGCGCCCGCACCAGCTCGTCGATCGACGTGACGTCGTGCGGGCCCAGGCCGATCACCAGATCGCCGTCCCGGACGCCGGCCTGCGCCGCCGGGCTGCCGGCCTCGACGCTCAGGATCTCGACGGTGGAGGTGGCGAGCACGCCGTGGGCGCGGGCCAGGCGACGATCGAGCGGTCGCGTCGCGCCGCCGACCCCGAGGTAGCGGCGCCGGACCCGGCCGCGGGCCAAGAGCTCGGCCAGCACCCACGCCGCGGTGGCCGCGCCGACCGCGAAGCCCAGGCCCTGCGAGCGCGCGATGATCGCGGTGTTGATGCCGACGATGCGGCCGCGGCTGTCGGCCAGCGGCCCGCCGGAGTTGCCGGGGTTGAGCGGCGCGGTGTGCTGGACCACGCCATCGATCAGCCGGCCGTCCTTGCCGCGCAGGCTGCGGCCGAGCGCCGACACCACGCCGGCCGACACCGTCGAGGCGAACCCGAGCGGGTTGCCGATCGCCACCACCAGCTGGCCGGGTCGCAGCGGCTCGGTCGCGAGCGCGCCCGGCGCCGGCGCGGCCATCGCCACCGGATCGGCGTGGAGCAGCGCCAGGTCGGTCGCGGGATCGCTGCCGACGACCCGCGCGGTGGTCGGCTCGCCGGCCGGCGCGCGCAGCCGCACCTCGCGCGCGCCGTCGACGACGTGGTGGTTCGACAGCAGGTAGCCGTCGGGGGTGCACACCACCGCCGAGCCGGCGCCGTCGGCGGTGCGCATCCGGCCGCGGCGGACCTCGACCGCCACCACCGCCGGGCCGAGCCGCTCGGCGACGCCGACCACCGCCTGCGAGTAGGCGTCGAGCGCGCGGTCGTCGTCGGCCATCGCCGCCTCGGTCACGGCCGGGTCCCCACGGTGGCGGCCAGCGTCGCGCGCGCGCCGCCGCGCACCAGCTCGATCGCCACCGCCGCGCCGGCGCGATCGTAGAGCGCGAGCCGCAGCTCGTCGGGGCCGGTGATCGCCACGCCGTCGATCGCGATCAGCACGTCGCCGACCAGCACGCCGGCGGCGGCGCCCGGGCCGTCGTCGTCGAGCGAAACCACCAGCGCGCCGCGGCCGCGGCCGTCGGAGCTCGCCGCCGGGATCGCCGCCGCCTGCACGCCGACGCCGAGGTAGCCGCGGGCGATCCGGCCGTGGGCCTCGAGGGCCGGCACGACCCGAGCCAGGGTCGCGACCGGCACCGCCAGATCGGCGCCGCCGATCAGCGTCCGGGTGTTCATGCCCACCAGCTGGCCGGCGAGATCGACCAGCGGGCCGCCGCCGAAGCCGCGGGCCAGCGCGCGATCGGTCTCGAGGTACGCGTCGAGGCGCCCGCCGGCCGGGGTGCGCAGCGCCGGACCGATCACGCCGAGGCCGCGCAGCGACGCGCGGATCGCGCGGCCCGGGCGGGCCAGCGCGAACACCAGCTGGCCGGCGGCGAGCGCCGCGTCGCGCCGCGCGATCGGCGCGAGGCCGCCGCCGTCGACGGCGATCACCGCGACGTCGGTGCCGGGATCGCGGCCGATCACCCGACCGGGGCGCTCGACGACGTCGGCGCCGTCGGCGACGCCGATCACCGGCGCGTCCGGCGTGTGGTAGTTCGAGGAGACGATCAGCGTGTCGGTCCAGGCGATGCCGGTGCCGGCGCCGCGC
>Ga0075163_10013494_pt1 | contig 10578 bp, 12 predicted proteins | sample JI1023141ADNA_FD_71478 | JGI IMG/M metagenome (GOLD analysis project Ga0075163, IMG submission 71478) | Wastewater effluent complex algal communities from Wisconsin, to seasonally profile nutrient transformation and Carbon sequestration -... | ecosystem: Engineered > WWTP > Effluent > Algae... | reverse complement strand
GATGCAATCAAAGATGTGCTGTATCTGCAACATATGATATAAGCCTTCCAAATAATTTAATCACAAATACGTTAGCAGTGCATTATACTGCATTACATAGGGATGAACTATCTGAATCGGATTTAGCTAAGATTGAAAAGATCGAGATTAAATGTGATAAGGAATGTTTATGTGATCCAAGTGAGGAGGAATTAGGGTTTAGTAAGAGAGTAGATAATGATAAAGACAAAAGAAAAGAAGATAGAGTTACAGATGATAATGATATTTTAAAATTGTTTAAAGATGCACGAGAATTGTACTTATAAATTAGAATAAGCCGGACTCGCGACTGTCGTTAGCGCAGCGAGTCCAATAGAGCAGGGGTTAAAAGGGTTTGCAGCTTCAGCTCCCTTCCCTTTATTGTTTTGAGTATTTTGTGTTACGCTTATTCTCCCAATCTTCCTTACCCCAAGTAGCAACATCAACATTATTCATTTTCACGAATGTGCGTTCTTTCGTGCATAAAGAATAGATTGTTTCAGCTTTTTTCATAACTTTCATCTTATCGGATATCTTACCAGGTAATACTTCTTTACCATCTAATAATATGGGATGTTCTTTGCGAATATAAAGATTCATACTAGGTTTAGAATCACCAAGGCTGTTCTTAGGTATTAAAGTAAATTTCTTTGCTTCAGGTAGGACGATATTATATTCGACTTCGACAGAATTGCCTTTATAGTCGATGACAGAATCACCAGCTTTAATGTCTTTAATCTGTTTCTTGCCATTGATAGTATGAACTAAGGTATCTTTGTATAAACAAGGAATATCGCTAAAGAAGAAGGTGATTTGCCAACTAGCTAGAGTTCCTATATCATTAGGTCCATCATCCCTTATCCATAAATTCCAAAGACCATTAAGACTACCAGGTAAACCAGTTAAGAAAGTTCCATTTAAGGTTGCAGAACCAGTTGTTGCAGGACTGGAATATGGTGGGATAGGTGCAGGAGGAGGAAAGTTATCCACTGCAAATCCATAATTAGTAGGCATGAAAGATCCAGATATTAAAGGTCCGCTGTCTGGTAACAGTGTAGCAGCACTATCTTCTAACGTTAAAGTAATGTTAACAACATCAGAAGTTCCACCAGCATCGCTCATAATAATCATTTTCTGTCCTGCAGGTGATTCTAATAAAATATCTATATCATCAGGAAAAGTATGAGTTAATTCATTCAATTGAATCTGGATGCTTACTACTGGATTGCTAATACCTGATACAAGAATAGAAGATGGGTATGGTGCTGCTATCCCGCTTGTTCCTGATGCTGGAATAATGATAGAACCAGCGCTAACAAAGGTTACTGGTGGTGGAGCCATTATATAATTATTTAATCTTAAATATATAAATAATTAAGATTTATTTATAATTGTACTTATAAATTATAAATTATAAATAAACTTTTCCAGATTCACCAGAATAGCCGAACTTGTCGGAATAACTGGACTTGCCAGATTTGGCAGACTTGCGGGATTAGTACCAACATCACTCATAATTATCATTTTCTGTCCAGCGGGTGATACTAATAAAATATCTAAATCGTTTGGAGATGTATGAGTTAATTGATTCAACTGAATTTGAATACTTGCAACTGGATTGCTAATACCTGATACAAGGATAGAAGATGGGTATGGTGATGCTGGTCCAAATTCAGGCAAATTGATAGGACCAGCGCTAATAAAGGTTACTGGAGGAGGAGCCATTATCTAATTATTATTTAATCTTAAATATATAAATAATTGAGATTTTAATAAATGATTTATTAAATCTTTTATTTAATTGGTAACAAATAAATACTCAGCAAAAATCTTTAGAAGCACCTGCAACTGTGATTAACTGACTTCCAGATTTAGCTTTCGTTAAGTTATCCCAGAATTTCGGTGTAAAATTAGGGAAAATGCAGTTACTATCCTGAAAAAAGTCTTGATAAAGATTAGATTTCTTGCTTTGCAAAGGATCCGAGCAAATTTTGTTTTGGACACAATCTTCTGTATTTATAAAATCGATGCCGAATAATGCGCTTTCAACATTAATATTTCGATGATTATTGCTACTATAATTTTTATATTGATAAATACTATTACTGCGACCATTATTACTATCTTTATTATTATCGACTCTATTATAGCTGTTAATCTTAGTAGGACAGCATTGATTCTTTAGTCTATTCTTTTCGACTATTTCTAATGAATTATTCAAATCTATTGGAGAGTCTCGACAAAGCGGTTGTCCTAAACTATCACTAATCTTTTCTGGTATTAAAGGCATTCCCTGACTGGGGCATAAATTAGAGGAATCCTGGTGTAACCAATATTTATATTGATTATCTAATAATTCTGCTTGACAAGTCACATTATTTAAACCTTGTCTTTCGATCGTCCAAGGTAATTTCTGACAATTATTTAGATCTTGACCGCGATTTTGATCTCTATCCTCGTAAGGTTTCATACATAACCCGTCACTAATAGGGTATTTAAGATGTTCTGTTTTTCCGTAATCAATTAAGAAATTTCTGGATAAGAGTTGATTATTCCAATAATCTCTATCTAAAGGATAGGATTGGCAACATCCATTTAAAGATAGAGTAGGGTCAGGTCTGTACAAATATTCACGATATTTAGCATTTTCTATATTCATTCTTTAATTTATATCCCCTTATATTCTAATATAATAATATATAATAATATAATAATAAGGAAGGATGACTGATTCGATTGAAAAAGCTTTCTTTCAGAAAGATTTGGAAAGTTTTAAGAAGGCTGTAGAAAAAGCTCGCTCTCAGAATGTGTTAGACAGGGAATATAATAAATCGGATCTAGGTTTTAGTGATACATCATTTAAAAGGGGTACAGCTTTAACGAATATTGTTGCACTAACACCATTCGATGAGAGCAATCTTCCATATGTCGAAATATTATTAGAAAATGGTGCTGATCCGAATCATAATAATAAGAGTTTAGGAAACTTAAACAATTCAGTAATTGAGAATTTAATAGTAAATGCAGAACCGAATTTCGTATATGCAGATCCAGAAAGTTTGGATGCAACGTTATATGCGTTGATAAAATTATTGATAAGTTATGGTTTGGATACAAAGAATGTTGAATCTATGGAGTATCGGGGAAATGAGGTCTATAATACGATCGAAAGTGTCTTAGTGGATTATGGAAGTGAGATTGATACAGGTGATAAGAAAGTATTGCACGCTACATTATGCAGTGACTTATCAAAGAATAATAATGTGGGACAATTAAAGATGTTAGCAAAGTCGTTAGGTCTACCAACGACGGGTAATAAACAGGATCTATGTGGTTTAATCGCTTTAACCTTAGTTTCAACTTTAGAATAATATATAAATATTATTATTATAATTATTATTATTATTATTATTATTATTATTATTATTATTGGATAAAAAGAAGAATCTTTATTCCCTTACAATTATGAATCTTTAGTTTCATGATAGAAAAGGGAATAAAGATTCGGATTGGTCTATAAGATTCTGCAAATTATGTTCATTCTCTCTTAGCCTCTTGCTATTTTCAATATCTTTATCGGTTGTATTATTTTTATTTTTAGGTTTGTACATAGTATTATGTTCGCTTTCAAAACATATATGAAGGATAGCTGGCCATAATTGTATTTCGATAAATGTGTTAAATGTTAAACTATATATGAAGAGATGGATAACTGATCCTCTTTCTGATATATTGTCAATAACTATACAATTATTGGATTGTAAGAGTTGGATAAGAGAGTTTGCGATAATAAAGAGTTGGCTGGTCCAAACATGGATTAGGCGAATTCCGATTACGTCGTTAATCCCTTCTCTTTTCATTCTTTTATTTATTTTTTCATGTAAACTTTCTACAGTCTTAAGGCGATGTTCGCAATATATCGTCTTAACGCTCTTTTTTAATTCAGGAATTAAGTCAAGGACGAACTTAAAACTATCATTTGCACTTGTACTCTTACTCTTACTCTTACTCTTTAAAAAAGTAGTTAACTGTGGCTCTGTCCACTCAAACCAATCCAACATTAAGGGATTGCATTGCTCTAAAACATTATTATTATCAATTATCCAATAAAATTTAACTCGACTATAAACCTGATCATAATGTTCTTTAATCCATTTTATCTCTAACATTGTAGCTTTATTAATATTTGAATCATAGTCTAAGTTTAAGACGAAATGTATGCAGGTATCTTTTCTTTCAGTATTATTTAAGAAATAGTCTAGACCGCCACAACAAGCATGCCATAGTGAATCTAAATCGTTTCCTGGTGGATATTTATAATGAGTATTAGCGAATACATTTTTTCTAAGATGGTTATCCAAGCTGCATAAATGCTTATTATACTCTGACCCAATATTAAATTTCATTTCATCTATCTTAACAGGATCTGTATCATCTAATCTTAGAACATCATTATACTGATCGATTAGGCTCGGTAAACTATCATTTTCGACAGTTCCATTATTTATTCTGTTGGAATGAGGGTTAAAATCATTAATAGCAAAATTAATATGCTTATTTGCTTTATTATTATTGTAGAGTTCAGCGAATCTAATTCTGGCATTGTTAGTTCCGAATAATAAATCACCATTTTTAAAATAAACTAGATTCTGTATATCATCATAGCCTATGCTCTTAGCATTATTAATGGCAGTATATTTAAGGCTAACGGCCTTATTTAATAATAGATTTAACTCATCTTTTCTTTCTGGAGAAATTCGATCATCACTTAGACTTAGCTCTAAGGCAGCTGACCCACACATTGTATCAATAGCGGATGCAGGATTGCTATGTTTAAATGATAGACCAAAATTATTATAGCTAATTAAATCGGCTGAAACATGTTGATCACCAAAAAAAGGTATGACAACCATTGGTACATTTGCATCAATAGCTTCAGAAATGCTGTTACCACCACCATGTGTGACGAATAATTTTAATTCTTTATTGTTGAGTAAAGCTATTTGATCGACTTTTTCTGTGAACATAACATTCTTTAAAGATGTTTCATCAAGGCTGAGATTATTACGCATATTATTGATTCCAGGAGTGCATATAATAACATTATATGAATTAGTTATACTCCAAGTAATAACTGTTTCATAAACAAAAGTAGCGAGTTTTCTGGAATTTAAGTTTTTATCCCACAGATTACCTGTCACAACCGTTCCCAAACAAACATATATGATATCTTTAATATTGTTAATATTTTTATTAGCATTATCATTAGCATTATCATTAGCATTATCATTAGCATTAGCATCATCATTAATAGGAATAGATCTCTTAAGGAATATAGGATTTGAGAAATATTGTGGTAATCTCAAATTCTGATATAAAGAAGGGTGTCCCCATAACCATTGTTTCTGACTACCTTCTAAATAAAATGAGTCTGACACAGGGTGTATTTTATCTACATTTAAAAACTCATTATCTAAATTAAAAGTCTTTTTAAGTCTTTCAAAAATGGGTAAAAGCTGTTTCTTTGCATGATCATGATAATGATAATTATCATTATCATTTAAAGTCTTATTTTCAGTTAAACCCGCAGAAAATATTGCAGGAATCGAGCATATGCTAGGAATACGCATAAGATCGCAAACAATGGCGGCTTCAGGGCAGAAAAAGTCGTATACACAAGAGTCAATAACATTATACTTATGAAATTTTAAGAAGAGACTGTAAAGTTTTGGGATTAAAGTTTCGGCTCGATCCCAGGTAAATTCGGTAGGTCGCGAAGAAGAGATAGGTAGTTCAGAAACTAGGACTGTTTGAGAGATAAGTTTATTATCTGATGGAATATCAGTAAAGTTAGACCAGGTTAAGATTACAATATGTACTCTCTGATTTTGCTTTCCATAATGTTGTGCGGCATTTAGAATGACGTTGTAATGTCCTTTAAATGGGACTGTCACAAATACTAACATTTCTATTTTCTATTTCTATTTCTATTTCTAATATATAATTCAATTTATATATATAATACATATACACATATGGAAAATCTAAAGATCTGGATATGATTGTGTTATTACATAATCTGATAAATATACTTTGATATCTCATTGATTGCTTTAGTGAATCCATTATCTTTATTATTGTTTGTATCATCAGTTTTACCATCATATAAATCTTTAATTTTCTCTATCATAAGAGACCATGAATCAGAAATTATAATTCCGTTATCATTGCATCTATCCTTGTCTGAAACTATATCATTACGTTTATAGTAACTTGGATCACCTGTAAAAAGGAATAGATGTGGCAATTTATTATTTTTTTTAGAGTTAACAGCAATATCAATGAGAATATCGATTGTATCATCGATCATTACATCTATACCTAGATAGGAGCAAACATATTTTTTATTTTGTTTTGATTTTGTAAAATACATGTGACTAAATAAATTTGGTCTAGCAGCCAGAATAGCATTAAAAGTTTCTTGTGCTCTCTTCTTGCCTGCAAATGAAATAAGGTAATATTCGATTTTATCGATACCATTAAGTTTAGTTTCTTTAAATGAGTCTAATATATCTAAGGCATCTGGCATATCTATTTTTGTTGACTTATGTTGACCTAAACATTTCTCTTCTGATTTATTTTCTTTATTCTCTTTATCTCTGTTATTTTCGTTATTGTTGCAGTCATGAATGGAGAGAACTCCGCCAAAATCTATTCCAATTCTTAAGATTTTTTGCATAACAATTATTTATGTTATATTTTTTCTCCTAATAACTTCTTTAAATGGTATTTCAATTTATGATAAAATTGAAATAAATCATTATATTTCTATTTTTACATTACATTCTAAAATAAAATGGATCAAGAATTGGTTGATTTGATTGAGAATTATGCTAAAGGAACAACTACACCAACAACAACAACAGGTTCAAAGTTGGATATTAGAAAATTTATCAAAAAGCGGGTTGAAACACGTGAACAGTACATTGAGACTTTTGGATCAATCGATGAATCACCATTCATAGACCTAGACCTAGATATCGATGAATAATTGTTGGATGATGCATTACAAAATGAAAAATTGAACATTTCGACTCCTTCAAATAATTTAGATGCAAAAGATGTCTATAGAATATTTTTCCCTAGGCTTTTTTTTAAAAAAGGCTATAGATGAAAGATCTGAATGTAATTATTTTACTTATTGTATAGCATGTATGTCAACAATCATCAAAGATCTATCTGATGGCAATATTGTAACTATTAAATGTTGTTGTCACGATAAACACACGCAATTAGAATATACATTCCATGCTATTTGTGTGTGGAAATATCGATATGAGAATAGATATAAATTTACGAATACTGATAGAAGACTTTTATTAAAAGAAATGGACATAACACTTAAAGATAGTATTTCTAAGTTATCACATTTATTCTCCAATAATAGAAAATATAAAGTTTAATTATCATGTTTTTCCCAAGGTTTTTAAGCTAAAGGCTATTTCTCTATTGCAAATAATGCTCACATTCAAGAGCTGCCATACAACCAGATGCGGCGGCAGTAATAGCCTGTCTCCACTTAAAATCTTGTACATCACCAGCTGCGAATATTCCAGGGACAGATGTCTTGGTGCTGTTATTATCTGTAATTATATAACCTTCGGAATTTAAGGCTAATTGATTATCTAAGAATTCGCTAGCGGGTTGATGTCCTATGGCGAAGAATAAGCCGGCGACATTATATTCGGTATAGTTTTTGTCTAATCCATTAAAAACTTTAATGCTGTTTAGAAAGTCGGTACCAGATGCAGAGACTACTTCACTATTATAGAGTATTTTAATCTTTGGATTAGCTAAGACTCTGGCTTGCATAATCTTACTAGCGCGCATCTTATCTTTTCGAACGAGCATAATTACATTCTTACCAAATTTGCTTAAGAAAGTGGCTTCTTCACAAGCAGTATCGCCGCCACCAATAACTGCTAACACTTGATTTCTAAACATTGGTAATGCTCCATCACATACGGCGCAAGCTGAGATTCCTTTCATCCAAAACTTTTCAGAGTTTTCGAAAATGAGTTTCTTGGCGGTTGCACCAGTAGCAATTATAATGCATTTAGCAGTATATTGATTCTCTCTGGTATATACTTTATATTCGGGTTTATCATTACTATTACTATTAGTATTATCACTGCCATTACTATTAGTATCACTGCCATTACTATTAGTATCACTGCAATTACTATTTTTCCCTGGATTAATTTCGAGTTTAAGGACAGTTTCTTGTAGATATTCTGCGCCAAATTTTGAGGCTTGTTCTTTCATATTATTAACTAATTGATCACCACCAATAGGATCGGGAAAACCTGGAAAATTCTCGATATCGGTCGTCGTCATTAATTGACCACCAGGAGTGATAGTATCACTAAGCTCTCCTTCTAAGATTAAAGGTTGCAAATTTGCGCGAGCAGTATAAAGAGCGGCAGTATAAGCTGCAGGACCAGAGCCAATTATAATTACTGAGCGTGACATTCTTATTGATTTATTTTTTTTTAATATATTAGTTAAAATGATATTTGCATTTTAATATCAATTTTTCTGAACTAAATATTTAATTAATAGTGAACTTAATGGTAAAACTCAAGAATCGGGTAAACATGTTATAGATTGGTCTCAGAGTTCATGACGTTCTTGAATATCAGGTGTATATCTCAACCGTCTTTCAAGGACAACAGAGTGTTTCAACCAACACAGCCATGATTGTCCATCTTCGTCCCATTGAATTTCATTAATTCTTTGTGGCTCTGGCGTTATCCCATCATATACCATGTCACCCACATTAAATAATGGCGGGTCTACCATGTCCTCTCGTCGACGAATATAAAGACATAACTGCCCACCATAACCCATAGGTATTGTGCCATCATGGCGAACAGGTCCAAGGATGTGATATTTTGTTGATGGATCACGTTTGCTAACGAGATATTGGCGCTTTTGATAATTCATTCCTTGCGTTGATAATAAATTATATGATTATATATGAATCATTTTTTAATCATGAAATATTCCACACATACATTTTTTAATATTGCAATATAGTAATGGTAATGGAAATAATATCTGAATTAGGGAGTGGTCAATCTGGTACCGTATATAAAGCCTTGTATAATGGTGAAATAGTAGCAGTTAAAGCCAGATTTCCTATTATGGGTAGAACGGTCTCCTATAAAAAAGATGAGTTAGATAGAGTAAATGAGATAGAAGTGTTGCTCAAGCTCTTACCAATCTGTTTTCCATATGCTGTGTGTATGTTAGATGCTTTTATGAATGATGGGTGGTTATATATAATTACTGATTTTATTGATGGATATGATCTTTTATCTTTTGAAAATAAGGATTTTAGTGATAAACCATTGAAAGAATTAGTAAAAGGATTGCATGCTATACATGATATAGGAATTGCTCATAGAGATATTCATGGTAAGAATGTCATGTATGATAAAGATATAGGTATTTATAGATATATTGATTTTGGTGTAGCTAGTCCTAATCCTACAAAAGCAGATTATAAGAAAGATATTACGAATCTTGCAAATCTATTAAAGGAGTATTATTTTTATTTTAGAGATATGAAAAAAATTTATGGAGTAATTACACCAGAAGAACAAAGTATATATATAAATGTTGATACCATTAACAAATTTACGGATTTAATGGTAGAAGATTTTGAAAGAGCTTATAAGATTGTAGATACAATAAAAGTTAATGAAAAATGAATATTAATCAATTGTGTCGCTTTTGGTTGTTGATAGTTTGCAAAATCTTTATTCTTTCATCATTAGTTATTTTAAGAACGATATAGTATTGACCATCAAAAAAAGATCCTTGTTTACCTATAATTTTAACAGAATTTGCATCATTAGATTGTAAATATTCACCTAATATTAAATGAGTACCTATTTGTAGATGTTCTTTTAGGGATGCGGAATAAGTCTTATACTGCTTATTGAGCTTTCTAAATTTTTTTATGTAGTTCTATATTTTTAGATGTTATTTTATATTTTTGTTCAGAGGTATATTTAGATTCTACAATATAATTTATTCTACATTTATGAATTTTATTTCATACACTCTTTAAAAGAGTCCCTAATGCCTATAAATAGGCCTTCAACAAAAATGATTCCTTATTTTTTTGAATCTTTTTTTGTCGGGAAAGAAGGGCTATCTGGAGTTTCCCTTCTCACCTTTTTTAAATTTGGTTTTATTGGTTTTGATTTAGAGCTTTTTAAAATATCTATTCTTTCTGTTTCTTTTGATTTTATCACTATAATTATGAGTGGCGCTTTTTCTGGTTCTATTAAGGCATATTTCTTTCCTTTGTGAATCATTAAATGTTCTTCGTTCTTTTTAATCTTACTTTCTATTCTCTGTAAATACTTTGGACGCTCTAAACTATTTAGTTTGTGTATTAATACTTTTCTTATATTTCTTGCAGCATTTTTATCACGTTCCCATGTTATCTTACAATCATTGCTATTACAACGAGTGATATCATAAATA
>Ga0075163_10013492_pt1 | contig 10580 bp, 10 predicted proteins | sample JI1023141ADNA_FD_71478 | JGI IMG/M metagenome (GOLD analysis project Ga0075163, IMG submission 71478) | Wastewater effluent complex algal communities from Wisconsin, to seasonally profile nutrient transformation and Carbon sequestration -... | ecosystem: Engineered > WWTP > Effluent > Algae... | reverse complement strand
GACCGGCGGCGACGACGGCACCGCCGGAGATGACGACGAGATGATCGGCGGTGGCCTGCACCTCGTGGAGCAAGTGACTCGACAACAGCACCGTGCCGCCGTGGTCGGCGAAGTCTCGGAGCAACGTTCGCATCCACGCGATGCCCTCGGGATCGAGCCCGTTCGCCGGCTCATCGAGGATCAGCGCCCGCGGTTCACCGACGAGGGCCTGGGCGACGCCGAGGCGCTGGCGCATACCCAAGGAGTAGCTCCCAACTCGCTTGTCGGCGGCATCGGCGAGCCCGACGAGGTCCAACAGGTGCTCGACTCGCTTCGGCTGAACGCCGGCCATACGCGCCGCAATCGTGAGCGTCGCCCGGCCGCTGCGCCCCGGATGCATCGCCGATGCGTCGAGCAGCAGGCCGACCACTCGCGTCGGGTTGGGCAGCTCGACGAACGGCCGGCCGTCGATCGTCGCGGTGCCGCGATCGGGTCGTACCAGCCCGACGATCATCTTCAGGGTTGTGGACTTGCCGGCGCCGTTGGCCCCGAGGAAGCCGGTGATGGTGCCGGGTTCGCAGTGCAGCGAGACGTCGCGCACGGCGGGAGTCGTGTCGTAGCTCTTCGTGAGAGCGGTGGTCGTGATCATGTGTCCAGCCTGAACCGGTCGGTGCGCCGCCGCATCGGGCGGAGGGCGACGATCCGATGTCCGAAGGGATCGCGGCGGCCGCGGAGAATTGGCCGTTCGTCGAGTGCGGTGTCGACCTTCGTCGGTGTTGCGCGGGCGCCCACCTCGCACGAGGTGAGGTCGGCCTCGTGTCGTCAGCCGAAGAGCATCGTCATGGTCAGTGGGGCGACGGATGCCTGGGTGTTGCCGATGACCATGAGCATCAGCAACAGGCAGATGGGAACCGAGCCGATCGCGACGGCCAGCCGAAACCGGTCCCGCGCCGCCCACGGGCGGGCCGGCACTCGCGAGACCCACAGCAGACCGCGCCAGGCGCGGGCACTGAACGCAGTGATGAGCACCAGCAGCACACCGGTGATGAGCGCCTTGGGTTGCTGCCAGGCGAGGCGATCGTTGATCCGATCCTCGATCGGTGACGGGGTGGCGGCGTCGCCCGACTGCAACCACGTGGAGAATTCGAGTTGTAGTCCGGCCAGGCTGCTGCTCGCCGGCGGCGATCCCAGCGAGGTGACGACGCCCGAGAAGCCATGGCGAGCGTCGAGCGCGTTGCTGAGATTCGCGGCCACCACCACGGCCAGGACAGCGCTGACCGCGACGCTCAACAGGCCGAGGCCCGCGTAGGTCCTGCGCTCGAACGTGCGGGTGCCGGCACCTCTGGCTCGCGATCCCCGGTACTGCTTCCAGCAGAAGCCGGTGAACAGCAGCAGCGCCAGCAGGAAGCAGCCGCCTACGACCACGAGCGTCGCGTGGTAGGTGGTGTAGTCGTCGAGCAGTCGGTTGAGCGCAGCGTTCGATGTCGAGCCCGATTCCAGCAGTTCCTCGAGGGTGCCCTGGAGGTTGCCGTCGGGTGTGGGCGGGGCGGGAGTGATCATGTGTCAAGCCTGAACCTGCCAGTGCGCCGTCGCATCGGGCGGACGGCCATGGTCCGATGTCCGAACGGGGGCTGGGCGCTTCCGACGTTTGGTCGTTCGTTGGCCGCAATGTCGACTTTCGTCGGTGTTGCGCGGGGACCCCGACGCGTACGCTCGAACCATGTCTTGGCTGCGCAGATGGTGGGCCCGAACCGCCGCCGCCGCAGTGCTGCCGGCGAGCGACTCGGCTCACCCCGACGACGAGCAGGCGGTGGCGCCGAGGACGGCGCGTGACTGGACCGTCGACGCCGGCGCCTTCGTCATCGCCGTCGCGCTCGGCGCGCTTCTGCTGCGCCTCGCCGTGGACGACACCGCCAATCGGATGACCTCGGGGCGGGTGGCCACCGACGCCGCGGTCGGAGCGCTGTGCTGCATCTCGCTGTGGTGGCGGCGGCGCTGGCCGTTGGGGGTCGCGCTGGCGTGCGTGCTGTTGGGAGCGTTCTCGACGTTCGGCACGGTGGCCGGGCTGTTCGCCCTGTCGTCGCTGGCGGTGCACCGCCCCATCCGGCCCGCCGTGTTCGTCTCGGTGCTGTTCGTTCCATCCGCGGTGGTGTGCTCGATCTGGCTCGGTCGGAGCAACACCTGGTCGGTGATCCTGCCGACGTTGGCGCTCGCCTCCGCCGCGACCGCATGGGGCATGTTCATCCGCGCCCGGCGTCAGCTCCTCTCCACGCTGCGCGACCGTGCCGAGCGGGCCGAGGCCGATCGGCTCCTCCACGCCGAGCGGGCGCGCCTGGCCGAGCGGACACGCATCGCCCGGGAGATGCACGACGTGCTCGCCCACCGCATCTCCCTGGTGGCGTTGCACGCCGGGGCGCTCGAGGTTGCCCGCGACGTGCCGCCGGCCCAGGTGCGCGAGAGCGCCGCGCTGTTGCGGACGACGGCCCATCAGGCGCTGGAAGAGCTGCGGGACGTGATCGGCGTGCTGCGGGAGGAACCGGGGAAGGATCGGCCGTCGACGGTGCCGCAACCGACGCTGAGCGACATCCCGCGCCTGGTGGAGGAGACGCGCCGCTCCGGAACGAAGATCGACTTCGAGATGCAGGTCGACGGCGCAGAGGCCGCACCCGGCCCGTTGGGGCGCGACGCGTACCGCATCGTGCAGGAGGCGCTGACCAACGTCGCCAAGCACGCTCGCGGAACCCTCGCCCAGGTTCGCGTGGCGGGGGCCCCGGACCACGGCCTGCACGTGAGCGTTCGGAACCCCACGGCGCTGGGCGCCCAGGACCGTCCGGCTCCACCGGGTTCGGGCACCGGCCTCCTCGGTTTGCAGGAGCGCGTGACCCTGGCCAACGGCGTCCTGGTACACGGTCCGAACGCGTCGGGTGACTTCGTCGTCGAGGCCGACCTGCCGTGGTGAGCGTCCGGGTGCTGTTGGTCGATGACGACGCGCTGGTGCGTGCCGGCCTGCGGATGATCCTGTCGTCGTCGGAGGAGATCGAGGTCGTGGGCGAGGCCGCAGACGGTGCCGATGCCGTCGCCGCCGTTCAGGCGCATCGGCCCGATGTGGTCCTGATGGACATCCGGATGCCCGGCATGGACGGCATCGCCGCCACATCCGCGCTCCGCCGCCTTCCTGCTCCGCCGCACGTGATCGTGCTGACCACCTTCCAAGCCGACGAGCACGTGATGAGCGCGCTTCGTGCCGGAGCCGACGGATTCCTGTTGAAGGACACCGCACCCGCGGAGATCATCCATGCGGTGCGCCTCGTCGCAGCGGGAGAAGCGATGCTCTCGCCATCGGTCACCCGCACGCTCCTTTCCCACCTCGGCAGCGACGAGATGACGCAACGCCGTCGCCTCGCGGCCCAGCGCCTGGCGTCGCTCACCGAGCGGGAGCGCGAGGTCGCCGTTGCCGTGGGGTCAGGGGCATCCAACGCCGAGATCGCCGCCTCGCTGTTCATGAGCGAGGCCACGGTGAAAGCGCACGTCTCGCGACTACTCACCAAGCTCGCCGTCACGAACCGGGTGCACATCGCGATCCTCGTGCACGACGCGCAGTCGTGACGTAGCCACGGCGCCGAGCCCGGCGTCGACGCCACCGCCCCGCCGCCACGGCTCCGTCGGCCGACCCGAATTTCGGAGGGCCGCTGGTATGTTGTCCGCGTGTCACAGACGCCGGTCCGACTCACCCGCCGGGGTGCTCTCGCGGCGCTGAAGGGCCTCCGACAGCCCGGCAACGTTCCCCTCGTCTCGGACACGACGGCGGAAGCGGCGCACCTGGCCGGGTCGTCCGATGTCGACCGCGGCGGAGCCTGCTGGGCACCGCACGGATCGATGTACTTCGACCAGCGTGGCGACGTCCGAGCCTGCTGTCAGAACACCCACGTGGTGCTCGGCAACGTGACGAAGCAGTCGTTGCACGAGATCTGGCGGAGCGCCGACGCCGAGCGCATGCGCACGGCACTCGAACAGCACGACTACTCGCAGGGATGCGAATTCTGCGAGTGGCAGGTTCGGGAGGGCAACGCCCAGATCGTGTTCGCACGCAACTTCGACCAGCTCCGGCCGATCCACGCAAACCGCTCCGACTGGCCGTCGATGATGGAATTCTCCCTCACCAACACCTGCAACCTGCAGTGCGTCATGTGCTCGGGCGAGTTCTCCTCGGCGATCCGAGCCCAACGCGAGCACAAGCAGCCCCTTCCGAAGGTGTACGGCGAGGAGTTCTTCGAGCAACTGGCCGAGTTCCTCCCCCATCTGAGCGAGGCAAGGTTCCTCGGGGGCGAGCCGTTCCTCGGCCGTGAACCCCTCCGTGTGCTCGACATGTTGGCCGACCTCGATGATCCGCCGGCCGTGGCCATCACCACGAACGGCACGGTGTTCAACGCCAAGGTCGCTGCGATCCTGGACCAGCTCCGGCCATCGATCGTCGTCTCAATTGACGCCGCGACCGCAGCCACGTTCGAGGCGATCAGGGTCGGGGCGTCGTTCTCCGAGGTGATCGGGAACATCGAGCGATTCTGCAATGCGGTTGGGCCGTCCCGGGTGAGCCTCGCCCACTGTCTCATGACCACGAACTGGAGCGAGTTCGCGGATCTCCTCGAGTTCGCCGAACACCGCGGCATGGAAGTCGGGGTGAACATCGTCCGATTCCCGGCCGAGCACAGCCTGTATCACCTCGAGGCCGACGAGCTCGGCCCGATCGTGGACGTCCTCCACGGCACCACGGTGTCGCTCACGGGCGCCCGCGCCGAGGTGTGGACCCAACAGCTTGACGCGTTGTCACACCGCCTCGCCGTGGTCCGGGGCGGCGCCGCACACGGTCCGGTCCACGGGCTGCCGGGCGCGATCAGCGAATCGGGGCTGCCCTTCGCCGAGCACGCAGCACCGGGAGCGCCACCGGTCCTCCCGGCCCCGGCGTCGAACGGCGTGGCCCTCATCGCCGTCGATTCCACGGGCGTCGTGACGATCGAGCGGGTCGACGACGACTTCCCCATCCAGATGGACGACCTCGACGGTGCGGTGCTGTGGAAGCTCGTCCAGCGACTCGAACGCCACCACGGACCGACCTCCCGTTGGCTGCCCGCCCCCCTGTCGCCTCCGCAGCCCGATGTCGTCTCGGTGTGGTTCCCCACTAGCGAACCCGGAGTGCCATACGAGGGGAGGATGACCGCCGAGCGCGACGCCGACGGCCATCTCGTCGGTGCGAGCATTCGGCTGCAACCGCGTGGCCCGGGATCGGACAGCCCGAATTCGGGTAGCTGAACCGCAGTCCACCGACCTGGTTCGGGAACCTGCTCCGGATCACGCGCACGCTCCGGGATCGTGGCGATACGCAGCCCGGCGGGCGGCACGGGCAACGGCAACGAGCCGTGGGACCGATCGGTCCCACGGCTCGTTGCGGCGTCGACGGGCGATCCGCCCGTTACCGGTTACTGCTCGGCGGCGTCATCCTCTCGATCGGCCGGGGGCTGGGCCGCCGGCTGGGGTGGAGCTCCCCACGCTCCTTCGTCGGCTCGACGCAACGTGGCTACCTGGTGGAGGTAGGTCTCGCTGTCGATCTCGCCCCGGGCGAAGCGCTCATCGAGGAACGTCCTCGCCGGAGTGTTCGATCCGGGTCCGCCGGGCCCGAACGGGCCACCGAAGCGAGGCCCGTGGGGACCTCTGGGCCCGCCGGCTCCCCATGGTCCGAACCCGTTGGGGCACTCGGCTCCCCGGCGGGCTCGCCTCAGGTTGGCGAACCCGAAAGCGATGAGCCCGAGGATGATCGGAAGGAGGAGGAATCCGGGGCCGCCGCGGTGGTAGTCACCGTTTCGGCCGTCGAACTGCGCAACGAGGTCGCTGCTGGCAAGGGTGGTCAGTGTCGCGTTCATGATCAGATGCTGCTTTCGGTGGTGGTGGTGATGGCCGGAGCCGTGGATGGGATGGGGTCGGGGGCGTCGGCGGGAGCCGGAGCCGTGGTGGTGACGGCGGGATCCGTCGTGGGTGTGGACTGATCGGACCCGTGACGGCCGGAGCCGTGGTGTCCGAGCCGGTCATCTCCGAACCGGCCGTGAGGGCCGTGCCCGGCTCCGCCGTGGGCGGCGGCACCGAGTGCGGCGATCGACAGGATGCCGGCGGCGACGAACGCCACCCGTGCTCTCCTCCGGGCTGTGTTAGGTGTTGGTTGCTTCATGGAGGTGAAGCTAGAAACCAGACCTGAAGGCCACCTGAAGACGCCGGCTTCTTCAGGAACACTTCAGAAAGCCCGGCGATACTGCGCTCATGGAACCCCCACGCATCCTCGTCGTCGAGGACGAGGACACCCTCCGCCGTGCGATGGCCGACTCCCTCACCGATGAGGGCTATGTGGTCGGCGCATTCGCCGATGGCCGCGACCTCGACGCGATGGTGGCGTTCTCGGCCGACCTCGCCGTGCTCGACGTGATGGTCCCGGGCCGCGACGGCTTCCAGATCGCCGCGGCGCTGCGGGCCCGACGTGACGTGCCCGTCCTGTTCGTCACCGCACGCGATGCCCTCGACGACCGACTGACCGGCTTCGGCGTCGGGGCCGATGACTACGTCGTGAAGCCGGTCGCACTGGTCGAGCTGGCGGCGAGAGCCCGCGCCATCCTGCGGCGCACCGGTCATCTCCACATCGACACGCTCACCGTCGGCGATCTCACGGTGCACGGCGAGGAGCCCCGGGTGGTGCGCCGAGGCGCCGAGATCGACGTCACCGCCACCGAGTGGCGGCTGCTGTTGCACCTCGCCCGGAACCGGGGGCGCACCTTGTCGAAGACCCAGCTCCTCACCCACGTGTGGGGATACGACGCGTTCGACCCGAACCTGGTCGAGGTTCACATCTCGGCGCTGCGGCGGAAGCTCGAGGCGCACGGTCCCCGTGTGATCACCACGGTCAGAGGCGTGGGCTATCGCCTCGACGCCGTCGATCCGGATCCCGGTGCGGGCGACAACGGCGCGGGCGATCCGTCGTGAAGGCACCCTCCCTGCGGCGACGGGTGACCTGGTTGAGCATCGCGGTCATGGCGGTGTTGCTCGTGGCGCTCGCCGCGGTGACCGCCAGCCTCATGTCGCAGCGGCTCGATCAGGATCTGCGCGAGCGGCTCGATGCCCGAGCCGAGCTCGCGTCGACGGTGCCGATGAACAGCGATCTCGACGACCTCGCGGACCGGTTCACCGACGACACCATCCGGGCCACCATCAGCCGCGACGGCGAGTCGGTCGCCGGCGTGCAGGAGCCCCCGTTTCGCCCCGGCGGCCCCGGCTTCGAGCCGTCGCTCGATGCCGACGAGGTCGCCAGGCTGACGCGCACCGTCGAACTCGACGACGGCACCACCATCTCGCTACGCGGCAATCCGTTCGACAACCATCGGGTCATCGCCGGGCTCGTGTTCGTCGAATTCGTCGTCTCCGGGGTGCTGATCGCCGCCGTGGCGCTCACGTTCCGGTTGGTCGCCCGCCGGGCCCTGGCGCCGCTCGACGAGATGGCCGCGGCTGCCCGGCGGATCGCCGCGGGTGAGCGCCGCCTGCGACTCCAGCCGAGTCGCGTCGACACCGATCTCGGCGGCCTCGCCACCAGTTTCGACACCATGGTCGACTCGCTCGACGGGGCGGTGCATCGGGCCGAGCGATCCGAGGCCACCATGCGTCAGTTCCTCGCGGACGCATCCCATGAGCTCCGCAACCCCGCCGCCGCCATCGGGGCCACGGCCGAGCGGCTCATCCACGGTCACCACGACCAAGCCGAACGCGAGGCGCTGGCGCTCGACGTGGTGCGCGAGAGCCACCGCCTCGGGCGCCTCGTCGACGACCTGCTCGACGTCGCCCGTCTCGAGGGCCCGGTCGACCGGGCGCGCGAGCCCATCGATCTGGTGGCGCTGCTCGCGGAGGAGGTGCGCCGCGGCGACCGGGCAGCCTCGCGTGTGGGAGCGACCGTGCGGCTCGCCGCGACGCCCACCGTCGCCGTTCCGCCGGTCACCGGCGACCGGGCAGCGCTGGCCCGGACCGTCACCAACCTGCTCGACAACGCCGTCCACCATGCGCCGGCCGGCAGTGCGGTCGAGGTCGGGCTCCGCGTCGACGGGCCGAGGGTGATCGTCGCGATCAGCAACGACGGCCCGGGGGTGCCGGTCGAGGATCGGGAGCGCATCTTCGACCGCTTCGTCCGGCTCGACGAGGCCCGGGCCCGCGACGAGGGCGGCAGTGGCCTCGGGCTGTCGATCAGCCGTGCCATCGCTCGCTCCCACGGGGGTGACGTGCGTTGCGTCGATCCGGTTAGCGGTCACGGCGCCACCTTCGAGCTGTTCCTGCCGTTCGTCAACGCCGGAACCGGCGAAGGGCGTGAGGACGACCACAGCAGCGATGCGGGCCACGGCGCCTGAGGGGTTCCGAGACGCCGCCACCGGCTCATCGGCGGAAGCCCACCACCCAGGCACGATCGCCGTCGTCACATCGCGTCGAGCATCGCCTGGTACATCGAGCGAACCTGGTCGGTGATCGCGTGAGGTGTCTTGCTCGGGTGGCCACCGTCGAGGGGCGGCTCGGGGTCGTACTCCATGTCGAGTTGGATGGCATGCGCGTAGTCGGTACCGGCGATCAGTTCGGTGAGCATGAGCGCCATGTCGATGCCGGCCGAGACGCCGGCAGCAGTGACGACCTTTCCGTCACGGACGACACGCTGGTCGGTGGGGACGGCGCCGTAGAGCGCGAGTTCGTCGCGGCAGAACCAGTGCGTTGTGGCGGCGCGCCCTTCGAGCACGCCAGCGGCGCCGAGCATGAGTGCGCCGGTGCACACCGACGTGGTCCACGTCGTGGTGGGGTGGACGCGTCGAATCCACTCGACGAGCGGATGACCTGTGCGGGCCATCCCGACGGCGGGAAGTCCACCAGGGACGACGAGCAGGTCGACGTGGTCGATGTCGTCGATCGAGTGCTGAACCTGCAGCGTGACCTTGGCTCCGTCGCTGATCGAGCCGGCGCGTTCGGCGACGAAGAGGAACTCGTGGCCGGGGAGTGCGGCGAGCGCGTGGTACGGACCGATCGCATCGAGGGCAGTGAAGCCGGGGAACAGCAGCATGGCGGTGCGTCGGGTCACGGTTCGGTTGTCCTGTCGGTGTCGCTGGCGGGCTCGTCGGGACGGGTCGCCACCGTGATGTGGGGCCTGCCGGTGAGCGGGTGGGTTCCGACGTGGGCCCGAACTCCGAACACCTGGGCGATCACGTCGGGGGTGAGCACCTCGTCGGGTGGGCCGCTTGCGACCACCCGCCCGTGGGCAAGCACGGTGACGGTGTCACACAGCGACGCTGCGTGGTCGAGGTCGTGGAGCGCGGCGATCGTCGTGGTCGGTAGCGAGCGGACGAGTTCGAGCAACTCCAGCTGGGCACGGATGTCGAGGTGGTTGGTGGGTTCGTCGAGCACGAGCACCGGTGCCTGTTGGGCGAGTGCACGCGCGAGCAGGACGCGTTGGCGTTCCCCGCCGGACAGGGTCGAGACGAGGCGTGCGCCAAAGGTGGTCATGGCGACCGTGTCGAGCGCGTCGTCGATGATCTCGGTATCGGTGGCGCTGTTGCGATCAAGCAGGCGTTGGTGCGGGGAACGGCCCATGGAGACGGTTTCTCGGACGGAGAAGTCGAAGTCGATGCTGCTGTCTTGAGGGACGATCGCCCGCCGCTGCGCGGCCTGCCGGGCGGTCAGCTGTCGCCAGATGTCGTCGCCGTCGATCATCGCTCGTCCGCTCGCTGGCCGCAGCGCCCGGTACAGACACCGCAACAGCGTGCTCTTCCCCGATCCGTTGGGCCCGACGACGCCATGCATCTCGCCGGAGCGGATCTCGACGGACACGTCGGCGACGATCTCAGCGCCATCGATCGTGACCGTGATGCCGTCGAGGGTGACGTTCACCGAGTGGCTCCCGAGCGCCGCATGAGAACGAGGAAGAACGGAGCACCCACCGCCGCGGTGAAGATCCCGACCGGAAGCTCGTTGGGCCGGTCGACGACACGGGCGAGGAGATCGACGGCCACCATGAACGAGGCACCGGTGAGCAGCGCCACGGGAAGCAGCCTCCGGTGGTCGGGGCCGACCAGGAATCGGCACGCGTGCGGGACCATCAGACCGACGAACCCGATCCCGCCGGCGACGGCAACGGCGCACGCGGTCAGCAACGACGAGATGATCAACAGCTCGATGCGGAACCGGTTGACGTCGACGCCGAGTGCCGAGGCGGAGTCGTCTCCGGTCGACATCACGTTCAGCGACCGCGCCCTCACCAGCAGCCACGCGGCGGTCACGGCGATGACGACGGTCGGGACTCCGAGGTCGCCCCACGAGGCCGAAGCGAACGACCCCAGAATCCAGAACATGAGGCCACGCAGCTCGGCGGGTCGGGTGTAGAGCTGGACGAAGCTGGTGCCGGCGGTGGCGAGGTAGCTGACCGCGACGCCGGCCAGCACGAGCCGGGATGGCCCGACGCGGCCGCCGCGTTGGGCGAGCACGAAGACGACGAACAGCGTCAGCATCGCTGCGACGAACGCAGCGCCGGTCACGCTCAACCCGCC
>Ga0075163_10013491_pt1 | contig 10581 bp, 8 predicted proteins | sample JI1023141ADNA_FD_71478 | JGI IMG/M metagenome (GOLD analysis project Ga0075163, IMG submission 71478) | Wastewater effluent complex algal communities from Wisconsin, to seasonally profile nutrient transformation and Carbon sequestration -... | ecosystem: Engineered > WWTP > Effluent > Algae... | reverse complement strand
TCCTGACCAGCGTTGCCTGGTCGCACTAAAAGTCCTATGCGTAGAGCCCATTGCGAGGGCGGATAAGTCGAGCGACAGCGCGTCCGCGCTATGCCAGATGGGCCAAACGCGACCGAGCAGGCTTAGCGGCCTCGAGCTGATTGAGGGCGGAGCGGGCTGCCTGCGCATCGAGGACGTATCGCCAGCGAAGACTGGGCGCCTTCAACGACACCTCGACCACCGAGAAGGGCGCACGGACGCCGCGCCACTGCACAGCAACATAGAGCATTTGCCCGATTCGGCGCAGATCCAACACGCGCCACACGGGCCATCGGCCCGAGCCGAACCTGCGCAGGAGGTCCTGCGCAGCGCGCTCGCCCGGTCGGCTGAGATCCAGTCGGGCAGCGATGGTAGGGGGATTGGGCAACGTAGGCGGAGAGTGGCGACGAAACGATAGGCTTGTAGTGGGGACCTGGCACGTCATAGACTGCCTCCGTTCGTGTCAGACGGATGCTTGCCGGCGACGGTCTGACACGGGCTAGGGCTGCCCGGTGCAAACCGGGTGGCCTGTTTTGTTCTTGGGCTCGCTTCTGCCCGCCCCCTACTTACTACAAGACCGGCCCAGTGTGTACGTAAATTGAATCAGTTTCGTATAGATATGGGGCAACTGGCCTAAGTCTGGGCTGCATGCTACCCGGACGTGTGGTCCGAGGGAAACCAAACCCCCTGCACTGGAAGTTCCGCGAGCGCCTCCGGCGTGCTCGGCGGGCTGCAAAGCTGAGCGCCTCCGCGCTCTCGCTGTCGGCTGGCGTAGGCCGCAGCACCGTCTCCATGATGGAGCTCGGCACGCGGCTGCCCCGCCTTCCAATGGTCGAGCGCCTCGCCGACGCGCTGCACCTTTCGCCCGCCTGGCTGGCCTTCGGCCTGGATGTGCCCTATGAGCCCGTGGACCGCGTGGAGCTGCGCTCCGATGGGTTCGCCGAACGCGCCCAGCATGCGCGAACTGCGCGTCGCCTGACATTGCGCGAGGTGGCGCGGCGCCTCAGCAGCTCCGCATCGGCCGTCCGCACCTTAGAGTCCGGTGCCATGCCCACGCTCGACACACTCGAGGCTTTGGCCAACATGCTGCGTGTCTCTCCCGCCTGGCTGGCCTTCGGGATCGGCCCGATGGAACTGGGCCCGATGAAGGGGCCTGCTCAGGTTCTCCAGCTGTGAGCGGCAACGACGCGACGCGCACCGAGGGCGCAGCCTATCGTGTCGTTGGTGTGCGTCATGCAAGGCCACAGTAGGTAGCGATATGACGCAGTGGCCCGAGCGATGCAATCTTTCAGATGAGGCACTGCCCCGTCTGCCTCCATTGACCGCAGGACGTCCTTGGTGTCAGCGGGTCACCCGCCGAAAATAAGGAGAGGAAACTCTCCCTGACAAAGAAACTCGTTGCCGCGCGCCGAAACCTTACCCCGAGCGAAAGGCTTCTCTCCATCCAGCCCACTGCGTTAAGTCTTGGGCACCGAGCAGCCAAGGTGCAACAGCTCGACGTCTGACCCGCTGGGATGGGTGTGACTTGTTAGGAATGAGCCCTTGATTGTGTGAGTGGTGCTCACTTCCGTTTGCTGAAGCGGACGCTCTTTGTCCATCTGCTTTCGCATTTTTGCGAGCTTATCGAACATGCCGGCGCTATTGAAGAAGTCGAGGCAGAAGGCGCGTTGCTCACGCCCGGTGCAGTAGCCTAGGAGCTGCTTACAGCCGTCGACATGGTACTGGAAGCCTCGGTGTATCTTGCACTCGCCCAGGTACTTCCATGGCCCACTGAAAGAGTGTTCTATAACTACATCGACATGGCCGTTGATGCTGCGCTCCGCGGTTGCTCGGCAGCCAGCCAGGTTCAGAAAGTCAGTGAGAAGTTTTGAAAGTCCTGGCTCATCAAGATCTGAATACTGTTTCGCGCCTTCTTCAATCGTGCGGACTGCGCGTTCGATGGCACCTTCGGCCGCTGCCACGAACGTCTGTTCCGTCTGCGCTTGGAGCAATGCCCACAAGTTCGGATTGTGCGCTTCCAGCAAGCCCACCAACCGTTCTAGCGTCGAATCAGCCGTAACCGTCGTGCTCATGCTACCTCTCTGCCTCGAATCGCAGCGTCCTCTGTGCTGGCCCAGACAACTTCGATGCTTGAGGCCCAACGCGAGCGGGCCTCTTTGTCATCCCGCAGTTTCAACAACATCTGCTGTATCGCTTCAGCAGTCACGAGTCGGGGTATATCCTGCGAGCGATCGACATAGAAGCGACGGAGCCCCGCGCTTTGCGGACGCGCAAGCCGCTCTATGGCAGCGAAGGCATCTGCTTCCTTCAACTTGTGGTCTGCAGCAACAGAGAGCGCATCAGCAAGCGTTATGCGCGCGTGTCGTTGGAAAATATCGAGCAGCTCAGCGCCCAGCCGATCCCGAAGATCCCCAGAGGATCGCAACGTGGCCGCCAAAGTCTCGTACATCTCGCCCGTTTGCTGCGTAGCAGTTAGCTGGGGGGGCTGGCGGCTCAGTTCGCCTGCGATCCAGCCGAACACAACGTCGGCAACTGAGCGCTTAAACGATGGGTTCTGGAGGAACTGCTTATAGACCTCGGTGTCGTCATGCAGGAACTCTCGCATCACCCGGGCGAGCGCTTTATCGTGCTCGATACGTGCGGTCTGCGGTGTATTCCTTCGCGCGTTTTCGAATGCCCGGTCTGCTGCAACCTTGGGGGCAACTTCGTCCGTGATGCGGCGCGTGATGCGATGGATGTCCTTGAATAGCGTGCCGTATTGCTCGTTGAAGCTCTTGAGGATGTTTGACAGATGGTCCAGTTCGGGCTCCGTCTTTCGCCCTTCTCCTGCGACCGGGACCGGTCCCACAAGTGCTTCTTCGTCGGGCAGGGAGAGCTTTTGGACGGCTCGCTTTTCGACGCGGTAGCTGTCCATATCGATCGATTCCAGAATTCCCTTGGACAGATCTTCTTCCTTCGGAGCGGGGAGTTTCGGAATCAGGAAATTCAGAAGGATCGACAGCTTTTCCCAGCCTGGGTTCGAGTAGGGCAGGATGGAGGCCAGGAAATCATACGTGCGGGTGAACGCCTTGGCCTTGCCCTTGAAGTCGACTTGCCCTTCTTCGTCCAGCCGCTCTAAGTACACGGCGACGCAGGAATCGAGGATTGGGTCGAGCTTGTCCCGCTGCGCGCCGCCTAGAAACAGCGCTGCTATCTGCTCGACTTGTTCCGGTGAGTAGACCTGCCAAGTGTCGAGTGCAGCCTTTAGGTCGTGCAGCTTGTTGGGGTCGGTTTCCTCGCTGAGTACCGTCGTGCGGTAGTAGTCCGCGAAGGCATTGGTGATGGCTTCCGCATCGTTCTGAAAGTCGAGGACGAAGACATCGTGCTTGTCGGGATGCGCCCGATTCAAGCGAGACAAGGTCTGCACGGCTTTGATTCCCGACAGCCCCTTATCGACATACATCGTATGCAGCAGCGGCTCGTCGTAGCCGGTCTGAAACTTGTCGGCGCAGATGAGAAAGCGATACGGGTCTTCTTGGATGCGGTCGGCGATCTCGCTGGACGGAAATCCATTCAGCGAAGACTCCGTTACTTTGCCATGGCCGAAGTCATGCTCGCCGGAAAACGCGACGATGGCGCGATAGGGGCTCTTGCGTTCTGTCAGGTAAGCATGAAACGCACGGAAGTACTGAACGGCGCGCGCGATTCCGCCGGTGACGACCATGGCGCGAGCGTGGCCTTTGATCTTGCCGAGCGCCATGACCTGATCGTGGAAGTGGTCGACCATGATCTCCGCCTTCAGGCGGATCGCGGTCTCGTGCCCTTCGACGTAGCGGTGTAGCTTCTTGCGTGCCCGCTTGACGTCGTATTCGGGGTCGCCTTCGATGGTCTTAACCAGCCGATAGTAGCTGCTGACCGGCGTGTAGCTCTTGAGCACATCCAGGATGAAGCCTTCCTGAATGGCCTGCTTCATCGTGTAGGGATGGAAGGGGCGATGCTGCACCTTGCCATCTGCATCTGGCGGCTGGGGGGTGCCAAAAATCTCCAGTGTCTTGTTCTTCGGCGTTGCGGTGAACGCGAAGTAGCTGGCATTCGTCAGCATCTTGCGCGCATCCATGCGGCGCTGAAGCTCGTCGTTGACGACGTCTTCTGGATCGTCGCTGGCATCCGCCAGCGCCTCGCTCATCGCTGATGCGGTCTTGCCGCCTTGGCTGGAGTGCGCTTCGTCGATCAAGATGGCGAAGCGGCGACCGCGATGCGTATCGCCGATCTCTTTAAGTAGGTGGGGGAAGGTCTGAACCGTGCTGATGATGATCTTCTTCCCCGACTCCAGAAACTTCGATAGCTGCTGCGTCTTGGAAGTACCCGATCCTGTAACCGCGCCGATGACAGCGCCGACCTGGGCGAAGTGCTTGATGTTCTCCTGAATCTGCTCGTCGAGGATTCGGCGGTCGGTCACGACGATGATCGAGTCGAACAGAGCCTTGTCATCTCGCGTGACGGCGATCAGTTGATGCGCAAGCCAGGCGATGGAGTTCGACTTGCCGCTGCCCGCTGAGTGCTGCACCAAGTAGCGCTTGCCCACGCCGGCTTGCCGCACATCGACCAGCACGCGGCGCACAACATCCAGCTGGTGATAGCGCGGGAAGATCTGCTTGCGCTTCTTCTTGCCGGTACGGCGATCCTTCTCTTCGACGATCTGCGCGTAGTTTTCTAGGATGTCGGTCAGACTCTTGGGGGTCAGGACCTCTTGCCACAGATAGGCCGTCTTCAGGCCGTGCGGGTTCGGCGGGTTGCCCGCGCCGTCGTTGAAGCCTTTGTTAAAGGGCAGAAACCACGACGACTTGCCCTTTAGCTCGGTGCAAAAGCGGACCTCGCTGTCATCAACGGCGAAGTGGACAACACAGCGACCGAACGCGAACAGCGGCTCGCGCGGGTCGCGGTCGCGGCGGTACTGCTCGACGGCGTCTTCGACGGTCTGCTTGGTCAGGCTGTTCTTCAGCTCGAACGTCGCAAGGGGCAGGCCGTTGACGAATAGGCCCAGATCCAGCGCGCGTCGCGTTTCATCGCGGCTATACGCAAGCTGGCGGGTGACGCTGAAGCGATTGCAGGCGTATTGCTCGGTGGCCGTCGCGTTGCCCGGTGATGGCGTGCCATAGAACAGGTCGACGTGGTGTGGCCCGTGATCGATGCCCTTGCGCAGCACGTCGATCACGCCGCGTTTGGCGACTTCTTTTTCCAACCGCGCCACAAACTGGCGACGAACCGGCCCGTCCGCCTCCAGCGCGAACGCCTCGACCAGCTTGGGCTGTGTGGCCAACAGGAAGCCGCGGATCTGAACCAGATCGACGCAGGCCCCGCGATCGTAGTGCTTCGGGTCGCCAAGAATCCAGCCGGTCCCACCTGAAACGGGTGTCGACGTTTCACTGGCGACATAGGGCGGCGAGATCAAACCCACACGCCCGGTCATCGCGCGAACGATGAGGGATTCGAGCCCCTTTTCGGACGTATCCGTCGTCATGCGGCCTCGTCTTGCTCGCTGTCGTCGATCTCAGACTCTTCGATTTCATCCCCGGCGTTTACAGGCTTCCCACCATCCTCATCCTCGACAGGAAGCTCCTTCACCGCTTCCCGCACATCCAACTGCCCCGTCACAACGTCGGCGATCAGGCGAGTGCGGTATTCGCGGAGCAGCGCCGTTTCTTGTTGTACTCGTTTCACTGCGGCTTCGATTTTTGCCGTCGCTGCTTGCACGCTCCCGACAATCGCATGCTGTTCCTCTACCGGCGGAAACCCGAACATAAATGCGCGTACTTGCTGCGGGCTAAGATGAGGCACGCTGATTCCAGTGAAAATTGGTTCAATATATTTATAAAATGCGTGTCCACTTAACAGAAGATAAAGATATCCTGCATTCAGCCGATTTGAAGGGCGTATGCAGCACACTCGCTGCAGCAGCAGCGAGGGAGTATCTGTTTCGTGGACAATTGAAACACGGGTGCCAGATGCAATGATAGGTCGGTCCATGCCAATGACAATGTCTCCGACCTTGAGCGAGAATCCATCTAGATCATCTGTTGCGGTGCGTTTCCAATATACGACGGATTCCCAGTTAACCCCTCGCGGGGTTACATTTATCCCACGCAGTAATCTCGTGTCAGCGTCACTAGATGAGAAACCCTGGCTTGGAAACGGATACCCAGAAATAATCCGCACCGCACGTCCTAGCGCGGAAACTTCCCAATGCGCCGGAATCTCCCCCAGCCATGGCACCCCCGAATCCTTCATGGGCAATTTCATGTCGAGGCCGCGCGTGACGGCGCGGTGAATGATGGCCTGCTTCCGCTCGTTCAGCAGCGCGATCAGCCTCTTCTTTGCCCGAATGAAGCGATCGATGCGACGGTTCGCGTGGTCGAGGAAACGAACAATTGCGGCTTGTTCCTCGGTGGGAGGAACAGCTAGCGGAATGCGCAGGAAATGTTCTGGATAGAGCCGCAGGCGGGAGGAATGGATTCCAGAGGAGCGTAGCGTATATTCCGCAACATAGGCGGGAGCCCGAAGCAAGTGTTCTACATATCCTGGCAATAACGCAGTGCCACTAAGTGGACGATATACAGCATACGCGGGGCTCACAATGCCAGACAAATGCGAGACGCCAAGCGCTCCCATCCATGCCCACATTGTATTAATAATAAGGTCATGCGGTTGGCATCTCTTGTAGCCGATGTTTGATTTCGCCAAAAACATATTGGCGTTTGTCTCACTGCGTCTACGTACACCCGAGATATGTGAAACTGAAAGCAGCGTCTCTTTGCCAGTGACCGAACGGTCATCAATTTCACGGAACAGCGTCTTTGCGCGCAGTAGTTGCCAATGATTTGGGAGCATGCCGATCGTAGTGAGGCCCGATTCAGTGTACTGAGCGTACGGCTTCAGTCCCTCAATCATGCGGCACCTCGCTTCAGCAGACCAGCCAGGAGTCCTTCCGCTTCGTGTTCGGTGGCCAAGATATCAGCATCGATCTCGTCGAGGGTACGCAGCGGCTTAGGCTTGTAGAAGTATCGGGCGAAGCTGACCTCGTAGCCAATCTGTGTTCTTGCGCCGTCGAGCCAGGCGTCGGGGGTGTAGGGCAGCACCTCGCGCTTGAGGAATACTTCGATTCCGCCTTCTTCCAGCAGGGGCACCTGTTCGGTATCGCGTAGGTCGGTGTCAGGTTCATACTCGACGATGCAGCGCTTGCCATCAACCGTCGCTTCGTACAGGCCGCGCAGCGGATCGGGCGACACCTTACCGACCTTATGAGTCTTGGCGATGACCGGCGGTGCGGTCTCTGCCCGCCAGCTTACCGCGCGCAGCAGCGCTTTCATATCCGCTGCGCCCAGACGAATGCCGATTTCCGTGCAGACTTCATCGACGCGGCGGCGGAACTCATTGTAATCTTCAAAGACGGCATCGCCCAACAGGCGGCGCAGTTCTGTGGCGGTGTGCGCCAGGCGACCATCGCGCTCCCATGTCTTAGCGTCTAGGAGCTTCTTCTTCTTCTTTTCCGGCAGCCCCCTTTTCGGTTCGTCTTCGTTCTCCTCTGCCTCGTCTTCGCCGTCGGTTCCGCCCCACTCGGCAAGCCGCCTCTCAACTTCAGCGCGTACGCGGCCGAAGTCTTCAAACAGGGCATCGCCTAGCTCGTCATGCAAGGCGCTACGGATCTCTTCATCGCCGGACGTAAAGCGCAGGCTGTCGATGGCCTTGCTCGACAGTTGGCTATGCAGGCGCAGCGGTCGTTCGACCGTGACCTTCCAATAGCCGAAGGCTTCATTGGCGAAGATCTTGGACTGCGGCGTCTCTTCAAAGGCGTCGTAGGTGGCCATCACGCGCGCGATGTCTTCGTCGGACAGCTCACAGTTTTTCTTGCCCAGGTTCTTGCGCAGCGGGCGATACCATTGGCTAGCGTCGATCAGCTGAACCTTTCCCTTGCGGCGATCGGTCTTGCGGTTGCTGAGTACCCAGACATAGGTGGCGATGCCGGTATTGTAGAAGAGGTTCAAGGGTAGCGCGACGATGGCTTCGACCCAGTCGTTTTCAAACAGCCAGCGACGGATGTTGCTTTCGCCCTGGCCGGCGTCGCCCGTGAATAGCGAAGACCCGTTGTGGACTTCAGCGATGCGACTGCCCAGAGCCGACTTGTGGTTCATCTTCGAGACCATGTTGGCCAAGAACAGCAGCTGGCCATCACTGGACCGCGTGACCAGCGACAGCTCTTCGTCGCCCAGCATGACCTTGAAGCGCGGGTCGCGCATGCCATCCTTGCCGCCCATCGTTTCGAGATCTTTCTTCCAGCTCTTGCCATACGGCGGATTGGCGAGCATGAAGTCGAACTCTTGCGCAGGGAAGGCGTCGTTCGATAACGTCGACCACTCGGCGCCACCGACGATGTGGTCAGCGTTTTCTCCTTCGCCCTTCAGCAGCATATCTGCCTTGCAGATGGCGTAGGTCTCTGGCTGGCACTCCTGGCCATAGAGGTACGTCACCACGTCTTGGTCCCGCTCAGTCGCCAGCGTCCGTAGCGTTTCTTCAGCCACGGTGAGCATCCCGCCCGTGCCGCAAGCGCAGTCGTAAAGCAGGTACGAACCAGACCGGATCTTGTCGGCAATGGGCCGAAACATCAGATTTGTCATCAACCGCACCGCATCACGGGGCGTCCAGTGCTCGCCGGCTTCTTCGTTATTTTCCTCGTTGAACTTGCGGACCAGCTCCTCGAACACTGTGCCCATGGAGTGGTTATCCATGGCCGGATGACGTATCGAGCCGTCCCCGTTGTAGACGGGCAGTGGGCTTAGGTTGATTTCTGGGTCGAGAAACTTCTCGATCAGACTGGCGAGCGCATCGGCCTTCGATAGCGACGGGATGTGATTTCGAAACTTGAAGTTCTCAAGGATGTCTTGGACGTTCTCCGAGAAGCCGTTGAGATAGTCTTCAAAATCTGCCTTCAACTGCTGCGGGTTGCCCCGCGACTTGAGATCACGGAGCGTGAACTTCGACGTGTTGTAAAAAGCCTGCCCTGCTGCGGCTGCAAGTGCGTCCCTTTGCTCCGTAAAGCCTGCCTCATCCAGCGTCGCTTTGGTATTGAGCACTTTCTGCTTCGTTGTCTCTAGCACCGCGTCCATGCGTCGGAGGACACACATGGGAAGGATGACATCCGGGTATTTCCCTCGTTTGAAGAGGTCGCGAAGTACGTCGTCCGCAATGCCCCAGATGAAGGTGACGATTTTGCTGTGCGATGCTTGGTCCATGTCTCAGACGACTCCGTTGCGGCGCCGCAGTCGACGGCCGCTCGCGTTCATACTGTCTTCGAGGAGTAGGAAATGCTCACGCTGCCGAGCGTGCAAATGGTGGGCGCGAGAAGGCTCCCTGGTGTGCAGGGAGTGGCTCGTTTGCAGGTTCAAGAACAACTCAGACGTCATGGTGCGCCTCTGACTCAGTCCCCCGCTCGTCTGCTGTGCTGTCCTGAGCTGACCTAGCGTCGTGGTCTGGGTCGCGAAGCCGAACGCCCTGCCCGCCGCCATTCGCGGGGATGAACACGATGCCTGCGTCTTCCAGGGCTCTGATGATCGCTTGCATCGTCGGACTGCGTGGACTGCGATGGCCTTTCTCGAAGTCCAACAGCGTCTGAAGATGCACACCGGAAGCAGCGGCGAGATCTCGCTGCGACATATCGAGCAAGCCGCGGGCACCCCGACATTGCCTGGCTGTAATCCGTTGTTTTGTCCTAATTTCCTGTATTTTATCCTTGATTTCCAAGCGACTGGCCCGTACCTTCCTGTCGTCAATGGGTGGCACTATGCCACTTTGTCTTACGGGCATCTAGGCATGTCCTTGGGCATCGTCTGCCCGAGGGAGCGCGCGCACATTCCCAGCCTTCGCCCGTGCGTCCTTTCGCATGGAGGGGATAGCTATGTCCTCGCTGTCTGCTGCGCGTCATCCTGTGGGCCTTTATATGCTCTGCACCGTCGAGCTATGTGAGCGCTTCGCCGGGTCGCTATTCGGTTCACTATTGCTGCTGTACCTAAACGAGCGGCTCGGCATGGCCGCAGGGACTGCCTCTCGCCTGAGCGGCGCGTTCAGCGGGGCCGTGTACGGGGCATCGGTGCTGGGCGGTTTTATTGCCGATCGGTTCCTTGGCACACGGCGAGCCATTCTGATCGGTGCAGCGCTGCTGACCCTTGGGTATGCCGTCCTTTCGACAGAGCACGCGAGAGCGCTCTATCCAGCAGCTGGGCTGTTGGTTCTCGGGCATGCCTTATTCAAGCCCAACCTGAGCGCCGCCATTGGCAAGTTTTATGGACGAGGGGACCGGCGTCGGGATGATGCCTATTCTCTCTATTACATCGTTTTCAACGTCGGCGCGGCGCTTGGCCCGGTGACGGGAGGCGCTCTGCGAGCGGCCTACGGATGGTCGACGGCGTTTGGTGTCGCTGCCCTGGCGATGCTGCTTGGGCTTGCCGCTGGTGGCATCAGCTACCGATGGCTGGCAGTCGCGGATGCGGCCGCTGAACCTGAGCAGCAACTGGGCGACAAGCCGAACGCTGT
>Ga0075163_10013490_pt1 | contig 10581 bp, 10 predicted proteins | sample JI1023141ADNA_FD_71478 | JGI IMG/M metagenome (GOLD analysis project Ga0075163, IMG submission 71478) | Wastewater effluent complex algal communities from Wisconsin, to seasonally profile nutrient transformation and Carbon sequestration -... | ecosystem: Engineered > WWTP > Effluent > Algae... | reverse complement strand
AATCGGAGCATTGGCAAAAGGCGCGCCTTATGTAGGAAAGGCTGCAGATTTCTTGCTTGGTTCAGCAAAAGGAATCCCTCAATTAGCTAAGGTTGGAGCAACTTCCGCGGCAGTCGGGGCTGGGTCTCAAGCTTTACAAGAGGGCGGCGCGAATCCTATAGCAGCAAATCTTTTAGCTGGAAGCGCGCCATCTGCGGCTTCTGTTGCGAAATCTGGAATTGCAAGAGCATTGGATAGTTTACCAACCCAAAATAATGCGCTAAAAAAGGCGTATTCTGAATCTTCTGACTTTTTGAAAACAAAAGTTGGAGAAGATAATATACCAGCAGTTATATCCAGAATAGACAATTATGCCCCTCCAGTTGAGGGATATAGACCGCTTACGTCGGATATTGCTCAGAATGAAGGAGTCGCCCAATTGCATAGGGCATCCGTAGGGCACGAAATAAGACCCCAAGAAGGTATGCCAACATTATCTGAGATTAATAGTGAAAATATAGCTATGCTCAGAAACGAATTAGAGAAAACTGCGCCAAATCCAAATAATATATCCGCTCTAAAGGAGCACATAACATCTTTACAGCAAGCAGAGCGCAAAGCATTAGACGTTGAAATAGGGAAAATAAGGGAGAACCTAGATTCTGACTCCCAAAAAATATTGACTGAATTGGAATTGAAAAAATCAAAATTAGAGTCAGAGCTTTCTGAGATTTACAAAAAAGCTGAGCAAGTAGAGCAAGAGGCATTAAGAAAAAGGGATAAAGAATCTAGAAAGTTTGATAAAACGGCAACGGCTGAAGAGGCGGGCGAGCAAATTAGGTCTACACTTTCAAATAAAGTGGGATCAATACAGAAAAAAGCTTCTCAAGAAACAAAAAGTTTATTTGAAAGCGCATATAAAGAGACCCCAGTAAGCCCGGAAAATACAATGAAATTTCTCACAAAAGAAATGCAAACCTCAGTTGGTGATTCTCTATCAGACCTAGAAAAAGTAAGAACTTATATTAGCCCAATAGAAGAGCCACCAGAATTAAAAAGATTGCTTGATCAAAGACAAGAGGCAATAGAAAAGCTTGGAAAGCATTCAGAACAGAACATGGAATTAATAGATAAACTATATCCAGTTCCCGAGCAGACATCTCAAACGGAAAAACTACATAATGCTCTTCAGAGGATTTACAAAGACATAGAGAGAATACCGCCTCACGAAAAGTCAAGAAGGGCGGTTCTTAAAAAAACCGCGAGAATCCTATCGGACGAGATCCAGAAAATCCCTAAACTTGGGGAAGCTATGGCAGCCTATAAATCTATAATGGAACCGTCAAACATAATTACTGAAAACCCACAATTAAAAAAAATATTGCAGAAAGAAAAAAATAGTTATGTAAGGGAATACGTTATGAGCAACGGGGATGTCCCAGATTCTATTATAAAAGTTTCGGCAGACCCAGTAGGAGCAAAACAATTATTTTCTGAGATTAAAAATAATAGAGACGCAAGGAATAGGGTTAAACACTATATCCACTCGCTAGTACTAAAAGATTTTGTCGGCAATGATGGAAAAATTAAGATAGACAATTTTAATAGATGGAAAAACGCACATCTGGGTGCATTTGAACTTTATCCAGGTCTCGACAAAAAGCTAAGCAGTCTTCAAGAGTCTCAAAAATTTGTAGATTCTGTTATTTCTGAAAATAGAAAAATGTCTGCACTTATGGAGAAAAAATATAAGCAAGAAAGCTCTACCTTAGAAAAAAATGCATCTTCTAGCTTAAAAGAATCTACCAAGGCTTCTGAAGCCAGCATAAAAAATTTAGAGCAGAAATTCTCTGATAAATTTGGAAGGCTTTCTAAGACAATAATTGAGACCCCAGGACAAGGAAAAGTTTCTGGCGCAATCCTTGGCGGAAAGGATGGATATAAAAACATGCAAGAAGCTATAAATATCGCCAAAAAAGACAAGAGCGGCGCATCTTTGGAAGGTTTAAAGAGAGACACACTAGAAAACTTTAAAGAATATTTAGGCAAAAACTTTACAGCAGACAAATTTAACAGATACTTAAACAAAAATGGTGAATCTTTAAGACTTTTATATGGCAAAGAAGGAATGGACATTATCGAAAAAATAAATGATGCATTGGTCAAAAAATCTAATACCCAAGAGCTTGGCAAAGATTATAATTCTAGCACGGTAGGAAAAGGCATTAATGTCGCACAAGTTTCTGGCGTTGAGGATGTATTTAAAGCGGGCGTAAAAAAAGACATATCTAAAAGAATACCATTTTTAAATGCATTTATTGATAGGTTTGATTCAATAAAAAGTAAAGAAAGACAAAGACTAATCGCTATGGCTCTTTCCGATCCACAGGCATTTAAAAAAATGTTAACTGACTCTTCGCCAAAAAAATCAGCAAGCTTTTTAGGCGGATTAAACAAAATTCCAAAATGGCTAATAATTAAACAGGGACAAAATGAAGAAAAATAAGTGCCGACCATCCCTTTAGGAAGGAGAGCGCGGGTTGACTCGCGCCTTAAACTGGCGTGTAAACAGTTCGGTCGGCGATTGAATGCTAGCTTAATTTATCTTTGATGTCAACCCAAGTCCAAAGCAAAGGCTATTTTTTAGATGAGTTCTAATTAATCTCAAATCATCTTTTGATGAGGGACGTAGTCTATTTGTATTTAAATACACAAGGGAAGTTCGTATAGCAGAATTTTCACTAATAAAATAATTAAACCCTGCAGTAAATCTTGGAACCCATCTTTGCTGCGTCATTTCTCTAGTTATTAATCCAGCAAGATTATCTACATAAACAGTTTGCCGTTTAATTCTTGTATTAACATCCATTAATCCAAACCCAAAAAATGGTTGCAATCCATTAAATTTTTGTTTTTCTGAAAAGAACAAAAAGCCAGCAAATGGACCTTTTATAGATAAAGAAGATTTATATAAAATGTAATTAATTATAGGCGGAATTAAGGCTCCATTAATAATATTGCCAGACTTTGCGGTAGAGTATTGACTAGAATCAATTCTATGATACCCGACTTCAATTGCTGAATTTTGCGATAGCGGAATTCCTAGAAAAAAACTGCCTCCAATGCTTTTGTTTTTTATGATTTGCGCGCCATATTCTTTCTTGCAGCACGTTTTACAGGTGTTTATGTCAGCACCTAAATATGGCATCTCATATGAAACAGCAGAGAAACACAAAAGAGAAAGTGTAATTGCAATTAATATTTTAATCATTTTTGTACCCAAAAAAGATTTTATTATACAGTATTTTAGGTATTTTTATATTACGTACCCTGCTTGCCCATAATGTCCGTAATGTCTATTCATTCTTTGTCTTAATTCATGTTTATTGGTGGCAAGAGGTATACCAGACATAACAAGATATCGCATCGCATCCATTAAGTGGTCATTGGACTTTTTGACATTTCCTCTGTCATCCCTGGCGTACATTGTAATTTCTCCTCTAAAATGTCTTAAAGTTTTGAAAAATTTAAGTTTTCCATTTTTCATTCTTTGGTATGTTGTTAAAATTCCTTTATATTGGCTATTTTCGGCAGATATGATATTGATTCCGCATTGTCTGTACATTGATACGGCGTCTTTGCCATCTGTAAGCTCTGCGCCTTTTCCTGATGGATCGTGTACGCCTGGTATCCAATCTGCGCCCATGGCTTGAAGTTCTACAGCGTGAGATTGTGGGGATAATTGGCATACATAATATTCTGCATACAAATAAATGGTATCTGAGTCTCTATCATAGGCTGCAAAAAGCGCAGCCGTTGGGTTTTTCCAGCCAAAATCTATACCAAAAACTCTGGGCCAGTGGTCTGGTATTTCGAATGGGTCGCACATGATTTCATCGAGGGCTATCGGATAAACAAGTCCGCTACCAATGCACGGTATACCCTTGCTTCTTGCTTCAACTTCGTGCGGAAGCATCCCAGAGAGTAGGCGAGCTTGTTCTTCTTTGCTTAAGAATGGGTTATCTTCCCAGGATGCCATAATATGCCAGCGCGAATCTTGGTGTACTTCGGCTGTCCTATTTTGCATAAAATAGTTTGTAAGCTCTGTGACGCCGTGCTGAGGCGTCATGCTGACCATAACAATACCCTTAAAGTCTTTTTCTGTGGCGGCAGTTCTCATTTTGCACTCAAGGTATACGTCCATTGGGTGCTCTTCGTCTAAATGGATAACGTTTTTCTTGAGACCCCTAAAAGCGTCAACCCCAGAATGTGAGCTCCTGAATCCGAAGTCCGATACGCCGCCAGAAGAATGCCTAATATAGACGGTATCTATAAGTCCTGGTATGCCCTGATGCATAGAGGGTCTACCGACGACAAGGGACGGATGTATAACGCCGTGTACGCCTTTTCTGGGGTCTCCCATGTAATACTGCTTCTGCAATACCTCTCTAGCCATCATTGCCGTAGGGGCTACTGCCCATGCGCTGATTGGCTTGTCAAAAACGTGCCCATCCCACCAGTGCGGGTAGATGCCTGTTAAATGCATTTTCATTTCTTCGGCTGACGGCTTTGTTTTTCCTGTTCGATTGCCTCCAGAAAATAGCCGCTCTTGGGACAACTTACCAGCCTTATGGAAAAGTTCTTGTTGCAGGTATGGCTTATAACCCAGACTTCTTTTTATAAACTCTGCTTCAACGAGCTTATCAAGCACTCTTGGGTCTTTAATATCCGCTATTGCTTTTGAGAACATTAATCATCGGATGGGACTATTTTTGCTTTGCCAGATTTAAGCAACATGAAGTTTTGGATAAATTCGTCAGTCAACTCAGATGAAGCTTTTTCATTTTTCAGGATTTTAGCCTGATTATCTACTTCTTGTATTTTGACTTCGGTCATTATGCCAGATGCTATCTGATTAAAAGCTTGGCTTGTGATAACGCCATCCGTTAAAGCTTTCCAAGCTACTTTCATTTTTGCGGTTGGGGATTTATCCTTTAGGCGTTGCAATTTTGGTCCAGCTTGCTTATATCTAACCGCATAAATAAGAGACCAATAAGGGAAACTAAAGGATTTATTGTCTACGTGCATTGGGTATTTTTCCCACATGGCGCGACCTTTTATTAGAGCTAAATCATATGCTTCTTGGAATTCTGGATGTTTTTTAACCCAGACATAAAATAGTGGTTCGCTAATATTGCATCTGGCGCAAAATTCTGCCACCCCGAACCCTTCTTCGAAAACCTGTTCTAATATGGGTAAATGTTTTTCTGGTATAAATGGTTTTTGAGATGACATTAGGTAATCCTAAGAACTCCGTAGGTGATTGATATTGAAAGAGATGCGGACGCATCGCCTCCAGTAGGGTTAGAGCCTTCCAACTTAATAATAAGCTTTGAGTTTCCAGCTGAGGACATTGGAATTTCATACGGATTAGCTGGAACAAACTGCGCGTTTAGGTCTTGAGAACGACCCAATATATTAAGCGCATTCAGGCTATTAGAGCTATAAAACTCTGTCAAATCGCTTAGAACTGTTTTAAATGATAGCAAATCGTCTACATTCGAAAACGGCGTTGTTCCGTATTTGAAGACAAGTGCCGCCCTTTGAAATATAGGAGCGTAACCAGGTTCAGCTGGAACCACAGTAAACGGAGAAGAGTATAAATTTAATATTTGGCTGTAATTTAATACAAAATTTTGAGTGATGTTCAGCTGCGGCGATACTGTTAACATTAAAAGCTCTAAAAAATAGGTAATATGTTAAAATTTAACATGATTCCAAATAAATTCAAAGTATTTGCATCCGAGTCTGAAATCCAATGTGCATTTTTTGCACATTTGAAGCTTGCTTTGCCAAAGATATACCCATATGCATTTAGCATCCCAAACGGCGGCTATCGCAATAAACGAGAAGCGGCAAGATTAAAGCGAGAAGGGCTAAAAAGTGGCATCCCAGACGTTTTTATTGCCTGCCCATTAGGCGGTTACCACGGGCTATTCATAGAGTTCAAAAGAATGAAAAACAGCAAGATATCGGACGCCCAAAAAGAGTATATACAGATACTTTCTGATGCTGGCTACTTTTGTTGCATCTGCACATGCCCCCTAGAAGCGATTGACGTTATAAAAACTTATGCTTCGCGCGGTTGATTGCTTACACATCTTAGTAACCAAAACTTAGTGCAAATAAATAACTTTTAATCTATATTTAACATTGTGATTTACTTATGGAGTTTATTATGAAAATCGACTTAGAAGATAGAAGAAAAAGCTTAGGCGGCAGTGATATTGCACCTATTTTGGATATAAGCCAATTCAAGACAAAGTATGAAGTTTATGAGGAGAAAGTTAACGGGGTATTCAAGGATTTATCAGAAAATAATTCAGTGATTTGGGGCAACCTGTTAGAGACTGTCGTCGCTAAAAGGTATGAACAGGTGACTGGGGACAAAATCTATTTTCCTGAAGAGAAGTACACACATAAGGATTACCCATTTTTAACTGGGCACCCAGATGCTTTGCTTTTAGATGAGAAAGTTGGTTTAGAGATTAAAACCGCTTCCGAGAGGAATAAGCACTTATGGGGAGACTCTGGGACCACGGAAATACCAGAATACTACTACCCGCAAATCATACACTACATGTCAGTCTTAGATTACGACAGGTGGGACTTAGCCGTCCTAATAGGCGGTAATGATTTTAGGATTTACAGCTTTGAGAGGGACAGGGGGGCAGAGGATGCTATTAATGAGCAGTCCATTAAGTTCTGGGAGGAGCATATCGTTAAAAAAGTTCCGCCTCCAATTTCTAGCTACGATTCGAACATGTGCGACCTCTTTAAGAGGAAGTACAAGGGGATTAATGGAGAAACAGTAAATCTTGACGATTCATTTATAGGGCTTTTTGACGATTACGAGGCTCTAGGGCGCGTCATTAAGCACAGCCAGGACGACCTAGATGAAATCAAGGCAAGAATATTTGAAGCTCTTGGAGAGGCTTCTGCTGGGGTTTTAAGCGATGGCAGGCAGTTTGTCAGAAAAGAAGTAAGCCGCAAAGGTTTTGTTGTAAAGCCGTCGAAATTTGTAACTTTAAGTTTGAAGAAGGGGTGAAAAATGCAAACACAAATCGCAATTCAGGATAACAGGCAAGAATTTATCAATATGATAAAAAACTCACTGTTCCCAGATAAGCCATTAAACATGGTTTCTATATATATTAGCTACTGCGAAGCCTTAAAGCTCGATCCGATAATGAAGCATGCTCACATAGCGCAAATCGCTGGAAAAGATGTCATTCTGCCTGGAATCGGACTGTATCGAATCATGGCGCACAGGTCTGGCGTCTATCTTGGTCTATCTGCTCCTGAATTTGGACCAACCATTAAACGAAAATTTGACGGGACAGAAATTGAGTACCCAGAGTGGTGCCTGATAACAGCGTATAAGCAAATTCTTGGAGAAAAAATAGAATTTCCAGGCTACGTTAGGTGGACAGAAGCGTGCCAGATGTACAAAGGAAATCCAACCCAAATGTGGATTAAGAGACCCTTTGGACAGCTAGAAAAATGCGCAGAAGCGTTAGCCCTTAGAAGAGCGTTTTCAGAGATGGTGCCTCAACAGCCAACATTTGAAGAGATGGAAGGGCAAGACTATATCGATTTAAACGCTTACAGCGTATCGAATGTAAAAAATGAACCTATAAAGCCAAAAAGCCTTCAAGAATTCAAAGAAAAAATAACAAAAAAAGAAAATATAGAAGAAAATGAGAATATTTGCATTGAACAAGAAGAATCTTCTAAAAATTTAAGTGATTCTAATGTTCAAGATGGAAATACCTATCCAGCAATCTCTGATGAAAAATCTGCCATTTTGGGCGATATAGCGCAAATGCTTTCATATTATGAGGATGATGCGCGCCTAGGGCTTGAGAAGGCTATTCTTAAAAAATTACAAGTTTCTCATTTTCAGGCTGCAACCGAAGATAAGCTAGAAAAGGCGTATAAGTGGCTTGTTGATAAATGGGTAAATGGTTCAGAAAAGCAGGGGGTCGCAAAAAATGACTAATCTAACAAATTATATCCGAATAATGAATACTTTCGCAGCCATTAAATGCCGAGTTATTGATTTTATAGAAAATGAGGGAACTGCGCTTATTGAGGTTAAAGGAGCAAAAGGCGTTGATGAAATTAGGCATGTTTGTTTGAGAGATTTAGATTTTTCTTTAACTGGTGATGTTTTTTTAAGGAGCTGGAAATGAATAATTACGTTGTAAATTCTATTTATAAAAAAGGCGAGCAAGTCTTAATGAATAGATTTATGGTCTATTTAATATTAATTTCATCCGCGATTGGGGTTGGCTTTTTTCTGTTTGGAATTTTAATTGGCATGAATATTGGGGAGCATATAAAAACAAATAAAATGCCAGCTAAAACAATTTCCCAGCAGAATTACGAGGAACTTTTTAACTTTATAGATACAGAATAGGAGGTTATATGTGCTTAATCGTAAGTTTTTATATTGGCTTTTTGTTGGCGATAATTATAGCCGCTTTTGCGAAAGATTGGAGGCAGTAGATAAATGTGTTATCTAAAGGTAGCGGAAAGTGAAATGCTTGGGATTTTTAGCATAAATGAACTCTCCGCCAATGAAAAAATGGTTATTAGCTTTTTAATGCTTTTCTTCGATGCATTAAAATTTAAGTTAAATGAAACTAATTTAAATTTTTTATGCAACTTAGCGTCTATTGATAGAAGGCAATTAAAAAAGTGCTTAACATCTCTAAAGCGCAAAAAAGTCATCAAAGCCATCAATAAGGGAAAATTGTTTTTTAGGCTGGATTTTGGATGTCTGAGGTAGTCGGAATGGATGATAATTTGCTGATTAGAGTCATTTTTACTTCTGCCTCAACCCTCACTAATTCAGAGAAGTATATTCTGATGATTTTAGCCTCAAAAATCCAAAAAAGCGACATAGATTTTGATGGATTTGGGCAAGAAATGATAAGCGAATTATCTACCAGATTTGGAATGAGCGCTAAATTAATTTCAGAGGTTATAGAGTCTATAAAGTTTAAGCAAATATTGTATAACAATAACGATAAAAACATTTCAAATATTGATTGGTTTCTTAATAAACAGGTCCTAGAATTGACAAAAAAAGATATAAAAATAAAACAAATGCGTACAAAAAATAAATCTGAATCTGAAAAAATTTGTAAAAAAGCCTGTGGACAACTTGGGGATAACTTGTGTATTCAGTGTGAATTGTGTGTTAACAACCGAAATGCAAAAAAAATTAATTCGGCTAGCTTGTTTGAACAAATTCATGACGGCAATACTCCAAGGATGACAACCAAGCAAGACTTCTTCTTACAAAACTTCCTAAAAAATGCCAAATTGCTGGGTAAAAAATTCCCTGATGAACACAATATGATAGCGGGCGCGTGTGCGCCTGCATGTACGTGTGCGCGCGCGGAGATATATAATATATACGAGAGATACAACTGTATCTCTCGTAGGCAACAATACAAGAATGAAGTTAATGTTTTAAAAAATAATTATTGTTATTGTAAAACAAAAGAAGAGCGACCAGGTTTGAAAAAGTGGTACGTCAAAAAAGACAACACGCGGAAAAAAAAATCAAAAAAACATTTCGATATTTGCTCTGAAATTTTGACTCGCGGGATTTGCGTAGAGCGGAGGGAAGAGCGACCATCATCGCTTCATGGGCTTTTGAAGCTGAAAGACAGCGCGGAGTTTAGGCGCCAGGCGGATGGGTCTGTCATAATCGCAAACAAAAGATTTAGAGATTCTTCTGACTTCGGTATTTTTTGGAAAACGTATCCTTCAGCCTACAGGCGTTCAAAGATTACTACCCTAAGGGTTTATACCACCCTGACCAAAAAAACGTCGCCACGGTCAATTTTGGAGGCTTTACGGGCACAAAAAAAGCAGAAGGAGATTGAAATATCGTTCGGATTGAAAAGTGCACCACTTCCTAGTCCACTAACTTGGCTAAGAAGCCGCATGTGGTTAGCTCCAGTTAAGACAGCTGAAGAACTTAACCTTATGCGCAAGAAAGAAGAGCGGTTAAGAAAAAGAAATCTTTCTGAGGAGCAGAAGGCAGCTTTAATTTTTAAGTGGATGAATGAGTTTATTGCTAAAGCGGGAAATGTTCTGTCTGAAGCAAAAAAATATAGGGATTAATTTTAATGGCAATTTATGATTTTTTAAGGACAAATGAAGAAAAAGCAAAAGTTCCATTAAGATTTTCGCATTTAAAAAAAATAATTTATACGGATAAAAAAGTATCTGAATTTGAGGGGAAATCAATAATTGTGACGATGAGTGTTTTAAGGGAGCTTTCAGCCTATGTTGGCGGCATGGGCTACTTTTTTGGAGAGCATGAATCGAAAAGAAGGGTTTTAAATGCGTGGGTAATGATGTTTTCTAGATACCCTCTGGCTCACATATTTTATGCTGTAGAACATGTGATTGAAGGCAGATATCGGGAAAAAGACTTTTTGTGCCCAAAATATCCGCTTCAGTTTAGTAATCTTTTGGGCACACTCTCTCATAGTTTTGAGTTTTTAAAAAAAGACATAT
>Ga0075163_10013489_pt1 | contig 10581 bp, 7 predicted proteins | sample JI1023141ADNA_FD_71478 | JGI IMG/M metagenome (GOLD analysis project Ga0075163, IMG submission 71478) | Wastewater effluent complex algal communities from Wisconsin, to seasonally profile nutrient transformation and Carbon sequestration -... | ecosystem: Engineered > WWTP > Effluent > Algae... | reverse complement strand
GCTCGAGGAAGTCGGCCTGCTCGGCCAGTACGACGTCCACGCCACGGTGCGCGGCGGCGGCATCTCGTCGCAGGCCGGCGCGGTGCGCCACGGCATCACCCGCGCGCTGATGAAGATCGACCGCGAGCTGCGGCCGAAGCTGAAGGTCGTCGGCTACGTCACCCGCGACCCCCGCAAGAAGGAGCGCAAGAAGTACGGCCAGGCGGCCGCCCGCGCTCGCTTCCAGTTCTCGAAGCGCTAGTCGCTCGGCTCTGGAACCCCGCCCGACGCACCGCACGGTTCGTCGGGCGTTCGTGTTTTCGGCGCGGCGTCCGTCGTGAGCGGCGGAGCGATCTGCGCCGCGTGTCTACCGGCGCGCCGGCTCGTGGCGGTGCGATCTGCGCCGCGTGTCCACCGGCTCGCCGGCTCGCGGCTCTACGATGGTGGCCGTCCGGAACGCAGGGAGCGACTGATGAACAGCCTGGCTTGGATCGCGATGGGCGCGCTGGTCGCGTCGACGATGGCGTGCGTGGCGGCGCCGGCCGCGGGGCCGGTGGGGCCGCTGGGGCCGACCGGGGCCGACCCCGATGAGGCGAGCGCGCCCGACGACGGCGACGGTGACGCCGACGGCGCGGTGGTCGCCGACGGCGAGCTCCACGGCGACGCGACGTGCCCGGGCGGTGGCGCCTGCCGCTGGAGCTGCCCCGACGGCGGCTGCGAGGTGGTGTGCGCGGGCGGCGCGAGCTGTCAGGTCGACTGCCCGGCGGGCGGCTGCGACGTGCGCTGCGAGGGTGGCTCGAGCTGTCAGGTCGAGTGTCCCGCCGGCGGCTGCGAGCTCGGCTGCGACGCCGGCGCGGCGTGCGAGTTCGCGTGCGACGCCGGCGGCTGCGACATCGCGTGCCAGACGGGCTCGACCTGCGTCGGCGACTGACCCGCGCCGGCGGGTGTAGGCTCGCGGCGTGCGGATCTCGGTGGTCGGTCTCGCGCTCGCGGCGCTCGGCGCGTGTGGACGCGTCGGCTACGACCCGGTGATCGATGGCCCGCCCGGCGACGACGCCGTCGACGCGGTCGACGCCGATCCGCTGGCGCCGCTGCACCAGTACCACCTGCGCGGCGACTACCGCGACGACTTCGGCGGGCCGGACCTCGTGCCGGTGGGCGGCAGCTTCGTCGCCGGCGGCTACCAGTTCGGCGTCAACCAGGGGCTGACGGTCACCGGCGCGATGCCCGATCAGGTCTACACCGTCGACCTGGTGTTCGGGTTCGACAGCTACACCACCACGTCGTGGCAGAAGATCCTCGACTTCAAGGGGCTGTCCACCGACGAGGGCTACTACACCTACGGCGACAGCTCGCAGTTCGTCGTGGTCGCCGGATCGCAGTTCGCCGACGGCCCACCCGGCCTGATCGGCGGCACCAGCTACCAGATGACGATCACCCGCGACGGCGCCGGCGTGGTCACCGGTTACGTCGACCGCGCGCAGGCGTGGCAGTTCACCGACGGCGCCGGCGTCGCGACCTTGCTGGCGCCCGGCGCGCTCGCGAGCTTCTTCATCGACGACAACGCCACCGGCATGGGCGAGGCCGGCGCCGGCACCGTGCGCCGCATCCGCATCTGGGATCGCGCGCTCACCGCCGCCGAGCTGCCGCCGTAGGCCGGGCCCGCGGCGGCTTCGCCGACCCCGCCGGATTCGTCGACGTGCGCGTCGCGATCGACAGCGCGGCCGCGGGTCCGTACGATGGTGGCTAGCAGCCGCATGGATCCGCGCGACGCTCAACCGCGATCGACGCCGGGCGCGCACGTCGACGGGCCCGGGGCGCCTGCCGGCGAGGCGTCGGTGGTCGATCTGTCGTCGCCGCCGGCCAGCGAGCCCGGCGCGCTCGGCGCGCTGTTGCGCGAGGTGGCCGGCACCGCCGCGGGCGCCCGCGCGATCGAGCTGCGGCCCGGCGAGCTGTTCGGCGACACGTATCGCATCGTGCGTCGCCTCGGCGCCGGCGGCATGGGCGTCGTGTACCTGGCGCGCGATCTGACGCTGCAGCGCGAGGTCGCGGTGAAGGTCCACCACGCGCGGTTCGGCACCGAGCGGCTGTACCGCGAGGCGCTGGCGATGGCGCAGCTCGCGCACCCCAACGTCGTCGCGGTGCATGGCGTCGGGCAGGTCGACGGGCGCTTCTACATCGCGATGGAGTACGTGCCCGGCGACAACTTCGCCGGGTGGCGGGCGGCGGCGCCGCGGTCGTGGCGCGCGGTGCTCGACGTCATGCTCGGCGTCGGCGAGGGGCTGGCCGCGGCCCACGCCGCGGGCTTCGTCCATCGCGACGTCAAGCCGCCCAACATCCTGGTCGGCGACGACGGCCGGCCGCGGGTCGGCGACTTCGGGCTGGTGCGGGTCACGGGCGACGGCGGTCGCGGCGACGGGGACGACGTCGACCCCGTCCCGGACGACGCGCACGCCGTCGCGGTCGCCGAGACGCTGGCGCCGCCCGGGCGCGCGATCAGCGACGCGCCGTCGAGCGTCGAGGCGCTGGGCCGCGAGCTCACGGCGATCGGCACGACGCTCGGCACGCCCGCGTACATGGCGCCCGAGCAGCTGGCCGGGCGCGCGGTCGACGCGCGCGCCGATCAGTTCGCGTTCTGCGTCGTGCTGTACGAGGCGCTGTACGGCGAGCGGCCGTGGCCGGGCAAGCACGTCGCGGCGCTGCGCGAGGAGATCGCCGCGACCCCGCCGCGCACGCCGACGCGGGCCGGCGTGCCGGCCTGGCTGTGGCCGGCGCTGCGCCGCGGCCTGGCGCGCGCGCCCGACGCGCGTTACCCCGATCTCGCGACGCTCCTGGCGGTGCTGCGGCGGCCGCCGCGGCGCGGGCGCGTGGTCGCGGCGATCGCGGCGGCGCTGGTGCTCGCGGCGATCGTCGCGGCGCTGGTGATCCGCTCGTCGCACGGGGCGCCGTCGTGCGACGTCGCCGGCGCGCCGGCCGCGGCGGCGTGGGGGCCGACGCCGAGCAGCAAGATCGTCGCCAACTACGTGCGGCTCGATCCCCAGGCCGGCCCCGACGCGGCCCACGCGCTGTCGGCGGGGCTCGACGCGTGGTCGGCGCGCTGGCAGCGCGCCGCGGTGACGTCGTGCGACTCGATCGAGGCCGGGCGGTGGACCGCGGCGATCAGCAAGGCGTCGCGGGCGTGCCTGCGCTCGACCTTGGCCGCGCTGCGCGCCCGGGTCGCGCAGGCCACCAGCGCGCCGCCGGTGCGCGCCGAGGTCGACCTGCCGGATCCCGACGCGTGCGGCGATCCGGCGCGGCTGATCGGGCAGCCGCCGGCGCCGGCCGAGACCATCGTCGGCGCGTGGCGCGGCGACTTCGGCGGCCTGGTGATGCGGCGGGTCGGCGACGAGCTGTGGGGCGTCTACGGCCACGACACCGGCACCGTGCGCGGCCGCGTCGTCGGCGATCGCTTCGTCGGCTGGTGGTGCGAGGCGCCGTCGCGGCGCGCGCCCGGCGACGCCGGCGACGTCGAGATGCAGGTCATCGTCGACGCCGACGGCGTGCGCGCGATCGCCGGGCGCTGGCGCTACGGCGCCGCCGGCGACTGGGACGATCGCTGGGACCTGACCGCGGCGCCGGGGCCCGAGCCCGCGGCGCTGGCGGCGCGCTTCGCCGACGCCGCGGCGTTCTGCGCGCACCCCTGACGCGGCGTGCGCGGTGAGGAGGCCGTGAGATGCGTGCGCGCGCGCGCGGACGATCCTCGAGGCATGCGCATCCTGATCATCGCGTCGCTCGCCCTCACCGCCGGCTGTCTCACCGACGCCGCGCCGCCCGAACCCGACGACGACCGCGCGGCCGACGTGGCCCGCAAGCGGTGTCGGGGCGCCTTCGACTGCGACGACGGCAACGCGTGCACCACCGACGCCTGCGTCGGCGGTGCCTGCGTGTTCACCGCGGCCACCGCGCCGACGGCGTGCGACGACGCCAACCCGTGCACGTGGGACGACGCGTGCGTGGGCACCGCGTGCGTGGGCGTCGCGACCTTGCCGCTCTTGTCGGGCGATGCGACGCCCGACGGCGAGGGCTGGACCGGCTACCTCGAGACCGCCGCGACCACCAGCGACGGCCAGGTGATCACCGTCGACACCGCCGCGTCGCCGTCGGCCCAGAGCGTGTCGAGCTGGGGGCACCCCTTGGCCGCGACGTGGTTCGCCACCCACGACCTCGAGTGGCGCGCCCGGGTGATCACCGCGACGTCGAACCCCTACGACGGCAGCGCCGTGGTGTTCCCGGCGTTCAGCGGCTGGTACGGCGTCGGCGGCGAGCGCGAGCAGATGGTGATGCTCGAGAACGCCGCGGTGACCTGGGGCGATCAGAGCCAGAGCTACCCGCTGGCGACCACCGCGTGGCACACCTACCGGCTGGCGTTCCCGGCCACCGGCGGCCTGGCGCTCTACGTCGACGGCACACTCGCGCTCACGCGCGCGAGCTTCACCGCGGGCGCCGCGATCGGCTTCGGCGACCAGACCAACGACGCGGGCTTCGACGGCACCTTCCAGCTCGACGCGATGCGGCTGGTGCCGGGGCCGAGCTGCCCGGTCGGCACGCCGCCGCCGCCGCCGCTGTGACCGGGCGCGCCGCGCGCGGTGGTACCGTCGCGACGTGAGCGCGCCCGACGACATCAGCGAGGGCCAGCGCTTCGCGCGCGATGGGGTCGCGCGGGCGATCGGCGTGATCGCGCCCGCCGACCTCGCGGCGATGCGGGCGTGTGCGCTGGCGCGGCTGGCGGCCATCGAGCTGATCGAGATCGCCGGCGCGCGGCGTCCGGCGCCGGGGCAGGAGCTGGCGCTGTGGGCGCTCGGCCGCGAGCCGGCGTTCGCGCCGCTGCCGGCCGCGCTGGCCGCGGCGCTCGCCCGGGTGTTCGGCGCTGGCGTGTGGGCCCAGGTCGACGGCGACCTCGGCGGCGTGGCGCTGCCGAACGCCCCGAGCCCAGGCGCGCGCCCGGGCCCGTGCGGCGTCGCCTGGCACACCGACGAGGCGATCCCGCCGGGCGCCGCGGCGCCGCTGACCGTGCTCGCGTACGCGTGCCTCGCGCCGGTCGTCGCCGGTGGCGGCGCCACCGTCGTGGTCACCGGCTCGCACCGCCGGCTGGCCGCGCTGGCGACCGCGACCGGCGCGCCGATCGGCCACGTCGACGCGCCGGCGGCGCTGGCCGCGGTCGAGCCGTGGTTCGCCGCGCTGGTCGAGGGCGGCGCGGCCGACGGCGGGTGCGTCTCGGACGGCGTCCCGCTCGCCGTCGCCGAGCTCACCGGGGCCGCCGGCGACGTGCTCTTCCTCGACGCGCGCTGCCTGCACACCATCTCGGCCAACGCCTCGACCGGCCCGCGGCTGGTGATGCGCCTGACCTGCATGGCCGCCGCGCCGGCGTGATCGTCGGGCGGTCGCGCGGCTGACGTCGGCCGTGTACCGTCGGGGCGTGGGAGCTCCGTATCGCGAGGCGCCGCCGCCGTCGGGCCGGCCCGACGACGACGCGCTGGTGCGGGTCGACGTCTCGGGCGCGCGCGGCGCCGACGGCGTCGCCGGCTTCAGCGGGGCCGACGGGCACCACGGCGGCGATGGGCAGCGCGGCGGCGACGCCGGGCCAGCGGTCGGTGGCGAGGACGGCGGGACGATCCGGGTGCGGCTGGCCCATGGCGACGGCCTGTACACGTTGCGCGGCGAGCTGGCGCGCGGCGCGGGTCCGCCGACGACGATCGATCGCGCGGGCGCGATCGGCCTCGCCGGCGCGATCGTCTTGCGCGCGCTGGGCGGCGCTGGTGGGCGGGGCGGCGATGGCGGCATCGGCGGCGATGGCGGCCGCGGGCGGGACGGCGCCGACGCCACCCGCTGGTCGTCGGGCGACGACGGCGGCCCGGGCGGCGATGGCGGCGCCGGCGGTGACGCCACCAGCGGTGGGGCCGGCGGCGCCGGCGGCGAGATCGTCGTGCGCGTGGCCGACGCCGACACCGCCGCGCTGCTGTTGATCGAGCCGGCGATCGCCGGCGGGCGGGGCGGTGCGCCGGGCGTGAACGGGCGCGGCGGCGCGGGCGGCCCGGGCGGCGCGGGTGGCTCGTCGTACTCGTGGACCGAGTCCGAGAGCTACACCGACAGCGACGGCAACAGCCAGTCGCGCACGACCCACCACTCGAACCCCGGAGGCTCCCGCGGCCGCAGCGGCGGCACGGGTCGCGCCGGCGACGCCCGGGTCGGCCGCGGCACCGACGGCGCCGTCGGCACCTTCGCGATCGAGGTCGAGCGCGACGGCGCCGTCACCCGCTACCCGGCGCGCTTCGACCTGCGCCTGCGCGCGTTCCGCCACGCCGACGCCAGCGGCGACGGCGTCTACGAGCCGCGCGATCGCGTCGTGATCAGCGCGATCGCGGTCGCCAACGTCGGCGGCATGCCGACGCCGGGGACCAGCGAGCTGGCGTTGAGGCTCGAGCCGACCGACTGGCTCACGCCCGACGACGCGCACCTGGCGTGCCCGCCGCGGCTCGACGCGGGCGCCGATGCGGCGATCGCCGGCACGCTGACCGCGACGATCCGCGACCACGCGCCCGACGCGCCCGGCGACCCGCTGGCGGCGGCGACGACGATCGTCCACCGCGCGGCGGTCCCCGAGGTGCGCCGCAGCTTCGACGGCTACCAGGACGCCGCGGCCACCGCGCTGGGCGCGATCGTCGTGCGCCACCCGGTCGCGCTGTCGCCGCTGCGCCACCTGCGCGCGCTGGCGCCCGGCGAGGCGACGCGGCTGCGCTTCTCGGTCACCAACGTCTCGACCGCGGCGCTGGGCGCGGCGTCGGCGAGCCGCCGCGCGCTGCGGGTGCGGGTCGCGGCCGCCGAGGCCTCGGAGCTCGGCGACACGCACGCGCGCATCACCGGCCACGGCCACGAGGCGCTGGCCCTCGACGGCTGGGTCCACGAGCTGCCGGCGCTGGCCGCCGGTGCCACCGCCGAGCTGACCGCCACGGTGACGCTGGCCGCCGACGCGCCGGAGTACCGCGCGCTGGTGCTGGCGGTCGCGCTCGAGCTGGCGCCGCTCGACGAGCCGGCCCCGCGGCGCGTGCAGTGGCGCGAGGCGACGATCCGCGTCGCCCGCGCGTTCGTCGCCGACGACGCCGACGTCCTCTTGGTGGTCAGCCACCAGACCACCGCCGCCGAGATCGCGCGCTGGGAGGCGACGACGCGCGGCGTGATGGCGCGGCTGGCGCTGTGGGACGTCTCGCGCGAGGGGCACCTCGATCTCGCGCGGCCGCTGGCCGACGGGCGGACGCTGGGCGAGCTCCTGGCCGGCAAGGCCATCGTGGTGCTCAACCGCGCGTTCGAGACGCCGATCGGCGCGGTGGCGCCGCACCGCTTGCTCGATCCGGATCAGCTGTTGCGCGCGGCGGCGGCGCGGCTCGACGTGGTGTTCGTCGGTGAGCGCCCCGGCCTGACCCGCCTGATGGTGCCGTCGCCGCCCGCCGACGGCGGTGAGGTGGCCGCGGATCGCCAGGCCGCGCTGGTCGCGATCGAGCGCGGCCGCCGCGTGACGCTGCCGATCTATCGCCGCTTCCCGCTGCTGTTCTGGCGCAAGCCCACCGCGGCGTGGTTCGCGCGCCAGGCCCAGGCGTTCAGCCGCACGCTCGGCCGCGCGCTCACCCGCGAGCGCCACCTGGTGATCCAGCGGTTCGCGCCCGAGCGCGTCGAGCGGTCGTGGTTCGGCGGCGCGCTGTGGCGGGTCGGCACGCTCGAGGCGGCGCGCACGCTCGACGCCGACGCCACCGCGCTGGTCCACGTCGACGCCGGCGCCGAGCACGCGACCGCGGCGACCGCGTTCCTGGTGGCGCTCGACTTCAGCCAGCAGCTCGAGCGCCTGCGCTGGACGCTGGCCGAGCCGGGCGCGACCCTTGGGGTGCTGACCTCGCTCGTCGACGCGCTCCTGGTCGAGCTGGCCAGCGAGCTGGCGACGGTCAACCGCCCGGGTCGCCGCCGGGGCGAGCTGGCGCTGGCGCTGCCCCGCCTGCACGCGCTGGCCGGCGGCGTGGGCGGCGCGCGCGTCGCGACGCCGGGCGGCGACGCGGTGTGCGATCTGCTGGCGCGGCTGACGTTCTTCGCGACCACCCAGGTCGGCTGGCTCGATCGCCTGCCGCCGTGGCGCTGGTGGCGGCGGCCGGTGGCCACGGCGCGGCTGGTGCGCGACGCCGTCGCCGCGACCGTGGCCGCGGCCTTCCCCGCCGACGAGGTGGCCGCGGCGCGCGCGGCGATCGACGCGCGCCTGGCCGAGCACCGCGCCGCGATGCAGGCCGCGCGCCCCGGCCTCGGCGGCCGCCGCGTCTACGGCCTGCGCGCCGCGCTGGCGCCGCTCGCCGACGACCGCCTCACCGCCGACAGCGAGCTGTTCACCGCCCCCGTCGACCGCGTCCTCGACGGCGACGCCTACGACGCCATCGTCGCCGAGCGCGCCACCGACGCCGCCGCCCGCGCCGCGGTCACCGCCGCGCTGGCGGCCGAGCGCGCCGACCTAGCCGGGTAGCGCGGTTGGCTCGACGGTGAGCTCCAGCCGGTCGTCGTCGTCCTCGGTCACCGTGATCGCCAGGCCGGGCGGCGGTGCTGCCTCGGGCTTGCACCACTCCCAGGACGACCAGCGGCGCAGCGGGTGGCCCAACCGGCCGAGCTCGGCGACGGCGAGGTCGAGCCCGACCCGCTGGCTCGGGTGCGTACGCGCACGCGCCAGGAGCGCCGCGCCCAGGTCCGCACACCACGCCGCGGGATCGGTCGCGCGACGCAGGCCATCGAGCGCGAAGCGGGCGTCGAGCGGCGGCGATGGCGTGGGGGCGATGCCCGAGGCCCACGCCTCCTCCGCCTGGCGGGCGATCTCCGCGCGGACGAACCGGCGGAGCGCGTCGGGCGGCCCGACGTCGCCCGCGGCCGTGGCGGTCCTCCAGCCCCAGCCATTCACGAACTTGTCGCGCGCGACGAACTCGATCGTGCCGCCGGGCCCCTCGAGCGTCAGCCGCGGTCGCGCCTGCGCTTCATGACCGGGGGCGACCTCGGCGAAGACGATCGCCAGCAGCGCCTCGATCACCCCGTCGGTCGTCGCGGCCTCGTGGAGGTCGGCCCCATGACCGAGCCGCCACCGATGGCCACCGAGATAGCCCAGCGACGCGTGACCGTCGTGCCAGCGCACGACGATCGGATCGCTCGCCGCCATCGTCAGCTCAGCGTGTCGGAGACCAGCTTGCCGCCGGGCGCGGCGGGTGGCGGCATCGCGGGCGGGGCGTCGGGCTTGGGCGGGGCGGCCTCGAGGGCGACCGCCAGCGCGTCGTCGATCTTGGTCATCAGCCGGATGTCGAGCTCGGCGCGGATCTCGGCCGGGATGTCGAGCAGGTCCTTCTCGTTCTTGGCCGGGATGAAGACGATCTTGATGCCGGCGCGGTGCGCCGCGAGCAGCTTTTCCTTGATGCCGCCGACCGGCAGCGCGTTGCCGCGCAGGTCGACCTCGCCGGTGATCGCGATGTCGTTGCGGATCGGCCGCCCCGACAGCGCGCTGACCAGCGCCACCGTCAGCGCGACGCCTGCCGACGGGCCGTCCTTCTTGACCGCGCCCTGGGGCAGGTGGACGTGCAGGTCGGTCGCCGCGATGTGCTCGTGCTCGATGCCGAGCCGGGCCGCGTTGGACCGCACCCACGAGTGGGCCGCGGTCGCGCTCTCCTTCATCACGTCGCCGAGCTGGCCGGTCAGGCGCAGCTCGCCCTTGCCCTGGTACTTGCGGGTCTCGATGAACATCACGTCGCCGCCGACCGGCGTCCACGCCAGGCCGGTGATGACGCCGACCTCGGGCTTGCGGTTGGCGGTGTCGTGGCTGAACTTGGCCGGGCCCAGCACCTCGGGCAGCTCGGCCGGGGTCAGGTGCACGGTGTCGGCCTCCTCGGAGGCGATCTTGACCGCCGCCGAGCGGCACAAGGCCGCGATCTCGCGCTCGAGGTTGCGCACGCCGGCCTCGCGGGTCCAGCCGTTGATCACCTCGCGCAGCGTGTCGTCGTCGATGACCAGCTTGCCCTTCTCGATGCCGTGCTCGGCCAGCTGCTTGGGCACCAGGTGGCGCGTGGCGATCGCCAGCTTCTCCACCGCGGTGTAGCCGGGCAGCTCGATCAGCTCCATGCGGTCGAGCAGCGGCCCCGGGATCGAGTCGAGCGAGTTGGCGGTGGCGATGAACATCACCTTCGACAGGTCGACCGGGACCTCGACGTAGTGGTCCGTGAAGTCCTTGTTCTGCTCGGGGTCGAGCACCTCGAGCATCGCCGCCGCCGGATCGCCGCGCATGTCGGCCGTCATCTTGTCGATCTCGTCGAGCACGAACACCGGGTTCATCGACCCGGCCTTCTTCAGGCCGTTGATGATGCGGCCGGGCAGGGCGCCGATGTACGTGCGGCGGTGGCCGCGCACCTCGGCCTCGTCGCGCACGCCGCCCAGCGAGATGCGGACGTACTTGCGGCCCAGCGACTGCGCGATCGACCGACCGAGCGAGGTCTTGCCGACGCCGGGCGGGCCGCAGAACAGGAGGATCGGGCCCTGCTTGCCGGGCGCCAGCTTGCGCACCGC
>Ga0075163_10013488_pt1 | contig 10582 bp, 6 predicted proteins | sample JI1023141ADNA_FD_71478 | JGI IMG/M metagenome (GOLD analysis project Ga0075163, IMG submission 71478) | Wastewater effluent complex algal communities from Wisconsin, to seasonally profile nutrient transformation and Carbon sequestration -... | ecosystem: Engineered > WWTP > Effluent > Algae... | reverse complement strand
GCGCAGCCCTCGGCGAGGAGGTTGGCGCGGGCCTGCGCGGTGGGCGCGTAGTGCACCGCCGCGAGGCGGGCGGTGAGCACCCGGTGGGCCTCTTCCGGGAAGGGCTGGGCCGGGTCGAAGGTGCGCAGCCCCGCCTCGACGTGCCCCACCGGAATCTGCGCGTAGAACGCCGCCAGCGACGCGCCCAGCGTGGTGGTCGTGTCGCCCTGCACCAGCACCAGGTCGGGGCGGCGGTCGGCGAGGTGGCCCTCCACCGCCGTGATGATGGCGCTCAGCGTGGCCCCGAGCCGTCGGTCGAAGGAGGGCAGGTCGACGCGCACGGTGGGCCGCAGCCCCCACTCGTCGAGCGCTTGCTCCAGCACGGCGCCCTGCTGGCCGACGGCGCACAGCTCGACGGCGAAGCGCTCGGGGGACTGCAACAGCGCGCGCACCACCGGGGCCATCTTGATGACCTCGGGGCGCGTCCCCACGGCGACCAGCACGGAGAGGGGGCGCGGGCTCACGTCGGCTTCTCGCTCAGAGGACTGCGATCGGTGAGCATTCGCAGGCCGCGGCGGAGGGTCTGTACTGCGGCCTGCACCGGGGCGCCAGCGAGGGCGGGGTAGGCCTCGCAGGGGGTGAAACAACCGCCGCAGGCGAGGCGCTCGATGTCGGCGCGGGCGGCGAGGGTGGCGGGGTCGTTCCAGAGGTCGCGCACGGGGCGGGTGCGGAGGTTGCCGAGCGGGCGATCGTAGACGTGGCAGGGGTAGAGGTCGCCCTCCGGGGAGATGAAGCACGCGCTGCGCAGCGACTGGCACGGCACGCCCGTGGGCTCCCCCTTCAGGTACGACTCCAGGTTCACCAGGAACACCAGCTCCATCAGCTCGACCAGCGATCGGGGCGCGCCGCGGCGCTGGAGGTGCGTCACCACCAGCCGCTCGCTCTTCACCGACGGCAGCGCGGCGAGGTCGGCGTTGTCGAAGAAGTGGGAGGAGATCTGGAGCCAGTTCCAGTGCCACTCGGCGGCGGTGAAGCCGGGGATCGCCTCGCGCAGGGCGTCGCCGAGCGCGGTGATGTGATCGGCGTTGGAGGGCGTGACGGTGGTGCCGACGTAGACCCCGACGCCGTCGATCGCCCGCAGCGCGCGGAGGGTCTCCAGCGCGCGGTCGTAGGAGCCGGCGCGCCCGCGGATGCGGTCGTGCACGTCGCGCGGCCCGTCGAGGCTCACGGTGACGATGAGCGACAGCTCGGGGCGGCGCTCGCGGACGCGGCGCACGGCCTCGACGGTGCGCGCGGTGAACCACCCGTTGGTGGGGAAGTGCAGCATCCGCAGGGCGGGCGCGGCGTCGAGCACGGCGTCGAGCAGCTCGGTGGCGTCGCGGCGCAGGAAGATCTCGCCGCCCGTCACGTCGAGCCAGCAGAGCTTCGGCATCTGCGTGAGGATGGCGCGCACCTCCGCCGGGGTGAGCTCGTGGCCCGGCGTGACCTGCCAGGTGTGGCACATCTCGCAGCGGAGGTTGCAGCGGCGGGTGAGGTCCATCACCACGCGCGTCGGCGTCGACGGGCGGTGGAACCACGTCTCCGTGAGGCGGGCGATGAGGGATGGCGTGGCGAGGGCGTGCACCGGCTAAGCGGACGTTACACCCGTGGCCCGCGGTGGCGACTACCCGAGCCGCCGCAGCTCGTCGCTCCCGAAGAGCTCGAAGTACATCGCCCACGTCTTCGGGCACCGCTCCCTCGCGCTGCACCCGCGGCACGGCGGCGGCTCCGGCCTCTGCGTCGCCCGCACGACGTCGAGCGCGTCGTGCGTCAGGTGCAGGTCGTCCACCCGGTGCCGCGCCCAGTCCTCCGTCGCGTCCGGGCTCCCGTGCAGCTCCGGCGGAAGCACACACAGCGGGAACGCCTCCGTGGTCACCGTCACCCCCTGCTGCGCCGCGACCTTCGCCGCCTGCCGCACCGCCAGCGCCGCATGCGCGAGCCGCGGAACCGCGTCGGTCACCGCCCGCCCCGGCAGCTCCACGGGGCGCGGGAAGTTGAACTGCACCCGCGTCGCGCCGAGGTGCTTCGCGAAGGCCACCGTCGTCGCCAGCCCCCGCAGGTTGCCCCGCAGCACCGGCACCGTCACCAGCAGCTGCCGCCCCGACGCGGCCAGCGCCTTGATGGCCGTCGCCGTCGCGCGGAACGCCCCCGTCACCCCCGACAACCGATCGTGCGTGGCCTCGTCGGCCGCGAGCAGCTGCACCTCGAAGGCGTCGACCCCCGCGCGCAGCAGCTCGTCCCGCAGCCCCACCGCCGCGAGCGGCTTGCCGTCGGTCTGGAGCTGCACGAAGCGGTAGCCCATGCGCCGCGAGCGCCCCACGAGCGCCGCCAGGTCGCGCCGCAGCGTCGCCTCGCCCCGCAGGATCACCAGCTCGTCGCACCCCGCCTCGCGCCCCTCGGCGAGCGAGCGCAGGGCTTCGTCCGTCGATCGATCGGGCTGCTCCCGTTGATCGCGCAGCGTGCAGTGCCCGCAGTCGAGGTCGCAGCGCGTGGTCAGCCGCAGCGAGAGCCGACGCCCGCCCGGCAGCGCCGCCAGCACGGCGTCACTGGCGATCGGCGCAGGCGCGGGGCCGGGCGGTCGCTCGACGAGGAAGTCTCCGATGGCGAGCGCGTCGGCGCCGAGCCCGACGAAGCTGTCGAGGGCGTCGGCGGGCGTGCACACGATGGGCTCGCCCCGGCGGTTGAACGACGTGTCGAGCACCATCGGGACACCCGTGATGCGCTCGAAGGCCGCGATCATCGCGTGGTAGCGGGGCTGCTCGTCGGGGTGGACCACCTGCGGGCGGGTGGTCCCGTCGACGTGGACGACGGCGGGGACGCGGGCGCGCTGCGACTCGATGACCGGCAGCGTGAAGAGCATGAAGCGCGAGTCGAAGGCCCGCTCCAGCCAACTCCCCTCGCGGCCCGCCAGCACCGACGGGCCGAACGGCCGCCACGGCTCGCGCTGCTTCATCGCGTTGACCCGCGCGTGCATCGCCGGGTCGCGCGGGTCGGCCACGATGGACCTCTGCCCCAGCGCCCGCGGGCCGAACTCCATCGGCCCCTGAAACCAGCACACCACCTGCCCCTCGGATAGCCGCCGCGCCGTCTCGTCGGCCACGTCGTCCACGCGACGCCACCGCAGCCGCGAGCGCTTCAGCGCCCGCTCGATGCTGGCGTCGTCGAAGTCGGGCCCGAGCCCCGCGTGGGTGAGCGCGGGCGAGGGGGACGTCTCCCCCATGTGCATCGCCCACGCTTCGAGCGCCGCGCCGAAGGCCGTGCCCGCGTCGTTGGCCCCCGGCTGCACGAACATCGCCCCCGGCGCGAACTCCCGCCGCAGGCGTTCGTTCATGGTGCAGTTGAGCGCGACGCCCCCGGCGAGGCAGAGCGCGTCGAGCGGACCATCCCCCACCGCCCGCCGCAGCAGCGCGACCACGGTGTCCTCCAGCGCCCTCTGCACGCTCGCGGCGAGGTCCTGGTGGCGACGCTCGATGGGCGCGTCGGGGGCGCGGGCGTAGGCGGCGAAGGTGTCGTTGAAGCCCTCCTCGTGCGCCACGAGCGTCCCGTCGTCCCGCATCGCGAGGTGCCGCGAGACGTCCACCGATGGGGTCCCGAAGGAGGCCAGGGCCATCACGCTGCCCTGCCCGTGGGAGCCGAAGCCCAGGAGCGACGTGACCCCCGAGTACACGCCCCCGATGGAGCGGTCGGTGAGCGCCAGCACACTATCGACCAGCGAGAGCACCCCGTCGGTCGCGCGCCACACGGCGGCGCACTCGCGGTCGCCGCGGCCGTCGACGGTGAGCACCCAGGCGTCCAGACGTCCAGACGCTCTGAGGGCTGAAGCCGCGTGGGCGCGGTGGTGCGGGAGGTAGAGCACCCTCCCGGCGCGCACCGCCGGGATGTCCGCCTTCGCATCGAGGAACGGGATCTTCCCCACGTAGCGCCCGTGCAGCCCGTTGACGGCGATGAGCTCGACGTCGTCGAGGGTGATGCCCTCGCGCTCCAGCAGCGCGCGGATGGGCCCGCGGCAGAGGGTCTCTTCGAGGCAGAGGGTCGGGTCGACGGCCGCCGTCACGCCGGGCCGTCCGGGCGGGTGCCAGCCGGCGTGGCGCACGCGGTTGATGCGCTCGAGCTCCACGGCGCCGACCACGACGCCGTCCTTGAGGAGCGCGGCGGCGTGCTCCTGCTGGGTCATCACGGCGAGGCCCAGCACGTAGCGGGGCCCGCCCGACGACCGCGGCTTCGGCAGCAGGTAGCTCGGCGGGAAGGGCGCCGGGACGCTCGGCCCGGGCAGGCCCGCGAGGCGCGAGAGCCACCCGGGGCGGTGCGCGAGGGCGTCGCTGCGGGTGTTGCCGTCGGGCCCGTGCGTCGGGCGGATGGCGTCGGCCGGGCACGCCTCCGCGCAGTCCAGGCAGCGGGTGCAGTCGTCCTCCGCTCCCTCCCTCGGTACGACGCTCACGCCCGCAGTCACCGCCTCACCCGGAGCGAAGCGGAGGGGCGCGCCCGCCCACCTCCCAGCTCCCTTCTCCTCCAACACGCCTTCCGGGCAGACGTCCACGCACGCCCCGCACCCCGTACACCGCGAGGCGTCGATCACCATCGGCAGCCGCGGCCGATGCGTGGGCGCCTGGGCGGTCACCGTCGGCCGCCGCGACGCACGCCACGCGAGCCCGTCGATGAGCACCTCGGGCTCGCCCCGCCCCGGCGCCGCGCCGTCCTCGCGCAGCATCACCTCCAGCGAACGCAGCGCGCCCAGACTCCAGCTCGCCGCGACGATGGCCGCCTGCCGCACGCCCGTCGCGCCGCCCGGCCGCACCCACACCATCACGTGCAGCCCTTGCCCCTCCGCCGACCCGGCCACGGCGCCCGCCACCTGCCGCGCCCCCGTCCGCAGCGGAACGATCACGCTCACCGTCGCCGCGCGCCCGTGCAGCACCGCCTTCACCGCGGCTGCGACGCCCGCCACGAGGCCCGCGTGCAGCGGGTCGTCCACCGTCGCCACGGCCACTCCGCCCTCCGCCGCGACCCCGTCCCCGAGTCGCTGTCGCAGGTCGGCCAGCGCCGTCGCGAAGCCCGCCTCGGGGTCGGTCACCTCCGCGAGCGCCACCACCTCGCGCCTGCGCCGCCGGCCGTCGACGTAGCGCTCCCCCTCGCGCCGCGCCGCCACGCGCACCGGCACCAGCGGCGAGAAGCGCGCCCGCAGCCAGGTCACCGCGCGGGCCACGTCGTCGCGCCTCGTGTCGGGCTCGTCGCACTCCAGCGTGAGGCCCTCGTCGCCGACCACCAGCCGCGCGCCCGCGACACCTAGGGCATCGATGCCGGAGAGGAGCTCGTCCGGATCGAGTCTGGTTCCGAAGCCGCAGGTGAGGGGCGCGGTGAGCCGCATACCCTCGGGAGGCTACGCGATAGGCACCGTTCGCGCGCGCTGTGCGAGCGCCTCGACGACGCGCGCCACGACCGGGCGGGCAATTTCCACCGTCGCCCCGTCGGCCAGCCGGAAGTCCACCGCCGCCCCCGTCTTCCCTCCCGCGCCCGGCGGCAAGAACACCACGTCCAGCCGCTCGCCACCGCTCGCCCGCAGCGGCAGCACGGTCTCCTCGGCGCCGTCCTGCACCGCCTCGGCCGACCACCCGCCAAAGCCACCCATGCCCTGCAGCGCCCGCGCGAGCTTCACCGCCCGCCGCCGCGCCCGGTGCGCGCGCAGCTCGCCCTCCGTCACCGCGCGAAACTCCTCCTCGCCGTGCAGCGCCAGGTACTCGCCGTAGACGCCGCTGCACTTCTCGCGGAAGACGCACCCCTCGCAGCCCGCCGGGTGCCGTCGCATGGAGTAGTGCCACTCGTACTTGTCGACGGCGGCCTCCAGCCCCTCGGTGTCGCAGGCCTGCGTGACGGTCTCCTCGCCGCCGTGGTGCACCCGATCAGCCCACTCGGGAACCACGCAGTACGGCAGGTTGCCGACGTTGACGTCGAAGCCCGGCTGCTCGACCTCGAAGGCTTCGAGCATCGCGCGGAAGTACGGCGCCATGTCCGTGTAGCGGGGCATGAGCTCGCGGAGGTACGCGTCGTCGCGCTCGCCCGTGGAGCTCGGCCGCACGATGTCGACGTGGAGCTGTTGCAGCCCGTGCTCGGCGACGAGCGCGGGATAGTCCGGCAGCGAGCGGTAGCTCTTCTCGTTGACGCAGAGGTTGGCCGTCACGCGCTGCTGGAGCGCCGCGAGGGCGCGCAGCCCGACCTCGATGCGCTGGAAGGAGTCGGCCCGCTTGGTGACCGCGACGTGGGCGGCCTCGTTGCCCCCTTGGATGGACACGCGCCACTCGACGCGCGGGCCGAGGGCCACCACCCGCTCGATGAAGCCCGGGTGCGGAAACATCACCCCGTTGGTGAAGATGATCACCTCCTCGAAGCCGAGCGCGACGGCGTGGGCGACGGCTTCGTGGAAGCCCTTGTGGAGCGTCGGCTCGCCGCCGAGGAAGGTGATGCGCCGGGCGCCCGAGGCGCGGGCCTTGTCGAGGGCCTCGATGATGGGGGCGAGGGCGATGGGCCGCGCGACCTTCCACTCCGAGAGCTGCCCGCTCGAGCAGAACACACACCGGTTGTTGCAGAGGTGCCCGAGCTGGAGCTCGAACTGGTGCCCCGACCCGGTCGCGGTGACCGTGGTGGCCTCGTCGCGCAGGCGATCGAGCACCGGCAGCACACGTCGGGTCGCCATGTCGCACGCAGCGTAGGCTCGTGTCGACGCCACGGGCAAGCGAGGGAGCGCTCCGCTGGCATTGACCGGGTTTTCGTCCTCCGTGAGATTGCCCGCGGTGAACCACTCGCCGCAGAGCACCCCGGCGAGCACGCGGCGGGGATGGTCCCTCGCCACGATCGTCTCGGTGACGGCCTTCGTGGGCTACTCCTCCATCAGCCGCATGGTGGTGGACTTCTTCCCCTTCTCCGTCCTCAACATGTACTCGCACGCCAGCGCCAGCCGGGCCAGCCGCATCCTCGCCCGCGACGCGCACGGCCGCGCCTACGAGCTCGACCGCTTCGACCGCTGGAGCTGCCCGGCCGCGCTCGACCCGGCCGCCCGCACGTGCCCGGGCTTCGCGGGTGTCAACACCGTCGACTACGTCGACCGGGAGATGGCGATCTTCCTCGACACCCACCGCGGGAGACCCGGCGAGGGCGCGCCGGTGGACGTCGTCCGCCGGGCCTGGACCCTCACCGACCACCCCGGGCCACCAGCCTTCGAGGACTGCGCGCTGCTGCACTGCCGCGCCGTCCGCCGCCCATGAGCGCCTCCCACTGGCAGGGCGTCGACCGCGCGCCCCTGCGCATCGGCCTCGCCGCCCTCACCGCCGCCTTCGTCGTGTTGGAGCTCGCCTCCCTGCTGGGGCTCAGCGCGGATGCCCACTACCGGCCGACCCGCCAACCCTGGCTCCCCGCCACGCCCGTCACCCTGGCGCTGATCGGCGCCGTCGCCCTCGCCGCGCTCGGCGCCCTCGCCGCCAACCGCCGGCCGCTGCTCGCCTCCGCCGTCGCCCTCGCCGCCATGGGCCTCGTCAGCCTCTGGGGGACCCAGTACTTCGGCATGGTCTCGCACAACTTCATGTTCCCTGGGGGGCTGCTCTTCGGGTGGGCGCTGGGGCTCGTCTACGCCCGCACGCGGTGCCCCCGCGGCGCCCCCGACCGCGCCCTGTCAGAGGAGCTCGCGGAGGCCGGCGCCATGGGCGTGTTCGCCGCGCTCTACGTGAGCTCGGCGGCCAGCAAGCTCATCGACTCGGGCGCCGACTGGCTCAGCCCCAACACCCTGCGCGTGCTGGTGCTCTCGCAGCGCGGCCTCGCCGACCTCGGCTGGATCGACCGCTACCGCTCGCTCCTCATCGATCACCCCGGCCTCGCCCGCCTGGGCGCCGCGCTCACCCTCACCATCGAGGGCGGCAGCTTCTTCCTGCTCGTCAGCCGCCGGACGCGCACCCTCTGGGGCGCCCTCATCCTGCTGCTGCACCTCAACATCATCGTGATCGCCACGATGCCCTACATCGAGCCGATGTCCTTCGCGCTGGTCTTCGCGCTCCCATGGCCCGCGCTGCTCCGGCTCCCGCGCGCCCAACCGCCGACCCCGCCCGACGGGCCGACCCTCTCCTGGACCGTGATCTACGGGCTGCTGGTCCTCACGCTGCTCGGGGCGCTGCTCCCGGTCGGCGCCTCGCCCTTCCTCCCGCGACCGCACTGATCACCCGATGAGCAGTAGACGCCAGAGCGTTCTGGAGTCTAGACGTCTGGACATGGCCACCAAGAAGCCCCCGCTCAGCCTGCGCCGCCCGAGCGAGCACATCGACCCCCTCCAGGCCGAGCGCTTCGTCCGCGGATCATCCGCCGAAGCCCCGGCGCCTGCCCCCGTGGCCGCCCCCGTCGTCTCGACACCAAGGCGTCCAGACGTCCAGACGCCCGAGCGTCCCGCCGAGGCCGTCTCGAAGTCGCTCGTCTACCGCAAGCGCACCGACGACCACCGCCGGCGCATGACCATCTACCTGTCCGAAGACCTCTCGCGCCGCCTGCGCCTCTACGCCGCCGAGCGCGACCAGGACTACAGCGTGATCCTCGCCGAGTCCCTCGAAGCCCTGCTCGACCGCAAGAACGTCCGCTAGTACCTCATCGCAGGAGTTCTGACGGGTTGGGGGGTCGAGGCGCGAGCACCGCAAGGCGCGAAGAGCGCCGCGTGGCAGCGCCACGCAAGCGATGAGCAACGCCGCGGGGCGACGTGCATCGGCCGCCCAACCCGTCAGAACTCCTGCGATGAGGTACTAGCGCGACCGCATCGCGGGGCTCGCCACGTGCTTGGGCCCTTCGGGTCGCGTGAGCCGCTCGCCGAGCGCGGTCACCACGGCCTGGGCGATGCGCATGGCGCGCAGCCCGTCGAGGGCGCTGGTGGGCGGCGCCACCTTGCGAGCGACCATGTCGCGGAAGGCGTCGAGCATCCCCTCGCTGTCGTTGCCGCGCTCGACGGAGGTGGTGCGGTCGCCCTGCGGGGTGTCGTGCACGATGCTCTCGGAGGCCCCCTCGCGGCGCCACGAGAAGCGCCGGCCGAGGGCGGTGACCAGCGCGACCTCGTCGAGGTTGCTCGTCCCTTCGCTGTCCAGGACGATCTCCCCCACGGCCCCGTCCGCAAACAGGAACTCCGCGCGCAGCCACTGCGGGCGGTCCTGCCCGCGGGTCTCGGTGCGGGTGAGGGTGGGCTCGCCCTGTCCGAAGGCCGCCATGAGGTAGGCCGAGTGGTAGAGCGGTTGATAGAGCGCGTCGCGGCTCCACGCCTTCGGGGCGTCGGGCGCCGCGGAGGGCCAGCGCCGCAGACACGTCACGCGCCGCGGGGCGGTGATGGTCCCGTCGGCCAGCATGGCGCGCAGCCGCCGGACGCCCGGCGTGTAGAGCATCACGTGGGCGGCCATCATGGGGCTCTGCTCGGCGCGGGCGACCAGGGCCGCGGCCTCGTCGGCCGTGCGCGCGAGGGGCTTCTCGACGAGCGCGGGGATGCCCCGGTCGGCGGCGAGCATGGCGAGGGGGTGGTGCGCGATGGTGGCCGCGGCGACGACCACCGCATCGGGCTTCACCGCGTCGAGCAGGGCCGCGGCATCACTCTCCAGGCGCAACCCCTCGAAGGGACCCGGGTCGCGCTCCAGCAGGTGCGGCGAGGCGACGCCCACGACCTCCAACCCCCGAACCTGCCTGGCCGCTCGCAGCAGCCGTTGGGCGTGCGGCCCCGACCCCAGGAACACCACCCGCACGGGCTTCGACTCATCGGCCCGCAGCATCGGGAGGCGCCGCGGTTCGGGCGGCAGCGGGGGAACGGGTAGCTCGGTCTCGTCGGCGGACATCGGCTCGACGCGCAGCGCGGGGTGTACCTGCTCGAAGCGCACCGGCGGGCGGTTGATGGCGATGTACGAGACCTCCTCGGGGTTGAGGGGGTTGCCCTTCTGGGCGACCAGCTCGCCGAAGCCGTAGCGCACGGCGTAGGGCTTCCAGAGCCCGACGCAGAGCGACGAGAAGCGGCACTCGGCGCACTGCGGCCCGCGGGTCTTCTGGGGCTCGTCGTCCGAGAGGGCCTGCGGGGACATCTGCACGAAGTCGCTCCACCCGACGAACTCCCCGAGGAAGCACGGCGGGATGCCCTGGCGCGAGCCCACCACGAAGGGGTTTCCGCGCGACTCCAGGAGCTTCATGGCGCGCCGCAGGTACGGCGTCACCTCGGAGATGCGCGGCATGAGCGCGGCGTTTTCCAGCGCCTTGAACTGCGGCGTCACGAACGCGAACGAGATGCCCACGCGCCCGCCCCACGTCGAGCTCACGAAGTCGGCGAAGCGCGGGAGGTACGGGAAGTTGATGGCCGTGATGACGTGGTTGACGTCGACGAGCACGCCCGCGTCGAGCATGGCGTGGATGGAGCGCACCGAGCGCTCCCAGTCGCCGATCTTCGAGGTGGCGCGGCGCGAGAGCTGCTCGTCGTGGGCGTGCAGCGACACGAAGGCCTTGGTGAGCCCGGCCTCGCGCAGCGGGCGCACCTTCTCGGGCGTGTCGATGAGCGCGCCGTTGGTGACCAGCTCGA
>Ga0075163_10013487_pt1 | contig 10583 bp, 5 predicted proteins | sample JI1023141ADNA_FD_71478 | JGI IMG/M metagenome (GOLD analysis project Ga0075163, IMG submission 71478) | Wastewater effluent complex algal communities from Wisconsin, to seasonally profile nutrient transformation and Carbon sequestration -... | ecosystem: Engineered > WWTP > Effluent > Algae... | reverse complement strand
CACGAGGAACAAGAGTTCGTTCCGGAGCTTCTCGCCCTTCACCGCCCACTGGCTGAATTCCTCCCAACGCTCGTCCCAACCGCGTTTGTGCGCACTCAGGTTGGCGACCATGGTGCCCAGCGCCACGCCGAGCGCACCGACGTACGCGGCCACGGATCCACCGCCGGGTGCAGGACTTTCACTGGCCGTTTCTTCGCTGAAGCGCTTCAGGTCCATGCGCACCAGTCGCTCGGCATTCGGCTCCTCCAGCATGTACTCGATCACCTTCTTTTGAGGATCAAAAGGCCCGAGGTCATCCAGCCCCAACGACTTCACCGCGATCTTGATCTTCTCGCGTTCGCTGATGCCGAGGCTCCGTTCTTGACGTGCCAGGAAGAAGTCGGCAGCGTCCAACAGGGACTGTTTGGGGATCAACCCCACCAATTCACTTCCCGTGACCCGGATGCCGCGCTCCGCCGCACTCTTGCATGCTTCATCAAAGGCCGTGTGGACCGGAGTAATGGTGATATCCGTAAGGTTCAGCGAGAGCTGTGCAATGCCATATTCCTCGATGAACCAGCCGATGCCCTTCACCGCCTTGAGCTTACCGGGCACCTTCTGGGGCTCACCATTGGCATCCAGAATGGGCTTGCCGGTCAGTGGGTCGCCTTCGCGGAGCACGCGGCCGGCCTCACGGATGTCGAACGCGATGGCGTTGGCTCGGCGCGTGCTGGTCGTGTTCAGGTTCACATTGTAGGCCACGAGGAAGTTGCGGGCACCAATGGCCGTGGCACCGCTCTTGGTCACGCTTTCCGTGAATTCAGCCGGACCGAAATCGGGTTTCCACGCGGCATCCTTCAGCTTCTTGGGAAGCCCTTCGTATTCGCCGCTGCGGTTGTTGGCCAAGTTGCGACGCTTCTCCTCACTGGCCGCGGCCTCATAGCAATACACCGGGATCGACAATTCCTTGCCGACCCGTTCTGCCAGTTTGCGGGCGAAGGCAGCGGTCTCTTCCATGCTGATGCCACTGATCGGTACCAACGGACACACATCCGTTGCACCGAAGCGCGGATGCTCGCCTTTGTGGGTACGCATGTCGATGAGCTCCTGGGCCTTCTTCATCAATCGGAAGGCCGCCTCACAGACCGGTTCCGGTTCGCCCACGAGGGTGATCACGGTGCGGTTGGTCGCATTCCCCGGATCCACGTCCAAAAGGCGCACGCCTTCAACGGTTTCCACCACCGCGGTGATGGCATCGATCTTCACACGGTCGCGACCCTCGCTGATGTTGGGTACGCATTCGATCAAACGGCGCTGCATGCTGTAAGGAATTGGGCCGCAAAGCTAGCGTTCAACGCGCGGTGTCCCGGTCGCGCTGATCACGGGAGCATCAAGGCGCGACGACGCTCACCAGATTGTTCAGCATGTGCAGAACGATCGGCACCCAGATGGAACCGCTGCGGGAGCGTGCATAGCCGAGAACGATGCCCATGGGTAGGATCAGCAGCATCACGGCGGGATCGTACTGCATGTGCATCAAGGTGAACACACCGGCGGTCAGGGCCACCGTTGCATGCTCATCGAACATGTGCCGTATCGAACCGAAGAGAAGACCCCGCAACAGGAACTCCTCGAACACGGGGGCGATCACGCCGACACCCAGATAGAGCCAGAACAAATTGGTGGTGCTCGCGATCACCTTGGCCATGAAATCCGTTCGGAACGCAGGCACCCATTGGGCCAACCCTTCGATGAACACCCCCAACAAGAAGAACACGCCGAGCCAAAGGACCAACTGTTTCCAAGGCGGTGGTTTCAGCCCGAGGAAGAACGCCGTTTGCTTCCGCTTCCACCAGCGCACCACACCGACGATGAGCACGATGCAGACCGCACCGCTCCAGAGTGCTTCTTGGGCGACCAGATCGCCGTTGAAGACCAACTCGTTCATCCGGGTCGTCATGCGCTCATCATCGAGCAGGCTCAACGAGAAGCCCTCGGCCTTCAACTCCGGCGAACGCTGGAACACCCCGTTGATGAACACGGTGGACTGGATGAGGAAGAAGATGAGGATGACCACGCCGAAGAGCGCCACACCCATGGCGAACTCCAACCCGGGCGGGCGGACGTACGTGGGTTGGAAACCCTCAGGCGAGGACTGATCCGGACCGGACGGGTGTTCCATCGATGAGCACGGTGTCGATGTGGTCGCTACCGAATGCGTAGGGCAGGTAGGCGAGCGAAGGTACTTCCTTGGTGATGATGAGGCTGGCGCGTTTCCCCACGGTGATGGACCCCAGTTCGTCGCTCACTTCCATGGCAGCAGCGCTGTTCATGGTCATGGCGTTGATGGCCTCCTCGGGCAACATGCGCATCTGGATGCACGCCAGCGAGAGCACGAAGTTCATGTTGCCGCTCGGCGTCGTGCCGGGGTTGTGGTCCGTCGCCAGCGCAACGGGAAGGTCACGCTCCATGAGCTGTCGAGCCGGGCCGTACGGGATGCGCAGGAAGAACGAGCAGGAGGGAAGCAGCGTCGGTATGGTACCGGAGCCAGCGAGCGCTTCGATGTCCGCCGGTTCCATCACTTCCAAGTGATCCACGCTCAAAGCGCCATGCTTCACGGCTGCTTGTATGCCACCTATGCTGGTGAATTGGTTGACGTGCACCTTGCCCCGAAGACCATGTGCAGCGCCGGCCACCAGCACGCGCTCCATTTCCGGTACCGTGAAGTAGTTCGTCTCGCAGAACACATCCACGTAGTCGGCCAGTTCTTCCTTCGCCACTTGCGGGATCAGCTGTTCGCAGATCAGGTCGAGGTACGCGGTTCGATCGGCCTTGAACTCCGGTGGCAGGGCATGGGCCGCCAGCAAGGTGGTCTTCATCCGCACCGGAAGCACCTCCTTCAAGCGCTTCGCGATCCGGAGCATCTTCAATTCGCTGTCCAGCGAAAGCCCATAACCGCTCTTGATCTCCAAAGCCACCGTGCCTTGGTGCATCATCGCCTCGACACGCGCCTTGGCCTTCGCGAACAACTCCTCCTCAGCCATCGCCCGAAGCTTCATCGCACTGTTGAGGATACCGCCGCCGCGCGCAGCGATCTCCTGGTAGCTGAGCCCGTTGATCTTGTCCACGAACTCCTCTTCGCGCGGTGCCGCGAAAATGCTGTGGGTATGCGGGTCGCACCAGCCGGGCAGAACGAAGCGGCCTGTTGCGTCGATCACGGTAAGCCCCGACCAGTCCGTGATACCGGGCAGGTCGGCCATCGGTCCGAAGGCGGTGATGAGGCCATCTTCTGCGGTCAACCAGGCATCGTGGATCGCGGGCAGCTCGGCCATGGCACGGCCGTTGACCGTGTTCTGGCCAGCAGGTCGAAGGCCATATATGGCTTTGGCGTTCTTGATCAGCAGGCCACGCATCGGTAGGCAAAGAAAGGCCCTATCGGCCTTGGTTCGGAAGTGATCTTGTAAGCACCGATCCGTGTCCGGCCCTCCAATTACCTTCGCCCACTACCATGCGCGGCAACACCATCGGTCAACTCTTTCGGCTCACCAGCTTCGGCGAAAGCCATGGCCCCGCCATTGGTGGCGTGGTGGATGGCTGTCCGGCCGGTTTGGAACTGGACCTGGAAGCGGTGCAGCGCGAGTTGGATCGTCGGCGTCCGGGGAGCACACCGCTGGGCACGACACGGAACGAGGCGGATCGAGTGGAGTTGCTGAGTGGCGTGCATGAGGGCATCACCTTGGGCACACCCATCGGCTTCCTGATCCCGAACGCCGATGCCAAGGGCGGCGACTACGACAAACTGAAGGACATGTACCGTCCCGGCCATGCGGACAAGACCTGGGAGGATAAGTTCGGGCTGCGCGACCACCGCGGTGGCGGCCGCAGCAGTGCGCGCACCACGGCTTCTGTGGTGGTGGCCGGTGCCATCGCCCGGCAGTTCCTTTCGGCGGCGGGCATTGAAGTAAGTGCATACGTCAGTGCCGTAGGAGCGGTGAAGGCCGATCCCGCCAAGCTCGATCTCGCCACCGTATGGGACAACCCGGTACGTTGCGCCGACCCCGGTGCCGCAGCGGCCATGACGGCGCTGATAGAAGAGGTCCGCGCCCAAGGCGATAGCGTGGGTGGGGTGGTCAGTTGCAGTATCCAAGGCACCCCCGCCGGACTGGGGGAGCCGGTCTTCGACAAGTTGGAGGCCGACCTCGCCAAGGCGATGCTGGGCATCAATGCGGCCAAAGGCTTTCAGGTCGGCAGCGGTTTCGAAGCATCGGCCCTGCGTGGCTCGGAGCACAACAAACGTTCCCAAGGCGGCATCCTCGGTGGCATCAGCACCGGCGAGGCCATCCACTTCGATGTGGCCTTCAAACCGACCGCCACCATTGCCCAGGCCCAAGAAACCACCGACCGTTCCGGCGCCACCGTGACGCTGGAAGCCAAGGGCCGCCACGATCCCTGCGTGGTGCCGCGCGCCGTGCCCATTGTAGAAGCCATGGCTTGTATCGTTCTGATGGATCATCTGCTACGTCAACGTTCGGCAAGGACATGATCCATATATCCTGTCATCACCATGTGGGTATCGCGTTCATTGAACCGCTTCGTCTTCCGAATACCTTGCGATCGACCATCTGTTCGTCCATAGGCCATCATCCTTCAGCGATCATCATTTCTTTCAGCGTCATCAGCGTTCCATGACAAGCGGCAAAGGCCTTTCACTTCCCCTCCGGATCATCATCGGCCTGGTGGCAGGTACCGCGTGGGCGGTGCTCTCCAGCTTCCTCGGCTGGAGCGCCTTCACCATGGATTGGATCGCCCCATTCGGCGACATTTTCATTAATCTCTTGAAGCTCATCGCGATCCCGTTGGTCTTATTCAGCATCATCAGCGGCGTCAGTGGCCTCAGCGACATCGCGAAGCTGGGCCGCACCGGCCTGGGGATGTTAGCGCTCTACCTCGCCACCACCTTCATCGCGGTGAGCATCGGGCTGTTGGCGGTGAATGTGATACAGCCCGGCAAATTGGCGGACGATACCCAACGGCTGCGGAACCGCATCACCTACGAACTGTGGGTGAACGATACGCCAAGCGTGGAACGGCCGAAGGATGGTCGCTGCCTCAGTTGCGATCCGGCGAACAAGGCCATCGTGGCCGAGGTCACAGCGGCGCAAGGGAAGGTACCTGCCGATGCCAAGGTCGCAGGCGTCGCGGACCAGGCGCAGAGCACCAAGCAGTCCAGCCCGCTGCAGTTCTTGGTGGACATGGTGCCCAGCAACATCTTCCTCAGCTTCAACAATGCGCTGATGCTGCAAGTGATCTTCTTCGCGATCTTCTTCGGCATCGTGCTGCTGATGATCCCCCGGGAGACCGCAGCACCCGTGATGGCCCTGATGAACGGCCTCAACGAGGTGTTCATGACCATGGTGGATATGGTGATGAAGGCGGCGCCGTGGTTCGTGTTCGCGCTGATGGCCGGGGTGGTCTCGCGCATCGCGGGCGATGACCCGGCCGCCGTGTTGGAACTCTTCAAATCGCTGGCCGGCTACAGCATCACGGTGGTGATCGGTTTGGCCTTGGTCGTCTTCATCGTCTACCCAACACTGATGACCTTGCTGATGCGTCGCAACGTGTTCCGCCGATTCTTGAAGGCGATCGCTCCGGCGCAGCTCTTGGCCTTCAGCACCAGCAGCAGCGCGGCCACCTTGCCCGTCACCTTGGAGTGTGTGGAGGACAACATCGGGGTAAGCAAGAGCACAGCCAGCTTCGTGCTGCCCATCGGTGCCACGGTGAACATGGATGGCACCAGCCTCTACCAAGCCGTAGCTGTGGTCTTCCTTGCCCAATACCACATGGTGGACCTCACGTTCCTGCAACAACTGAGCATCGTGCTCACCGCCACCTTGGCCAGCATCGGCGCGGCGGCAGTGCCCAGTGCAGGCCTGGTCACGCTCTTCGTGGTCTTGACCTCCGTGGGGCTCGATCCGGCCTGGATCGCCATCATCCTCCCGGTGGACCGCATCCTGGACATGTGCCGCACGGTGGTGAACGTGACCGGCGACGCCACATGCTGCAGCGTGGTGGCGCACATGCAAGGCGAGCAGTTGTTCACCAAAGAGGTGTGAACGATCACCGGCGCCGTCGAAAGGCCAAGGGGTCTTCTCGGAACGATCTTTGTACCGTGCTGGACCTGCTTCGCGCAGCCGCACGTTTCATTCGAACACCGTTGACCTTCAAGCCCTCACTATGGCCAAGTGGACCAAACGCATCCTGCTCACCATCGGAATCCTCATCGTACTGCTGCTCGCTGCGGCCGTGCTGATCCCGATCCTCTTCAAGGACAAGATCGAAGCGGCCGTGAAGGAGGAGGTGAACAAGAACATCAACGCCGTGGTCGATTGGGGCGAGTGGGACATCACCATCCTCAAGAACTTCCCCAACCTCACGGTGGACATCGCGGATGTGAAGGTGACCAACGTCGCGCCCTTCGAAGGCATCGATCTGGCGCGCATCGGATCGCTCACCGCCACCGTGGACATCAAGAGCGTCTTCGGCGATCGCATCGACATCAAACGCATCGGCTTGGTGCGTCCGTACATCCATGTGAAAGTGCTGGAGGACGGCCGCGCCAACTGGGACATCGCCAAGGTGGATAGCACGGCAACCGACGAACCGGTTGATACGGCTGCTTCCAAGTTCAACATCGGCCTGCGCGAATACTGGATCGAAGATGGCACGGTGATCTATGACGATGCATCGCTCGCCTACTACATGGACCTGAAAGGGCTGGACCACAACGGCAGCGGCGACTTCACCCAGGACCTCTTCACCTTGAGCACCACCACCCATGCCGATACGGCCAACGTGGTCTTCGACGGCGTGAAGTACCTGAAGAACGTGAAGGCGGACATCAAGGCCGATCTGGACATGGATATGCCCAACATGAAGTTCACCTTCAAGGAGAACGAGGCGACCATCAACCAGCTTGTGCTCGGTTTCGATGGCTGGTTGGCGATGCCTGCCGACGACATCGACATGGACATCAAGTGGGACCTGAAGAAGACCGACTTCGGCACCCTGCTTTCCTTGGTGCCTGCGGAATTCGCTTCGGACCTCACCGGTGTGAAGATGAGCGGCAAGGCGGGCTTCAACGGGTACGTGAAAGGGACATACAACGACAACACCACACCGGCTTTCGGCCTCGCCCTTGATGTGGACAACGGTCGGTTCCAGTATCCTGATCTGCCCGCAGCGGTCGAGGACATCTTCGTGGACCTGAAGGTCAACGCACCGCAAGGCAACAACATGGACCTGATGGTGGTGGATCTGAAGCGCTTCGCCTTGAAGATGGCCGGCAACCCGGTCGAGGCCCGCATGTACCTCACCACCCCGATGAGCGACCCGAACGTGGATGCCGAGTTGAAGGCGAACATGGACCTGGCCAGCTTGAAGAAAGTGGTGCCGATGAAGGAGGACCTCACCGGCAATTTCACCGCCGACGTGCGCATGAAAGGAAGGATGAGCGACGTGGAAGCCGGACGCTACGACCAGTTCCAGGCCGATGGCCGCATGATCCTGTTGGGCATGAACTACACGAGCGATTCGCTGCCTCCGGTCGGCATCAAGAGCCTCTACTTTGATTTCAGCCCGCGTTACTTGGCGCTCACCAGCTTCGATGGCAGCGTCGGCAGCAGCAACGTGCAAGCCAAGGGCCGCATGGACAACTACCTGCAGTGGTGGTTGAAGGACAGCACCCTCGTGGGCAGCTTCGACCTCACCGCGGACAAGTTCGACCTGAACGAATTGATGGGGCCTGCTTCCACGGAAGAGCCAACGGCGGAGGCTCCCGCCGATACGTCCTCGCTCAGCGTGATCGAAGTGCCGGGCAACATCGACTTCCGCATGGGCATGACGGTGAAAGAAGTGATCTATGACCAGATGCACCTTACCAACGTACGCGGTGGCCTGCGGGTGCACGACAAGCAAGTGGATCTGAAGGATGTCTTCTTCAACCTCTTCGGTGGAAGTGTGGGCATGGCCGGCGGCTACGATGCCCGGAACATCGCCGAACCGAAGATCGACCTGCGTTACGACATCAAGGACCTGGATATCGAAGAGACCGTGAAGTACATGGAAAGCGTGCAGAAGATGGCGCCGATCGCCAAGACCTGCAAAGGCAAGTTCAGCACGGACCTCACGATGAAGGCCAACTTGGACCAACACATGGAACCCGACCTGAACACCCTGACCGGCAACGGAACACTGCGCACGAAGAGCGTTCGGATCGATGGGTTCCAGCCGTTGGTGAACATCGCGAAGGCCTTCAAGGTGAACGGCATCGAGAACACCACGTTGCAGGATGTCGTGTTCCGCTACAAGTTCGAGGATGGCAAGATGATCACCGAACCATTCGATGTGAAGATCGATCGGATCAAGGCCAACGTGGGCGGTTCCACCGCCTTTGCGGACCAAGCCATCGATTACACCATGAAGGCCAAGATACCGAGCGACATCTTCGGCGCAGGCGCTGCTTCGGCGGTCAGTGGGTTATTGGGCAAGGCCAACAGCGCGATCGGTGCCAACTTCCAAGTGCCTGCGGAACTGGATGTCACGGCCAAGATCACAGGCACCATCGACAACCCGATCGTGAAACCGGTGTTCGCGGGTGGCGAGAGCAACGTGAAGGATGTGATCGTCACGGAGATCAAGCAGGAGGTGAACGAACAGATCGACAAGGCGAAGGAAGAGGCCATTGCCAAGGCGCGCGAAGAAGCGGCGCGGTTGGTGGCCGAAGCGCAGAAGCAGGCCGACGATGCCAAGGCACAAGCGCGCAAGGAAGCAGCACGACTGAAAGGAGAAGCCTACAAAGCTGCCGACGACGCGGTTGCGAGAGTGACGAATCCGTTGGCCAAAGTGGCTGCACAAGTTGCCGCCAAGAAAGCCAAGGAAGAAGCCGACAAGCAAGAGCAGAAGGCCATTGCCGAAGCCGACAAGCGCGCCGATGGATTGGTGGAAAGTGCCCGGAAGAAGGGCGACGAGATGATCGCCAAGGCCGAAGCAACGGACACCAAGGTGAAGTAGATCGATAAGGACCATGATGTTGCGTAGACCACGTAGCGGCGACCTTCAGGGTCGACCGATGAAGGTGATGGTAAGGGGCCTTTTGATCTTGCTTTCCTTTGCCGTCCTTGCACCCGCGATGGCTCAGGAGGACAGCGAGGATCCCTGTGGCAAACCCACGGACAAGAAGATCGGGAAGCTGTTGGATGAAGCGAGCAAGGCCAAGGAGCCCTTGGAGCGCCACCAGAAGTTGAAGGCTGCCTTGGAAATGGATGGCGAATGCGCCGAGTGCTTGTTCCAACTCGGCATGTCGGCCTACCGGATCGGGAAGAGTGGCGGCAAGGGCTATGAGCCTGCTCTGCGCTACTTCGATCAGTTGGAGGCGAAGTGCCCGAACTACCACAGCGACGTGCCCTACTACAAGGGCATCATGTTCTACGCACAGGACAAGTTCGCGGAAGCGGCCAAGGCATTCGAGGCCTTTCGCAAGTTCCCGAGCGACGATGCCACCAAATTGAGCAAGGACTACGACAAGCAATACACCGAGGTGGAAGCCGTGATGCCGGAGCTCCAGTTCTATGTGGACTTCTACAAGAACACCGCACCGCTGAACCCGCAACTGGTGCGCAACGTGAGCACGCCTGCCAAGGAGTACCTGCCGATGCTCTCGCCGGACAACGAGTTGATGTTCTTCACCCGGGTGAGCAAACGACAGGCGAAGGGCGATATCGTTTCGCGCGAAGTGGAAGAACTCACCGAAGCGCGCCGTAGCGATGTGAAGGCCGACTTCAATGCCGGTCGAGCCTTGCCCGAACCCTTCAACCTCGGTGATGGCTATGGCGGCTTGACCATCAGCGTGAACAACCAGGAGATGTTCGTCACGGTCTGCGGTCCACCGGATGCATCGGGCTACAAGAATTGCGACATCTTCCGTTCACATTATGAAACCAAGTTCGACCTGGACAAAGGCGGACAATCGTTCGAGTGGGCAGGGTTGGAGAACCTTGGTCCGAGCATCAATACCCCGGATGGCTGGGAAAGTCAACCCACTTTGAGTGCCGATGGGAATACCCTCTACTTCGCAGCAAGCCGGATGAACACCGACGGCATCGATATTTTCCAAAGTACCCGCAGCGGTGCGGGAGAATGGTCACCGGCGCGACCGGTCAAAGGCATCAATACGGCGGGTGATGAGAAGGCACCGTTCATGCACAGCGATAGCCGTACGCTCTACTTCGCTGCGAAGCCTCCCAACGACGAAAGCGGTCGGATCGATGAATCGCGCGGCTACAAGGGAGCTGGTGGCTACGACATCTTCTTCAGCAAATTGAACGATGACGGAACGTGGTCGCGCCCTAAGAACATCGGGCATCCGCTGAACACCGATCAGGACGAGCATGGCTTGATCGTTAGTGCCGATGGCCGCACCGCCTACTTCGCTAGCGCACGTTACCAAGGTGCCGGTGATCTGGACATCTTCGGTTTCGAACTCCCCAAGGAAGCCCGCCCGGATGACATCCTTGTCGTAAAGGGCGAGGTGCGTGATGAAAAGGGTC
>Ga0075163_10013486_pt1 | contig 10583 bp, 4 predicted proteins | sample JI1023141ADNA_FD_71478 | JGI IMG/M metagenome (GOLD analysis project Ga0075163, IMG submission 71478) | Wastewater effluent complex algal communities from Wisconsin, to seasonally profile nutrient transformation and Carbon sequestration -... | ecosystem: Engineered > WWTP > Effluent > Algae... | reverse complement strand
CGCAAAGTCGCGATCGATGAACGTGCCGTCGCGCTTGACCAGCACGCCGGTCGAGTTGGTGAGGTGCGGCCGGTCCAAAAAGACGATGCGCGCCTGGAGCATGCCGAGCCGCAGCGGGGCCGCCTGGGCCGCCTGGCGCAGCGCCGCGATGGCCCGGGAATCGAGGCGGGTGTCGTTGTTCAGGCAGAAGACCCACGGCGTCTGGCACAAGGCGAGGCCGCGGTTGCAGCCCTCGGCAAACCCGAGGTTCTGCCCGGCTGCAAGCAGCTGCACGTGCGGAAACTCCGTGCGCAGCATCGCGAGGGAGCCATCTGTCGAGCCGTTGTCGACGACGATGGTGGCAAAATCGCGGTCCGTCTGGGCGGCCAGCGATTCGAGGCACATGCGCAGATCTGCGCAGCCGTTCCAGTTCACCAGCAGGACCGAGATCCCGCAGCCGGCGTTCGAGGCTTGTGCGCCCATGTCTGCGCCCATCATACCTATTCGCACGCCTGCATGCTTGGTGCGAAAGGGTGCGCGGTGGCACCATAAGCCGCATGAAAAACGGCAATGAAAATCGCGTGGTCGTGATCGGCTCAGGCTTTGGCGGGCTCGCCGCCGGGATCCGCCTGCAGGCGCGCGGCTATCAGGTGACCATCGTCGACCAGCGCGACAAGCCGGGCGGCCGCGCCTACGTCTACCAGGACGAGCACGCCGGCGGCCGCTTCGTCTTTGACGCCGGGCCGACGCTGGTGACCGCGCCGTTCCTGTTTGAAGAGCTGTTCACGCTCGCGGGTCAGCGCCTGGAAGATCACGTGGAGTTTCTTCCCATCATGCCGTTTTACCGGATCCGCTTTCACGACGGCCGCTCGTTTGACTACAGCGGCGATGCCGAGCGCATGGTCGAGCAGGTGCGCAAGCTCAGCCCCGGCGACGTCGACGGCTACCAGGCGTTCGTGGCTGCCTCGGAGAAGATCTATCGCACCGGCTTTGAGAAGCTGGGCGATGTGCCATTTTCGCGCCTGTCCGACATGGCGCGCATCGTGCCGGCGATGATGAAGCTGCGCTCGTACCTGACGGTGCATCAGCTGGTCTCGCGGTTCGTGAAGAACGACGACCTGCGCACCATGCTCAGCTTCCATCCTCTGCTCGTCGGTGGAAACCCCTACAAGACCACATCGATCTACGCCTTGATCCTGTACCTGGAGCGCAAGTGGGGCGTGTGGTCTGCGCGCGGCGGCACCGGCGCCCTCGTCCAGGCGCTGGTCAACCTTTTCACGTCGCTGGGCGGGGTGCTGCGTCAGAGCGAAAAGGTCGAGGAGATCCTGGTCTCGCCGGGGGCGCTGCGGCCGCGGGCGCGCGGCGTTCGCCTGGCCGGCGGCGCGGAAGTCGAGGCCGATATCGTCGTCAGCAATGCCGATGTCGGCTTCACCTATCGCAACCTGCTGCCCGAGCATGCGCGCCACAAGTACAGCAACCGCAAGGTCGAGAGCATGCGCTACTCGATGGGCCTGTTCGTCGCGTACTTCGGCACCGCGAAAAAGTATCCCGACTGCGCGCACCACACGATCCTGCTCGGGCCGCGCTACAAGGGGCTGCTCGACGATATCTTCGTCAAGCAGCGGCTGGCCGACGACTTCTCGCTGTACCTGCACCGCCCCACGGCCACCGATGAGAGCCTGGCCCCCGCGGGCTGCGATACGTTCTACGTGCTGTCGCCGGTGCCGCACCTGGGCGCCAGCCAGCCGGTCGACTGGGAGAGCGAAGGCCCGCGCTACCGCGATCGCATCTACGAGTACCTGGACAAGACGGTGGTCCCGGGGCTTGTTACCGATGCCAAGACCATGGCCGTGTCGCGCTTCATCACGCCGCGCACGTTCTCGTCGGAGCTGTCGTCGCTCTATGGCTCGGGATTTTCCGTCGAGCCGGTGCTGCGCCAGTCGGCCTATTTCCGTCCCCACAACCGCTCGGAAGACGTCGACGGCCTGTATCTGGTCGGCGGCGGGACGCATCCGGGCGCCGGCATGCCCGGCGTGCTCTCGACGGCCAAGGTCGTGGACCGCCTGATTCCGCGCATCCCCGGGGCACCGCAGGGCGCCGCCATCGCTGGGACTCACTCCCATATCTAAACCCGCACAACTCCTGCGCTTGGGGCCCGTTTTTTCGTTTTGCTCGGCCGGGTAGTTACGTACACTCGCGCCCACCTATGAGGGTGACGCAAATCTTTTTGGATTCGGGGTTTCGGGCCAGAGCGGCTGCGCTGCTGGCAATCTTGGTCGCTCTGCTCATGGCTCCCCGACCGGCGCACGCCGTCGGTGAGCTGGGCGGAAGCATCGCCGGCTACGTCACCGCCAAGGGCAGCAAGGACGGCCTGGCCGGCGTGCCGCTGAGCCTGCGCAGCTCGCAGCTCATCGGCGGCGCCAAAGAGACGGTCACCGGCGACGACGGCAGCTACACCTTCCTGAACCTGCCGCCGGGAACCTACGAGATCTCCATCAAGGTGGAGGGGTTCGCGCCCATCAAGCAGATCAACATCCAGGTCAACGCCGGCAGCCTCTCGTCGGTGGACCTGGCGATCGAGCCCGCCAGCTCGTCCGACATGAACGAGCGGACGACCATCATCGAGAAGGTCAACCCGGTGCTCAACCCGCAGAGCGCCGCCGCCGTCACCCCGCTCAGCAACCGCACCATCACCAGCTCGCCGACGTTCCGCCAGGAAAAGGGCGTCGCCCAGTTCACCGCCGGCGTCACCAGCGGCGGCGACAAGGCCATCGTGCGCGGCGGCCTCGGCCGCTTCAATCGCTACTTCATCGACGGCCTCGACGTCACCGACATCACCACCGGCGCCTTCGGCACCAGCTCCGCCCTCATCAACAGCGACTCGGTCGAGCAGTTCGTGGTGGAAGTGGGCTCGATGGACGCCGAGTACAACTCGCTCGGCCTGGTCCAGAACATGATCACGCGGTCGGGCGGCAACAAGCTCATCGTCGACGCCAGCATCATCTTCCAGCCGTCGCAGTTCGCCGCCACCACCCGCTACCCGACCAACTCCGCGCAGCAGAACAGCTCGACGCTGTACGACAACCGCCCGCTGCCCGACCGCAGCTTCTACTCGGGCGACATCAACATCGGCGGCCCCATCGTCAAGGACAAGCTGTGGTTCTGGACCAGCTTCCAGTTCAACTTCAACCGCCTGACCAACAACATCGCCGAGCAGCCCTGGTACGGCATCAAGTCGCCGTATGACCGCTACCAGGACCAGGTCCTGTATCTCGGCCGTGTCAAGCTGACCTGGCAGGCCACCAAGGCCACGCGCGTCACCCTGTCGTGGAGCACCGACTTCAACGACATCATCAACGCCTCGACCAGCAGCGCCATCACCGGCGTGAACCCGCAGAACCTGGCCCCCGAGGCCGAGCGGCGCGTCAAGCGCGGCGGCCACTGGGTCGGCCTGCTCGTCGACTCGTCCCTGACCGAAAAGCTGCTGCTCCAGATCCAGACCGGCGTCTTTTACAAAAACTACCTCGAAGACAGCCAGCGCCTGGTCGATGGTCAGCCCGACCGCATCGACCCCGCGCACCAGCTGCAGACCGCCGACGCCGCCACCAACAACTTCGTCTACCTGAACGGCAACCGCCAGTGGGACGACCAGACCAAGTGGAGCGCTCAGTTCTCGCCGACGCTGCTCTACACCGCGCACGGCCTCGGTGGCGAGCACAACGTCAAGGGCGGCATGCAGTTCACCTACATGAACTACCGCCACAACGTCGGCATCCCCGGCGGCCAGAGCTTCATCGACACGCTCCCCGGCGTTGTCTGCGACCCCGGCGATCCGCGCACCTTCGCCAGCTGCAACCAGGTCACCGTCTATCCCGACAGCCTGCCGCAGAACGGTCGCCCCGGCGAGGGCTACACGACCACGACGCAGGCGATGAACCTGGGCCTGTTCATCCAGGATCGCTTCACGATCAAGCGCTGGCTGACCATCGTCCCCGGCATGCGCGTCGACGTGGGCATGCTGTACGACACCACCGGCACGCGCCTCCAGACCCTCATCGGATTTGGGCCGCGGCTGTCGCTCATCTACGACCTCCTGCACGATCGCTCGACGCTGGTCATGGTCCACTACGGCCGCCACAACGACGTCGGCAACGCCGGCATCGCCGATGTCGGAAACCCCTCCATGACCTCGATCCTGCGTCGCTGGGATCCCATGCGCCAGGTCTTCGTGGATCAGCGCACCTCCGGCGGCCCCGGCACCCAGAGCTTCGCCACCGACGTGAACCTGAGCCCGCCGATGCTCGACGAGATCTCGGCCGGCATCCACCGCGAGATCGTCTCGCAGGCCGTCGTCGGCATCGACTACACCTACCGCCTGTACCAGAACTTCTGGGTCAACGAAGAGGTGAACCAGATCTGGGATCCGGCCGGCACGCGCGTCGTCGGCTTCGTAAGCGGCCAGCGCAAGCGCCTGTACGTCGCCGAGACCCCCAGCGACGCCCGCCGCACCTACCACGGCCTCGACCTGTGGGTGCGCGGCACGCCCGGCCACTGGGACCTGACCGCCTCGTACACGCTCGCCATCAACGAGGGCAACGTCACCAACTTTTTCGACGGCGGCTACCACACCAACCCCCGCCTCGATCCGCTGTACAGCGGCCCCATCGACGGGGCGCCGCGCCACTACCTGAAGGGCCTCATCAGCTACGCCTTCGACTGGGGACTCAGCGTCGGCACCCGCCTCCAGTTCTACACCGGCACGCCGCTCTGGCAGCAGTACCGCAGCCCCGAGGACTCGACCTACTCGCTCTACCGCTCGACGCGCGGCTCCACCACCGGCACCCGCCCCAACGATCCGACGACGTGGGCCGGCTTCAACCTGCCCAACACCTTCAACCTCGACATCCAGCTGGGCTATAACCTCCAGAAGCTCACCGGCCAGCGCATCGACATCCTGGCCATGCTGTTCAACATCCTGAACGTGTCGCCGGCCCAGGCCCTGGAGACGCGCGCCGGCCCCACCTTCGGCACCGTCACCCGCCGCCCCGACAACATGTTCTGCGAGATGGTTGTCCGCTACCGCTATTAGCTCACATAGGACTCAGTCATATACAATCGTGGGATGAGCTCGACAACTGGGCGCATCCTGCTGGTGGTGCTGGGGGTGTTCGCACTGTCGCTGGTCGTGGCGGCCCGCTTGAAGATGCCGCCTCCGCCCGTCGCAGCGCCCGCCCCGCCGGTTGCTCCCGCGGCGCCGACGCCTGTGGTTCCGGCGCCCACACTGCCCCACGCACCGGCGATCGTGGTCGCGCTGCCGCAACGGCCGCTGCTGCCCAGCGGTTTGCGCTTCGATCCCAGCGGGCGCTTCGTCGCGCAGGTGCGCGCCGGCAGCGAGCTCTGCGAGGTCTGGAACCTGGAGCTGGGCCTCTTTGTCGGCGAGGTCCCGGCGGGGCGCTGCGCCTCGTGGCGTCCCGGCACCTGCGTCGACTTCCGCCCGCCCGCCCGCCGCGAAGCGAGCCCGGAGCCCGAGGCTGCGGAGCCGCCGCAGTTTGGCCAGAGCTGCCTGGCGTGGCCGACCAGCGAGCTCACCGCCACCACCGCCGCCGCCCAAGGACCGCCTGTGAGCGTTCGCGCCAGCGCCGCCCTGGTGCGGGTGCGCGGCCTCCCCGGCGCCCCCCAGGCCGAGATGCCGCTGCGTCCCGAGTGCGATGGCGATGCCTGCACCGACGTTGTCGGCCTCGCCCTCCGCCCCGACGGCAAGCAGCTGCTGATCGCGCGCAAGGGCCAGAGCCAGCTGCGGATCATCGACCTCGCCTCCTCGCGCCCGGTGGCGACGCTGGCGCTCGGCGACCGCGAGCAGCTCCAGCCGCTGATGCTGGTCTGGGGGCGCGCCGGCATCCTCGCCGTCGTCGCTGCACCCGGCCACGACGTGCTCGCCGACCAGACCGGCTACATCAACACCCAGCGCATCATCTATCAGTGGAGCGACCCGCAGCTGCCGCCGCGCAAGACCGAGTGCGGCGCCGAGGTCAACGTGACCAATGCCGCGCACCTGCTCGATCCGAGCGGGCGCTACCTGTTCATGCTCCAGCACTTCGAGCGCAGCGGCGACGCCTTTGAAGTGCAGGATGCGCGCCCTCCGCTGGCTGGCCCCGACGGTCTGCGCGGCGGCGACTTTCGGTCCGCGCTCGGTCGGCCGCGGCACCTGGGCCAGCCCTACTCGCCCTGCGACGTCGAGACCGAGCTCACCGGCGGCCGCTGGCTGCCCGGTCCGTTCCCCGTCTGGGAGACCGTCGAGATCACCCGCACCTCATGCAGCGGCGGCGAGTCGGTGGAGCGCACTGCCCGGCTGCTGCACACGGCGCCCGCGTTCCGCCGCATGACGCGGGTCAAGCTGGAGAGCGCCGCCGCCGTCCAGGCGCCGCGCCGCGTCTCGGCCGATGGCAAGAGCGTGCTCGCCGGAGCCGGCCGCAAGGCGACCCTTCCCGAGGGGTTTGAGGCCGCGCTGACCGGCGCCGGCAAGGATGCGCTGCGGCGACTCTCCGACGGCGAGATCCTCTATTATCCCGAGGAGGGCGACTGCTTCCACACCGAGCGCGGCGCCATCAGCTGCCCCCGGGCCGCGCAGCTCCGGGGGCGGGCCTATCGGCTCGGTCCGGATGCGCTCACCGACGAGGCCATCCGCGGCGATCAGCTGGCCTGGCTGCTCTACACCCCGAGCCTGGTCGACGACTTTTTTGCCGGAAGGCCCTTGCCGCCTGCGCGCAGCGAGCCCCGCGCCGGTCTGCCGCCGACGCTGAAGCTGCTCTCGGTCGAGCACCTCGACAGTGCGCGCCCCAACCTGGAGCTCAAGCTCGCAGCCGGCGACGGCGGCGATGGCTTTTCGGTGCTGCGCGTGCGCGTCGGCGACCAGCTGCAAACCGAGAGCTTCCCCATCGGTCGCGATGGCGTCGGGAAGGTGGCGCTGTCGCTCGACCCCAAGGTGTGCGACTACGCCTACATCTACGCATGCAGCAAGGGCGGGGTGGTGTGCAGCCGCCCGGTGACAGCGCCGTTTTGTCCCGAGTCCAAGCACGTTCCCGACGACAACCCGCTCTACGAAGAGCATCATCAGAACTAGCGCCCATGCGCCGCGCTCTGCACCTTTTTTTGGCTGCGCTCTGCTGGCTGACCGAGGCTGAGGCCGCCGAGCTGCCGCCGCTGCCGGGGTCAGTCCCGCTGCCTGGTCCCGGTCAGGCCAACGCGCAGCTCGCGCAGAAGCTCAACGCTGCGTGCGAGCGCTGCCATCTCGAGATCGCCGCCGAGTGGCGCCAGTCGTACCACCGCCAGGCCAACAGCGATCCGGCGTTCCAGCGCGCCCTGGCCGACGAGCCGCGCGCATTTTGCCGTCGCTGTCATGCTCCGCACGCCGATCCGACGCAGGCCGCTGCCGGCTGGGCCGCAGACAGCGGCGTGGCCTGCGTGACCTGCCATGTGCCGGGCCGACTGTTGCGGGCGCCGCTCGCCGACGTGCAGGTGCTTGCCGGCACTCGCACCGGTCCAGAGCCGCCGGGCCTGGCGCCGCACGAGCTGCTTCGCGATGCGCAGTTTTCGTCGGATGGCGCCTGCCAGGGCTGCCACGAGTTCTCGTTTCCCGACGGCCATGCGCGCCGCCGGCCCGAGCTCATGCAGTCGACGGTCAGCGAGCACAGGCAGTCGCCGCTGGCGGGCGAGAGCTGCATCCAGTGCCACATGCCGCGCACCGCCTCGGGCCGGCGCAGCCACAGCTTCGCGTCGGCGCACGAGCCGCAGCAGCTGCGGGCAGCGCTGCGCGTCACCGCCACCCGGCCCACGCCGACGCTGGTGCGGCTTGAGCTGGCGCCGCAGCGGGTCGGCCATGCGCTGCCCACCGGCGACCTGTTCCGGCGGCTGTCGCTGCGCGCCTGGGGCCAGGCTGCCGACGGCCGGCGCCTCGGTCAGCAGCGCCTGCTGAAGCGCCACTTCGGGCTGGAGCGGCAGCTGGGCGGCGCCTGGGTTCGCGTGACGGCGTATGACGACCGCCTCACCGGCGTCACCGCCATCGACCTGCCGCTCGACGCGGCGCTGGCGGGCCGGCGGCTGCGCTGGCAGGTTCGCTACCAGCGCGTCGAGCTGCCGCTGCCCTTTTCCGACCAGGTGCGGCTGCGGCCCACCGACGATGTGCTGCTTGCGGAAGGAGAGCTGTAGGAGGCTGCGGGGGAAGGTGGGGCGAGGTGCTACTTCTTGCCGTCGCTGCCGGGCTCGGGGGTCTGGCCGGAGATGACGCGATCGATGTCCTCCCAGCCGGAGGCGGTCTCGTTTTCCCACGACTCGTTGACGCGCGGATCCGGCGAGGCGCTGCTCGCCCCGGCCTCGTCGCTGGTCGGCTTGGTCTCGACCGCGTCGGCGGCGGCGCCGCCCTGGAGCTTCGCGAGCGCGGCGGCCAGCGGCAGCTTGTGGCTCCACTTGGCCTTTGGCTCGGGGTGGCTCTCGTCGGCGATGGGCATGGCCTCCTGCTGCCGGCCGCGGTCAAAGACCTTGTCGGCCGTGCCGCGGAAGCGCGCCCACAGCGCATCCGACTGCTGCTGCGGCACCGGCCCGATGCGCTTCCACTCGCCCTGGAGCCGTTTCATCTCCGACTCACCGGCCTCCTGGTCCAGGTCCTCCTTGGCCAGAAGCGCCTCGGCCTGCTCGCACAGCGCCTCTTTCTTCTTCAAATTTTCGAGGCGCTCGCCGTCGAGCTTCTCGAACGCGGCGCTGCGCCGCTCGAAGAACTTGTCGCAGGCGGTGCGGAAGCGCTGCCACAGGGCTTCGTGCTCGGCCTGGCGGGCGCGCGGCGCCGGACCGATCGCCTTCCAGTCGGCCTGATACGACTTGAGGAGCTCGGTGGTGCCCTTCCAGTCGACCGAGTGGACCGCCGCTTCGGCCTTCTGGCACAGCACCTCCTTCTTCTTCAGATTTTCTGCGCGCTCCTCATCGAGCTCGGCGTAGTGCGCCTTCTGCTCGCTGTAGACCTTGTCGGCCGAGGTCTTGAAGCGCGTCCACAGGGCGTCGGCCTGCTCCTTGGTCGGCACCGGACCCGCAGCCTTCCAGTCGGCCTGGAGCGCCTTGAGCTGCTCGCCCACCGACTTCCAGTCGGGCTCTGCGGCCGGCGGCTGGTCGGGGGTGCCCAGCGTCGCCAGCAGCGCCTCGACCTTCTGGCACAGCGCCTCTTTCTTGGCCAGGTTCGCGGTGCGCTCCTCGTCGGTGGCCGAGCGCAGCTTCTCGAAGATCTGGTCGCCCTTCTCCTTGAAGCGCTGCCACAGCGCCTCCGACTTGTCCTTTGGAGCAGGTCCAACAGCCTTCCACTCGCCCTGCAGCTGCTTGAGAAAGCCGGCGACCTCATTGCGCGCCGCGCCCTCTTCCAGCGCCTGCGCCAGCAGCTCAACCTTCTGCACCAGCGCCTCAAGCCGCGGCACATTGGACCAGCGCTGCCAGTCCTCGCGCTCGCGCGCCTCGTGCAGCTTGATGACCAGCGCGGCGCGGGCGGCATCGTAGCGCTGCCGGGCGGCGCTGGCGCGATCGCGCGGCAGGGGGTTGGCGCCCACCATGGCCTCGTGCGCCTGCTTGAGCGCCTGCTCGACCTGCTTGGGCCGCAGCGACTCCTCCTGCGCCAGCTTCTCCAGCCGGGACGAGTGCTCCTCGACGCGGCTGAGGTTGGCCTGCTGCTCTTCGGCTCGCCGCTTCTCTTCGGCCTCGCGCCGCTCGGAGTCGGCCCGCAGCCGCTCGGCCTGCTCGGCCTCGCGCTGCTTGCGCTCCTCTTCCCGTCGGAGGCGCGCGGCTGCGATGCGCTTGGCCTCCTCGGGATCCTCGCGCGGCGGCTCGGGCAGCTTTTCGGCCACTTTTTCGACCGGCTTTTCGGGCGCCTTTTCGGCCGCCTTCTCGGGCGGCGGCTCGCGGCGCGGCGGGGGCGGCAGCTCGACGACCTTGACCGTCGCTGCCTGCGCCTTCTGCTTCTTTACCAGGGCGTCGCGGCGCTCCTGGAAGCGGCTCGTGGCGCGCTCGAAGCGCTTGCGCAGGGCGCTCGGAACTTCGCCGCCCACGGCCTGCCACTCGGCGCGCGCCTGCGCCAGCACATCATCGGCGTCGGCGTAGTCCTCGGGATCGCTGCTCTTGGCCGCGACCTCCAGACGCTGACAGAGCAGCTCGCGCCGCTCGTTGGTGACATTGGTCGCCGGCGCCTGATTCTTGGCGACCGCGGCGATGGCGGGCTCGGTCTTGACGACGCCCATGCCCAGGCGCTCGCGGGCGGCGCTGCGCACGGTCTTGGACTTGGCCCGCTGCGCCAGCTCGGTGAGCAGCTCGCGCTGATCCTTGGCGATGCGGCCGAGCGCGCGGGTGGCGATCTCTTTGTTGACGTCGGCCAGAAGCAGGTCGCGCAGCGACTCGGGCGAGCTCAGGCGATCGACGGCGCGCAGGCGAAGCTCGGAGTCGCTGCCGCGGCGGGCAACTTCGGCAAAGCTGCGATCGTCGCTCAGGCGCTCGAAGGCCGCCTTTCGGGCGGCGGCGAGGGCGGCCTTGCAGGCGACATCCACCAGCGCCCGCGGGGTCGCGAGCCGGGCCACGGC
>Ga0075163_10013485_pt1 | contig 10585 bp, 8 predicted proteins | sample JI1023141ADNA_FD_71478 | JGI IMG/M metagenome (GOLD analysis project Ga0075163, IMG submission 71478) | Wastewater effluent complex algal communities from Wisconsin, to seasonally profile nutrient transformation and Carbon sequestration -... | ecosystem: Engineered > WWTP > Effluent > Algae... | reverse complement strand
TGTCCACAACATGGACTCATTTTTAAAGAAAAAGATGTAGAACGATTTATAAATTGGTTCTCTGAATTAAAAGTGGGAATTTTAAAAACATAATGCGGCTAAATGCTATACTGCGTATCTTCTGTTTTTTCAACAATTTCATGAATAATTCTATCTAATTCTTTTGCACTTTTATAAATATAGCTAATATTTTTCTCTTTGTCCTCATTGGATAATTCCTTATGAACTTCAAAAAGATGACATAGACCGAGTATATTTGCAACTTGCTTTCTTACAATATGAGATTGCTGCCATGCTATTTCTTTTAATTTTTTATTTTGACTTATAATTTTCAATTGATCTTTTTTTGATTCTGTAATATTTTTCACGTTTTTCGAAATACCAACAAGCTCACCCAGGCCGTTATAGACAGGAAATAGAGAGAATAACCATGATTGATCATCATGCATTTTTTCAATGTTAATTGATTCGCCTTTTAATACCTTCCTATAGCTTTGGAGGAATTCTTCATGTAATTCAGGTAATACAAAATCAAGCGAATTATCTCCCTTTTGCGCTGGCTTCCCAAAAACTTGCTCACTAACGAGTTCAGCTTCCTTATTTAAATAAAGAATTTTGAAATCATTACTAAGCAAAGTATGTGAATCCTTAGAACTATTAAAAATCGAACTAAGTATAGCTTCAGATTCTTTTAATTTTTCTTCAGATTTTTTTCTATCGGTAATATTATTTGAATTGTAGGTAACAGAGATTACCTGCTTATTCTCATCAAAGACTGGAAAAAAAGAAGCTTCAGTCCAATAACTAAAATTATCAAATTTTATTTCTCTTTCTAAGCAAACAATCTCACCCTGCAATGCCTTTGAAAAATCTCGTATAAAATCAGTTTGGTCTTTTGCCATTATATAATCCAAAATTGATTTATTTTCAAGCAATTCAATCCCATATGCTTTTTTACATATTTCGTTAGCTGTTTTATTAAAGCATAGAATTTTATAATCGCGGCTAATTAATATATTACTATCAGTACTGCTATCAAGTAAAGCTCTAAGTTTATTTTCTGAATGAACCAGAGACTGCTGCACTTTTTTTTCTTTTGTGGTATCTTTAAAAAAAATAGTCAATCCAATTTCAGATGGATATACAAGACAAGAAAACCATTTATCAAGATCTTCGCGGAATTCTTCAAAGTGAACAGATTTATTTTCATTCATAGCTTCTCGGAAAAAAGAAGGATAATTATAATTAGCCGAATCTGGAAAGTAATCCCAAATTACTTTTCCCTGAATTTCTTCAAACCGAACACCAAGAATACTTTCTGCTTCCTGATTCATTGCTAAAAATTTCCAGGTTCTATCTAGAACATAAAAACCATCGGTAATATTTCCAATAATTGTTTCCATTTTCTTTGAAGATTCATTGATTATATTTACCTTTTGTTCAAGCTCAGTAATATCATATCCCAGGCAAAGTATTCCATGGGGCAAATCACTTTTATCCTTAAATAAGGAAAACTCCCAGTTTGATTTAAGATAGTTTCCGCTCGAATCAATTGGTTTTCGAAGGGTTGTATTAACAACTGAACCTGGCTTAGAGATACATTCTTTTGTAGCCTCAACGCATTTTTCTAAGTCTTCTGGATGAATGGAATTTACAACAGGCAATCCAATAAAATTTTCAGAAAGAAATGAAAACCTTTCTTTGAAGTAATTATTAACAAAAATATAATTTCCTCCTAAGTCTGTGATAATCAAATAATGAGATTTTGAATTTAATATCCAGGCAGGTAGAAGTGATAGAATTTCGTTTTGTGTCATTTTTACTCTTATTGCTCAATATTTACACGGTCGTAACCTACAAATTTTGTGCAACTAGAAAAAACACGTAATATTACTGTTCATTACAATTGGCAAATTCACTATTTTTTCTTTGTAAGTTTTAGTGAGCGATTCATAAAGACATGTATAATCAATCTAAACTTTACTAAGGCAAATCAGTTTTAGTCCATTTAATCCTTTTTGATCCTGGTAGCATTTACATCCGAAACAACTTTGAAAGTGCTACCCCATTTCCGCATCAGTCCAAAGATTGGTTTTAATTTTTCTCCTTTTTTTGTAAGAGAATATTCAACGCGGGGAGGAGATTCTAAAAATGCTTTGCGAGATATAATGCCGTAATCCTCTAAATCTTTTAATTCTTTAGAAAGCATTTTATCCGAAGTCTTGGGAAGGGATTTTTTTAACTCGCCATAACGCAAAGATTTATCTTTCATTAACTTGAATAAAATAATAGGCTTCCATTTTCCATTGAGCACGGATAGTGTTAATTCAAATGGACATTGATGCACCATATCTTTTAATTTATAAACTGTCATTTGGAACTCCAAATCCTTTGATTCGCATTTAAATACCAATTCTTTTGCAAGCTCTTGTAAATTAATCTATATGGCAAATAAATTTTTCACTACCTACTTACCCACAAGTAAGTATTAAACACTTTTTTCTAAATGAATTCTATTTTTATTTTACAAAAAAACTATATCTTTATCTGTAACATTAAATATTACAGATAAATTTGTGTGAGACAAAACATTTAACCAAAGAATTTAAAAGAGCATGGAACCTTCTCCGTAATCATTTCCTCTGTGCCTTTGTGACTCTGTGGCAAATCCTCTTACCCAATTTTAAAGGAAGAAAAATGAGTGCAAATATCAGTGTATTAAATCCAGATAAAAGAAAAAAAGTTTTAATCGTTGTGGGAAATCCAAGTGTGTCGCAAACTACCGGCTGGCCAATTGGCTTTTGGTGGGCAGAACTAACTCACCCCTATTGGGAATTTGTGGAAAAAGGTTACGAAGTAGAAATTGTTTCTCCTAAAGGAGGCGATTTAGAAGCAGATGGCTATAGTGATCCAGAAGATGCAAGCGGTTACTCTGCGCATGACTTAATCAGTCTTGGATTTAAAAAGTCAGAAAAACATTCTGCTCTTTTAAAAAATACAAAAAGTATAAAGGATGTAAAAATTTCCGATTACGATGCTATCTTTATTGCCGGTGGACAATCTCCAATGTATACAATGATTGAAGACAGCGAATTACACAAATTTGTCGCTGACTTCTACGATGCAGGAAAAGTTGTATCTATCGTATGCCATGGAACTTGCGTTTTATTAAAAGTAAAATTAAAAGACGGCAAATTACTAGTAGACGGTAAAACATGGACTGGCTTTGCTAATTCGGAAGAACAATTTGCAGACAATTTTGTTGGCAAAAGAATTCAACCTTTCTGGATTGAAGAAGAAGCAAAGAAACTACCAAACACAAACTTCATCGTGGACTCTATGTTTAAAGCATTTGCAGTTAGAGATGGAAGACTGATCACCGGACAACAACAATACTCCGGCGCGGCAGCAGCAAAATTAGTCATAGAAGCGTTAGGCATATAGGAGATAAAATGAAAATAGCAATTATTGGAACAGGCAATGTAGGTGGAGCTTTAGCTACCAAATGGGCAAAAGCAGGACATGAAATTTTTCTTGGAGTTGGGGACTTAAATGGATTTAAAGGCAAAGCATTATTATCCAATCCAAAGACTTCAGTTCATTCTGTAGAAGATGCAGTTAAAAATGCAGAAGTTATATTAATTGCAACACCTGCACCTGCTGCAATCGAAGTAGCAAAATCACTTGGAGATACTTCTGGAAAAATTATTATTGATGCGATGAATATTGTTATGGGACGGGGACCTGTTGGCTTTAACAACACCGCGGATGCAATTCTCGCTAACACAAAAACAAAAGATGTTGTAAAATCCTTTAACACTACAGGCTTTAACAATATGGAAAATCCAGTCTATGGAAATACTTCTCTAGATTTATTCATGGCAGGTGACAGTGAAAAGGGAAAAGCGGCTACCAGACAGTTGGCGCTAGATGCAGGATTCGCAGAATGCTATAGCGTAGGCGGAAATGACAAATTCCAACTCATGGAACAATTTGCTTTCTTCTGGATCAATCTTGCCATGATGCAAGGACAGGGAAGAAATATTGGATTCAAACTTTTAAAAAAGTAAAATGATAGTCAAACGAAATCTCAGTCCCACTAAAGTATGGGGTTATATAAAGCCCCATATTCTCTATACAATAGCAGTTTCTTTTCTTGTTTGGGTTGCATTCTTTCTCACTCAAAAAAAAGAAATCGCTTTAAGCTTTGTCCCAATCAGCTTAATCGGCTCTGCACTGGCAATCTTTGTAGCCTTTAGGAATAATTCTGCTTATGCGCGCTGGTGGGAGGCTAGAACACTCTGGGGTGGAATTATAAATTCCAGTCGTGTTCTTGCCCGTCTGATAATTACGCTCATTGACAGTCATAGCCATCAGGCTAATTACAATAAGCCAAAGAGCGAATTTTTCAAGAAAGAATTAGTCTATGCCTGCATTGGTTGGGCTCATTCTCTGAGACTTCAATTAAGAAATCAGGCAAATGTTTCCGAGTTAAAAACTTTTTTTAATCCAGAAGAATTTGCTTCAATAGAATCTAGTTTTCAAAAACCAAATCGGATTCACTTACTCATTGGAAATAAAATTTACCAGGCAATGGCTAACGGTGTATTAGCCGGATTTGACAGCGTTCAATTAGAAGGTCAACTTCTCTCTCTGGCAAATTTTCAAGGTGGATGCGAAAGAATTAAAAACACACCTCTTCCCAGGCAGTATGATTTTTTTACAAAAGTATTTGTTCTAGTATTCGCGACTCTATTGCCGTTTGGACTTTTAGGATTTTTCCTAACCGAAACATTGATTCCCTTTTCCTGGTTAGTCATTCCACTCTCTACTTTAATCGCGGGTGTGTTTATTATCATGGAAAGAACAGGTGCAGCCAATGAAGATCCATTTGAAAATCTTGTCACCGATGTCCCTCTCAGTGCAATCTGTAACACGATAGAGCGTGATTTAAGAGAAATGCTTGGAGAAAAAGACCTACCGGAGAAATTAAAACCAGTAGATGGATATTTATTTTAAGAAGGATTACACAATGGATTTTACAAGATTTTCAGAAAACAACAAAAAATGGATAGCAGAAAAACTCTCCGAAGACCCCGATTATTTTACGAAACTTTCAAAAGGACAAAGCCCCGAATTTTTATATATAGGCTGTTCTGATAGTAGAGTTACCGCAGAGAGTCTAATGGGCGTTTCCCCCGGAGAAGTATTTATACATAGAAATGTGGCGAATCTAGTAATAAGCACAGACAATAATATAAACGCTGTTGTGCAATACGCAGTCGAACATCTTAAAGTAAAACATATTATAGTATGCGGGCATTATGAATGCGGTGGAGTCAAAGCAGCTCTTAATCCATCTGATATGGGGCAACTCAATAGTTGGCTCCAAACTCTTAGAGATGTTTACAGAATTCATCGAGCAGAGCTTGATTCAATTTCTGATGAGCATCAAAGATTCGATAGACTTGTAGAGTTAAACGTAAGGGAACAATGCATCAATATAATAAAAATTGACCATGTGCAAAGGTCATGGTATAAGACTGGTTATCCGCATATTCATGGATGGGTATTCAACGTTCGCAACGGACAATTAATTGATCTTGATTTAAAAATGGAAAAGGTATTTTCAGAAGTTAGGTCTATTTATGATTTAAAACCATTGAATAAATAGATTTTTTTAAAAAAGAATTTTTAGAAAACTTAAAGATTATATTTTATCTTTGCTTCTTGGAATAGTAAATTTAAATTTACTTCCCTTTCCAATTTCGCTTTCGACAAGCATTTCTCCGAGATGTTTGTCGACAAACTCTTTGCAAAGAATTAAACCAAGACCTGTTCCTTTTTCGCCTCCGGTTCCTTCTGTACTAAAATGTTTAACATCTATCTTGAATAAATTTTCACAGACTTCTTTACTCATCCCAACACCGTTGTCATCAACGCAGATTTCAACAAAACCATCTTTTTCCTTTCCAGAAATTGTAATTTGCCCATTAGATTTTGTGTATTTTATAGCATTACTTATAAGATTTCGCATAACGGTTGTAATCATCTGATAATCAAAAAAGCCTTTCATTTCCTCCGGGACTTGATTGATTACGGATATTTTTTTATTTGCAGCGGATGATTCGAGTAACATCATATTAGCCTGAATTAACTTGGTTAACGAATAATTCTCAGGCTTATATTGAATATCCCCTTTCTGGGATCTTGCCCAGGTAAGCAAGTTTTCTAGTAAGTCTTTAATTTTTTGTGAAGCATTTTCAAGTAGACTTAAATCCTTTTTAAACTCTTCTTTTGAAATATTTTCATATTGGCTTGTCATGAAGTTTAAAAAAGAATTTAAATTTCCAACAGGTCCTTTTAAATCATGAGCGATGATAGAAAAAAATTTATCTTTAGAAGCAATTAGTTTATTTAATTCTTCATTGTTTTTATAAAGCTGTTCCACTACTTTGCTAAGTTTCTTATTTTGCTCTACAATCAAATCCCTGGATTTTTTAAGCTCTACATGGGCTCTAACACGTGCCAAAAGCTCTAATGTATTAAAAGGTTTTGTTACATAGTCATCTGCTCCCAAACTAAATCCATGAACCATATTATCGATTTCTGTTTTCGCGGTTAAAAAAATTATAGGGATACTTTTTGTTCGCTCTTCTTTTTTTAAAATTCTGCAAACTTCAAATCCATCCATCCCGGGCATTGAAATGTCCAATAGAATCAAATCCGGTAAAGTGTCCTCAACAACGGATAATGCAAGTTTTCCGCTTAAGGCAAAGCTGGTTTCAAAACCCTCCTTGCTTAGAATATTTCCGAGCACTTGAAGATTTTCTCCTATGTCATCTACAATTAGAATATGTGCATTTGAACTTTCCATTTATTTTAGTTTACCATAAGCTTGATCTAATTCTCCAAGTGCAATGGAAAGTTTATCAATAGTAAAAGAATTTAGTAACTGTATCAAATAGTTTGAATAATCAATGAATATTTGTATATTAAAGGACTGACTTAATTCTCTAAGTTCAAATATAAAAGCTTTTAAGCGATTTGTGTTTAAAGATTTTCTTGCAATCTCACTTTCGAGATACCAGGTTTTATAATGAGAAATGAATTCTTCTGAAATCTGGTTCTCCTGAATTAAAAAATCTAGATTGATTATAAAATTTCTGTATGGATAATCATAATTATCCTCATTATTCTCACTACCTACACTAGGAATGTATTTCGCAATTTCCATAAACAATCCACTTCTATCAATTGGCTTGGAAATGTAACTATTTACAAAAGTCATGATGTCTGCTCGATCCTCTTCCATTGCCATTGCAGTCAACGCAATGATTGGAATTTGTTTGTTTAATTCATTTTGTTTTATATACAATGAAGTCTCTTTGCCACCCATGGTAGGCATGTTCATGTCCATGAGTATTAAATCAAATTTTTCTTTTTCTAACATTTCCAATGCGATTTTGCCATTCTCTGCAACCGAAACTTTAAGGTTTGTATTTTCTAAAAATCCGATAACAACTTGCCTGTTTGCTTCATTATCTTCAACCAATAATATTTTTGCACTAATAAATTCAATTTTCTCAGGAAGAAAATTTTCTATAAGATTTTTCTCAATCGGTTGATTAGAAATCATAGTGTTTGGCATAATAAAAGTAAACTTAGAACCTTTCCCAACCTCGCTATCTAAAGTAATTGATCCATTCATCATCTCAACTAGTCTCTTTGCAATGGAAAGCCCTAAACCAGAGCCTCCATACCGCAAATTATCCTGTCCCTGTTGTTGTTTGAATGGTTCAAAAATACTGCCGATATCTCTGGGAGCAATTCCGATACCGGTATCCTTTATTTCAAAGATAATATCAATTTTATTTTCGCTTTCTTTTTTGTTAATTGCGCGAACATTTACATCAACCCCACCTTTTTCTGTAAACTTAATAGCATTTCCAATTAAGTTGAACAAAATCTGTCTTAGCCGCAACTCATCCATTAATATAACAGGAGGTAAATGATCATCGATTGTTATTTCAAATTTTAATCGTTTCAAACTTGTTTGAATGGAAAATATTTGTTTTATATCATTGATAATTGCAATTAGATTGACAGGAGAATATTTTATTTCTAAACGACCTGCCTCTATTTTAGCAATATCTAATATATCGTTGATAAGATTTAAAAGATTTCGCCCGCTTTTTTGAATACCCAATACATATTCGAGCAAATCATGTTTATCCCCTACTTTATCTTTTAAAATTTCAGCAAATCCTAAAACTGCATTTAATGGCGTTCGAATTTCATGACTCATATTTGCTAGAAATTGACTCTTTAGTCTATTGGCAATTTCTGCCTCTGCTTTTGCATCATGTAAATTTCTTTCAATTTTTTTTCGCTCACTGATATCTGTATGCGTTCCAACCATTCTAGAAGGTTTTCCATCAAAAGATTTAATTACCTTTCCACGGGATAAAACCCAAATATATGAACCATCTTTGCGAATTACTCTATGCTCGGACTGGTAGCTAGAAGAATTTCCTGATAAATGCCACTGGATAGCGTCTGTTACCCACCCGACATCGTCTGGGTGAATGTGCCTTGTCCACTCTTCATACGTATCCCATGTATCATACTCACTATAGCCCAGCATTTCTTTCCATCTCCTGGAAAAAAAAACTTCATTCGTATGTAAATTCCAATCCCATACACCGTCCCCGCTCCCTTCGAGCGCAAACTGCCACCTTTCCTCACTTACCCGTAACCGCTTATTTGTTTCCTCTAATTCCTTTGTTCGATTCATTACACTTTCTTCGAGCGCGAGGTTTACATACTCTAATCTTTTACGCATAGAGTTTAATTCGATTTGTGTTCTTACTCTAAGAGAAAGCTCCGTTGGATTAATCGGCTTAGTCACAAAATCTTCGCAGCCCAAATGAAGTGCATTGGTTACTGCTTCAGAATCTTTTAATGCATTTACGAAAATAATTGGAGTTTCTCTTTTTCCGCCATTGGATTTGAGAAAGTATTCTATTTTTTTAATATCTAGATCGAGAATAATTAAATCGGGACTTTTTTTTTCAAATGCATTCGAATTGAGAAGGTGATTTTGAAGTCCTTGAACTACGTAATTTTCTCTTTTTAAGAGTGTAGATAAAATTTCAATATCCCTCAAAGACTCTGCTACGACTAATATTAATTTACCTCCAGTATACAAATTAAGCTTCCCCTGATTTATTTTCCAGGATGAGTTTAATTTCATCTAGAAGTTTTAGTTGGCTTGAAATCTCTGGAATGGAGAAATTCTTGATTAGCCTCAAAAGATTGTTAGCATAGATTTCCATTGGTTTAATCTGATACTTTTCAGCAATTTGTTTTAAATCAATAATGAAATTGTTTAATTTATTTGTATGCAAAGTTTTTCTTGAAGACTCGCTTTCCTTAAACCAAATAGTAAATTCTGTCTGCAATTCTAATGAAACTGGTTTTTCTAATATATATAACTTGAGAGACTTTAAAAAATCAAACTCTTTCATTTCGCTTTCACTAAAAGGTTTCTCTTTTTGTTCGTGAGGTAGAAATTTTGCTAATTCGTATATAAGCTCACTTCGAGATATCGGCTTACAGAGATAACCCTCAGCAAATGTCTTAATCTCTTGCACATTCTCTTTCATGGCAGAAGCTGTTAATATCACAATTGGAATATTTTTATAGAGTGGGTCTTTTTTTAGAATTAAGGAAGTAGACCGACCATCAAGTTCAGGCATTTGCATATCCATTAGAATTAAATCAACTGGATTCTCTTTTAATAATTCGAGTGCGACCCTTCCATTCTTCGCTTCTATGATGACAAAATTACATTGTTCCAAAAACCCGGTGACTACTTTACGATTCGATTCAATATCTTCAACAAGTAAAATTTTAGATTTTTGAAAAATAATATTAGAAGAATCAATATCAAACTCTTTGCCATTATGCGCTAAGGAAGAAATTTCTAATTCTTCTATGTATACACTAAATTTTGAACCCTGTCCTAGTTTACTTTCAACAGATACCTTTCCGCCCATCATTTCAACTAAGTTTCTTGTGATTGATAGTCCCAATCCAGATCCGCCAAATCGCATAACGTCCTGACCTGATTGTTGCATAAATGGAGCAAAGATCAAATCAAGTTCATATTCAGGAATTCCTATGCCCGTATCAATTATATCAATTACTAAATCAATCGAACTGCTATCTCCCCCTTTGGGAATATGTATAACATTTACTTTAATTCCACCTTTGTCCGTAAACTTCACAGCATTTCCAATCAAGTTGAACAAAACCTGTCTTAGCCGCAACTCATCGATTAATAGAGACTTCGGAAGTTTTTCATCAATATTAATCTCGAAGCTTAAATGCTTTTGAATTGTTTGCAGAGAAAAAATTTGTTTGATATCATAGATAACTGTAAATAAATTTACAGGAGAATATACAATATCTAGTTTTCCAGCTTCTATTTTTGCTAGATCTAAAATATCATTGATGAGGCTAATTAAGTTTTTCCCGCTTTTTTGTATTCCGGATAAATAATCGAGGACGACTGGATTTT
>Ga0075163_10013484_pt1 | contig 10586 bp, 10 predicted proteins | sample JI1023141ADNA_FD_71478 | JGI IMG/M metagenome (GOLD analysis project Ga0075163, IMG submission 71478) | Wastewater effluent complex algal communities from Wisconsin, to seasonally profile nutrient transformation and Carbon sequestration -... | ecosystem: Engineered > WWTP > Effluent > Algae... | reverse complement strand
AACATAATTACCGTGCAACATGCAATTACAATGTTCACAACAAAATATGCAACTACATCTGTGGAAACATAAAATAATACTAAAAGTACGAGCACAAATTTTATAACCTCGAAAACAATAGTTGCCATGTTTAATGCAAATTGCTTTTGGATCCCGTTAAGTGCGCCAGAATATAATCCGATAGGAAAGCGAAAAACAAGAAGTCCTCCCATCAGGTAAATACAATTTCCGATTTTCTCCGAAGAAAGACTTGCGTTGGATCCCCAAGCCTCAGAAAAAAAGGATTGGATAAAAACAATCACAACAAAAATAAAAATTGCCATACCCCAATAAACCCATTCAAGAGTTTTTAATAAATCTATTTTATATCGTCTGTCAATTTCAGTTACGTTTACCTTTGCCAATTCCTGGTTGATCGTTACACCCATGCCCATTTCCAGGACAAAAAATATTGCCTGCAAACTGGCATAAAATCCTACAAGTCCATAGGCCTCAATACCCAAAATTTGGACATAAACAGGCACCAGAATAATCTGAGAAATCAGTACCCAGGCCTGGAGACTAAAATTTGCTACGATGTTTTTAGATAATAGATTCAATTTTTTTTATCAATTCACTGTGGTTATCGGATGCACTTTAAATATCCTTCCGGTGCAACACTAATCAACAATTTGTTATCTATCATTTGATCTATTTCGAAACCATTATTTGTTTCTAAAAATTTCCAAACCGCAGTTTTCGCATTATTTCCAACATCCCATGGCCGGTCATACATTCCTTTTGGCATGTCTTCAATGATGGTATCAAAGACAACCAGATAAGATCCGGAAGTTACAAAGGGCGAATAAAGTCTAAGCTCTTCTAATACATGGTCATGCGTATGATTGGAATCCAGACACACCAGCACAGTGCCTTTACCTGAAGCAAAAGCAGCAACACGATCCACAATTTGCTGATCCAGCGAAGAACCTTCAATTAAATGTATTCTTTTGAACATGGGATGCGCTTCAATTTCTTTTCTGTTGTGCGGCCTGATATCAATGTCTATTCCCACAATTTCCCCTTTTCCTATGAGTTCCATAATGGAAGCATAATAGATTAAAGATCCGCCATGAGCAATACCCGTTTCAATAATTAAATCCGGTTTAAGCTGCCAAATTATTTCTTGCATGGCAATCATGTCCTGTGGGTATTGGATGATAGGCCTACCCATCCAGGAAAAATTATAGGAATATTTTTCCTGATTGGAAACTATATTAAACTGATGTGCGGCTTCCTTGAGTGCTTTATTGTTTCCAAATGATTTAATTCTCTCTTCTCTTTCTAGCTGAAATGCTTTTACTGGATCCATATTTTAAACAATTTTTTGATTCACTTTTTCACCCCAAAACTCCATTGGCTCATAGTCATTGTAAGGATAATGACCCAAATTAAGTGCAATATTTTTTTGATGCACTTTTAAATAATTGGTAACGAGGTCTTTAATTTTTATCGGCTGGCCACTGCAACATTGAAATACTCCTGAGCCCGATGTCAAACTAAAATCCACAATTTGTTTTACAAGCTCTGTTACAGGAAGATAATCCCTAACCTGTTCCCCTCCACTCATATCAAACTTTTGATCCCCACGGCCTAAAGCTTTATCCAATTGACTCAGGATCGAAGATTCCGATTGCCCGTCCCCATAAGTATAAAAAAGTCTTAACCATTTTAAATCAAATTTGAGGTGAGTCTGGAGTGCGGATAAAAATCTGCGGAGAGAATCTTTCGCAATGGCATAAGAAATCAAAGGGTTTGCGAAATTAGATGTATTTAAACATCCTTCCTGCATACCATATTCCAGACAGGTACCGGTAATTGAAAAATCGATAACTCCTGACTGGATCAAAGACTTCAGAAATTTATATTGTATCGGAAGGTTTTCTTCTATATGAAACATTGCCTTATAATTTGGCAAACCATTCCAAGCAAGATGGATGCATTTATCCGGAATCGGATGATCGGCAAAGTAAATGTGAGGTTCAAATGTCTCCAGGTCTGCTTCAATCAATTCCAATTCATGGTTAGCGAATCCCAAATTACTCATGCTGTTGAATTGCCGCACAAGACATATAGGTTTGAGTCCTCTTTCAATGAGTTCTCTAACCACATGTCGCCCGATAAATCCCGAAGCCCCGGTAACTAAAACTTTCATCTTAAAAAATCAATAGTTCTGGAACAGCAATTACAAACTTCCCTCCCCATTCTCTAATATAATTAAGCTGCATAGAGATTTCTTCTTTTATGTTCCATGGCAGTATGACCACATAATCTGGTTGGTGTTTCCTGATCCAGGACTCCTCCACAACAGGGATGTGCATTCCCGGAATAAATTTATTTTGTTTATGTGGTGAGGCATCAACAATAAATTTAAGCAAATCCTTCCTTACCCCACAAAAGTTCAAAAGTGTATTTCCTTTGGCAGCTGCACCGTAGCCTGCTACATATTTACCAGATGTCTTTGCTTCTATTAAAAAGCGAACAAACTCGTCTTTGACTTTTTCAGCTTTTTTCTGAAATCCTTGATAAGTCTCTATTTTGTTCAACCCAATACCCTCCTCCAACAAAGTCATATTGATGACTCGCTCGGTATGTTGTTTTGTCCTGTCCTCTTCGTGACAGGCAAATATTCGCAGCGAGCCACCATGCGTGGAAAGTTCCTCAACATCAAATACATGCAAACCGCAAGATTCAAAAATTCTTTTCACGGTGATGAAAGATAAATAAGAGAAATGCTCATGATAAATGGTATCGAATTGATTCCATTGAATCAATTGCAACAAGTGTGGAAATTCCATGGTTATGACTCCATTCTCTTTCAACACAATCTTCATTCCTTGCACAAAGTCATTGATATCCGGCACATGAGCCAATACATTATTTCCGAGCAATAGATCTGCACGATAACCTTCACTGACCAAAAGTTTAGCCAAACGAGTCCCAAAAAAATCAACAATGGATTTAATTCCCTTTTCCTCAGCTACTTTGGCGGTATTTGCAGTGGGTTCTATACCCAAAACAGGAATGTTCTTTTCCTTAAAATATTGAAGTAAATATCCATCGTTGCTGGCAAGTTCGATAATTTGAGAATCTGAGTTAAAACCAAAGCGCTCAATCATATTCTCTGTATATCTCTTGGCATGTGCTAACCAGGAACTAGAATAGGATGAAAAATAGGCATAGTCTGAACTAAATATATCAGAGTGACTTGCATATTCTTCTATTTGAACAAGATAACATGTATCACAAACCAAAATCCTCAATGGAAAATTAATTTCAGGTTGTAACAGCGCTTCCATTTTCAAAAACGAATTGGAAGGTGGACTAAAACCAAGATCAACGAATTCAATATTCAACTCTGATCTACAATGTCTGCATTGACTCATGGCAATCCTTTGAAATTTTGATCAATTAATGAGTAGCTTAAATCTTTTTCACTGACATGACGAACAGCTTCCGGCCACTGAATACCGACAGCAGGATCATTATATCTTATACATATTTCCAACTGCGGGGTATAAAAAGCAGTATGATGATACAACAAAACAGAATTTTCTTCCAGTGTGATAAATCCATGCACAAAACCTTTTGGAATTAACAAACCTTTAAAGTCTCCTCCAAAAAGTTCAATGCCGAAATACTTCAAATAACTGGCAGAATCCCTCCGCAAATCAACAACCACATCAAAAACTTTCCCGCTAAGGCATCGCACGAACTTAATTTCCGCTGCATTCCCCGTCTGTGCATGCATGCCTCTTAGTGTACCTATTTCTCGATTATAAGATTGATTCATCTGAACAAAATGTTCATGTACACCTATACTGTTAAATTCTTTGGCACAATAAGATCTGAAAAAATGTCCCCGATCGTCAACAATGGGCTTCATTTTGACTACATACAAACCATCAAATCCTGTTTCTTCAAATTCCATGCTTTGACATTTGAAGAAAGTATTGATCAATCTGCTGAGTGGTCAGAACCTCTGACTTTTCAAAATACGCACGATACCATTCTATGGTTTTTTCTAAAGCCTCTTCTGTTCGAAAAATGGGTCTCCATTTCAATTCATTAACGGCTTTCTCATGATTCAGTTTCAATAATCCTGCTTCATGAAAATCTTGCTCTGGCTTTTTGATGACATATTCCAAGGCAGGCCAGTGTCTGGCTGTTATTTCAACCATCTCGCCAACTGTTTTTACATCATCAGGGTATGGAGAAAAGTTCCACGCAGTTGATGCAGCAGTATCTTGCGATAATAATTTCTCAGCCAACAATAAATAACCGGTCAAACAATCCAATACATGTTGCCATGGTCTTACAGATAATGGATTTCTTATCTCCACTTTTTGTTTTGCAGAAGCAGCTCGCATCAAATCAGGGATCAACCTATCCGCACTCCAATCCCCTCCACCAAGAACATTCCCGGCTCTTGCCGAAGCAATTAATGTGTCGTGAGATAATCCATATTTTTCCAACGGGAAAAAACTTCTTCTATAAGAACTAATCAAAATTTCACAACAAGCCTTTGATGAACTATATAAATCATATCCTCCCAGTCGATCACTTTCTTTATATGCATAATCACTTTCCAAATTCTCATAGACTTTATCTGTCGTGATCATTACCATGACTTTTACCCGCGTACTCATTCTGGCAGCTTGCAGAACATTTAGCGTGCCAATAACATTGGATTGATAGGTTTCTACCGGATCTATATATGATGGTCTGACCAAAGCTTGAGCTGCCAAATGAAAAACAATCTCAGCTTCAGAATCCTCCATCACTTTTTCCAAATGATCCGCATCCAATATATTCCCTTCAATGTGTTGAAAAGGGGCATTTAACAAGCTAAAATGATTGGGATGAGTGTTTGGTGGCAATGAATATCCCGTAACTTTTGCACCCAGTTTGTGCAACATAGTCACCAGCCAGGAGCCCTTAAAACCAGTATGTCCGGTGACCAGGACTCTCTTATTTTCAAACGCCGCCCGAAGTCTATCTACCATATTTTCCATTCGGCTTTACCATTCTTCCACAATTCTTCCAACTCAATACGGTCTCTCATCGCATCCATAGCTTTCCAAAATCCCTTATGCTGATAAGCTGCGAGTTGTCCATCTCGAGCAATTTCATACAATGGTTTTTTCTCCCATTGCACCTGATCCATATCCCCTTCGAGATAATCAAATATTCCCTGTTCCATAACAAAAAAACCTCCGTTGATCCATAATCCATCATCCTCCGGCTTCTCTTGAAACTCTTCTACTATACCCGATTCATTTATATTCAAATGACCAAATCTTCCCGGCAATTGGATGGAAGTGAGTGTGGCCAACTTCCCTGAAGATTGGTGAAAATTTAATAAGGCTTTCAAATCAACATTGGAAACACCGTCTCCATACGTCAACATAAATGCTTCCCCTTCCGTATACTTCTTAATTCTCTTTATCCTGCCTGCAGTATTGGTTTCAATACCCGTATCGATTAATGTAACTTTAAAGGATTCTGTATTCGAGAAATGGACATCCACTTTATTTTTGGCCAGCTCTATCGTCACATCAGAATTATACAGATAATAATTCAAAAAATATTCCTTTATCATCGTAGCCTTATAACCAAGACATATGATAAAATCATTGAAACCTTGCGCTTCATAAATTTTCATAATATGCCAAAGAATCGGTTTACCTGCTATTTCAACCATGGGCTTTGGACGCGATTCTGTCTCTTCCATCAACCTTGTACCTAATCCACCTGCAAGAATTACCACCTTCATAACTGTAACCTATCTTTAATTCGTTTGCAAACTATCCCGCCAAATTTTTCTTACAATGACAAAACCCAGAGTGAGCATAAAACTGATCAATAATGTTTTAATCATGTTCATGAGCAGGTTTTCCTTTTTCAACTCCAAGGGCTTCATAGGAAGATCCAAGGCCTGAATAAATGGGGTTTTATTCTGTAATGTAAAAGAAGCCAGTTCCAGATTTTTTAAAGCTTCCCCATAGAGAATCGAAAACATCTTTATATCTCTATCCACTTGTGTCTGTGGAACCAGATCTTCATTGAGAAATGTATTTCGGTAACTGTCTTTTATCCCTGCGAGATTATAATCTTTACGATGAATCAGATTTCTTAAGCTATCGACTTTATGTTGAAGGCGGTCATATGTGTCCTGTTGTTTTTCAATGGTTTTATCAATGTAGAATTTACTTAACTGATCATATAAGGAAAAACACATCTGATAAGCCAAATCCTCTACGGGTAATCTTATAGACAATTCCATAATCCCGGTTTTTTCATTAAAAATAGTTTCCAATCTTTTAAGAAAAAGAAAATGTAAACGCTTCAAAGCCATTCTCTCCTGAGTATCAAAAGTTGCTACTTCTGTTCTTGAAAATCTTAATTTACTTAGAGAATCCGACTTTTCCCAAAATGGAACGGTGAACCATTCTCCCTCAGATTGAAAAGCCTCAATTAAATGATTCGCCAGAAAATCTTCTTTACCGTTTACTATATTTCTTTTAAAAAAAAATGTTTCCGCAATTCTGCGTGTTTTGGCAATTTCAATGATTTTTTGCAAGCTTAATTTTTGCCCGGGTGCGGACAATCCAAACTGACCAAGTATGGAGGTCAGGCCCGACTGGCCGGCTTCTGCTTCGTTGAGCATAAAGCTCACTTTGGCTGTATACTGAGGCTTTTTGGTAAATTGTTGATAAGCAAAATAAGCACCCACTGGTAACAAAACCCAAATCATTAAAGGCAGACTCCGCTTAAATTCCTTCAGATAATCTTGCAACAGCTGAACAAATTCCCTGAGGCTGAATGTATTATTTTCATTTTCTTGATTCATCTTAAGCCAGTGAAATCAGTAATCTATTTGGTTTTTTGTTATATTTAACCACAAAAATAAGAATATTTTATATATAAATAAATTAAATAATTCAAGTCTATTTTTCAATAAATAGGACTCCGTTACAAAAGCTTTTGGCGTAACATTTAGTGTTGAAAAATGAAATCTTATTATTTTCGCCACAGATTCACCCTTTCCTAATTTAAATATGCAACTTATGGACTTGAAAATTTCTTCATTGTCAAAAAGTTATGGCCACCAAAAGGCGGTTGACGACATTTCTTTTGAAGTAAAATCAGGAGAAATTCTTGGCTTTCTGGGCCCGAATGGTGCAGGTAAAACAACCACCATGAAAATGTTAACCCAATATCTCGAGCCCGACCACGGAACCATCTGGTATGGGAACAATTCAAGTCGGTCTTCTATTGACCTAAGACGGACTATTGGCTACCTCCCTGAACACAATCCCTTGTATGAAGATATGCCCGTTCTGGATTATTTGGCCTTTTGTGCATCCCTTCAGGGCGTTTCGGCGGCAGAAATTCCTTCCAGAGTTCGTGAAATGGTCAAAAAGTGTGGCCTGGATGTGGAAAAACATAAAAAAATTGGGGAACTGTCTAAAGGGTACAGACAACGGGTAGGACTGGCTCAGGCGCTCATTCATAACCCCCAAATATTGATTCTCGACGAACCTACCACTGGTCTTGACCCTAATCAAATCGTTGAAATAAGGGAATTAATTAAACAACTTGGCAAGGAAAAAACTGTCATCTTAAGTACACATATCCTGCCTGAAGTTGAAGCTACATGCGATAGGATTCTTATCATTAATAAAGGTCGGATAGTCGCAGATGGCACGGTTGCAAATTTGCGCAAACAATCTGAGTCTCGCCAAATTTTACACGTTCGTATTGAGGGAGCGGATCAGGACAATATCTTTTCTACGCTTCAATCTTTGCCAGAAGTGAGTCTGGTTGATTTAATCAATAGAAATGAAAATAAATTCGAGGTGCAATCCCGTGGAGAAATCCAACTCAATAAAGCAATATTTCATTTGTGTGTAGAAAAGGGATGGGAATTACTTGAACTGACTCCTTTTGAAACCAAATTAGAAGACATCTTTAGAGACCTTACCATAAATTAATTGAATATGCAATCACCTGTACAAATTATCGCCAAAAGAGAGCTCAATTCCTTCTTTGACTCCTTGACCGCTTATATCATGCTGTTGGCCTTTCTGGGATTCAGTGGATTTTTTACATGGATTTATGGGGCGGATGTTTTTATTCGGAAAGAAGCAGATCTTCAGGTTTTCTTTGCCATTGCAAAATGGACGCTATTTTTTTTCATCCCCGCTATCACCATGAAAATGATAGCTGAAGAAAAGAAAACTGGCACCATTGAATTACTGCTCACTAAAGCAGTAAGTCACAGGCAACTTGTGTTAGGTAAATATCTGGCATGCATGCTACTGGTTGGTATAGCTTTGATTTTTACCCTACCATATTACTTCTCCATTGCGAGGTTAGGATCTGTAGATCATGGCGCAACCATTAGTGGATATCTGGGATTGTTGCTCATGAGTTCAGCCTATATCGCCATTGGACTTTTTGCAAGCAGCTTGACCAACAATCAAATTGTTGCATTTCTTTTAGCACTCCTCATTGGCATATTTTTTCATTTTTTATTTGATTTATTCAGTGGAGGCACACGAGGATTCCTTGGGAACCTGATGAATGATCTAAGCGTCAGCAGACATTTTGAATCCATTTCAAGAGGCGTATTGGATACAAAGGATCTCATTTATTTTGCGAGCCTAACTTTATTAGGATTATTTATGGCCGAACAATTAATAACCAAAAGAAAATAACAAGAGGAATATGAATACTACTGCTTCCAAAATCATTGTTGCAATTCTTGCATTTGTGGCTTTGAATTTTCTGGCAAGACAATTCTTTTTTCGTCTTGACCTTACAAAAAATCAGGAATTCACCTTAAGCCCTGCTACTAAAAATATCCTGCGCAATCTGGATGAAAAAGTTAAAGTCACAGCATATTTTTCAGATGATTTACCAACTGATGTAGGCAAAACTAAACAGGACCTGAAAGAAATTCTGGATGAATTCTATAATCTTTCGAAAGGTCAACTTGAATATGAATTCATTGCCCCGAATGACGATCCCAAAAAAGAAGAAGAAGCCATGAAGGAAGGGATCCAGCCTGTGATGATCAACGTCCGGGAAAAGGACCAGGCCAAACAACTTAAAGCCTTCCTTGGCGCTACCATAAAAGTGGGCGATAAAAAAGAAATCATTCCTGTGATCCAACCTGGAACTGCAATGGAATACGCTCTTACTACCAACATTAAAAAACTGGTAGCAAAGAACAAACCTGTTATTGGCTTTATTCAAGGCCATCGGGAAGCATCTTTGCAAGAAATGGTTCAGGTATATGAATCTCTTAACATCCTCTACTCTGTCGAATCTGTTTATTTAACGGACAGCACCCAGTTGAACAAATATAAAACCCTGGTGCTTGTAAGGCCACAGGACAGTATTCCTGCAAGTCATTTTGAAATGCTTAATGATTATCTTGGACAGGGTGGTAATTTATTGATAGCCACCAATCAAATTGAAGCAGAACTACAAACAGGACAAGTAACTCCATCCTTAAGTGGTGTGGGTAATTGGTTGGCTGAAAAAGGCATTGTCCTTGAAAATGCGTTAGTAAAAGATGCTGCATGTGGTTCAGTCCAAGTCCAGCAACAAACGGGAATGTTTTCCTTTGCAACACCGGTGCAATTGCCTTATCTACCCTTGATTCAAAATTTTTCCAACCATCCGGTAACAAAAGGATTGGAAAGAGTGATTCTCCAATTTGCATCTGCAATAAGTTATAATGGCAAAGAACAATTTACCCCTTTACTATTTACTTCTGATAAGTCAGGCAGAGAGCCAATGCCAATTGTGATTGATATTCAACGTCAGTGGACAGAAGCCGATTTTCCCGAAAGAAATATCTGCTTGGGGGCAGTGGTAGAAGGAAAAATTGCAGGCAACACCTCCAGTAAACTCATCATCTATGGGGATGGTGATTTTCCTGTAGGCCGTGGAAGAAATCAACAAATTAATCAGGATAATGTCTCCCTCCTTGTCAATGGAATAGACTGGCTCTCAGATGATACCGGCCTGATAGATTTGCGAACAAAAGCAGTAGAAACAAGACCCATAAAAGAACCGGACGATTCTACCAGAAATATGTATAAATACCTAAATTTTTTACTGCCAATAATGCTCGTTTTGGTTTATAGCTTTTATCGAAGTTCAGTAAATAGAAGAAAACGTTCACAAAGAATGGAAGAACGTTACAGTTAATTTTTGTTGAACTATTCCATTTTAATTCATCCTAAAGGGTTTGATATTAATGGCTATTTTTCAAGATTAATATATTTTAACGAACAAAGCAAATAATGCACCTCATTAAAAATCATCTAGAGGTCCTTCCTTTACATCAAATTCAACTTTACATCCTATTTCACCCCTATGGGGTTTTATTTCATTTCATGATGTTTTGGTATAAAAATTTCATCCCTACGGGATTAAATCAATGGTATTTTATGCAAACTAATTTTACAATTGTAAAAAATATGGTTTAGCCTAGTTCGGGTGACATAATTGATCACAAAATCTTACTT
>Ga0075163_10013483_pt1 | contig 10586 bp, 8 predicted proteins | sample JI1023141ADNA_FD_71478 | JGI IMG/M metagenome (GOLD analysis project Ga0075163, IMG submission 71478) | Wastewater effluent complex algal communities from Wisconsin, to seasonally profile nutrient transformation and Carbon sequestration -... | ecosystem: Engineered > WWTP > Effluent > Algae... | reverse complement strand
CCGACGCCGCCTGGCAGTCCGCCGATCTCGACCTCGGCGACGTCCTCCTCTTCTCCTCCCACACCATCCACCGCGCTCTGCCCAACCTCACCCCCGCCCGCCTCCGCGTCTCCGTCGACTACCGCTACCGGGGGACAGGATCATAGGTCGCTACTACCCGAGATCACTCGGGAATAACGGCTCACTGCAACGCCGCTGGGGCGGAGGCGTGTCCGCGATAACTGCGTTGCAGTGACCGAAAAATCCGTCGTGATGCCGACGGGTTGCGACCCAGGATCCTGTCCCCGGGTCAGGCGTACTCGACCGAGATGGTCTCGATGATGGTCTTCATCGCGGCCTTGACGACCTCGGTGTCCGGATCGCGGACGATGACGTAGCCGTCGCCCTCGTAGCTGTCGCTGCGCGGGGCGCCGCGGGCGGGGAGCTTGGCCTCGACCACCAGCTTGCCGACCAGGGCCTGGGCCTCGTCGACGCCGCCGACCCGGAGCACCCGGCCGCGGCCGACGCCGCGGAGGAAGGCGACGCCGACCGAGAACTTGCGCTCCCACGGGCCGTCGTAGGCGCCGTCGATGACCGCGCGGGCCCACGCCCGGTACAGGTCGGCGTCGTGGGCGAAGCTGTTGGCCAGCACGATGTGCGCGCCCGGCGGCCGGGCGGCGATCTCGCCGATCGCGATCGAGCCGTCGTCGCGGCGGAACCACTCCATGTGGGTGAAGCCGGTGTCGAGCCCGAGCGCCTGCACCGTCTGCCGACCGAGCGCCTGGACGTCGGCGAACTCGGGCGTCTCGACGTCGCGCGGCAGCACCACCACCCACTGGATCCACGGCGTCTCCATCACCTCGAGCGGGGTCGGCAGGTAGCGCGAGATCGAGGTGAACTTGACCTCGCCGCCGATGGTGATGGTCTCGAAGCTGAACTCGCGGCCGCGCAGGAACTCCTCGGCCAGCGCCGGGTGCTCGGGCGAGGCGTGCATCGCCCGCAGCGCGGCCCGCAGCTCGTCGGCGTTGCCGATCCGCCAGGTCGCCTTGCAGCCCATGCCGGCCTGCGGCTTGAGCACCAGCGGGAAGCCGACCTCGGCGACGAACCGCTCGGCGTCGGCCCACGATCGGATCAGCGCGTGGCGGGCGCACGGCAGGCCGTGCTTGCGCAGCTCGTCCTTCATCCGCGCCTTGTCGCGGAACAGATCGGCGGTCGACGGGTCGGTGCCCTCGACGCCGAGGGCCTGGCGGACCTCGGCGAGCTGGACCTGCAGCGGCTCGAGGATGCCGAGGACCCGGTGGATGTCGCCGTGGCGGTAGCGCAGGGTGCGGGCGGCGTCGACGAGCTGGGCGGTGTCGAGCCCGTCGGCGACCCGGATGACGTCGGCGAACAGCTCGGCGTCCTCGCCGGTCGGCGCCTCCTGCGCGATGCCGAGCAGCCGGACGCCGGGCAGGCGGGCGGCGGCGCGGGCGAAGCGCATCGTGGTCTGCAGAGGGAAGGGCGCCGCGAAGATCACGTTGCGCATGACCGCGTTGTAACATCGCCGGCGATGAAGGTCGTGTTCCTGGCGTGCAGCTATCCCCCGGAGATGCAGCAGTACACGCGCGGCCTGGCCGAGGTCGGCGCCGAGGTCTACGGGGTCGGCGACACCGCCGCCGCCAGCCTCGCGCCCAGCCTCAAGCGTCACCTCACCGACTACCTGCAGGTGCCCCGGCTGCTCGACGAGGACGACGTCGTCGCCCGGGTCCACGCCTGGCTGCGCGGCCGCGAGGTCGATCGGGTGCTCGCCAACTGGGAGGTGATGGTGCTGACCGCCGCCCGCCTGCGCGAGCGGCTCGGCGTGCCCGGCATGTCGGTCGACACCGTCAACGGCTTCCGCGACAAGCAGCTGATGAAGGAGCGGGTCGCCGCCGCCGGCCTGCGGGTGCCGCGCGCGCTGCGGGTCCGCACCACCAGCGAGGCCCGGGCCGCCGCCGAGCGGCTCGGCTACCCGCTGGTGCTCAAGCCGATCGCCGGCGCCGGCAGCGCCGACACCCACCGCGTCAACGACGACCGCGAGCTCGAGGCCGTGCTCAAGCAGATGCTCCACGTCGGCGAGGCGTCGTGCGAGGAGTTCATCGAGGGCGAGGAGTTCACCTACGACACGCTGTGCGTCAACGGCCAGCCGCGCTTCCAGAACGTCTGCCAGTACCTGCCCAAGCCGCTCATCGCCCGCACCAACGAGTGGATCAGCCCCGTCATCGTCACCGCCCGCGATCTCGGCGAGCCCCGGCTGCTCGACGGCATCCTGCTCGGCCGCGGCGTGCTCGACGCGCTGAAGATGGGCGACGGCTTCACCCACATGGAGTGGTTCCGCAAGCCCGACGGCGAGGTGGTGTTCGGCGAGATCGGCTGCCGCCCGGGCGGCGCCCACCTCGTCGATCAGATGAACTACACCTGCGACATCGATCTGTTCCGCGAGTGGGCGCGGGCGGTGTGCTGGGGCCGGTTCGAGGCGAGCACGGTCCGCAAGTACAACGCCGCGATCATCTTCAAGCGGGCCAAGGGCCAGGGCCGCATCACCCGCATCGACGGCCTGCGCGAGTTCATGCGCCAGTACGGCCAGTACGTGGTCGAGGAGCGGCTGCTGCCGGTCGGGTCGCAGCGCCGCAACTGGAAGCAGACCCTGGTCTCCGACGGCTACATCCTGCTCCGCCACCCCGACTGGGACGCGGCCTGCAAGCTGGCCTCGATCGTCGCCACCGACGTCACGATGTACGCCCAGTGATCGGCGGTGCCGCCGGTCACGCCTTGGGGTCGGCCGGCTCGGTCGGCGGCTGGCGGGCGGCCGCGGTCGGCCCCGGCACCTCGTAGGGCTCCTGCCCGAGCTCGACCTGGTCGGGCTCGCCGTACGGATCGAGGCCGTGGGCGTCGCGCACCAGCACCTTGCGCTCGCGCGGCGGGTGGTTCGGCGCCGGCGCGTCGTCGGCGGTCTTGGCCGCGTCCGCGCGCTCTTCGTCGCGAATGCCACCGGCCGGCGACGGCGTGGCTGGGCTGGTCGCGGGTACCGCCGATTTGCTCATGACGGTCGCGAGTAGCAAGGAGCGCGCCGCGGCCGTCGCCGTCGACGACCGGTGCCGCGCGCGCAGGGTCGTGCGCCAGCGCCCGGCCGCGCCCGGGTGAGCGCCGGCGCACGGTGGTCGCCGCGCGGCCTAACGATCGTGGGTGATCGCCGCGAGCAGCGTGGTCATGGCGACCGGCTTCACCAGGTGGCGGGCGAAGCCGGCCCGGGCCGCGCGCTCGCGATCGCCGTCCTGACCGTAGCCGGTCAGGGCGACCAGCCGGACGTCGTCGAGGCCGGGCAGCGCCCGCAGGCGCTCGGCCAGCTCGTAGCCGTCGATCACCGGCAGGCCGATGTCGAGCACCGCGACCTCGGGGACGAAGCTGGTGACCTCGGCCAGCGCGGTGACCGCGTCGTGGGCGACCACCACGTCGTGGCCGCTGATCCGCAGCAGCTCGGCCAGGAGCTCGGCGGCGTCGACGTTGTCGTCGACCAGCAGAACCCGGCGACCGGCGCGCTCGCGCTCGCGCTCGGCGGTCACGGGCGCGGTGGCCGCGCGGGGCGGCGCGTCGGCGAGCGGCAGGTGGATCGTGAACCGGCTGCCGCGGCCGGGGCCGTCGCTGGCGGCGTGGACCGCGCCGCCGTGCAGCTCGACCAGGCTCTTGACCAGGGTCAGGCCGATGCCGAGCCCGCCGTAGGTGCCCTCGGTCGCCCGCGGTCCCTGCACGAACGGGCGGAAGATCGACGGCAGCAGCTCGGCCGAGATGCCGCGCCCGTCGTCGACGACGGTCAGCTCGACCTGATGGTCGCGCCGGGTCACGGTCAGCGCGACGTTGCCGCCCGGGTCGGTGTAGCGGGCGGCGTTGGTCAAGAGGTTGGCGATGACCTGGGCCAGCCGGACCGGATCACCCCACCACGTCACCGGCGCGGGCGGCAACGTGACCGCGAGGTGGTGGCGCCGGCGCTCGAGCAGATCGGCCGCCATCTCGATCGCCTTGGTCACGACGTCGCCGAGGTTCGCGGTCTCGCGCCGCAGCTCGACCTTGCCGCGCACGATCCGCGACACGTCGAGCAGGTCGTCGACCAGCCGGGTGAGGTGGGCGACCTGCCGGACGATGATCTGGTGCTCGCGCGCGGCCGGATCGTCGCCCCGGCCGCGGATCAGATCGAGCGCGGTGGTGATCGGCGCCAGCGGGTTGCGCAGCTCGTGGCCGAGCAGGGCGAGGAACTCGTCCTTGGCCTGGTTGGCGGCCTCGAGCTCGGCGATCAGCGCCAGCCGTTCGTCGCGGGCGGCGACGATGTCGGTGATGTCGAGGGCGATCACCATCATCCCGTAGACCTGGCCGTCGCCGTCGCGGATCGGCTCGAGGTTGAAGCGGAAGTAGGTGTCGTGCAGCGCGCCGGTGCCGTCGCGATCGAGGGCGACGCACAGCTCGTTGGTCACGAACGGGATGCCGCGCCGGTAGACGTCGTCGACGATCGCGGCGAGCGGGGTGCCGACGACCTCGGGGAACGCCTCGGCGTAGGTCTTGCCGAGGACCTCGCGGCCGACCATCGCGACGTAGCGCGGGTTGGCGAGCATGAACACGTGGTCGGGCCCGGTCATCAGCGCGGTCGCGATCGGCGCCTGCATCAACAGATCGCGCCGCTCGGCCTCGGTCGACGCCCGGATCGCGTGGGCCCGGCTGCGATCGTGGGCCAGATCGATCGCGCGCAGGAGCTGGAGCACGAACGCGCGGTAGCCGGCGTCGAACGACAGGTAGGCGCTGAGGCCGAACCCGACCAGGCCGTCGAGCGCCGGGACCACGAACACCTCGCGGACCGGCGCCGGCCACGGCGGGCGGGGCAGCGGTCGATCGAGGGCGATGACGGTCGGGCCGGCGAGCGGCAGGTGGCGGGCGATCAGGGCGCGGACCGCGTCGACGTCGTCGCCGAGGCCGACCGTCGCCCGCGCGGTCGTCGCGTCGGCGTCGAACCAGCCGATGAACGGCAGGTCCTCGGGATCGTCGGCGAGCCGGGCCAGCGCGTCGGCGACCAGCTGGTGCGGCCGCGGGCTGGTCGAGGCGTGCTCGGCCAGCCGGCGCAGCGCGCGCTGCCGCCGGTTGCCCACCATCCGCTCGGTGGTCTCGGTGCAGACCACCAGCGTGCCGCCGACCTCGCCGTCGACGTCGTGGACCGGCGAGTAGCCGTAGGTCCAGTAGACCTCCTCGATCCGGCCGTTGCGGTGGATCGGGACCAGCGCGTCCTCGTGCCAGGTCGGCTCGCCGCGGGTCATCACGCCCTCGATCTGCGGGCCGATGATCGGCCAGATCTCGCCCCAGCAGTCGACGCCGCGCTGGCCCATCGCGGCCGGGTGCTTGCCCCGACCGAAGCTGGGCACGTAGGCGTCGTTGTAGAGCTGGATCAGCGCCGGGCCCCACCACAGGAACATCGGCTGGCGCGAGCCGAGCATGATCTGCAGCGTGGTCCGCAGGCTCGGCGACCAGGTCGCCATCGGGCCCAGCGGGGTCGTCGACCAGTCGATCGACCGGATCAAGGCTCCGCAGGCACCGCCGCCGCGCGGGAACTCCGACGCCATCGTCGCACCCTGGCACGAAACCGCGACCACGGCCCGCCGGCCCCGGCGGGCCGCCTCGACAGCCTCGCCGGCCGCGGTCGATACTGGCCCATGGCCGCGCCGCGCCTGGTCACGATCACGTTCTCCCACTACTGCGAGAAGGCGCGCTGGGCGCTCGACCGCGCCCGGGTCGCCTACGTCGAGGACGGCCACCTGCCGCTGTTCGCCTGGCTGCCGGCGCTGCGGGCCGGTCGTGCCCGGACGGTGCCGTCGCTGGTCACCGCCGACGGCGCGGTCACCGACTCGACCGACATCCTCCGCTGGGTCGACCGCCAGGGCGGGGCGCCGCCGCTGTTCCCGGTCGGCGACGCCGACGTCGTCGACCTCGAGGAGCGGTTCGACACCCGGCTGGGCCCGCACACCCGCCGGGTCGCCTACCACCACCTGCTGCCGGTGATCCGCACCGTGCTCGGCGACGCGCCCGGCGTGCCGCGCGCCGAACTGCGGGCGGCGAAGCTGCTGGCGCCCGCGATCGCCGCGCTGATGAAGCGCGGCCTCGCCGTCACCCCGGCCGGCGTGGCCCGGTCGCGCCAGCGGGTCGACGAGATCTTCGCCGACGTCGCGAGCCGGCTGGCCGACGGGCGGCGCTACCTGGGCGGCGACCGCTTCACCGCCGCCGATCTGACGTTCGCCGCGCTGGCCACGCCGCTCTTGATGCCGCTCGAGCTGGCCGGCTTCGTGCCGATGGACGACCTGCCGGCGGCGATGACCGCCGACGTCGAGCGCCACCGCGCCACCGTCGCCGGCCGGTTCGCGCTCCGCCTCTACCGCGAGGAGCGCGGTCTGCCCGGCCGCCCGGCCGGCGCCGCGCCGATCTGATCGCGTTCCGGCCGCTCGCCGCTGTCGCCGCGACCGATCCGGGCTTAGATCCGGCCATGACGCTGCGCCGCGCCGTGCTGTCGATCGTGGTCCTCGCCACGCTGGTGATGGGGCTGGCCTGCGACCGCCGGCGCGAGGAGCCGACCATCCGCTTCGACGGGTCGATGGCGGATCGCGCGCGGCAGCGCGGCATCGACATCATGAGCCGCCCGGACGTCACCCGCGCGCTCGACGCGTTCTTCGATCGCGTCGCCGGTGACCCGCGGGTCGCGAGCGCGGGCGGGCGGCTGGTGGCGGCGTTGACCGCGGATCCCGGCCTGGCCACGCAGATCGACGGCCTGACCGGCCAGATGATGAGCGACCCGCGGATCGCGGCGGTCGGGGCCGAGATGGCCCGGGCCCACCCGGACTGGACCGCCGACCAGTTCGGCGCGGCGTTCGAGCAGCGGGTCGCCCGCAACTGGGCCCGCATCCCGCCCGACGAGGCCGGCGCCGGTCTGCAGCGGATGCTGGTGCGCGCGGCGGCCGGCCCCGACTGGATCGCCTTCAAGGCCCACCTCGCGACCCGGTTCGGCCGCGGCATCGACGCCTACTTCGCGTCGGCGGCGCGCAACCGGGCCTGGGGCCGGCGGCTGCGCGAGCTCAACGGCGGCACCACGCCCGCGCCGGCGCAGGCCGGCGACCTGCTGCTCGATCACATGCTGGCCCCGGACCGGGCCGGGGCGTTCGTGATCGCCGTGCTCGACGACCCGGCGACGGCGACGGCGGTGGCGGCCGCGATCGGTCGCGCCCTCGAGCTCGACGAGATCCGGTCGGCGCTGGTGACCGCGGCCGGCGCGGCGCTGGCCGATCCCGCGCTGCCGGGCCGGGTCCAGACCCTGATGTCGACGCTGCTCGCGGACGACGCGACGGTGGCGCAGATGCAGGCCGATCTCGAGGCCCTGCTGGCCGCGCCGTCGACCGGCGCGGCGGTCAGCGGCGTGGTCGGCGCGCTGCTCGCCGACCCGCGGGTCCGCGGCATCGTCGACGACTTGTTCGGCGGTCTCGCCGACCAGCCGTCGTTCCGCGGCGGCCTCGATCGGCTGATGAACGACTGGTGAGCGCGGCGGCCGGTTCGCCGTGATAGCAACGGGGATGCTCCGCCCTCACGCGCTCGTCGCCTCCACCGTCCTCGCCGCGCTCGCCGCTGGCTGCGGCAAGTCCAGCAAGCCTGACCCCGCCGCCGACCCGGCCAAGCCTGGCTCGGCCACGGCCGCGACGACGACGGTGCCGGCGACGGCGACCCGGATCGCGGTCGGCGCGTTCACCGTGCCGGTGCCGACCGGGTGGAAGGACGTGTCGAGCGAGCGGGCCCAACCCGGGCAGGTCGGCCTCCTGACCACCGACCGGCAGCCGCCGGTGCTGCTGATCCTGTCGCCGGCGCCGACCCCGATGCCGTTCGATCCGACCGATTCGGCGGCTTGCGCCACCAACGGTGGCCACATCCCCGGCGTCGTCGGCACGCCGACCGTGGTCACGCTGCCGGCCGGCAAGGCCTGCGTGGTCGAGACCCAGGGCGACAAGCACATGACCATCACCGTCCTCGCGGTTGGCGACAAGGGCGTGATGGCGCAGTGCCGCTTCGAGCGGGCGGCTGATCACGGCGCCTGCGACCCGCTGGTCGCCGCGATCGTCCTCGGGATCTGAAGACCCCGAGCGTCAGCGAGGGTCCGAAGGAACAAGGCGCGCCACCGTGGCCGCGTAAGGGCCCGCCGCCGCCATCGCTGATTCCTTCACAGTCTCTGATCTGATTCTGAGGCTCCGGGCCGAGCCGCCGCGGTCACTCCAGGACGCAGCCGCAGGCGCCCTCCGCCGAGGTCTGGCCGGGCGGGCACGGCGCGCACGCCTCCTGGCCGGACTGGCGATAGGTGCCGGCCGCGCACGGCTCGCACGCGGTGCCGGTCCCGTCGGCCTGCGCGCCGCAGCCACACTCGGCGCACGCCGCGGCGCCGATGTTGGCGGCCCGCGCGTTGCCGCCGCACGGCTGACACGCCGAGCCGACCGGGCTGTACATACCCGAGGGGCAGTACTCACAGCCGGTCTGGGCCGCGTCGGGCTGCTGTCCGGGGGGGCACGGGCCGGGAATGGCCGCGCAGGTGTCGCCCTTCGGCCCGATCGGTCCGATCTCGCCGACCGGTCCCTGCGCCCCGTCGGCGCCGGCCGGACCCTGCGGCCCCGCCGGCCCGGCGGCACCGTCGACGCCGGCGGCCCCCGCCGGTCCGGCGGGCCCGGTCGCGCCGGTCGCGCCCTGCGGACCGGTGAGGCCCATGAAGCCCATCGGCCCCTGCGGCCCGGCCGGTCCGGCGGGCCCGATCGGTCCCTGCGCCCCGTCGACGCCGGCCGCACCCTGGGCGCCGGTCGCCCCGGTCGCGCCGTCCGCGCCCGCCGGGCCTTGCGGGCCGGCGGGGCCCTGCGCGCCGTTGGCCCCGGCGGGACCTTGCGGACCGGCGAGGCCTTGCGGCCCGGCGGGCCCGGCCGGCCCGGTCTGACCGATCTGGTTCCACTGGATCGCGTCCTCGTTGTGCCGGCACAGCGACGGGTTGCTGACCACGCGCAGCGAGCCCTGGTTCTCCTGGCCGTTCGAGTGCGTCGAGTAGCAGCCGTAGATGATGCCGTTGTTGGCCGGGATCGGGCCGCCACCGCCGCCGCCGCCGTTGTGGGCGAAGACGACGCCGGTGCCTGCGGCCGCGGCCGCGAACAGGATGATGCCGATCTGGAGCTTCATGGTGAGACCTCTCGGTTGGTGTGAAGGGGCTCCCTGCCGACGCAGCCGCGGCCACTTCTTCGCCAACGCGATGACCCACGCGGCGAACATGCGCGTGGCTCCGCCACCACGCCGGACGGCGCGTGAGCGCATCGTCGTGCGATGCGCGGTTCCCCTGACGTCCACTCTCGGCAAAGCCGATCGCGATGTCCAGCGGGCACGGCGTTGGTCGCGACGCGATCGCCCACGCCGCGACGATGCGCGGCGCGGTGCCGGTGGCCCGGCTCAGCCGATCAGGCCTTGGGATCGGTCGGCGCGGCCGCGGTCGGCGCGGGATCGGTCGGCGCGGCCGCCGGCGAGGCCGCGGCCACCGTCGGCGCCGGCGGGGCGGCAGGAGCCTCGGCGGCGGGCGCTTCGGCGGCGGCGGCCGCCGCCGCCTCGGCCAGCCGGGTGGCCGCCGAGCGGTCGGCTGGCACCGCGGTCCGTCCGGTCCCCGGACCGTCGATCGCCTCGACCGTGCCGTCGCCCAGCCGCTCCTCGAGCAGCTTGGACGCGATGGTGAGGAAGTCCTCCTCGGTCAGGATGCCGACCAGCCGGCCCTCCTGCACCACCGGCAGACAGCCGATCCGCTTGCGCCGCATCAGCCGCAGCGCGTCGATGGTCGGCGTCTCCGGCGCCACCGTCGCGACGTCCTTGCGCATGATCGCCGACACCCCGGTCCGGTGGCTGACGCCGTGGCTGGCGATGAAGCGCAGCACCGCCCGCTGGGTCACCAGGCCGACCAGCCGGTGGTCCTTGTCCTCGACCGGGACGTGGCGGATCCGCTCCCAGATCATCAGGTTGGCGATCATCTCGATCGGATCGTCGGCCTGGACCGTGAACAGGTCCGTGGTCATGTACTGCTCGACCCGGAGGTAGTTGTGGCGGGTGACGTCGGCCTCGTCGAGCCGCGCCCGCTCCCACTCCGACACCGGTCGGCCGGTCTGCTGGCGCTTGACCGTGGCCGCCACCAGCGCGTTGGCCCGCTCGCCCGGGGTCGCCCGGTCGCGCAGCGAGTTCCACGACGAGAACTGCCAGCGGGCCCCGGTCCGCGCGGTCCGCACCCGCTCGTCGATGACGGTGAGGTAGCGCTTGACGTCGCCGTCGTCGATCGCGGCCCGGCGCAGGCCGGCCTCGGCCACCGGTAGCAGCCGGTCGAGCACCAGGTTGCGGGCCGAGATGTCCTCGCCGTCGAGCCAGGTGAAGCTGGCGCCGAGGCCCTCGCGGGCGGCGGTGTAGAAGTTGGCCCCGGCCTGATCGAAGTCGATCCGCCGGTGATACTCCTCGCCGCGGTGGGCGAGCTCGCTCATCAGCCCGAACCAGAACGCGCCGTTGGCGACCTCGTCGAG
>Ga0075163_10013481_pt1 | contig 10587 bp, 8 predicted proteins | sample JI1023141ADNA_FD_71478 | JGI IMG/M metagenome (GOLD analysis project Ga0075163, IMG submission 71478) | Wastewater effluent complex algal communities from Wisconsin, to seasonally profile nutrient transformation and Carbon sequestration -... | ecosystem: Engineered > WWTP > Effluent > Algae... | reverse complement strand
CGGCGTTCGCCGCCAGGCACGCGCCGGAGAAGGTCGTCGAGATCGTGAGCAAGACCTGGGTGAAGATGACGGGCCGGGGACACGCGGAGGCAGCCGCCCTCCTGCCCTCGATGGAGCCCGCGCTGCGGGCCCTCGTGGAGGCCGCAATCGCCTGCTGATGACCGCGGGGATTGGGCTTCGCTTCACCGGGGCTGCTCGATAGCATCGCGGCCTCCATGTCGGACACCGGGCACATCCTCCAGTCGCTGGCGGTCAACACCGTCATCGCGATCTCGAAGTTCATCGCCGCCGGCTTCACGCACTCGGGCGCGATGCTCGCCGAGGCGATCCACTCCGCGAGCGACTGCGCGAACCAGCTGCTCCTGCTGTTCGGCGTGCGCCAGGCCAAGCGAAAACCCGACGCGAGCCACCCGCTCGGCTACGGCCGCGAGCTCTACTTCTGGTCGTTCATGGTCGCGATGCTCCTGTTCACGGGCGGCGGCGTGTTCTCGATCTACGAGGGCATCCACAAGATCACGAACCCCGAGAAGGAGCTCGACCACGTCGAGGTGGGCCTCGCCGTGCTCGGCATCGCGCTGCTCCTCGAGGGTTACTCGACGATCTCGAACATCCGCGAGCTCAACAAGCGCCGCAAGGGCGTCCCGTTCATGCGCTACCTGCGCGAGACGAAGGACTCGGACCTGATCCTCGTGTTCGGCGAGAACGGCGCGGCGACGGCCGGCCTCCTCTTCGCGCTCATCGCGACGCTGCTCGCGAAGTTCACCGGCAACATGATGTGGGACGGGATCGGCGGCCTGGCGGTCGGCGTCGTCCTCGTGGGCGTGGCGTTCTTCCTCGCCTTCGAGGTGAAGAGCCTCCTCGTCGGCGAGGCCGCCGACGACGAGGTCACGCGCGCCGTCAAGGACGCGGCGACCGCGAGCAAGCACATCGGCGAGGTGCTGCGCCTCATCACGGTGCAGCAGGGCCCGGGCGAGATCATGGTCGCCTGCAAGGTCCGCCTCGAGTCGGAGATCTCGGGCAAGGAGATGGTCGCCGCCATCAACGCCTTCGAGCGCGACGTGAAGGCCCGCTGCCCGGCGGTCGTCTGGTCGTTCGTCGAACCCGACGATCAGGTCTGAGCCCGGAGGCGCTCCGCGAGGACGCGCTCCATGAAGCGGAAGTTGTCGCGCCAGTGATCGCGCGCGATCTTCTGGAACACCATCGCGTGGAACGCGTGCACGCCGCCCGGGTAGATCTTGAGCTCGTGGTGCACGCCGAGCGCATCGAGCGCCTTCGCGAGCCTCCGAGAGTCGTCGAGCAGCGGATCCTTCGTGCCGCACGCGACGAAGAAGGAGGGAAGCGGCCGCGCCGTCTGCCTGGTCTCGCCAGCGCGCTCGAGGAGCACGAGCGGGTCGGCGAAGTCGAAGCCGTGGGACGGCGCCTCGCGCGGCAGATAAGAGGACTCGACCTCCGTCATCCGGTCGGCGAGCCAGGGCGGCAGCTTGCGCCGGCGGCCGAAGCGCTCCGAGTCGGTGACCTGGAGGATCCCGCACGCCGGGAGCACGGCGACCGGGACGACACCGGTGTCGAAGATCTTCTTCGCGAAGTGCTCCGGCCTCTCGACGCTCGCGGCGACCGCCATCGCGGTCACGAGGTTCGCGCCCGCGCTCTCACCCGCGAGGAACAGGCGCGAGACGTCGCCGCCCAGGGCCGCGCCATTGCGCACGACCCACTCGTACGCCGCCGCGCAGTCCTCGAGCGCCGCCGGGTAAGGGTGCTTCGGCGCGAGCCTGTAGTTGATCGAGATCACCAGGAACCCGCGCCTCGCGAACAGGAGCCCCATGATCCAGTGCGAGTCCTTCGACAGGATCCGGAAGCCGCCGCCGTGCACGTAGAGCACGATGGGCAGGGGACCCTCCCCGCCGCGCCGGATGGGCCTGTAGGTGTCGGCGAGGTGATGCTCACGCCCGGTCGCGAGGTACGCGACGTCCTTCGTCACCTCGACGTCGTGGCGCGCGGGGTTCGACTGCGGGTGGAGCTTCGCGACCTTCGTCAGGCTCCGGAAGAACGTGTCGACGACGAGCGCGCCCGCGAGCTTCCGCGCTTCGACGGCGAGCGACATTCACGGCCTCCCGAGGACGAGCGTCGCGTTCGTCCCGCCGAACCCGAACGAGTTCGACAGCGCGAGATGGAGCTCTCGGTCGGTCGGCTTCGTGATCGGCGGATAGTCGACGATCTCGGGGTCCACGGGCTCGGCGTGCACCGACGGCGCGACCCACCCACCGCGCAGCATCTCGAGCGTGAAGATCGCCTCGATGACGCCGGCGGCCGAGATGCTGTGGCCCGTGTACCCCTTCGTCGACGAGTACGCGACCGGCCGGCCGCCCATGAGCTCTCGCAGCGCGCGGATCTCGCCGATGTCGCCGAGCGGCGTCGAAGTGCCGTGGGTGTTCACGTAGTCGATCTGCTCGGCGCTGATCCCGCTCGTCGCGAGCGCCTGACGCATCGCCGCGAGCGCGCCTGTCGCCGCGGGAGCGACCATCTCGCCCTCGCCGTCCGACGACATCCCCCACCCGACCAGCGTTCCGAGGATCGGCGCGCCGCGCTTCTCGGCGTCGCCCCGGCGCTCGAGGACGACCGCGCCGCTGGCCTCGCCGAAGATGAACCCCGCGCGATCCGCGGCGTAGGGCCGGGACGCGCGCTCGGGGTGGTCGTTGTCGCGCCCGTTGTACGCACCCATGGCGTCGAACCCTGAGAAGAAGTGGCTGTCGCAGATCTCGACGCCGCCAGCGATCGCCGCGGTCGCGTGCCCGGATCGAAGGAGCGTCGCGGCGAGGAGCACGTTGTACGCGCCGCCCGCGCACGCCGCCGTCGCGGTGAACGACGGACCGGTCGTCTTGAGTACGTTCACCACGTTCGCGGACACCGTCGAGGCCATGAGCTTCGGGATGACGGTCGGCAGGATCTTCTTCGCGTCCGACGTCTCGTCCAGCTTGCGTCGGACCTCGATGTGCGTGTCGACGTCACCGGTCCCGGAGCCGAAGACGATGGCCACGTCCCGCGTCTCGAGCTTCGCGGCGCTCCGCGCCGCGAGCGCCGACTTGAGCGCGAGCCGCGAGCTCCTGCCCATGAACCGGGACTGCTTCTTCGCGATCCCCAGGGCGGCGTCCGTGACGTCTCCCTTGTAGGTGCCGATGATGAGGCAGCGGGCCTTGAGATCGACCGCGGTCTGCCACTTCTCGAACGGCGGGTTGCGGCCCTCCCGGAGCGCCTTGCCGATCTCGGCGAGGTCGTCCCCCATGTTGCAACACACGCCCGCGCCGGTGACCACGATGTCATCGGCGCCGCCCATTCTCGTCGACGTTCCTCGAGACTCCATGACTCATGGATCGCTAGCACGATGGAGCACCGGGCCCCCGAAAATTAGGCGCGCCGGAGGCGCTCGATCCTGGCGCGGTCCTCCGCGAACTTTGATATGACCGTGGGCGATGGCCGTTCGGATCGACAGCACCGGCGAGATCGAGACGCTCTTTCACGACACGGTCCTCCAGCGCGAGGTCGAGGTCGGAGACAGGCTCCTCCTCGTGTTTCGCACGCAGTCCGAGCCCGAGGGCTCCGTGTCCGTGAACATCCTCTCGCCGAGCGGCGCGAAGATCCTCGAGCGCGTGCTCAGGGACCTCCCGACCGGCATGCCTCAGAGCGCCGCGCCAGTGGAGTTCGTGCCGTCCGCGAAGGGCAACTACACCGTGGAGGTCCGTGAGGTCCGCGGCGCCCAGCGCGGGCACGCGACCATCAAGGTGGGCTGACGCGCATCCCGAAGGACAGGCACGATGATCGCCCTCGCGCGCTTTCTCTCGCGTGATCTCGTCGCTCGCATCATCGTCGTCGTCTCCCTCGCGCTGACCGCCCTCTCGGTCGTCTTCGCGCTGCGGGTCGAGCAAGACGACAACGTCCTCGAGTTCCTCCCGAAGGACACGCCCGAGGTCCGCTCGTTCTACGAGGTGAGCGAGCGGTTCGGCAGCCTCGACGTCGCGCTCGTCGGCGTGGCCTCGAACGACGCCTTCCAGCCCGACTTCCTCGGACGCCTGAAGAAGGCGACGAAGGAGCTGAACGACGCGAGCGGCGTCGAGTACGCGCTCAGCCTGACGAACGTCGACGACTACAAGGTCGACAAGACCAAGGGCATCGTCGAGACGGGCGAGCTCGTCGACCAGCTGCCGGCAAACGACGCGGAGATCGAGGCGCTCAGGCTCCACGCGATCAAGAACCAGAACGTCGTCGGCAACCTCGTCGCGAAGGACTCGAAGGGCGTCGTCGTCTACTGCTTCCTGCGGCACGGCCAGGATCCGCACGTCGGGGCGGATCAGGTGCGGAAGATCATCACCGCGAACTTCCCGGGCGAGGACAAGTTCTGGGGCGGCTCGCCGTTCATCTCGACGTACATCTACGACGTCACCCAGAAGGACCTGAAGAAGCTCGCGCCGTTCGCGTGCCTCGTCATCATCGCCCTCATCGTCATGTCTTTCCGGGACTGGGTCGGCGTCGCGATCGCGCTGGCCTCGACCGGCATGGGCATCGGCCTGACCCTCGGCTTGATGGGCCTCCTCGGGGTCCGCTCGAACATCGTCCTCGGATCGATGCCGGTCATCCTCTTCGCGCTCGGGAGCGCGCCGCCGGTCCACATCCTCACGCGCTACTACTTCCACCGGAGCCGGCTCGCGGCGAGCGGCGTCACGGATCCGTCGCTGCTCAACAGCGAGGCGCTCGTCGAGGCGATCCGGGACAAGGGCCTGGTCGTCGTCGCGTCCGCCGCGACGGTGGTCGCCGGGCTCGGGTCGTTCATCACGATGGACATCGCCCCGATGCGCGTCTTCGGCGTGTTCACGTCCCTCGGGATCATCTTCACGCTGCTGATGGCGGTGATCTTCGTGCCCGCGGCGATCCGCGTGTTCCGGCTGAAGGGGAAGCCGACCCCGGAGAGCGCGATCCTCGGGAGGGCGACGGCGCACATCGTCGCGCTCGCGCGGAGGTACCGCCTCGCGACGGGCGCGATCCTGGTCGGGATCGCCACGGTGTGCGCGTTCGGGATCGACAAGGTCGACACCCGGATGGACAACCAGTCGTTCTTCGACCCGGGCAGCGAGCCGGATCGCGCGGATCACTTCCTCCACGATCGCTTCGGGGGGTCCCTCTTCGTCCAGGTCTGGGTGAAGGGCGACATGAAGGACCCGTACCAGGTCCGCGAGGTCCAGCGCCTCGCCGACAAGATCGCCGGTCTGCCGCGCGTCGCGTCGGTCGCGCACATCGGCCAGGTCCTGAGCGCCGCGAACGACGCGATCGGAGATCACCTGAAGGCGATCCCCAACACGGGCGAGAAGATCCGCGGGCTCTACCCGTTCGTCGAGAGCAACCGCGCCGTCTCGCAGCTCGTCGACGAGACGCGCACGAGCGCCCTCCTGAACGTGAAGCTCTCGGTCGTCGACATCGACGGGGTCGAGGCCGCGCTGACCGACATCCAGAAGCTCGTGAAGGCGGAGACGATCCCGACGTTCGTCCTCGCCGACGCGAACGGCCCCCGCGCCGCCGAGGCGAAGCTCCGCCGCGACGAGTACGTGCTCTCGCACATCGTGGCGGAGATCCGGCGCGTCGAGCCCGGCGTCGACGAGCACGTCGCGGAGGTCGAGCGCATCTACCACCTGCCCGAGTCCGAGCTCCCGATCGACCCCGACCGGATGAAGCAGGCCCTCCTCACCTTCCTGCTCTCCGAGGAGTTCGCGGGCGACTTCCCCGAGGACAAGCCGAAGGCGAAGTTCGCTGCCCCCGTCGCGGACGAGGCCGCCAAGCTCCCCGCCAAGGCGACCGAGCCGATGCTGCTCGAGGCCGTCGCGAAGGGCCTCGGGAGCCCGATCACCGACGAGGCGGCGATCGACGTCGCCCACAGCCTCTTCAAGGATCTCGGCGACATCCAGCGCTCCGAGGCGCGCGGCGGCCGGACGGACGCGTTCCTCAAGGCGGCCGGCGTCCCGAAGGACAGCCCCGACCGGGAGCTCGTCGCGAGCATCCTCTCGGGGTCCCTGAGCGAGCTCGAGCTGCCGAAGGTCGTGCTGCCCGCGACGGAGGACGACACCGGCGACGGGACGCTCTGGGCCGAGGCGACAGGCCTGCCGGTTCTCTACCGGGGCCTCTCGCAGAGCGTCGAAAAGAATCAGATCTGGAGCCTGCTATCCGCGGTGGTCCTGGTCGCGATCACGATGACCATCGCCTTCCGGAGCATCGCGAGCGGCATCTTGTCGGCGATCCCGGCGCTCTTCACGATCGTAGCGGTCTACGGCGGCATGGGACTCGCGCACATCCACCTGGACATCGGCACGTCGATGCTCGCGAGCCTCATCATCGGTGCAGGTGTCGACTACGCCATCCACTACCTCGGCGCCTGGAGATCCCCCCATTTACCGAAGGGAACGAGGGGTCGAGCCACCCCGGGGCGCCTCGACGAGGCGGCTCACGAGGCGGCCGAGGTGAGCGGTCCAGGAATTTGGACGAATGCATTGATGGTTGCGGCAGGGTTCTTCGTCTTAACCCTCGGCGAAGCTCGCCCGCTCAAACACGTCGGGACCCTGACGGCCGTCGCGATGGTCGTCGCCTCTCTTTCCACCTTCTTGCTGGTCCCGATCTTCGCAAAAAAGCACGAGTACGTGCCCGGTTCAGCCTCGACAACCAAGGGCGGCTCGCCTAACGGCTGAGACCATCGCCCACGTTCTCGCACCTCGGAGAAGAACTACATGAAGCTTCGAAACATGATCCCGGTGTTGGCGCTCGCGTTTGCCGGAGGCGTCGGCCTCATGACCTCGGCCGCCCCGGACGCGATGGCCGACACGGCGGGTGACTCGGCGCTCGCGACCATCGACGCGGCGATCAACAAGGCTTCGTCGCTCTACTTCGAATACAAGGCGAGCATCAAGGCGCCGGACAAGGACGCGAAGTCCCTCGGCCTCACGGTGCGGATGAAGGGCGACAAGCGCCTCACCGAGTTCACCGCCCCCGCGGACGTGAAGGGCACCAAGGTGCTGATCCTCTCGCCGACGCAGATGTACATCTACCTCCCGTCCTTCGGGAAGGTCCGCCGCATCGCGAGCCACACGACGGAGCAGGGCTTCATGGGCCTCGACTTCACGCAGGCCGAGATGCTCCTGACCCGGTACTCGCCCTACTACACCGCCTCGGTCGCGAGCGACGACGGCACGAACCTGAAGCTCAACCTCACCGCGAAGGAGGGCACGGACGCGCCCTACCCGAAGGTCGTCCTCACGGTGACGAAGTCGAACAACCTCCCGACGCAGGTCGAGTACTTCGAGGACGCGTCGAGCTCCAGCCCCTCGAAGACGGAGACGCGCAGCAGCTACTCGTGCGACGGCGACGTCTGTACGCCGGCCGAGTTCAAGATGGTCGACCACACGAAGAACGGGAAGTACTCGACGCTCACGCGCTCGAAGTGGAAGGCCAACGGAGACATGTCCGACGACCTCTTCACGAAGCGAAACCTCGAGAACTGATCTCGGCTAGAGCCCCGAGAGGGGACCCATGGAGGCGCGGGCATCGCTTGCTCGCGCCTTCAGCCATTCGAACCAGGCAGCGAAGCCCTCGCCGGTGCGCGCCGAGATGCGCAGCACCGTGACGCCCGGGCGCATCGCGCGCGCGCGCTCCTCGGCCTTGTCGAGATCGAAGTCGACGTGCGGGGCGAGGTCGACCTTGTTGAGGAGGACGAGGTCCGCCGCGCGGAACATGTGCGGGTACTTGAGCGGCTTGTCGTCGCCCTCGGTGACCGAGAGGATGACGACCTTCGCGCGCTCGCCGAGATCGAACAGGGCCGGGCACACGAGGTTGCCGACGTTCTCGATCAGGACCACCGAGCCGAACGCTGGTTTGAGCTCCGAGACGCCGCGCGCGACCATCGAAGCGTCGAGGTGGCATCCCGTCCCGGTGTTCACCTGCAGCGCCGGCGCGCCCGCCGCGCGGATCCGGTCGGCGTCGTTCGACGTCGCCTGATCGCCCTCGATCACGGAGAGGGAGAGCTCGTCCTTCAGCGCGCGGATCGTCCGCTCGAGGATCGCGGTCTTCCCCGCGCCCGGTGAGCTCACGAGGTTCAGCGCGAGGATCTCCCGGCCCGCGAACCACGCGCGGTTCTTCGCCGCGAGCGCGTCGTTCTTCGCGAGCACGCGCTGCTCGAGCGTGAGCGTCTGCGGTGGATGGTGGTGGTGATGGTGGTGATCACCGTGCGCGTGGTCGTGAACATGATCGTGCGCGTGAGCATGACCGTGATCGTGCGCGTGATCATGGTCGTGGTCGACGTCTCCGCATCCGCAGGTCGCGCACATGGCTGGGCTCTCCTCGATCAGCAGATCCGCGGGAGCTGCTCGCCGACCAGCATATCGACGATGCGCGTCCCGCCGGTGAACGTCCGCATCGTCACGCGCCCCGGGTGCTCGGCGCGCACCTCCCCGATGATCGCGGCGTCCCGACCGAGCGGGTGGGCGCGCATCGCGGCGAGCGCGGCGGCCGACTCGGCCGCGGGCACGACCGCGACGAGCTTCCCCTCGTTCGCGAGGTAGAGCGGCTCGAGGCCGAGCACCTCGCAGAACCCGACGACCTCGCGGCGGAGCGGGATGGCGGTGTCGTCGATCAGGATCGACACGTCCGCTGCCTCGGCGATCTCGTTGAGCACCGTGGCGACGCCGCCGCGCGTGGGGTCGCGGAGCGTGCGGGTGCCGGGCGCCGCGACGAGGAGCGTCGCGACGAGGTCGTGCAGCGCGGCGCAGTCGCTCTCGAGGCGCCCCTCGAGGCGCAGGTCACCGCGCGCGGCGAGGATCGCCGCGCCGTGGTCGCCGAGGACGCCGCTCACGAGGACCGCGTCTCCGGGGCGCGCGGCGCGGATCGAGAGCTCGACCCCGCGCGGGATGACGCCGACGCCCGTCGTCGTGAGGAAGAGCTTGTCGCACGCGCCGCGGCCGACGACCTTGGTGTCGCCCGTGACGACGCGGACACCGGCCTCGCGCGCGGTCTCGGCGATGGAGCGCGCGACGCGTCGCACGAGGTCGATCGGCGTGCCCTCCTCGATGATCGCGGCGCACGAGAGGTAGAGCGGGACGGCGCCGCCGACGGCGAGATCGTTGATCGTCCCGCAGACCGCGAGCTTGCCGATGTCCCCACCCGGGAAGAACAGGGGATCGACGACGAACGAGTCGGTCGTGAAAGCGAGGCGATCCCCGCGCGCGAGGAGCGGCTCGAGCGCGATGCGCGCCTGGTCCTCGAGCGCGTCGAGCGGCCCGCCCTCGGCGAACGCGCGAACGAACACGTCGTCGACGAAGTCCTTCATCGCCTTGCCGCCGCCGCCGTGCGCGAGCGTGACCTTCACCGGCTCGCCCGGTCCCGCGCGCTGTAGCGGTAATACGCGGCGCACGCGCCCTCGGACGAGACCATGAGCGCGCCGAGCGGCACCTCGGGGGTGCAAGCGGTGCCGAACACCTTGCACTGGCGCGGCTTGATGACGCCCTTCAGGACCTCGCCGCACTGGCAGCTGAGGGGATCGGCGATGGTCGCGTGCTTCACGGCGAACCGCTCCTCGGCGTCGAACCTCGCGAACGCGCGGCGCAGGCGCACGCCCGAGTGATCGATCGACCCGAGGCCGCGCCACTCGAAGTAAGGCCGGAGCTCGAACACCGCCGCGATCGCGCGGATCGCCTCGGCGTTGCCAGCGTCGGGCGCCGCGCGTGCGTACTGGTTCTCGACGACGTGGCGCTCCTCCTTGATCTGCTCGAGGACCATCTTGAGCGACTGGAGGACGTCGAGCGGCTCGAAGCCCGCGATGACGAGCGGGCGGTGGTAGTCGGTCGAGACGAACTGGAACGGCCGCGCGCCGACGACCATCGCGACGTGGCCGGGGCCGAGGAACCCGTCGAGCCGCAGATCCGGGCTGTCGAGCATCGCCTTGATCGTCGGGACGATCGTCACGTGGTTGCAGAAGACCGAGAAGTTCTCGATGCCCTCGGCGTCGGCGGCGAGGATCGCGAGCGCGGTCGACGGCATCGTCGTCTCGAAGCCGATCGCGAAGAACACGACGTCGCGCTCGGGGCTTTCGCGCGCGAGCGCGAGCGCATCCATCGGCGAGTAGACCATCCGCACGTCGGCGCCGTCGGCCTTCGCGCCGAGCAGGCTCTTCGACGATCCTGGCACCCGCATCGCGTCCCCGAAGGTCGTGAAGATCACGCCGGGGCGGGCAGCGATCGCGAGGCAGTCGTCGATCCGCCCGCGCGGAAGGACGCACACCGGGCAGCCCGGTCCGTGGACGAGCTCGAGGCCCGCGGGGAGGATCTCCTCGATCCCGTAGCGAAAGATCGCGTGGGTGTGGCCGCCGCAGACCTCCATGATCTTGACCGGCGCGCCGGTCGCGCGCCCGATGGACGCGAACGTCGCCTCGATCGCGCCGACGAGGCGGCGCGCCTTCTCCGGATCACGGAAGTCGTCGAGGTACTTCACGGGTCGCCGATCATCGCGCGGACCGTCGAGGCGCGAGGAGCGTGTGCACGAGATCCCAGAGCACGTGGTACGCGA
>Ga0075163_10013478_pt1 | contig 10587 bp, 15 predicted proteins | sample JI1023141ADNA_FD_71478 | JGI IMG/M metagenome (GOLD analysis project Ga0075163, IMG submission 71478) | Wastewater effluent complex algal communities from Wisconsin, to seasonally profile nutrient transformation and Carbon sequestration -... | ecosystem: Engineered > WWTP > Effluent > Algae... | reverse complement strand
CGGGGCGGCAATGCCGCGCGGATTGATCCTGCGGCCAGTTGTGAAGGGTGGTGCCGAGCACGTAAACCCCGACAAGGCCACGAGCACGGGTTTCCGGCATGCAGGAACCGCCGCGCGCCAGGCCGAGAAGGCCACGCCGCCCCACCATTTTCCAACCGCGTTGTGCAGCGGAATCTCCTTCTTCCCTACCAGCCCTCCCCGTGAGGGCTTTTTCTTTCCCCCAACCGGAGCACCTCATGCACATCACCCTCAACACCCCAACCTTCAATTTCAATGCCGCGCCGCCCGCCCTGGCCAGCGCATTCAGCGCCGCATTGCTGCGCGGCAGCGAGCAGGATGAACCCGCGCCCGTAGCGGCCCAGGCCATCGCTGGCCGTCCGCAGATCGGCGAATACTGGCAAGGCCAGGGCGGCGTCTACGGGGGCGACTTTCGCGCCGGTGGCGGCTCCATCTACGGCATGATCGTCGCCACCGAGGTAGACGTGGGCCGCGCTCGCTGGGCTCCAGACGGAGAACGCGATCTGTCCGACTGGGACGGCCTGGCCAACACCCAGCGCCTGCGCAACGAGTGCCCCGCCGCCAAGCTGGCCACCGAATACACCCGCGACGAGCACAGCGACTTCTACCTCCCGGCACGCCGCGAACTGCTGCTGGGCGCGGCGAACCTGCATGACACCTTCGGCAAGGAAAGCTGGTACTGGACCAGCACCCCCTACTCCGAGAGCTACGCGTGGGCGGTCGATTTCGAGGACGGCAATGTCGGCCGCAACCGCCGGAACGGCGTTTTCCGTGTCCGCCCCTTCCGCAGATTCATCTATTGACCCCTTCACCCCTTCTCTCACCTCAACCACAGGAGCAACCCAGTGACCACCGAAACCCAAACCGCCATCCCCGTCATCGGCCAGTCGTGGCCCGAGCAGGGCGGCATCTACATCGGCTCGCGCGTGAGGCGAATTTTCGAGGTTGAGCCATGACCATCCAAGTTGTCAACGCCGCCGGCTACCCGCCGCACACGGACTGGCCAGAGCCGGTGCGCTTTGCCAGCATGAGCCGCGAGGCGGAACGCCAGCAGCGTATCCGTGCAGCCTACTCCATCGAGCGATGCACGCGGCCCGCACATGTCATCGCCAGCCGGGCGCTGTACCTGCTGGCCGTGCTGATCTTGATCACCACGGCTGCACTTATGTGGGGTGCGACATGACCGCCCGCGCCGACCACTGGGCCGTCTGGCTCACCCTGCTGCTGTGCGTGCTGGCCTTTGTGCTGGGCGTGGTTTTCATGCCCGGGCCCAGCGACACCGAGGCCGCAGCAGACACCGCTGCCGATCTGCAAGAAGCCCCGCAGCAGGCGCGCGCGGAAGTCCACCAAGCCCAGGCGCTGGCGATGCTGGCGGCCAGTGGGCACAAATGATCAATCGAGGAAAACCATGAGCAATATCGTCAAACACGAACCCCGTCTGCCTGCAATGCAGATGGACGAGCAGGAGCTGATGCAGGTGCTGCAATCGAGCCTCTATCCCGGCGCCTCGTCGGCCAGCATCAAGATGGTTCTCGGCTACTGCAAGGCCGCAAGCCTCGACCCGATGCAAAAGCCCGTGCACATCGTCCCCATGTGGGATAGCAAGGCTGGCGCAATGCGCGACGTCATCATGCCTGGCGTCGGCCTGCACCGAACGCAAGCCGCTCGCTCCGGCGAGTGCGCTGGCGTCTCCGAGCCAGATTTCGGCCCAGACACGACAGAAACCCTGGGCGGCCAATCCATCACCTTCCCGGCGTGGTGCCGCGTCACCGTCAAGCGCCGCCTACCCACGGGAGAGGTTGTCGAATTCACCGCAAAAGAGTTCTGGAAAGAGAACTACGCCGTCAAGGGCGGCAAGGAAAAGAGCATCGCGCCAAACGCGATGTGGACGAAGCGCCCCTACGGACAAATCGCCAAGTGCGCCGAGGCGCAGGCGCTGCGCAAGGCGTTCCCAGAAGTCGGCAGCCAGCCCACCGCCGATGAAATGGAAGGCAAGACGCTGGACATGGGGACAGTGGAAGTGGTTTCACCGCCACCCGCCCCGCCCAAGTTCTACGACGCCACCAAGTTCGACCACAACCTGCCAAAGTGGGCTGAAACCATCCAGCAGGGCCGCAAGAGCGCCAAGGACTACATCGACTTCGCCGCCACCCGAGGCGAGCCCTTCACCGAAGAGCAGAAAGCCCGGCTGCTGTCCGTCAAGGCCGCGCCGCCCGCCGATGAAGTGCAGGACGTGCAGCCCAAGAACGAAGCGCCGGCATTCACCTACGCCCAGGTCGCCGACAAGCTGACCGCCGCCGCCGACGCGGAACAACTGGTTGATGCCGGAAGCCTGATTGGCGCCGTGGTCAATGCCGAGCACCGCGCCGAACTCGTGACCCTGTACGAGCAACGCGCAACCGAAATGGAGGTCGCATGAAAATCCTCGAAGGCATCAACCAAGGCAGCCAGGAATGGCGCGCCGCCCGCGCCCACCGCTTCACCGCCAGCCAGGCTCCCGCGATGATGGGCGCCAGCAAATACCAGACCAGGGCAGAGCTGCTGCGCGAAAAAGCCACCGGCATCACGCCCGAGGTCACGCCCGATCAGCAGCGCCTGTTTGATCGCGGCCACGCCGCCGAGACCGCCGCGCGTCAATGGGCCGAGGCCATCACCGGCGAAGAACTCGCCCCCGTGGTGGCAACGCTTGACGTGGACGGCCTGCCCCTGCTGGCGTCCTTCGACGGCATTGACTTCATGGGCGAGGTGATCTGGGAAAACAAACTCCTGAATCAATCGCTGATCGCCCAGATCGACGCCGGGGAGCTGGAGCCGCACTACCATTTTCAACTTGAGCACCAGCTTTTGGTCAGCGGCGCCAGCCGCGCCCTGTTCACCACCAGCGACGGCACCGAGGCCAACACGCACAGCCTTTGGTACGAGTCCCGTCCCGAGCGCCGCGCCGCCCTGATCGCTGGCTGGGAGCAGTTCGAAAAGGACGTGGCCGCCTACGTTCCGACCGAGCCAGTCGCGCCCGTGGTGGCCGCGCCCATGGAAAGCCTGCCCGCCGTGGTGGTGCAGGTCCAAGGTGCCCTGACTGTCGGCGGCAACCTCGACGCCTTTGGTCTGGCCCTGCGTGCATTCATCGCCCGCATCCCGGCCAAGCCCGCCACCGATCAGCAGTTCGCGGATGCCGAGGCTGCGTGCAAGGCCCTGAAAAAAGCCGAGGACGCGCTCGCTCAAGCCGAAGACGGCGCGCTGGCACAAATCAGCGACGTGGAAGTCATGCGCCGCACCGTGGCCGACCTGAAAGAGCTGGCACGGTCAACCCGCCTCGCGACTGAAAAGCTGGTCAAAGCCGAGAAAGACGCGCGCCGCACCGAGAAGGTCATGGCCGCGCGCCAAGCGTTTGAAACCCACGTCACGCGCCTGCAGATGGACATCAAAGGCGTGCGCCTGATCGTGCCCATGCCAGACTTCGGCGGCTCCATCAAGGGCCTGAGCAGCCTGGCAAGCATCGACGACAAGCTGACCGCCGCGCTGATCGCCGGCAAGGCCGAGGCCAACACCCTCGCCAGCCGGATCGCGGGCAACCTGCAAACGCTCGACAGCGTGCCGCAGTACGCCCACCTGTTTGCTGACCGGCAGGAGCTGGCCTACAAGGACGGCGAGACGCTGGGGCTGCTGATGCAAAAGCGGGTGGATGCCGAGGCGGCGCGGATCGAGGCCGAGCGTGAGCGCATCCGACAAGAGGAAGAACGCAAAGCCCAGGCCGCAGCCGAGGCCAAGGCCGAAGCTGAGCGGGCGCGCATCCGGGCCGAGGAACAGGAGAAGGCCCAGGCGGAAGCGGCCGAGCGCGAAGCAGCAGCCCGACGCGAGCGAATCCTGGCCGAAGCCGCCAAGCCAGCCGTAACGCGCGCGCTGGAAGCGATAGAACGAGAAAAAGATGCCGCCCCGGGAAAGCCCCTTGCACCTGCCCCGACCATTGCCGCGCCTGTGGCCGCTGGCATTGCTCCCGTTGTGGCAGTTGGAAGTGCATCCGATGACACGCCCGAGTTGACCTTGGGTGCCATCAACGAGCGCCTGAGCCCGATCAGCTTGAGCGCGGCCGGCCTGGCCGAATTCGGTATCGAGCCGCTGGCGACGAAGAAGGCCGCAAAGTTGTACAGCCAGTCTCAGTTCGCGGAGATTTGCGGCGCCATCGCGCGCCGCGCAGCCGACGCCATGCGCGAAGCCCTGGAGGCGGTGGCGTGAAGCAGCCGATCACACAGCACGCGCCCCTGCACGGCGCCCGCCTCAAAAAATGCGCCGCCTGCGGCCAGGTCAAACCCCTGACCGCCTACACCGCGCGCGGCCACAAGCGCTGCAGCGACTGCATCGGCTACACCCACGGGCGGGCCGGCGCCAATGGCCGGCTGCGGCGCCCGGACAGCACGCCGATCACCAATGCCACGACCACCGATCTGTACGACGGCGCCGAATTGCGCACGTCCGCTTGACCGCAATGTTATGCGCCTGGCTGCCTTGTTTGTGCAGCCGAGCGGATGCTATGCGGACCTACCGGGCATCGATGCTTGGCCGGAGCAACGGGACGCACGGCGCTACAACGGACCGCTGCCGGTTGTTGCACACCCGCCCTGCCAATTGTGGGGCGCGATGGCGGCAGTGAATTACAGCCGGTGGGGCGGAGAGCACAACAAGCCGGGCAATGACGGCGGCTGCTTTGCTGCGGCTCTGGATAGTGTGCGGCGGTTTGGCGGGGTTTTAGAACACCCGGCAAAGACCAAAGCATGGAAAGCCCACGGGCTGATAGAGCCGGCGGCGATTGGGTGGCAGATGACCATCGATGGCGGCTGGGTGTGCGAGGTTTGGCAGAGCGCCTACGGGCACCTGGCGAACAAGGCGACTTGGCTTTACTACCACGGCACGAACCCGCCGTTTGAACTGCGGTGGGCGCGGCCAGCCGGGACGCACCAGATTGGTTTTCATGACCAGCGCGGGAAGGCAGCGAATAAGCCGACCCTCAGCAAGCGAGAGGCGAATGCCACGCCTTTGGAATTTCGGGACGAACTGCTGCGCCTGGCGATGAAGGCGCATCCCACCTGCTGACCACTGGCTTCGGCGTTCAGCGCCGCGAGCTGGCCCGGCACCTCCAACACGACGCCACCCGCTACGAGCGCATGGCGCGCAGACGATCAAACCGTGCGGCGCAGGCCGCGAAGGAAAACACATGACCGACAAATACCAACCCCTGCGCGAAGCAGCGCAGAAGGCCGCGCCGGTCATGCCGCACCTCCTGCCAGCTTGTCCTTCAGTCTGAATCCAAGATGGCTCCACACCTTCTGCACCGCGTTCTCGCGCGCGATCTTGCGACCGATCTCGGTATTGAAGTTCTCCGGGCTGGCGCAGGCGCTCTCGCCGGTCACGGTGAAGCCGTTGCGCAGCACCAGCACGCAGAAGGTCAGCAGGCCTAACGTTTTCAGGTCGGCGCTGTGGATAGGCATATTCCCAGTCGGTGCCATGCGCGCGCCATCCGCTGCTGTGAAATAGTGCTCGCTGACGATCTCAGCCTCGATGTCCGCCGGCGTCACGCGCGGCGCGGTGGCCTTGGCCGCGATCTCGCGCTCCAGGGAGTCGGGGCCGGGGTCGATGACGGGGAGCTGTACGGTTTCGGTCATGGCTTCGTCTCCGCAGTCAGGGCGTCGAAAGCCCGTTCGCAGGTGAGCCCTGCGGCGTGGGCCAGGTCAGCAAATTCCGCCAGCTCTCCCGCTCGCGTGTCAGCGCCGCCGAACAGCTCGGCGAGCAGGTCGATGGCGGTGTCGGCTGGCGGGCCTGCGGCGGCAGCGCTGGAATGCGCGGTGGCTCGGGCGGCGGCGCGGCGATAGGCGTCGAGTTGTGCGCGCAGGCTGTCAGCAGCAGCGCGAGCAGTAAGGGCGTCAGCGCGCGCGGTGTCGATGCGGGTCTGTCCATCCTGGGTCTCCTTGTCGATGCGGTTGCGCCACTCGGCTTCGGTCGCGCGAAAAAGGCGCGCAGCCTCGGCGGTCTGGCTGGCGATCTGGCGCAGCGTGTCGGCGTGCCGCGCCCGCGCGTCGGCCAGCGCGGCCTGCGCGTTGGCCACGCGAATCTGCTGCAGGCCGCCGCCCAGTGCCACGCCGGCGGCCAGGGCGACGGTGGCGGTGAGCCACCACGGAATCAAGGGGCTGAGCCTCATTCGCGGTCCCCGCGCCGCGCCAGCTTGATCACGGCGGCCACCAGCACCCCGGCGACGATGCCCAGCACGGCCCAGCCCGCCGGCGTGGCGATCAGCCACAGCAGCCACTCGACGGGCGCCGGCAAGTAGAAGCCGCTGGCCCGGGCCGGCACGTGGCCGATCAGCCACAGGGCCGCGGCGAGGCAGAGAAGGAAGCGGATGGGGCTCATTCAGGACTCACACATCTCCCTTTCTGCTGCCCGTCTCTTGATGAGACCGGGCAACTGCCGGCCGCCGGCATACGTCCAGCGGCTCAGCTCGGCGCAGGCGCCGGCCAGGTCGCCGGCGTTGGCCTTGCGGGCCAGCGTGGACCCGCAGAAAGCTTTGTTGCCGACGTTGAAAGCGAAGCTGACGAACGCGGCCTTCTGCCCCTCGGTCAGGGGGGCGGTGATGCAGTCCAGCGCGCCGGCGTGGTGCAGCAAGTCGGCGGCAAGCTGCTGCTGGCACTGCTCCGGCGTCCAGCGCTGGCCCATGCGCAGCTCCGGGCCGGTGTGGCCCACGCAGCTCGTGAGCACGCCGATGGGGTCGCGGTAGGTGCGCAGGATCGTGCCCTCGAACACAGGCACCATCGCCAGCAGCAGCGCGGCGGCGCCCGCACCGACCTTGGCGATCAATTTGGCGCGGGCGCTCATCGCAGCGGGTCCCCCTTGGCCGACGCCCACAGGCCGGCGAGTGCCACGCCCAGGGCGGCGATCGCGGCCATGGGTTTCGCCAGCTTGCCGAGCCAGTTGAGGACTTTGAACGCGCCCTTCATCGCGTCGAAAAACGCGATCAGCTCGGCGGTCTGCGTGACCACCTTTTGCGTGAGCCGAGTGTTCTCGGTCAGCTCGTCCTCGAGCCGGTCGAGCCGCTTCTTGCCGCGATCCAGACTCTCGTGCACCGCGCCCAATTCGTCCTTCGTCGCGCACGGGGGTTTGACGGGTTCGGTCACTTTTTGCCTCCTTTGTAGCTGCGCCCGATGGCGATGTGAGGCACGCGCCCGAACTGGCCCTCGGGCCGGTACAGCGCGTACTCCAGCTTCGCGCCGTAGCTGCGAATCAGGCACAGCGCGCCCCAGTGGCGGAAGCTCTTGTAGTGGTACGTGTCGCCGCACTTGAGCAAAAAGTGCCCCGGCTTCGCGCGCCCGATGTCGGTGCTGCCGCTGATGCACACCGGCCGCTCGCTCACGTCCACGCCCAACGACACCGACAGCGCGGACGCGCGGTTGCGACAGCCCACCCACACCCAGCGCGCGACGAAGCCGCGCGGGTGGAAGCGCTTGCAGTAGTACGCTTTGCCGTCGTACAGCGGGTCGTCGTAGCGGTAGACGTGCTCGCCGGGGCGCGCCGCCTCGCCGTTGCGCAGGTCCAGCCATCGGCCGTCGCGGTAGACGGCCTCGCCATCGCCGTTGAGCGAGACGTTGTTGTCCCACTTGCGCGCCCAGGCGGGCAGCTTGTCGGCCGATCGGGGCGTGAACAGCAGCGCGTAGGCCACGACCACGGGCGCGGTCACATCGGGCCAGAACGTCTTGTGCTCCGCAGCCTGCGCGCGATCGATGCAGGTCACGGCCGCGGCGCGGTCACCGATGCTCACGTCGGCCAGGGCCATCAGCTCAGCGATGGCGCCGCGCGGGCTCGACGACAGCAGCTTCGCCGCGATCAGCAGCAGCACGGGCGCGGCGTGGAGAACCGCGAAGGCCATGAAAAGATAGCTCACAGAACGATCTCCGACGTGATCCCAGAAATGTCGCCGGCCCAACCCTTGACGATGACCAGCTCGTCGATGTGCGCGCGGATGCCACCGGTGTTGCTGCCAGGGGCGCCCAAGCCGTTGCCAACGGCGCACCGAAAGCTCACGCCGGCCGGGTTCGCCAGCCCGCTGTGCGCGCCCGAATAGACCTGCGCGCCGTTGCGGTACAGCTTGGCACCCACGGGCGCTCGCCAATCGGTGCGGCCGGCGCAATAAGTTGGGATGTTGTTTGCCAACTTGTCGGCGTAGACGATGAGGATGTTGCCCTCCCATCGTTCCAACGTGTTGTAGGCCAGCGGGCCAGTCAGGGCGGCCAACAGCGCCGCTGGGATGACGCCCTTGCGGGCGACGCTCGCAGGAATGGCCGGCAGCCGGGGGAGGCGGAATTCAGCCACGGTCGCCCCCCAGTGCGCCAAAGTCCGACGTGTCGATGCCAAGCAGCCGGGATTCCGTCATGTCCTCGTCGCTCGGCGGCTGGCCTCCGGCGATCTTCGACAGGAACCACTCCCGATGCAGGTTGTGCAGCTCGGCCTTGCGCGCGCGGTCCTCGGCCTCGATGGCCTGCTGGCGCTTGCGGGCGTCGAGCTTGCAATAGCTGGCCACGGCGGTGCCGACCAGTGCGATCAGCACACCGATGACGCCGAACACCACATCAGAGTTGAGCCAGCCGACCAAGCCGGCCCCGGCCCCGACGTAGGCGGTCTTCTGCGCGGCGGCGGCCACAGCAGTTTCCGTGTCGATGTTCATGGCCCGCCACTGTGCGGGCGTCGCGCGTCGTCACGCGCACCCGTCAAGGCCCCAGGTACGCGAGGCTCAGGAAAGTCGAGCGGTTGCCCGCCCCAGGGCTGATCGTCACAGTGCCCCCGGCGTGTCCTGAGAGTATTGACAGCGCTACCGTGGCGCCCGCCGCAAGCCGCAGCGTGCCCCCGCCGGCCGAGCCCCGAAAAAGCACGTCAGAGCCCACGCTGCCCAGGTGGCTCGGTGTGCCCCCCAGCAGTTCCTGCGTCCCATTGATCGTGGCGGCGGCGGTGAAGTAGGTCCACGATGAACTCGATGACGAGCGTTGTGCGGTGACCGCAAAGTTGATCTGGTACACGCCCGGCGTCACCACGGTAAAGACCGAGTACGGGCTCCACGAACCAGCGCCTTCGTTGTCCAGCACAGTCGCCAGCGATATATCCGTCCACGTCGCCACCGTGATGGTCGATGTAGACAAAGACGCCCGGCGGTGCAGCGGGCGCACGGTCGCCGAAGGCTTGGCCCCGATGTTGAGCGTGAACGGCCCATACACCTCGTTGCCCACCTTGTAGCGCAGCGTCCGGGCGCCGACGGGCAGGTAGACCGAGTGGGCTTGCAGGAAGCCCATCGAGTCGCCCCGGTTGTCCGTCCACGGGGCGCCGTAGGTCGTGTTGAAGGCGGTGCCGTCGATGGACGCGCTGCACTCTTCATTGGGCAGGCACCCTGTCATTTGCCAGTAGATCACCGGGCTGACCGTCTCGTCCGTCGTGACCCCGCCTCGGGGCCACACGCTCACGCTGCCCCCGCTGGGCGCCCACCAGTTGTCCCCCCGCGCCAGCGGTGTACCGCCCCAGTGCTTGCTGAGCTGGTGGGACCATACGGCCGACAGCCCGGTGCGCTGGATGTACCCGTCGCCGACCGCATCCATGAGAGCGCTGAACAGAGTGTCCGGGTTGCGCCACTCCCCGACCTGGTCCGCGCTGATCTGCGGCCACAGGGCCTTCATCGCGGGCACGGTCTGTGCTGCGACCAAGGCGTAGCCGGCCAGCAGGCGCTGCCCCAGCATGTTCAGGTGCGTCCCGTCCATGCCCACGGCGCCCAGGCGCACCGCCCGCCACGCATTCAGGGCGAAGTTGGCGTTCACCGCGCCGTGCGATTTGGCGTAGTTGTCCAGCGTGATCCACTCGGCGAAGTTGGTCCGCTGCGTGCTGCTGCACGAGTCCTCCAGGATTTCCGAAGTGAGCAGGCCGTTCAGGATGCCGCTGGTCTTGCGCTGCATCAGCGAGGGGATCGTGCCCTTGTTCTTCAGCGTGGTGCCCGGCGTGGGGAAGTTCGCGCTGTCGAAAAGGTACTCGCTCACCACGACGATCACCGCCGAGGGCAAGCCGGCCCGCAGGGCGTTCAGGGCGATGTTGCAGTCGCTCTGGCACTGCGCCAGGGTGCGGCCTTCCACGCGCAACCCCAGGTCATTGACGCCCAGGTTCACGATGACCATGGCGGGGTTCTCCGCGATGGCTTGCTGAACCATCGTGTTGGCGCCGTGCGTGACCAGCGTGTTCGCCTTGTTGTAGGTCCAGCCGCCTATTGCCAAGTCCACGACATTCACGGGGGCGCCCACGCCGCGCATCATCGCGGACCACACCGTCGGCCAGGCGTCGGACTGAAGCGGGTGCGTCGCGGCCATGCTGTCGCCGATGACCACCACCTTCTTGCCGATGGCGGCCAGGGTCTGGTCCCGCGCTGCCTCGGCCAGCACGGCGCTGGCGCTGGCGTTGGTGGCCTGGGTCGTGGCAATCCCTGCCTGGGTCGTGGCCGTGGTGGCGCTGGTGCCCGCGTTGGTGGCCTGGGTCGTGGCAATCCCTGCCTGGGTCGTG
>Ga0075163_10013477_pt1 | contig 10588 bp, 12 predicted proteins | sample JI1023141ADNA_FD_71478 | JGI IMG/M metagenome (GOLD analysis project Ga0075163, IMG submission 71478) | Wastewater effluent complex algal communities from Wisconsin, to seasonally profile nutrient transformation and Carbon sequestration -... | ecosystem: Engineered > WWTP > Effluent > Algae... | reverse complement strand
TGTTGGATCTGATTATGCCGGGCATGGATGGAATTGAGACTACACGGCGTGTAAAACAGGTCAGCCCGCGTTCACAGGTGGTGGTGCTTACTTCTTACCATGAGGATGTACATATTTTCCCGGCTCTCAAAGCAGGCGCCATTTCGTACATTCTCAAAGATATGAAAATGGAAAAGCTGGTGGAGGTTTTACACCGCGCCGTTCAAGGAGAGGTGACGTTGCATCCACGGGTTGCTGCCCGCGTTTTGCAAAACATCCGCGGCGAAAATAGTGGAGAGCAGCCATTATTTACAGAGTTGACCGATCGCGAAACAGACGTGTTGAAATTGATTGCGGCCGGCTTAACCAATAGCCAGATCGCTGAAAAACTTGTTATCAGCGAAAACACCGTAAAAGGCCATGTGAGTAATATCTTAAGCAAACTACACCTGGCAGACCGTACTCAAGTGGCGGTATACGCATGGCAGCAAGGTATTGTAAACAGGAACAATACAACGAAAGATTAAGCCTGCACCACGCCAAAGGATTTGAATCAAAAAGGACACCGCTGCAAGAACGGTGTCCTTTTGTCTTAATCAATAATTATTTATTGGCCCATCTCTGCAAGAGCCGCTTCAATGTTCTGTTGGAAAACATCAATGGTTTGAGCGCCTTCGATCAGGACGGTCTTTTCTTCACCGTTTACGGTGTAGGTCATAATGAATGAAGGGGTTGCCTGAATCCCTGCCGTGATGCCGTTTTTCATATCTTCATCGATCAAGTCAGCATATTTGCTGGAGTTAAAACAATCGTTGAAATCTGTCATATTCAATTCGAGCTTTTCGGCAAACGCAACCAAACGGCGGTCAGTATAAGCACCGACGTTCTCGCCGGTTTGGTTTGCAAAGATAATGTCGTGCATTTCCCAGAACTTGCCCTGGTCGCCTGCACAATAAGCTGCTTCGGCAGCCTGCCCAGATTCTGCACCAATGAACGCGCCAAAAGAATGATAAACGAAGTACACGGTTCCATCAGCAACATATTTTTCAACCAATGCTTCTTCCGTATTTTCAAAGAAAATTCGGCAGAACGGGCACTGGAAATCTGAATATTCCTCGATCTTAATTGAGGCGTTTGGGGCGCCAATGGCGTTGAAATCTATGCTGTCGGGGCGGGTCCTTGCGGGTGCATCCGCAACAGCGCCAACCGGCTTGAAATTTGGATAGATGAACAAGAACGCTACGAAAAGCGCTCCTATGGTAATCAAACCGATACCCAACAAGCGTGACCTTTGCTCCTTGCGTCTTATTTGCTCTTTGCGAGCCTGGCGTTTACTCATCTCTTTATCTTTGTTAATCATGCTAACTCCTGTATGTAAGGTGATTGACTACAAATTTTCCCATGCGAAAATGGTTTTGTCCAGTAAAGGGTTAATATGTTCTTAGGTAACCCGGGCTGCTGCGTACTGGCTTCTTATTGACAACCTCTACTCAAAAATTCTCACCCTGCCCTCTCCTGATGAGAAGGCTGGGTGAGGAAGGTTTTATTGCCAAAATGCAGTTGGTTAGGCTTTTATTCGCGCAACCGAGCATCCATCCAGAGGGTCATTGCCTTGAATACTTCTGCTTGTTCCGGCTCATTATGCAACTCGTGATAGCCGCCTTCCCACAGCATCAGGGTGCATTTATCCTTTAACGGGGCCGCAAATTCTGTACTGCTGGATGGGAATGCAATTGCATCGGCCTTTCCATGCAGGAGCAGCAGGGGAAGCGAAAATTCGCCTGCATGTTTCAGCGTCCACTTTGTGACACCGATCATAACCTTGCCAAAGCCAAGGGATATTTTGTCATGCACAAGCGGGTCGTTATTGTAGGTATTCACTACATCCTGGTTTCTGGAGATGGCCGCAGCATCCAACCCACTGGGGAGGGTCACTTTTGGCATCAAAGCGCCAAGCACCTTTGCCGCCATGATCTTTGCAGGCTGATTCTCAAGGGCAGTGTGCAAACCGGAACTGGTTGCGATAACTCCTTTTACGTTTGGCTTGCGGAGCAATCCATAATGCAGAACCTGAATACCTCCGAGGCTGTGCCCATACAAAAAGAGTGGCAAATTCGGATAGCGCAAACGGGCCTGCTCGAACATCACATCGATATCTTGCATGAAATCTTCGATCGATGAAATATGTCCACGCACACCGCCAGAGCGGCCATGACCACGCAAGTCATAGGAGAACAGGATAAAGCCTTCCTTGCCAAATGCTTCAGCCACATGGGCATAGCGCGAGCTATGTTCGCCCAACCCATGTACAAGACAAACCACCGCCTTGGGAGTTATAACAGATGGCTCCCAAACCTGCGCAAAAATATCCAAACCATCACGGGATTTCCAATTTAATTCCTGATGCGTCATTTCACCCTCCAATGGTGATTTTGAATTCACATTGATTAGCGCCCATTGCACGGCAGGCGCGTTCTTCAATATCGTGTTCCTGTCCCTCTGCCCAATACAGGCATTCGCGGATCAATCCAAAGGTTACAAAACAGATCGGGGAGTCGTCGGTCTGATTCAAAGTGGCGGGAGATGCCTGGTCAACCAGAAGCAGGTCCAGGTCCAGGGTATGAACCGTAATGCTTCCATTTGCCACGCTCAAAATGCGCGCAAGTAATTCCAAAGCGGGTTTACGTCGCGCAGATTTGGGAAGTCCGCGTATTAATGCTGCCTGGGTTTTGATGCCCAAAGAAGCGTCATCCAACAAGGTCTGCCAGAGTTTCGTTCCGATACGCATTAATATTCCGCGTGCGCCGCGGCCATAATATGTGCGGATGGCTGACTGTAATGTTGAATAAGCAAGTGCTATCCGCTCATCATCCAATGCCAAAAAATGAGTGGGGCCCGCCCACTCTCTTGGGAGTCCGGCTTTCGACAGCACAGCGGCAAAAGTTTCATGACCGATCTCTGCAGAAAGCGTCTCGACAAATTGCTTCATTGTATGAGAAGGCATGGCGGCTTTGCTCATAAACTGCCTGTTCCATGAACCAGCACAGGGAAATATTCTCCGGTACGAACAAAGCCAATCTTCTGATAAAGAGCGAGCGATGCTTCGTTATCTGACTGTGTGTTGACGGAAAGTTTTCCGATCTTCTGCACGGTCAAATACCGAATTAGATCGTTGACCAATACCCTGCCAATCCCCATGCCCTGCGCTTCAGGCCGGACCCCAAGCCTGGCCAGGTGGGCACCAAATGGATTCCCGGTACTGAGCTGATATCCAATCAGCCCAGAATCATCTTCCACAACTGTTGCATGAAGCGATTGAGAATATGCCCTCTGTAGTGATTCAAAAGTATTATGCCAAAAGCGGCCAAACGCAGCTAGATCGAGCCGAGCTACATCGGGTATATCTGTCCCCAGCATGGGGCGAATACGAATTGCAAGAGGCACTGAAGAAGAGAGAACAGCGTCCTTGATATTTAATTGAAGAAGCACAATATTTTGTTTTAACTCAAAGCCGCTGGAAATTAAAAGATTCTGAAACCATTGCTTTGTCACAATCGCTGCAATATGAGACTGTGGATTAAAGCTCAAGAGATCATCTCGGGCCGCTTCCCACAGAGCAGCCCAGGCTTCAAAGCTGGAGAGGTTTTGATGATAAGAAAAAAGCCTGATCCAGGCTATATTTTGCGGGTCTTCCGGGCAGGCCAGAGCAGCGATGATATGACCATTATCTTCGAGTACCCAATAGTTTCGTGAGCCAATCCATTCCAGTGCAGATCGCCAATCCAAATGGCGATGCGTATTGGATTCAAAATAAATCAGGTTTGCGATCTGGGCATGGTCCTCCATAACCGCACGCCGAACCTTAAAATTAAGATTAATCATTTGATAAAGCGAAGGAAGTATCTCAAAATACGTTCAAAAAATCCAGGATTCTTCTTCGCCTCCAAAGAACCCATCATCTTAAACGCTGACTCGGTGACCCTGCCTGTCTTCAGCTTAAGCGCAGCAGCAGATTTCATAACCATGGCACGCAAGTCACCCTCATCTACCTGTTTGAAGAGCTCAGCAGAAAATTCGTATGCAGCAATGGATTCTTCAGCACGATTGAGGGCCTCAAGTGCAGCGGCTTTATTTCCAAAAGCCATTGCCTGACGCTTTGTATCTTTTGCTTCCTCAAAAACTTTCTCGGTGTTCATCACAGCAGCGAGAGACTCTTCAGGCTTACCCGCCTGCAACAAGGCAACGCTTGCATTGTTCATCATTTCCGCTGCCAATACAGCCTTAGGTACAAGGGCGTAAATTTCAGCGGCCTCACGAAATAGACTGGCAGCCTCATCAAATTTTTTATCTGCAAAAGCTCGCTTACCTTGCGCCTCGAGTTGAGATGGTTCAGTTGTCATATGAGTACCATAATTGTTTAATGATGAGGTATTAAAGTGTAATATCCAGCAGACCTTCAGCAACAGATCGTAATTTTTCACGGGAGAGGTCACTGAGCTTCATCGCAAGCTCAATATAAGGGCGGTTCACAGGCTGGCAGACAAAGTTCTGCATATCTGCGGATAATTCAAGAAATTTTTGCAGCGCCCTCTGGCTGTTCAACCATTGTCCCACCGGCCCGTTTTGGTCGAAAAACGTATCGATCCGGCTGCCCATTACAGCAAGGATACTCTCAAGCTCTGGTACAGTGATCGCGCGTTCGCCCAGTTCATAAGACTTAAGCTTGGATTGCGAAATCCCCGTCTCTGTAGCAATATGCCGAATTGACATGTTCGCATTCGTACGCTCCTGTCGCAACAAGGCACCGATCATACGCTGGCGTAAAGCAATCAAGCGTGACATATCCACAGATTCCATGGCGGAGGATGCATCCGACTTCGTCTCATTTCCCCAGAAATGTGAAATCGGTAATTTCAGAAAATAAACAAGGGTTTCAAGCTCAGGCAGGGATGGAGCACGGCGACCTTCTTCATACGCGCGGAACAGCCCCGGCTTGATCCCTATCGCATCTGCACATTCCTTGATGCTGCGGCGTTCCGCCATGCGGGCATCGCGAATAAGCAAACCAAGTTTTTTCTCTCGTATTGTGATCTGAGCATTATTCATAAGTCCTCGTTAAGTAGGTGATACCTGGATTATAGCAGAGTGTTTCAACGGCGCGAATTTTGATTCGATGAAGATCTTGGCGCGAAAATATCTGCACTGAGTTTGAATCCAGCCGCTTCAAGCCGCGGCGTAAAGTTGGGACGAATACCCGTTGCATGTACTTCGCCTAAAACTTTGCCATCTTCTGAAACGCCTGTGGGATTAAATTTGAAGATATCGGTCAGAACAATGATTTCGCCTTCCATACCCGCAACTTCTGTTACAGCAGTTACCTTGCGCTGGCCATCTTTTAAGCGTGTCTGCTGAACTATCAAATCAACCGCAGAGGATATTTGCTGACGCACCACCTTCAGTGGCAGATCCATCCCAGCCATCAACACCAGAGTTTCGATGCGAGAAATCGCATCCCTTGGTGTATTGGCATGGACCGTGGTCAACGAACCGTCATGCCCGGTGTTCATGGCCTGCAACATGTCCAGCGCCTCGCCGCCGCGCACCTCCCCCACCACAATACGGTCAGGACGCATACGAAGCGAATTCTTTACAAGGTCTCGAATGGTAACCGCATGATGACCTTCCGAGTTGGCAGGCTTGGTTTCCATTCGCATAACATGATCCTGCTGGAGTTGCAGTTCAGCCGCATCTTCGATGGTAATAATACGCTCATTTTCCGGAATAAACCCAGACATGACATTCAACAAAGTAGTCTTGCCTGAACCTGTTCCACCGGAAATAATGATATTAAAACGGGCCTTCACACAAGCCTGTAAAAAATCTGCCATTTGACGGGTCAATGAACCAAATTTAACCAAGTCATCAACCTGCAGCTTATCTTTCCGAAACTTGCGTATGGTAATGGAAGGCCCATCAATGGAAACAGGGCGTACCACAGCATTAACACGCGAGCCATCCGGCAGGCGCGCATCCACAGTCGGCGAGTCAAAGTCCACCCGGCGCCCGAGCGGCAGGATAATACGGTCAATGACGCGGACGATATGGTCATCATCATCAAAAGTAATCGTGGATTTAGTCAATTTCCCGTTCTTTTCAACAAATATCTTCTTCGGGCCATTCACCATAATCTCTGAAACATCAGGGTCATCAAGCAAGGATTGAATCGGCCCATAGCCAAGCAGGTCGTTCATAACCTGTTCAAATATCTGTTTCTTAAGATCGTCCGGCAATTTTAGTTTTGTCTGTTCAAATATTTGAGCAATATTTTTTTTGACAAAATCATTACGATCGCCGGCTGGCACCCCTTCCATCTCAAGAACGCGCAACAAATTATCAGCAAGATACTTTTTAAGGCGTGCGAGATCCTGATGAGTAAAACTTTTTGGAGCAGATGAATTGAGAGATGTCATTCCTGTCATGCCTCTTGATCGTCTACCGCTGGCATAACCCAAACAATTTGAGAACGCTTGACCGCCATAAATGGTGAAGTATATAAGACTTCATCATTCGCTCCAAGAATATTGACATTTGTAACAGCAAGAAAAATTTCTTCACGCTCCAATTCATTCTTAAAACGCTCGCCCTGACGTACATGCACAAATCCACGCATTAAATGAGTGGTCGTTTGGATTAAGCAGGAAACAGGTAACTTGGCGACAACATCTGTGTAGAACTTACCCTTTTCATCATATTCAATTGTCATAGCAATTCTCCATTGTACGGTTGGTAAGCATTATTGCGGATCTATTTATCCCAACCTGTTTTTTTGAGCTAATACTGCCATTTCCCGTGCGGTATCCTGAAAGATAATGGAAGCCGTGTCCCTGGGAAATTTGAGTGAAAATGGCTGGTGATGGCTATTAGCGAATGAAAAATTCGTGCCAAGGTACGGCATGGATATATTGATCTTCATACCCAATTTATTTTCCGCATCGGCCTTACTCAGACCTTCCAAACCCACAGCGCGATTAAGGATTGTGTACAGTGAGCTCTCTTGCACACCTTTGCTTTTTAAGTAATCCCATAATGTTTTTGTAAGAGCTGCTGCACTGATATCCGTGCTTACGACCAAAGTAACAAGGTCAGCATGTTGAATAAGAGGCAGGGTAATTTTTGAAAGCGAACGACCAATATCTACCAAAACATAATCATGAGATGCCTTTAAGGAAGTGACAACATCCCAAATACGCCCCACCTTCATTTGATTGCTGCTTTCCGGATCTGGTGAACCAGCCAACAGATTGAACCGCCAAATACTCACCGGCTGCAATTCACGTTGGAAAAATTCCGGGGTGGTTTCTGCCGGTGACATATCTGTAACAGTGACAATATTCTGCTCACCCTCATAACCGACAATGGAAGCAATGGAACCAATGGGAAGAACCAGGTCTAAAACCGCCACACGAGCTTCTGGCTGATATTGCGAAATATTCATAGCAAAATTCGCACATAACGAAGAAGTACCCGTTCCACCTTTTGCACTCAGAAAAACAATCAACAAACCGCCCTGATCCATCACATCAGCGGTCAATCCAAATAGCCGGCTAACCGTATCATTAAGTGTGGCAATAGCCTGACCTGATTTGATGATGTATTCATTAAACCCTGAATCAAGGCAAGATTTTATCCTGCCGTGCTCTAGGTCCCCACTTAGAGCAATCAGGGGCAGTTCAGCAGTACGGGCATCCTGTTTCAGCTTTGCAGCGATCTCTTCCCCGCTCAGATCCATCAACACCGGATCGATAATAATCAGGTCTGGATGATCACGCCATGCAGAAATCAATCCCTCCTTGCCGGAGCCAGCCTGAAGCACTTCATAGTTTTGCTCAAGCAGCTTACGCGCTACAAAGTTTCGGCTGGCAACGTCGGCATCAACAATCAGGATCTTTTTTCTAGGCATGGAATGAATTCCCGCGCATGATTTACATGCGCTCCCGTCACGACTCAGTCGGCGGCATTAAGTAGCCCAAGCCAGACCTAGTGACAATATGATGTGGGTTATGAGCATCCTCCTCAAGCTTCTGGCGAAGACGAGCGATGCTAACCCATAAAATTTCCTTATCTGTTTTGTACTCCGCCCCCCAAACACTTGTCAACAATTCTTCTGAGGTAAGAATCTTTCCAATATTGTGCGCAAACTGTAGCAGAAGACGATACTCTGTCGCAGAAAGCGAAATTGCTTCTTCCCCGCGCCACACTTCTGCACGGGCAAAATCAATCTTAAGATCATCGTGGGTGAAAAAGCGTGCTTGTCCTGATTCAGCCGGTGGCTGAGCACGGCGTAAAACCGCTCTCACTCTCGCAAGCAGTTCGGTTGCTGAAAATGGCTTAACCAAATAATCATCTGCACCCAAATCAAGGCCGCGCACACGATCCTGCTCTTCCCCACGGGCGGTAAGGATCACAATGGGAACACTAGAGAATTCGCGAATACGCTGACAGGTGCCGAAGCCATCCAAACGAGGCATCATCACATCCAATAGCACCAGGTCTATTGGATGTGCCGAAAACACATCCAACGCCTGCACACCGTCCTGGGCGGTCGCCACTTCATACCCCTCAGTTCGCAAGTTTGCTTCCAAAAGTCGAAGGTAGCGGGGTTCATCGTCTACGATCAAGATTCGCTTTGCCATAATGATCTCCTTGATGAAAAATAATGAAAACGGTCAAAGCGTTGGGTCTGCGGGCAACTCAATAAAAAAGGTTGTACCCTCATCCAACACTGACTCTACCCAAATCTTACCATGATGTGCCATAACAATTTGCTTGCAAATATACAATCCAAGCCCTGTACCGGTAACAGTACGTTCACCCGGGACACGATAAAAACGCTCAAAAAGGAATGGCAAAAAATCCTCAGGGATTCCCTCTCCCTCATCTGCAAATGTAAGAAGTACCCTTTTGCCAAGCGCCTTTGTTCCAATTTTTAGTTTTGAACCAGGAGCATACTTAATCGCATTACTAAAAAGGTTTTCAAACACCTGGGAAAGGCGAACACCATCTCCAAGGACTTGCGGTAGAGTCTCAAGATCAAATTCAATTTTCAGATTAGGATGATGCGTATTAACCCGCGTGGCAACATCACGCACAAGAGCATCAATGCGTACCGGCGAAAATTTAAATTGCAGGGTCTTGCTCTGCAAACGCGCTGACTCAAGCATATCCTCAATCAGCCGTGTCAACCGGTCGGCTTCTTCATCAATGATATTGAGGAACTCACGCTGGGTAGCATCATCCCATGTTGTATCCTGCCGCAGCAGACTGGTACTATATCCCTTGATAAAGCCAAGCGGTGTGCGAAGCTCATGCGAGATCGTTGAAACGAAATCATCCTGCAAACGCATCTGACGTTGCACCGAATCCAACTCGGCACGAGCCACCTGCAAATCCCTGCGCTCGATAAGCGCCGCAGACCAAAATGCCTGCAAGGAAGCGATCTTAATATGTAAATCGGAATATTCCGGCCCGCCAAAACGGATAAAAATAAGCGCTCCGCAAATCTTTGAAGCAATGTTCAGCGGCATCCCCAATAAATGCGGCTTATCCATCCGGCTCTTCTCCCCACGCCCATGATGCTTGGGTACATTTAAAACCAGCTTTCCAGTCGACAGCACTTCCATAGCCACACGCTCTCCCCAGGCAGCATCGGCTTCAGCCGTCTTCCCCCGCCCCATTGCCCGAGCGTACGTAATATCCAAGCTTTTCGTCTGAGGGTCTTCAAGGAAAATGACAACATTATCGAAAACAAATGAACCTCGCAAAGATGTAAACAGCGTATCCAGTGAGGCTTTCCAGTCATGCTTGCTTTGAACTTCTTTTAAAACCGTGTGCAAAAATGAAAGAGTTAGATTATCCATAATTAATCCCGCACCGCCAACAACGGAAACTTGAATGTGGAGCCCTTCCCCTCAACTGATTGTACATCCAATAGCGAACCATGTGCTTCAACAATCTGCCGGACAAGAGAAAGCCCAAGCCCTGTGCCGCCATAGTGCCGTGTTGACGAACCATCCAACTGATGGAACGGCTCAAAAATTTCCTTCAAGCGGCTTGATGGAATACCAATGCCCGTATCTGTAATGGAAACCTGGACTAGATTATGCCCATCCTCTTTGAGATTGATCACCACGCTTCCGCCCGACGGGGTGAATTTGATCCCGTTATCGAGCAGTTGATTCATCACCCAGCCGATTTTTTCAGGGTCAGCTTGCACAACAGGAATAGACTCGGGGGCCGCCACAAGCACCTGCACCCCACGCTCCTCGGCTTTGTTTGATGCAGCCGTTGCAGCCAGTGAAACAATTCGGCGAATATCAACCTTATCCATCTTCATGCTCATCTCACCGCGTGAGGCGAGAGAGAACATAATGAGGTCTTCGATCATGCCTTCCAATCTTGTTGCTGCGCGCTGGCTGACTTGCAGAGCATGACGTTGATCGTTTGAAACGCTCCCCAGCGAATCTGTTACCAACAATTCAAGATAGCCCTTAATATGTGTAAGCGGAGTCCGCAGTTCATGTGAAATATTCGCAACAAAATTAGCCTTCAT
>Ga0075163_10013476_pt1 | contig 10588 bp, 4 predicted proteins | sample JI1023141ADNA_FD_71478 | JGI IMG/M metagenome (GOLD analysis project Ga0075163, IMG submission 71478) | Wastewater effluent complex algal communities from Wisconsin, to seasonally profile nutrient transformation and Carbon sequestration -... | ecosystem: Engineered > WWTP > Effluent > Algae... | reverse complement strand
CGGTCGGACCTGTGGTCCGTGGGGTCCATCATGTACGTCATGCTTCTCTGCCGAGAGATCGACACGGGCGAGGGCGAGGGCGACGAGCCGCTCGTGGTTCTGTCGCCCGCGAGCTACTTGCCCAGCATCCCCAGGGCCGTCAGCGACGTCGTCATGCGGGCGCTCGCGGGAGTCGAGCAGCGCTACCCGTCCGCCATGGCGATGGCCCAGGCGATCCACGCGGCTGTCGATGGTGCCACTCCCCGCAGGCCCAGAGCCGCCCTCTGGGCAGGTGCCGGCGGCGTGGGAGCCGTGTCCGGCGTCCTCGCGGTATGGGCGACCCTCGGCGCAGCGCCGGCCGCATCGTCGGCGCCGCTCGCAGCCTCCGAAGTGGTTGATGCCGAAGGCGTGACCACCGAGACGACCTCGGACCTGGGGCTGGCTGGCGACCCGGTCGCCAAAGGTTCGAGCCCGCCGGCGGAGACAGATGAACGGGAGTCCAGCGAGAGCCGTAAGCCCTCGGACTCCGGCGGGTCGGTCGCTCCGACCGGCGAGGACATGGGCGCCGCGCAGCAAAGCAAGCCCTCGGCTCCCGGCGAGCCGGACACATCCCGGCGGCGACACGCCGTCAGCCCGCCCAAACCCACGTTGACCTGGTCGGACGTTGAGCGCGCCGTCCAGGCGAAGGCCGCTGCGCTGCGGCCGTGCTCGCCCGAGCGATACATGGTGCTTGGGTTGCAGGTAGACCGCCGCGGGCATGCCCGGCTCGAGAGCCTCGACGCGTCGCCCGTCGAACCGACGCGCGACAAGTGCGTGCTCGACGTGGTCCGTGGTCTCGAACTCGGTGAAGGAGGCCCGCTCAATGGCGCCGTCAGCGTCAAGCTCCCCGCTGCCAGCAGCGCTGCAGCACGCTGAGAGTAAGGAGAACCTCACGACGAGGCCATCGCCCCACGGTCGAGGTGTTGACTCTCTCCGCCGTCACGGCGCGAACTCCCGCTTCCATTTCGGCTTCGCTTCGCACGCTTGAACCCACTCCTCGTCCTCGGCGCCCAGCCGCTCGCGTCCGTACTCGATTACCTCTCGGGCCGACGCCGATCGTTGCCGATCGGAGACCTCACGGTGGAGCTGCTCGGCCCACGCGCGCAGCTCGGATTCGCGCAGGAAGCGCAGCTCGATGTGGCGGGTCCTGGAATATGTGAAGAGGACACGGTCGGCGGGGCTGGGCGTGGGATCGAAATCTCCATTGCACGCATTTAATGAGAGCCCACCGCGCTTTTTAGACGAGGGATCGAGGAAGCTGACAACATACTCTGCGTGGGTGCGGACGAGACTATCGATCTCGATGTCGAAAACAGAAAGGTTCACGTCGGGCTGCCCATTGCGATTGTAAAGTTCCGCTTTGAAGAACTCCTCGAACGGGACCTCCAGCGAAGTGTGCCGCTTGAGCACACGAAGCCGCAGCGAATTCATAGGGCCTCCAGGATACCGTGCGCCGCGGTACGGACGCCGGGGCTCGGGTCGCGCTCGGCCACGCCACGGAGCGCGGCGAGGACGTCCTCTCCATCGTGCGCCGAGAGCCCGTAGACTGCCCCTTCGCGCACGAGCGGGGACGCATGGGCAAGGAGATCGAGGAGCACGGGGACCACGATCTCCCGCGGGAGGTTCTGCCCGGCGATCTCGGCGGCGTGCGTGAGATGGGCGGGCTCTATCCGGCTCTTCAGCAACCGGACCAGGCGATCGGGATCGTGCTGAGCGAGGCGCTCGAAGAGGGCTTCGCTTAGTGCTTCGGGGTTTGTACGCGGCGCAATCTCGAAGTCCTGCACGACAAGCTTCTTGACCTTGCCAGTGCCCGGATCAATCGTCCCATGACCGCGCACGCGGAGGCGCATCATGCCGTCCTCGTCGGGCGTCTCTTCGACTATTTGGCGCCGCTCGTCGAGCTCGGGCGGTATCTCGACGATGAGGTCGACGCCCTCCTCGGTGCGGAAGGTCCATTGCCTGTCGTTCTTGCTCCCAAGGACGAGCATGCCGGTGAGCGTGTACCGCGCCGCAGGCTTCGTGTCCGCACTCGCGGTCCTTACGGGCTCGGCCTCATCGAGGATGTCGAGCGCGGGCAACGCGCGGACGATCTTCATCGTCTCGATGCTCACGCTGATCACGCGTAGCAGGAGAGAGAGCGGGTACCGAGCATCGCCCATGGTCTCGGTCGCCCAGGCGTTCGCGTCCTTTACGATGCCACTGTCCTTGTCGGTCGTGACGCTCTGCCGCTCCATCACCCACTCGATCGCGCTCTTGCCGTTGACCACGTAGTCGTAGGCATCGAGCGGGATGCCGCTCACGGTGATGAGGTCATTGTAGTGGATGATCGTCCTGTCCTTCCCCTTGCCAAAGCGCATCTTCTCGACGCGGTAGAGCGCCTTCGTGCCGGTGCCGGTCTTCTTCGGCTCGTCTACCCGGACGCCGGCATGCTCCGGCGCCTTCTCATAACCGACGTGCAAAACGCCGAGCGCGCGTCCCGCCGTTGAAAAGGCCCAGAAGTCGGCGGAGGTCTTCACGCGCGGGATGCGGGGCAGCTCCTTTCCAAGGTTGTCGGCGTACCGATCGCGGTAGTCCGACGAATGAAGGATGCCGTACACGTAGTAAAAGACGTCCTCCTTGGTGATCGTCTCGCCGGGATACGCCAACCGGAAGTGCGCGAGGCCGGCGTCGGTAATGCCGTCGCACCGCTTGGGACTCGTGGGGACGTCGCCGTCGACATCGTCGACCTCGTACACGTGAAGCGGGAAGCACTGAGTTCCGCCGTCCGATTGCAAGTCGGGAATGGCGTCCACGAGCAACGCGAGCTGTCCCGAGCCGTACCAACGCTGCTTCACCATGATCACGAGGTTCTTCGCTGCGGGCTCAGGAAAAAACCGCGGCATCTGAAGGACCATCTCGTTGAGCTTGCGGTCGAAGTAGAGCCACTGCTTTGCAAACGGGCGGTACAAGGCTTGGACGATGCGGGACTCGTCGAACTCGAGGCGAGTGCCTTTGGCCAGCTCATTCTTCAATGCGCGAGTCCAACTGATCTTATTCGGACTCGTATCAATAAACGCATCAATTTCAGCTTCGCGATCCTTCTTACTCAAGCCCGGGTGTGCCTTATTGAAGCGGGTGGTCTCGGCGTTGTAGAACGCCACCATGCTCTTCATGTTATCCGCGACCCGGCGCTTCGATGGATCGTAGGCCCACGCGTCGCGCTGGGTCTTCACACCGTTGGAGTAGTTCGTAAACACCGCGGGTTCGGCGCCGCTCTTATCCCCGATAACGAGGTACCGTGCAAACCCGTCGTCGCGCTGCTTCAACCAGTCGCCGTGAGCGTCGGGCACAATGCGCGTCCAGCCGCTCACTTCGCTGATCCCAGCAACGCTGCCGAAGTCGGTAACGGCTTTCAGCTTCTCCTCGCGCGTAAGGTAGTCGCCGACGTCGCGAAAGAATATGCGACCATGCGCCTTCGCGCTCGGATTCTTCACCAGCAGCGAGATTGCTACTGCAGCACGACTTGCACCTCCGAAGACCTTGCCGCCTTCTCTCCTGGAAACCTCCCCCACGGTGCGCTGGTTGCCTCGGAGATGGAACACATGGACACTAGAGAACTCATCAGCGAGGCATTTGCGGAGCCCGTCGGCCGTGCTCGCCTCAATGAACCCCGCATTTGTCACGAATCCGATGACACCGCTCGTCCCGATACGGTCGCTGGCCCAGCGAATCGCGCGAACATAGCTGTCGTAGAGTGCGTTCTTCAGCGTCGCGGTGGAACGTGCTGCATAAGTTTCACCGATCCGAGCATCGAGCAGAGGATAGGCAATATTCTGGTTGTTATCGTTCCCGTCCTTTTGCCCCACCGAATAAGGCGGATTCCCTACCACAACGCGGATGTCGAGCTTCTTCTGCCTCTTCCTACGCGCGCTGTTGTCGACCAGCAAGTCGCTCTCCTGATCGTCTTTCTCGTGAAGCTGGAAGGTGTCGGTCAGACAGATGCCCTCGAAAGGCGTGTACACGCCGCCGACAACACCGTGGTACGCGAGCTCGATGTTAATGGCCGCTATGTAGTAAGCGAGCAGCACGATCTCGTTCGCGTGGATCTCGGCCCTGTACTTCCGCGAAAGCTCCTCCTTGGTGAGCAGCCCGCTCTGGAAGAGACGCGTGATGAAGGTTCCCGTGCCGGCGAACGGGTCGAGGATGTGTACACCTTCGCTCCCGAGCGTCTGCCCGAACTCGGCTCGGAGCAGGTGGTCGACGCTCTTCAGGATGAAGTCGACGATCTCGACCGGCGTGTACACGATGCCGAGCCGCTCGCTCATCTTGGGGAAGGCGTTGCGGAAGAACTTGTCGTATAGCTCAACAACGATCTTCTGCTTGGCCTCGGCGTTATCGATGCCCTCGGCGCGCAGCTTCACCGACTCGTAGAACTGCTGGAGCGTGTCCGCCTCCTTGCCGAGGTTGTGCTGCTCCAGCGCGTCTAGTACCCCCTGCATCGCCTTCGACATGGAGTTCTGCGCCGCGAAGTCGCTGCCCGAGAAGAGCGAGTCGAAGACCGGCTTGGTGACGAGGTGCTGGGCAAGCATCTCGACCACCTCGCCGTCCGTGAGTTGGTCGTTGAGATCGTCACGCAGCTCGCGGGCAAAACGATCGAACTGCTCGCGCTCCTTCGCATTCTTCTTGTTGCCGAGGATGCTATTTATCCTTGTAATGTGCGCCTCTGCGATCTTCGCGATATCCTTGGCCCAGTCCTCCCAGTGGTGCCGGTTGCCGACCTTCTCGACCACGCGCGCGTAGATTGCACGCTCGATCTCGCCGATGTCGAAGGCGAGCGTCGTCTGAACGTCGGCGGGCGCGGGGCCGGTCCCCTTCCCGATGCTGGCGCCGCCCTTACCCGTCTTTCGCGCCAGTGTCTTCGCGCCGGCGGCTCGCCGCATGCGCGGCGAGAGCTTGTCGGTGACCGCGATGATCTCCATCTTGCTCGTGTCCTTGCCGACGAGATCGAGCTTGTTGATCATCGCGTCGAAGCGATCGTCGTGAGACCGCAGCGCCTGGAGCACCTGCCAGACCACCTTGTAGACTTGGTTGTCGTGCAGGGCCTCGTGCGGATCCATCTTGGCCGGGATCACCACCGGCAGGACGACGTAGCCGCGCCGCTTGCCCGGCGCGGTGCGCATTACCCGGCCGACCGACTGCACCACGTCGATCTGCGAGTTGCGTGGTGTGAGGAAGAGGACCGCGTCGAGCGCGGGCACGTCGACGCCCTCTGACAGGCAGCGGACGTTTGACAGGATGCGGCATTCGTCGCCCCTGGTCTCTTCCTTGAGCCAAGCGATCTTCGCCTCCTTTTCGGACGCGTTCATGGTGCCGTCAACGTGCTCGGCCCGGCAAGAGAGGCGCGGGCGCTCGCCGCCATCCTCCGGTTTAGGCTCGCTCTCCTGGTAGGCATCGACGACCGACTGAAACATCTCGGCGATGAGCTTTGAGCTGACCTTGTGGACCTTGGCACCCGGCTGCCGGTCGATCACCTGACAGAAGGCCACGGCGCGCCTCATCGGGGCGCGTTCCTCGTCGGGTGCGCCGGCAACCGACTCGGCGAGCCCTTGCTTGGAGAGCGCCTTCCAGCAGCCGATGATCTTAGCGGCGTCATCCATCCGAAGCTGGTTATTCTCGTCCTTGAGCAGATTCTGAATGCGATCGCTAATGTGCCGCTCGTCGACCGAGAGGACGATGACCTTGTAGTCGACCAAGAGACCGCGCTTCACGGCGTCGGAGAACGTGAGCACATATAGGTTCTCGCCGAAGAGCTTCGTATCATCCATCGAGGCGAGCGTGACGCTCCCCTGGTCAGCGGTCGCCTTGGCCACCTCGCCAAAGATGCGTGGCGTCGCCGTCATGTAGAGCCGCTTCTTGCCGCGCACGTAGTTGGCGTCGTGGACGCGCACGAATTCACTCTCGTCCTCGCCCTGGAAGGTAGCGCCCGTCGTCCGGTGAGCCTCGTCGCAGACGATGAGGTCGAAGACTGGCAGGTGGTGCTCCTTCTGCGCCTCGTGGATGACGGCGATCGAGTGGTAGGTTGAGAAAACGACCGTCATGTGCTTGCCGTCGTGTCGCTTCTTCACCTCGCGGGCGAGGCTCGCTGCGTTCGTCGTCGACGGGTAGCGGAGTTCGTGCACGTAGGTCTGGACCGTGTCGTCGTCCTTCCTCCGTTTCTTGCCGACGTCGCTGTCCGAGCACACGGCGAAGCTTGCGAGGGGCATCTCGCTCTCCTGGGTCCACTCGGTGAGCGTCTGCGAGAGGAGTGCAAGGCTCGGCACCAGGAACAAGACGTGCTTGCCCGTACCCGCGATGGCCTCGGCGATCTTCAGGGCGGTGAAAGTCTTGCCGGTACCGCACGCCATGATGAGCTTGCCCCGCTCGGCGTCGGCGAAGCCCCATTGCACCTTTGCGAGCGCGCTCTTCTGGTGGGGACGCGGCGTCTTCTTCGTGCGGACCCTCGGCGTCTCGGTAGGCTTGAAGGTCGACCAGTCGATGACGCTCTCTTCAAGCGCCGCGAGATCAATCTTGGTGACGGGGGGCTGCTGATCCTCGAGTGCCGCCTCGGCGTGGGGGCCGAAGTGGTTCGTGGTCGCCACCAAGATGCGGCGCGTGAACGGCTTCTTCCCCGAGGCGGTGAAGAAGCTGTCGATGTCGGCCTTCTGGATGGCGTACTCGGTCGGGTAGAGCTTGCATTGAATCGCATGAACCTCGCCGGTCGCCGTCTCGGCCACGAGGTCGATCCCGGTGTCACGCGCGTCGAGACCCTGCCGCTTGGCCCACTTGGCATAGGTGAAGACGTCGCGGTAGAGCGCCGCATACGCGGGCTCCGTCTTCAGGTACGCGAGCGTCAGCTCCTCGAAGTAGGTGCCCGCCTCGCGGTTCGTCATGGCGGCACGGCGGTAGCTGTCGAGGAGATCCCGGAGCGCGGTCACGACCGTAAATCGCACAACATGGCCCAGGATTCAAGAACAGCGCTTGGATTTCCACCGGCGGACAATCACGGTTCACATCCCGCGTCCTTGGGCGTCGGTCGCGGAGTCCCCACTCCATTTTACGGATGACAGTGTAAAATAGTGCATGGCGGCGGCTCTGCGCCACACCATCAGCAGCAGCCGGATCGCGGGCTCGGGACGCCAGATGGGAGAAGCCGAGGACAAAGTCCTCGAGGGTCTTACTGCCGCGGGCCACCAGGCGGCCGCTACGCCGCGACGACGGCTGGCGGAGCGATCCAATCCTCGGCGCCGGAGCAACGAGTGGAGCGCAAGGGGGGGGGGCGCACTTCGCGCGACCAACCGCGATGCGACTCGTGGGAGGTCGGTGGCATCTGTCGTCTAGAATTCCTTACCGGAAGTCCATTTATCCTCCTCCTCTTCCTTGTCCACGTTGTTCTCAGCATCGTTTCTCAAACCTAGAACGTTGCCGACCTGCCCTCCAGTGACTCCACGTGCGTGGGGTCTGCTATTCGCTACACGAATGTGGACGAATGCTCCGACGACCGCACCAAAAAGGACACCAAAGACGATAGAAAGGGTGATCACTCCCTTGCTTTGGCTAGCGAAATAAATTGCTGCAAAATACGAAGCAGTAAACAAAAACGCTCGAATCAACAATGGAGAATCATCGCTCTTGTCGTGGTCGAGCCAGAAGAATGCACCAAGCCCAACTGCAATCGCAGGCAGAAGAAACGCCAATCCAGAGAAGATCACCGCCGAGCTCCTCGACGCCTCTGGATATACAACCTGAACACACAAGAAGATCAAAGCTACGAATATAACGACCAGAGTCACGGAGCGGCCTCTCTCGGACGCGCTTCCTGGCGGAGGATTCTTAAGAATCCATGCCAAGATCGCCACAGAAAGCGCTGCAACGACAATCCAAAAGGCAGGACTCGGCACCTCACCGAAGAACCTTGCGGCTAGCCACTCTAAAATCAAGACCTTTTCATTGCCGCTCATTATTGCTCCCCCATCATTGTGTTGGTGACCACAGAAGTTCGCGTTACGGTGTGCCCCGCAACCACCGGGCTGGCAGGATTCCGCTGGGCAGGGAAGTAAACGTCGAGAATTCGCCTAACGATTGACCTGCCCATATCATACTCCATTTCATGAACGATCTGTGACGCGCTATGTTTTAGACAAGCCATTTGTACAAGAGCGAGCACCATACGGGTGCGAAAAATTACACCCTCGGTTGACTTGAAGTGTTTTCTGCTAATACCAGTCTCACTGATAAATTTTCCAATAGGCATACAGTCCTGCATGCCCACATGCAGCCCCTTATCCAGGGAAAATGCATTAGACACTTGCGTCGACCCACCGCTCGGGGGGGCATCGTACAGGACATAGCCCCAATAAAGAGCGGCGCCTCGCTCATTGTACGTCAGATTTTGGACTAGCTTCGCTTCCCATATATCGGTGGTTGGCGGAATTTTTGAAAACGCCGATGTCAGCTCAATTATTTCCTCTTTCAGATTTGCTATATCTTCGATCTTGCTCAGTCTAAGGAAGTTTGTCCGCGGCGCCAAAAGCGCCAAGCCACATAGAAATATCAGCATATCAACAATCGTTGCCAGTAAGAGAGCGCTCAGAGAGAGCGCATCGCCCGATCGAAGACCATCTACCGAAAGTTGAAAGTCGTGCAGTCCAATGAGCGCCACATCGCGTGTTTTTTGTAAGTCACCATCAAAGTCTTTGAAGCCGAGACTGGACAGCGATACAACGCAATCTTCGACCGATCCGTACCATTTTTTCGCACCGTGCCCCTGCTCATCGGCTGCCGAGAGCTTGCATTTTTCGCTATACACAGCAATAGCCGCGAGCGCGTCATGATAGTGATCGATTTTAATAGTGAGCGTGTCGGGAACCTTGCATGACGGCGCGGTGTCTGAGCGGAGGGCTACTCTGCAGTTGGATTCGATATTTTTATAATTGATTAATCTCGATCTGACATCTCCGTTCGAAATGGGAAATTGTTTGAGGAACTGCTCTTCATCTGAAATCAGTTTGTCCAAGGATTTGGCGGCATCAAGCGCAGTCCTCATCGCCAGAATCTCGTTGTGATTGCTCTCGGCCGATTTCTGAAGATCAGATTTCTCGATGCGAAGCTTTGATTTTGCCCATGCCGTGACGGTGTCGTCGTAAATCTGTCGTTGTAGGCTCTTCTGATGTTTTTTTGATTCTTCCACGTCTTGTTCAAGTTTTGCAATGGAATTGGGAAGCTTCCCTCGAAGAATCGATATTTGGTGCTTTACAGAGCTTAGCCATGCGATCACGTCTTGTCGAATCTCATCCGAGGACGCCTTTCTGGTCGTTTCTAATGTTTCCCCGTACCCAGAGGTTATCTTATTTGTGAGACCCCAGAGTTCCTTATCGCTCCTGCTCTTGGTAACATCCTCGGTTCGCAATTTTTTGTCCATATAAAGAAATGCGAAGGACACCGAGACTGACATTGTAACAAAATAAACAAGGGCGAATGTGAGTGGACGAGCCCCGGAGTGGCCATCGCGGTGTCTCTTGACATCTGATATGAACCGTGTCGAGGAAATGAATAGTAGAATTTGGATCCCCAGAACAGCACATATCGCTACGAATTCCACTTCGAGAAATCCAATGAGACCAAAATAAGTGCTCCACCCCGACACAATTGAAAGAAAGACCTTGGCTAAAAAAACTCCGGTCACGATACGAATGCCCGGAGATGATCCAAAATCCCCCTCCGCAAGAGATATGGCTAACGTCTTGAGTATCTTAGGTGTGGGTGTGTTGGGTGTGCTCACGATGTTTTTCACCGCCGAACATGTGTAAGACCAGCTACCCGTTGTTCATTGCGAGGCTGTGGAGGCTGTGAAGGGTACGCTCGGGGACGGGTGGAGAGGCAGGCCGCGTGGGGAACTTACCACATCCCCGTGGCCGGTCCGAGAGAGACCGGGCGCCACTTACCGCCGCAGCCAGACCGGGCGCCACTTACCGCCGCAGCCAGCACTGGAGAGCGTTGATAGAGCAAGAACGTTTAGCCACCCACTGCAACATGGCCAGGTACGCGGGGGTCTTCCTGTGCAGAGGGGCCAATGACCACGCCAAAGCGATCAAGGTCGCCCTCATCAAACGCGGCGTCGAGGGCCTCGACCTGGCCAATCGAGACGAAGCGCCGCGAGTGTGGCGCCGAAGCCTTCCGGCCGAGGGCACCATCGCCCGGCCACCACCGCCCCCGTCGACGACAAGAAGGACAAGCGCCCCGAACAGGCCCTGCGGCTACAAGCCCCTCCTTGCCCCGCCTGTTCCCGTCTCCTGGTTTTCTCCAAACCCACGGAGACCTCCAGGAGGGTCTTGGGGATTGGCACACTAAATTATGGGCGAATTAACCCCTGCAATCTCGCGCATTTGGCCTTGCTTGCGGGCTGCCGGGGGTTGCGAGAGATGCAGGGTGGAGAAGAAGCTGAACTGGTCGCTGCGCGCGTCGGCCTCCTCGCCGCGCCGCTGCTCCGGCGCCATGTAGTAGGGCGTCCCGACGACCGCCCCCGGCGCCGTCAACATCCCGCGCTCACCCGTGA